>Ga0138256_10005021_pt1 | contig 14022 bp, 9 predicted proteins | sample KNB2016incub_MG_FD_105486 | JGI IMG/M metagenome (GOLD analysis project Ga0138256, IMG submission 105486) | Active sludge microbial communities from wastewater in Klosterneuburg, Austria - KNB2014incub_MG | ecosystem: Engineered > WWTP > Activated sludge > Unclassified | place: Austria...
GCAGCACCTGTTCTGAGGCGACCGAACTCATCTTTGCATGCATTCGGTCTTGATTTAACTTTTAGTATATCCTTATAGGTTATAAGTCCAATTAACCTGCCTTTCTTATCAATGACAGGAAGTTTTTCAATTTTATAGTTCTGCAGAATTTGCTCCGCCTCTTTCAAATTTTTTACCCCCGTGGTTGTGATGAGATTATCCTTTGTCATCACTTCGGTGATGGATTTATCCATGTTCTTCTCAAAACGAAGATCTCTGTTTGTGCAAATGCCCAAGAGCACACGGTCTTTGTTCAGGACAGGAATACCACCGATTCCGTATTCCCTCATCAACTGGACGGCTTCTCTTAATTTGGCAGTGGCAGGTAAGGTTACAGGATCATGAATCATACCACTTTCACTGCGTTTGACCTTCCGAACCTCGGCAGCTTGCTGCTCAATGCTCATGTTTTTATGAAGCATTCCGATACCACCCTCCTGAGCAATGGCAATAGCCATATCAGATTCGGTTACCGTATCCATAGCAGCAGCAAGAATTGGGATGTTCAGTTTGATCCCGGCAGTGAGGTATGTTGAAACATCCACTTCGTTGGGAAGTACCTCAGAATAAGCAGGTACCAATAGAATATCATCGTAAGTTAAGGCTTCACCTAGGAAGCGATTGGGAGCAACTTTCATGGGAGTGGGTTAAAAAAAAGTTGCACGCAAAAGTAGGGAAAATAATTGGATAGTAACAGAAACTGTTAGATCAGGCAGGTACAAGATTCTCGAAATTTTATTCGTCAAAGCGGAAAAGCTTATTTCGCAATAATTAATTTCCTGATCGCAACAAATTTCTTTGAATGAAGGCGAATCATATAAACGCCAACCGGTAAGGTGGAAACATTGACTTGCATCGCAGCTGATACTCCGGTTTTTTCAATCAACAATCTCCCATTCATGTCATAAATTTGAAAACGGCAATCCTTCTCTATACCGAAGCCGTCAATTTTAATTTCAGTTGTTGCAGGATTTGGATAAATAAAAACACCTTGCTCAATTCCTGTCAATTCAATGGAGTGCGTTAATATTGATTCAACGACTGTAACATTAATCATAGAATTATCGAAAGCCGTTCTAAATAAAAATGTTGAAGAGTCACAAAAAGACGCTGAGCATCCTTTTGCATCAACTATACCAAGACAAATATTATAATTACCCGGTACTGAATATGAGTGTGAAGGTGTTGCACCTCCAGAGCTGGTGCTATCTCCCCAACTCCAGGTATATGTTATAGGCATTACTCCTGAGGCCTGATTTATTGCCAACCAATTATGAGGAGCTGAATCCGGTAAAATTTCAAAGTGAGCAGAACATTGACTTAACTTGGCAACAAATGCATTGTCGGAATTGCCGGCAGATACAGAGTTAGAAAGCGGATAATAACCAAATGACATTACAGCACTTCTAAAACCACCTGCCAAATACATATTATCTTTCGAATCCACCGTGACACAATTCCCAATATCTGAGTTCAAACCTCCGATAGAAAATGCTTTCAAAAAAGTTCCGGCTGAATCCAGAATTGAAACGAAAGCATCATCACTTCCTGAGCTTGTAAACGAAAAATTCGCAGCTATGTCCGGATCAAAGTCGGCAGTCCCCCGAAAAAATCCGGTAGTATATATTCTTCCTTTAGAATCAAGAGCTAAAGAATATGCATTTTCATAATTAGTCCCACCAATACTTTTTGCCCAGACAAAATCACCGGAGTTATTCAGTTTAGAAATATAAATATCATCGAGTCCTGTCGAATTCAAAGCATATATCAGAACTGAATCAGGGTTAAAATCGCCGGTACCTGCGAAGTAACCGCTAGTATAAATATTTCCAACCGGATCCAACTTAATTGAGCGTGGCCGTTCATCACCCGACCCACCCATTGCCTTTGCCCAAAGAAAATTTGCCGCACTATCAAATTTACAAACGAAAATATCGAGGCTGTTATTCGATATCAAATTAACTATTGAACTTCCGGGGTCAAAGTCGACAGTACCTTTAAACGACCCTGTAACGAATACATTTGCGAAAGTATCGATAGCCAATCCTTCACCAATATCAGAATCGGTTCCTCCAATTGATTTTGCCCAAACAAAATTTCCGTTTCTATCAAGTTTGCAAATAAATATATCCGGATTGACACTCGAATCAGCAATTAAGGTAAAGTTCCCTCCTACTGACGGATCAAAATCAACTGTATCGGTAAAGAAGCCAACCGTATACACATTCTCGTTCAATTCAGTTTGGATTTGTTTAGCCCAAGCAAGCCCGGGACCACCCATTATTTTTGCCCAAATAAAATTTCCGGAACTGTCAAGTTTCACTATAAAAATAGCCCCGACTCCAATTGCCGTAAGGTTAAAATTGTTTGAAACATCGGGATCAAAATCGGCTGTTCCGGAAAAAAAACCTGTCATATATATATTTCCATAACTGTCAACAGAAATTGAGCTGCATTCATCATCTTCTGTCCCGCCCATAGATTTTGTCCAGATAAAATTTCCTTCACTATCAAATTTTGAGACAAAAATGTCGTCGTAACCAATTGAAGTCAACAGAAAACTATCCTGTGGGTCAGGATTAAAATCAACTGTACCTTGGAAAGATCCTGTGGTGTAAATGTTTCCTGAAGAGTCTGTCGTGATAGAACTGGCAATTGCACAACAAGCAAGCCCTCCAAAGGATTTCGCCCATTGCCAATCCTGGTTTTGTGCGTGCACAGTATTTGTACAAATCAGAAAACTGTAAATAATGAGAAAACAGAGTTTCATTTTTCCAAATTTAATATTTCGAAGTCGCATCATAAGTTAATTTACATCAGGTTTTGAAAAACTAAGATTAAAATCAATGAATTATTGATATCCCTCAAGAAAAGCCAAATATTTAGGAATCAGAATTGCTCATCTTCACCTTTATCTCCGACCCTTCTACCAAGTGGAATGTCGCAGATGCAAATTTGATTTCACCGTTACTGGCTTCAATTTGCGTTAAGAGTCGGGTGAATAAATCGGTCTTGGTAGCTCTGCGTTTTTTATAACTTACCACATAACGCAAGGTAAATTCCACCCAGTTATCATTCGCAATAATAGAAACCATCGGTTCAGTTTGGGCATCCTCGAGTCTAAACTTCCTTTGTAAGGCAATCCATTTTAATTTTGATTGCTCAGTGAGGTCTCCTGCCACATCCTTGCCGACTTGAAGAATAATCTCTTTTGCTTTTTCGTAGTTGCTACCATATTGGATTGGTAATTTAATTTCATCCCAGAGAAAAGGAAAATCTCCGGAGTAATTGAAAACCGGTTCTTTGAAAACAAAACTATTAGCTACCAATACAATTCTTCCGTTATACAAATCTCCATCAACCCATTGACCGGTCTCCATAACCGTAGTCCGTAAAACGCCAATATCCATAACGTCTCCCTTCACTCCACCGAGTTGAACACGGTCTCCTGTTTTATAAAATCCACCGAACATTATAGCCAGCCAACCTGCAAAAGAAGTGATCACCTCCTGCAAGGCAAAAGCAATACCTGCACCGGCAACACCGAGTGCCATGGTTAAACCTCCGAGCTTATCACTATACACTACGGTGATTAATATGATGGTAAGCAGGTAGCCGAGATAACTGCTAAACTTTTTACTTCGGTATCGACTATCAGTATCTTTAATTTTAGAAAACAAATTTTTCTGTAGAGCTTTTACCAAAATCCAGATAACGGCAATACCAATAAATATCGTAACCAATTTCCCGACTGTGGGATTATATAGAATCTCCCTGATCTGCTCCTCCATAATTTTTTATGATTTACTTAAATGAACAACGCGTTGCGGAAACGGAATCGTAATATTATTTTCCCGTAGCAATTCGAATACTCTTACTCTAATTTCACTTTTAATACCTTCTACACGAAAGACCTCTTCAGCCCAGAAAAAAATCAGAAATTGCAAGGCAGAATCACCATAATCGTTAAAGCGAACGGATGGGGTTGGGCTTTTTAATACGGCAGGATGCTCTTCCGCTGCCTGCTTAAGAATCCGCATCACAAGGTTTACATCGGATGAATAATCTACGCCAACAGCAATCTCAAAACGGGACAATACATTACTGTGCGTCCAGTTTATCAATTGATTCCTTGTAAGATCTGAGTTAGGAAGAATGATGTACTTATCTTCCCTTGTGAGGACTGTCGTCGTACGGAGATTAATCTTTTGAACTTTACAGACAAGACCATTCACTTCTATAACATCTTCGACCTTCACCGAAGATTCAATCAAAATGATAATACCCGAGACAAAATCACTAAACAAATTTTGAAGTCCTAGTCCTACTCCCACCAACAAAGCTGCGGAACCCGCGAGCAAAACAGACAAATTAAAACCAAGAATCTGCAGCCCGAAAATAAATGCCACAACTAATACTACATATTTAATAAGACTGTAGATGGCAAACTTACGGGAGACGTCCATTTTCACCGGCCGGTAAATAATCCTTTTTAATATCTGGAGAAAAACCACCACTACCGCACAGTAAGCAAGAAACTTAACCAACGACAATACTGTCAGGGTAAAATCCCCCATATTAAAAATTGAGTACTCCAATAATTCTTGCATGTTTATCCTTTTAAATTAACTCCACAATGCTTGCAATATGCCGAACCGGGCTCTACCGATTTATGGCAATTTGTGCACTCCTGTGAAAGTGCACTGCGTTTGGCCATCTCAACCGTAACTATTCCTGTCGGAACCGCGATGATTGCATAGCCCATGATCATAGCAATAGAAGAAATAAATTTACCCAATACTGTATGTGGAACCATATCGCCATAACCAACGGTGGTAACAGTAACAACAGCCCAATAGATGCTTTGCGGGATGCTTGTAAATCCTTCTTGACCACCTTCTACTACATACATTATGGTTCCCATAAAGGTAACGATGGCAACAACTGCCATCAGAAAAATACTAATCTTATACAGACTGGACTTTAATGCTTCAACAAGTGACTGTGCTTCCGCACTGAATCTTGCCAGTTTTAAAACTCGAAATACTCTCAGCAGTCGAAAAATCCGAACAACTAACAAATAATGATAACCGATGATAAACAGACTCAGATATGTCGGAATAATAGAAAGGAAATCAATAATTCCCCAGAAACTTTTTACGTAAGCAAAGGGTTTTGGGCTAATCCACAATCTTAGCAAGTATTCAATGGTAAAAATACCTGTTAGCACCCACTCAATAATTAAAAAAGTCCTTCTGTATGTCCCTCCTATCTCCGGTACACTTTCCAGCATCACAACGAATACACTAAAGAGGATTATCCATAATAGAAAAACATCAAAAGTCTTACCTGCTTTTGAGTCAGTTCCAAAAACGATATAGTATAATTTTCTTCTAAGGTTTTTCATCCTTACTGATATTAACATTAAAGCTCGGAGCTTTATAGTCCTTTGAAAGATAGTTAGCCGGAATGGTAACCATATTTCCATCTCTTGCAGCACGGTAATGCGGAGAGAGAATTTCGATACCTCTTTCATTGCAGGTATCCTGGATGTTCTGATGGAGCTCTGAATAAATTAAAGCCTGTTTGTTCGATTCTCTGATATATGCATTAATCTGATAGGAAACATAAAAATCATCCAGACTCGTTTGCAAAACAAAAGGTTTAGGGTCTTTAAGAATCAAATCAGTCTTATCGGCGGCATCCATCAAAGCTTTATGCATGTCTCTCCAGGGAACATCATAACCGATTGTGACAGTGGTGTGAATGATCAAGCCCTTCTCAGGAGCATCGCTGCTATAATTAATCGTATGACCATTCATCACAGATGAATTCGGAATGGATATAATTTCATTTTTTATGGTTCGAATTCTTGTGACCAATAATGACTTTTCGATCACATCTCCTATGACATCCCCGATTTTTACCCTGTCACCAATTTTAAACAGTCGCATATACGTCAACACAAGTCCGGAAACAATATTGGAAAGTGAACCTGCCGATCCAAATGTGAAAAGGAAACCCAGGAAAACCGAAACACCCTGAAATACCGGTGAGTCGCTACCAGGCAAGTATGGAAATATTACAATAACCATGAAAGCAAAAACAAGAACCCGGACGATCTGATAGGTTGGATTCGCCCAGTCAGGGTAGAAGCCGGGAAGTGACAAATTACCTTTCTCAATTTCCATTTTGAGAAAGTGGATGCCCTTCAATACATACCTGAAGACAAAAACCACAACAATAATGGTGATAAGGTTTGGAAGATAATTCCAAAAGCCCAGCAAGATTTTCTTTACAGGATTAAGGATGTATCCAAAAAGTGTGTCTGCAAAGTTTTTAGTCCATGGAAAAATTCCAAACAAAACAGGCAAGGCAATATAAACTATCGTTAAAATAATAAACCACTTAATGATTTTATTTACCAGTAGGATCGCATTTACCTCTCTCTTCGCATCAAAGAGCGTATAATTCCTGATCTTAATACCCTTTATCGCTTTGTCCTCCTGAGATTCAATTCTAAGAGCAGTCCATGTAAAGAATTTTCTGGTATAGATAATCAGAACAACGATGATTCCCAGCACGAGTAAAGCCAAGCCAATCTCTTTAGCCAGTGTCTTCACACTGGTTTCTGAACGGTAATGCATGATAGCATCAGCAATCTTTCCTTTATAAATTGTTGCAGCCTCAAGTTTTGAAGAGTTGGCCCAGAGTGCGTCATTTTCAGAAACACTCATGATGATACTCTCACCAAGCATGATGTCGACAGTAGATTCTGACTCAATAACCAATAAAGAATCCGGCTTGAATCCAATGGAGCTGCGAATATTTTTTATCCGTCCGCGAATTGCTTCTGCTCTGTCTTTAGCGGAGAAACTACCCAGTTTGCTGTAAATGCTAAACAAGGTATCATTGAAAAACCCCATGACGGGATAAGATTTTACGGTCAATCGTAGGGAATCAATTTGTGCCTTCTTTGACGCAATCCGGTTTGCCTCTGCCTGATTTAATTCCTGCAATTGGTTCTGAAGTTCTTCTTTCTTTAAATTGTCGGTTGTTTTCAAAGAATTAATTTCAGCTTGCAGCTCCGCTTTTTTAACCGAATCACTTTTCCGCAAGGTCTCAATTGAATCGAGTTTTTGATTATACTGCTGAAGTATGGCCGTGTTTAAGGAATCATTACTTGCTGAAGCACTATCACTTTGTCCCGGTGCTTGCTGCGAACTAAACAATGCAAAAGAAAACAGAAGAAAATTGAAGAGGTGTTTTTTCATAATAGCTTATTGGTACAAATATTATTTTGAATCATGCTTATGAATGCGCCAGGAGAAACCAAAGCTTACAAAGTAATCGGTTCGCTTATCATAGTAACCTGCTCCGCCGTATAAATCGAGCTGCAAGTTGCTATTCACTGCATATGCCAGTCCGCCATCCCAGCGATTCTCAAAATAATCCTCCGTGAAGCTAGCATAATTTTCAATAAAGATTCCCCATGAATCTGAAATTGTATACGCAAAGTTAAGAACATATAAGAAGCTTGGTTTGCTGTCAAAACCATTGTAATCAATGCCCAGATTTACCAGCATTGCCAGACGTTTAGTCAGCTTGCCTCCTGATAAAAAAACTATTTTGGGTGCCACGTAATCACGCTCATAATAATAACCGAGATAGGGAAGTTTGAAACTCAACTGCAATCCACTAGCCGGGAAAAAACCTTCTCCTTCGGTCAGGTTGATCCGTGCTCCCAAGTTCAACGCACTTAAACCTCCGAATTCGCTTTTACGTCCGTAAGCAACATATTGATCTGACCTGAATTCAAGAGCACAGTTCAGATCAAAGTGTTCACTCATGCCAAACCTAAGGAAGGTATTGGGAACCAAAGAACTTCCTTTATAATTATTGTCTTTATATTTATATGCACCTACATCCATTCCTGTTTCCGTTTGAAAGACATTCGTCCCTACGGCAAATGGATCAGACGCCTGACCAGGCCTACCGCTACGGATACTTTCGTTGAACTGAGCATGAGACAAATAAAAAGCCAGAAAAAATATTATGGAGAGAATATTTTTTTTCATAGTTTATTGATTAAGATTAAGGAAACAATGTTTAGGCAAGCTTTTTAAATTGAGTTAAGGAGGAATTTGCCTACAGAATTAAGATAATATACAAAAAATTTATCATTCTCAAACCTCGCTCATTCGATTGATTATCATGATATTGAAGAGTCATAAATTGTAAGAATCAGTTTAACAAATCGGCTTCATGGTTTTGCTAAATAGTTTTCAGGCAAAGAAAATCTTTTCAAAAAATTAAAGCTGCTTCTCGCTTTCATATTTCAGCTTAATCGCTTGAAGAATCTCCATCCATGCTTTTCTTTTGGCATTTGCAGAATCTTCATTCATAATATTGCTGTGATGGATCGACAAGGTATATACATGCTGTTGCAGAGCGAGACTTATCTGAAGAAGTGTATGAATCTCATCAGGTCTTTGAAATCCCTTTACATTCCAGTCAAGCAGCAATTCGTTTTCGGAAATTTTAATGAAGCCTCCAAAGATTTCTCCACGGTTTTTAAACAGCAATTGAAAATGACCACCGGGAATGAAATCACGTTGAATTTTATCTGCACCCGTAAGTTCAAAGATTGTATTGTCATGCAACAAAGTCAAAGCTTTTACATGATTGTTTCTAAATTGAATGCTGTCAGAAATGATATACATATAGCTGCTTGCTATTGGCTGATCACATTCCTTTGCTCCTTCTCTTCATTCAAATGCACTTCCTGTAGGAATTTATCTTTGAGGTGATCGTAAAAAGAACGTTTACTTACCAGCGTTGCAACCAGATTCGCTGCAAGGGCAGTCATCATGATATAGAAAATCATTCCATGGTCATTGGTCATTTCAATTACAAGGATCGATGAAGTGAAGGGGCTCCTGGTTATTCCGGTTAGAGCAGCAACCATTCCGCAAAGTATCAGGAGATTTACTTCTGAACCTGATAAATTAAAAAATGTGGAAGAAAAAGCACCAATGCTGGCTCCAAGGCTTAATGAAGGAGCGAAAATTCCTCCTGCGGCACCACTGGAAAAGGACAGTACCGGACCAATGATTCGTAAAAATGGCACGGACCATTCCACCTCTTTGTTTGGAGTGAATAAAGTTGTCTGCATAATTTCTTTTCCCGAGCCAAACGCACGTTCGTCAACATAAATAGCAATTAAGGCTAAAGCCAACCCGCAGACAGCGGCAAAAGTCAAAAGCACTCCTCGTTTCTTTAAGTACTTCTTTTTATCGAGCAACCAAAGGATTAAACGACCCATCCCACTCCCGGCAATGCCGGCTAAAATTGCTACAGGAATGACGATTAAAACCAGCCACTTTGAAATATTGATCGTCTCCGGATAGCCGAGATACAAATAAGGACCTAAAATATTCAGAGCCGTCAAACCCGCGATGATAACGCCGGTAAGCAATGCAGATTTAAAATAACTAAAGTGTGTTTTAGTCAGCTCCTCGATTGCAAATACAATTCCACCAAGTGGAGTATTGAAAGCTGAAGCCAATCCGGCTGCAGCGCCGGTGACTATCATGTTCCTCTTAGACACTTTAGGATACCAGTCAGGGAGAAAGTCATTAATTTTTTTGAATATCGATGCCGAAATCTGAATGGTCGGACCTTCCCTACCGATGGCTGCTCCGCCAAAGATCATCGTGAGACTGGAGGCTATTTTAATAAAAACCACCCTGAGACTAAGCAAGTCTCGAACCTTATGTTTCTCTTTAGGATTTGTAAGTTCAATGGCAGCAGTCACCTGCGGAATACCGCTCCCTCTTGCAAATGGGGAATACTTGAGCACCAACCAGGCAGCAAACACAAATGTTACAGGAGTAATAATAAGAAACAACCATTGGCTTTGATGAAATATGTAAGCAGAAGCATCTTCAGCCCATGAAAAAAGTGTTGCATACAAAACAGAAACTAAACCTGTGATGATGGCGCCCACCCAAAAAGGCAATGCATTCAGTAAATTGGTTTTGAAATTTGTATTATCAATCGAATCGTATTTCGATTTTATCTTTTTACGCAGTATATTGAAAAATGATAATTTCAATTCCTTGTTTTCTAATTTACAAATGTAAGATGTTTTGCATGGGCAAAGATAGGAGATAATTGGGGCTTGCAAGAATCGAGGAAGTTTAATCGAAATAAGGCCTTCTCTTCATATAAAACTCATTGGGAGAAATGGAATGGCTCCTTAGCATATCCATTTATAACCCACTATTTAAAACAGGTACTCTTCGAAATCTCGACATTTAGGGTAATTCCCTTTGCCGGAATCAAAAATATACGCTAGATTTAAAGTCCTTCCATTATCAATCAGTTCAAATTTTTTTCATCATGCCCAATCCAAATCCATTGAGAATAATTTTAATTTTTCTCCTAACATTCAATTGCCATTCACTTTTTTCTCAAAATGCTACTGAACCTGATCCTCACAGAGGAATGTACATTGACAAATTTGTAAAGACACCGCTTAGCACTTCTTCCCGAATAGATAGCACCTTCTCCATATTAAGTGTTGATGCAAATTTTGATGGAGTTTTTGAAAAAGAAGATTCTATTTTAAAGTATGCCTCCGATAATCATATCACTTACCTGAATCTGTATGACCTACACAAAGTAATTGGAAGAAACCTTATGGTTTGGGATGAAAACTTAAAACGGGAAATTAATCTCGAAGCTCATCTAAACCGTTTCATGAAAAAAGCAAAGTCCAAATATGGTATCACACAATTGGGGGCTGTTAGCGGATCGGATTCTTTTTTCGATTCATTGCTCTATTTTATGGACCGATACCCTGAAGCGGATTTTGATGTGCTAAATATTGAATATGAATTCTGGACAAATTGTTCAGTTGAATATCCAAACTACGTAAATATACAACAAGCCATGTATGATGCGAAGCAAGCATACAATCTCGCTCATCCTACAAATCCTATTATGACAGAGGCTTATCTGGCCGCCTTGTTCACCTGCAACAGTAGTTTTGGCCAGCAAAATGCAGCTGAATCAATTGATGGTTGCACCAATTGTTCACCATGTGCCGGATGCCCTAACCCTCAGCCACGTTATTCAGACAGAATATTATATGCCTGGTACATTTCAAATCCCGGCTCAATGAATCTAACCGAACAAAATCTTTTTGAACTGTCAAGCACAGAAGACAGCACGGATTTTCACCCTTTATTATATTCAGAAAGTTTCAATACAGGAGGAACAGCAAACTTTACGGGTGCCTGGTTTCCTTTGGCACCTCAAAATAATATATTTACAGCTGAAGAAGCCTATTACACTGCCTGGAGAAATAATTCAGGGGTTGCCTTTGGTACCTCGAGGCAAAATAATGTACAGCCGGGCGGAGTGCATTGGTTTACTGCTACCAATATGGTTGGGTATCTTGACAAAGCTCAGATACTTCAAAATACCGGGCCATATTGTGAGAGCGGCTCTCCAACAAAAATTGCATTCAACTATTACGGACCAATTGAAAACGATATTGCATTTCAATTCTGGATAAGCAAAGATGATGACAGCAGCATTGTCTATCCATCGCAAGGCGGCAAGATCAGCGGAGTTTCCGGTGTCTATCAGGCTTTAACTTCCGGGACGCCTTTAATAAAAAATATCAATTTCAATGATACACTGCAATTTCCTCCTTGCTACCTAAGTTCCGGAAATTACACTGCGCACATAGTTTTAAATTATGAGAATGGAAATGGAAAGACCTTTCAGTGTGACAATCCCGTTATCATTGACAACCGACCACGGTTGGAAGTGAATGGCCCGAAAAGTTTTTGCGAAGGACGCAATACCTTTTTGCATGTAAATAATTTCGGTGGTGCCATCACTTGGTATCGGAATGGAGATCTGATAGCTTCGAATGCAGCAGACTTAGCGGTTACAGCCGATGGAGATTATTTCTGCATAATAAATGGCGGAAGCGGATGTACGGGAAACTCTGATACAGTTCACGTCCACGTTCTTCCCAATCCGTCTATAGCCGTAAATTCTGTGTGCAATTTAGACGGCACAGTCACATTAAAAACAAACCTACTCCCTGCCGATCCTCTTTCAACAAAAACTACCGGTCCGGGAGGCGTGCAATATCGTTGGAATACGGGTGACTCAACTGATCAGATTACTGTGACACCCCCGTCTACCAACACAGGCTATAGAGTTAATGTAACAAATCCATATTCAGGATGTACGCGTACTGCGCAACTGACTATTAAATCACCATTGGTTGCTCCGTATAATGCATCGATTTCGATTCTCAATCAGCCTTCATCGTCATGCTCATCGGATGGAACTTTAATGGCTAACCTTTTTTCGAATGGCGGACCTAACAATTATTTATGGTCTAACGGTGCCACTACCCGAACTATTAGCAATGTTCCGCCGGGAAATTATTCTGTCGCCATGAATGTGTGGGCTTTTGGCTGTACGTCATTTGCTAGCATTAATCTGGGCTCGCCACCGGCAAATCTTCCTGTGATTCAACCTGTCATTCAAAATGCCACTTGTACAGGTGAGGCAAGCGGAAGTATCCAACTGAGTATCTCCGGAGGCAACCCGCCCTTCAGTTTTTTCTGGGAATCCTTTCCTGATGACAGTATACACGACCCCTTCCTGAAAGATCAAATTATGCTTAAGGAAGGAACTTATCGTGTTCGTATTTCGGATGCCGGCGGCTGTAACTATTATGATACGTTTGAAATCCAAAACATACATATTGCCCCGGTCATTCAATCCATTTCAACCACGCATGTTTCAGGATGTGCCTCTTCATTAAACGGAACTGCGACCGTATTTGCTACGGGAGGTAACCCTCCATACAGTTATCTTTGGAATGATAAACAACAACAAATTACACAAACAGCTACCGGATTACGAGCAGGATCCACAAAAATTACTGTTACAGATGTCGATGGATGCGCAACGATGAATTTCGCTCATGTGAGTTCAACTGAACTTCCTATCCGAATTGAATTATTGGATAGCAGCAAGACCGAATTAAATTGTATCGGATCAGCTGATGGATCGCTTTATTTGCGGATTTCAGGAGGAATTCTACCCTATTCTGTGGCATCAGCATGGGTAGCTGACAGTAATTTTGCCATGTTACAAAACCTGGGGAATGGAACATATCCCATTGACATAACTGATGGAAGTGGCTGCATACATTCTGATAGTTTTTACATTTCTGAACCGGAAGCGATTCAAATTTTCTCAATGGCGGATTCTGCCACTTGTATGGGATGTGCAAATGGCTCAATCAACATTTCATTTCTAGGTGGCCATGCTCCATATCAGCTTTCAGTTCAGCCTGCAGCAGGAATTATCACAGGCAATACGATTCATGACCTGCCCGGTGGTATTTATTCCATTTGTGCCACAGACAAAAGCGGTTGCATGACATGTATCCAAGATACCATCTATGAAAAGCCATCCGCTATCACAGAACTGGATTTGGATAATTTTATCAAGGTATACCCTAATCCATATTCGGATTATACAACAATTGCATTGTCGGGAGGTTTGATTAATTCAGGAACAATCATCATCAGCAGCCTGGACGGGAAAACTATTCTGCAACGAAGCATCAGAATTGAAACAGAAATTCATATAAGTACGGGGCTGCAATCCGGTATTTATTTTATTAGGCTTTTGACTGAGAAAAATGAAATGATTAAAGGGGGGAAAAAGTTGGTGGTGATTAGGTAAAATACTACTAAGCCCTTTTAACGCTCTCCGGGAATAATTTGACTTACCTGTGTTCGGCTAATAGCATACTCCTTAATCAAAATACCATTCAAAGCAGTTCGTTCGATGTGAATATAACCCAGCCTAGAATTAACCATTAATCCAAAATAAGCATCAGTGAATCCAACATTCGGCCAGGTACAACCTCCTTCA
>Ga0138256_10005022_pt1 | contig 14022 bp, 11 predicted proteins | sample KNB2016incub_MG_FD_105486 | JGI IMG/M metagenome (GOLD analysis project Ga0138256, IMG submission 105486) | Active sludge microbial communities from wastewater in Klosterneuburg, Austria - KNB2014incub_MG | ecosystem: Engineered > WWTP > Activated sludge > Unclassified | place: Austria...
CTGGCGCAGGCCGTGCTGTTGGCGCGCAACGTTTAGCACAGGAACCCAAATACGGGACGTGCCACCCGCAAGCCATCTGTAAGGGCGTCGGCGCACACTGCGCGGGTATCTGGCGATGCCCACGAAAATCAAATAGGTGGCACAATCCAATCCGTTACTAGGCCCTTCCTACGCCACTGTCGCATCCGCTAAACGGTTCAGCCGTGCTGCGGAAGGTTTTTTACCAAGCTAAGTTTCCCCAAGGGAAATGGAGGTCAGCGCAACATGAGTGAAAACACGTCCCAAAAGACGACCCCGGCGTCGATTTATCGCGCCTATGCGGACAATACGTACCTCTTTGGTGGCAATGCGCCCTACGTTGAAGAGATGTACGAGAATTACCTTGCTAACCCCGGCAGCGTGACCGATAGCTGGCGCGAATATTTCGACGCGCTGCAGCATGTGCCTGCGGTTGATGGCAGCGATGCCCGCGACGTGCCCCACCAGCCTGTGATCAACGCCTTTGCCGAGCGCGCCAAGCAGGGTGGCACCCGAGTGGTTTTGGCCACTGGCGCCGATTCGGACATGGGCCGCAAACGCACAGCTGTTCAGCAGCTGATTGCCGCCTACCGCAACGTGGGCGCCCGCTGGGCCGATCTGGACCCACTCAAGCGCACCGAGCGCGACAATATTCCCGAGCTGGAGTTGTCGTTCTACGGCTTTAGCGACGCCGACCAGGAAACCGTATTCAACACCAGCAACACCTTCTTCGGCAAAGAGTCGATGAGCCTGCGTGAGCTGATGAACGCCCTGCGTGAGACCTACTGCGGCACCTTGGCTGCCGAGTTCATGTACGCCACCGACCAGAATGAAAAGCGTTGGTGGCAACAAAAGCTCGAAAGCATCCGCAGCAAGCCGGCGTTCAATGCCGAGAAGAAGAAGCACATTCTGGAACGCCTGACCGCAGCCGAAGGCCTGGAGCGCTTCCTGCACACCAAATACGTGGGCCAAAAGCGTTTTTCTCTTGAGGGTGGTGAGAGCTTTATCGCCTCCATGGACGAGCTGATTCAGCAAGCTGGTGCCAAGGGTGTGCAAGAAATCGTGATTGGCATGGCCCACCGGGGCCGCCTCAATGTGCTGGTCAACACCCTGGGCAAGATGCCCGGTGACCTGTTTGCCGAGTTCGACCATACGGCACCAGAAGAGCTGCCAGCCGGTGACGTCAAATACCACCAGGGTTTTAGTTCCGACGTGTCCACTGTGGGTGGACCGGTGCACCTGTCGCTGGCTTTCAACCCGTCGCATCTGGAAATTGTGAATCCGGTGGTAGAGGGTTCAGTCCGCGCCCGTATGGACCGCCGTGCAGACCCCAAGGGCTTGCAGGTACTGCCAGTGCTGGTGCACGGTGATGCCGCCTTTGGTGGCCAGGGCGTGAACCAGGAGACGCTGTGTCTGGCGCAAACCCGGGGTTACACCACGGGCGGCACGGTGCACATCATTATCAACAACCAGATCGGGTTTACCACCTCGGACCCCCGCGACATGCGCTCCAGCGCGTTCTGCACCGACATCGTGAAGATGGTTGAGTCGCCTGTGCTGCACGTCAATGGCGACGATCCCGAAGCCGTGGTGTTGGCCACACAGTTGGCACTGGAATACCGCATGGAATTCCAGCAAGACGTCGTGGTGGACATTACGTGTTTTCGCAAGCTGGGCCACAACGAGCAAGACACTCCCATGCTCACGCAGCCCCTGATGTACAAGAAAATTGCGGTCCACCCCGGTACGCGCAAGCTGTACGCTGACAAGCTGGCAGCACAAGGGCTCGGTGAGACGCTGGGTGAGGACATGACCCGCGCCTACCGCGCCGCCATGGATGCAGGCAAGCACACTGTTGACCCGGTTATTACCAACTTCAAGAGCAAGTACGCTGTGGACTGGTCCCCGTTTCTGCGCAAGAAGTGGACCGATGCCGGAGACACCGCTATTCCCCTGACCGAATGGAAGCGCCTGGTTGAAAGGCTAACCACGTTGCCATCCACTATCACTCCCCATTCCTTGGTGAAGAAGGTCTATGACGACCGTGCAGCCATGGGCCGTGGCGACGTCAATGTGGACTGGGGCATGGGTGAGAGCATGGCGTTTGCATCCCTGGTGGCCAGCGGTTATCCGGTTCGTCTGTCGGGCGAAGACAGCGGTCGGGGCACCTTCACCCACCGCCATGCGGTGATCCATGATCAGGCCCGCGAAAAATGGGATGCCGGCATTTATGTACCCCTGCAGAATGTGGCGGACAACCAGGCACCGTTTGTCGTGATCGACTCCATCCTGTCCGAGGAGGCGGTGCTGGCGTTTGAATACGGCTATGCCTCCAACGACCCCAACACACTGGTAATCTGGGAAGCGCAGTTTGGCGATTTCGCCAACGGTGCCCAGGTGGTGATCGACCAGTTCATTGCCTCTGGCGAAGTGAAGTGGGGCCGGGTCAACGGCATCACGCTAATGCTGCCGCACGGCTACGAAGGCCAAGGTCCCGAGCACAGTTCGGCACGCCTGGAGCGCTTTATGCAACTTGCCGCCGACACTAACATGCAGATCGTGCAGCCCACCACGGCCAGCCAGATCTTCCACGTGTTGCGTCGCCAGATGGTGCGCAATTTGCGCAAGCCGCTGATTATCTTCACGCCCAAGTCACTCTTGCGTAACAAGGATGCGACCTCGCCGCTGTCCGAGTTCACCAAAGGCGGCTTCCAGACTGTGATTCCCGAAAACAAGGCACTCAAGGCTGACAAGGTCAAACGCGTGCTGGTGTGTTCCGGCAAGGTGTACTACGACCTGGTCAAGCACCGTGAAGAGTCGGGCCATGACGATGTGGCCATTTTGCGGGTCGAGCAGTTGTACCCATTCCCGCACAAGGCGTTTGCCGCGGAAATGAAGAAGTACCCCCAGGTTGCCGACATTGTGTGGTGCCAGGATGAGCCACAAAACCAGGGTGCCTGGTTCTTTGTGCAGCACTACATCCATGAAAACATGGTGGAAGGCCAGCGTCTGGGTTACTCCGGCCGTGCAGCATCGGCTTCACCTGCCGTGGGTTACTCCCATCTGCACAACGAGCAGCAAAAGGCATTGGTTGAGGGTGCATTCGGCAAGCTCAAGGGCTTTGTGCTGACCAAGTAACCCACCCACGTACCCATTCGATACACACAATTCGGAAAGAACAAAATGGCAATCGTAGAAATCAAGGTTCCTCAGCTGTCTGAGTCGGTGGCAGAGGCCACCCTGCTGCAATGGAAGAAAAAAGTTGGCGATCTGGTCGCCGTGGATGAGATCCTGATCGAAGTCGAAACCGACAAGGTCGTGCTGGAAGTACCGGCACCCAAGGCTGGCGTGCTGGTTGAAATCGTGCAGGGTGATGGCGCTACCGTCGCTGCAGAGCAGTTGATCGCCCGCATTGATACCGAAGGTACCGTTGGTGCAGCTGCACCGGCTGCAGCCGCTGCCGTAGCCAGCGCACCTGCGGTGGCAGTTGCCGCCGCGACCGCTGGTAACAGCAAGGCCGGTGTGGCCATGCCCGCTGCCGCTAAACTGCTGGCTGACAACAACCTGGCTGCCAGTGCTGTGGCTGGCACCGGTAAGGACGGTCGCATTACCAAGGGTGACGTACTGGGTGCCGTGGCGGGCGGTACTGCTGCCAAAGCGGTTGCTTCCGTCACCATACCCACAGGGGCTCCCACCTCGGCATTGCCCCAGGTAGCTGCACCGACTGCGCAGAATCTGGGTGATCGCCCCGAACAGCGCGTGCCCATGAGCCGCCTGCGCGCTCGTGTGGCCGAACGTTTGTTGCAATCACAAAGCACCAACGCGATTCTGACCACCTTCAACGAAATCAACATGGCCCCGGTCATGGACATGCGTAAACGCATGCAAGAACGTTTCGAGAAAGAGCACGGCGTCAAGCTCGGCTTTATGAGCTTCTTCGTCAAGGCGGCTGTGCATGCGCTCAAGAAGTTCCCCGTCATCAACGCATCGGTGGATGGTAATGACATTGTTTACCACGGCTACTTTGACATTGGTATTGCGGTGGGTTCACCCCGTGGCTTGGTGGTGCCGATTTTGCGCAACGCCGACCAAATGAGCTTTGCCGAGATCGAGAAGAAAATTGCCGAATTTGGCCAAAAAGCCAAAGACGGCAAGCTAGGTATTGAAGACATGACTGGTGGCACCTTTTCCATTTCCAATGGCGGTACCTTCGGCTCCATGATGTCTACCCCGATCATCAACCCGCCACAAAGCGCCATTCTGGGCGTGCACGCCACCAAAGACCGCGCCATGGTGGAAAACGGCCAGGTGGTCGTGCGCCCCATGAACTACTTTGCCATGTCCTATGACCACCGAATCATCGACGGCCGCGAAGCCGTGTTGGGTCTGGTGGCCATGAAAGAAGCGCTGGAAGACCCAGCTCGCCTCTTGTTTGATATTTAAGTGATATTGCGGGACAGACCCGGAGTCTGAGCAGCAGTTGGCTCTGCTCCGTGTCCCCCGCCCTACGGGCTCCTCCTTTACCTGCGCAGAACCCTCTGCCGCCCAGACTCCTTGGAAAATGTATGAGTAAACAATTTGATGTAATCGTCATCGGTGGTGGCCCCGGTGGCTATATTGCTGCCATTCGCGCCGCCCAGTTGGGCTTTACCGTAGCCTGTATTGACGAGTGGAAGAATGACAAAGGCGGTCCTGCCCTGGGTGGAACCTGCACCAACATCGGTTGCATCCCGTCCAAAGCGCTACTGCAGTCGAGCGAGCATTTTCACCACGCCAACCACCACTTTGCCGAGCACGGCATAACCGCTACCGGCGTGACCATGGATGTGGGCAAGATGGTGGCGCGCAAGAACACCGTGGTCAAGCAGAATAACGACGGTATCCAGTACCTGCTCAAGAAGAACAAGGTCACGTTTTTCCACGGTCGCGGCTCCTTCGTGAAAGCAGCCGACGGCGGTTATGTGATCAACGTGGCGGGTGCCACCGAAGACTCGTTGATGGGTAAACACATTATTGTGGCCACGGGCTCCAACGCCCGTGCGCTGCCCGGTGCGCCTTTTGACGAGGAGCGCATCCTGTCCAACGACGGCGCTTTGCGTCTGGGCGCTGTGCCCAAGAAGCTGGGCCTGATTGGTTCCGGCGTGATTGGGCTGGAAATGGGCTCGGTCTGGAAGCGTCTGGGTTCTGAGGTCACCATCCTCGAAGGCCTGCCAACTTTCCTGGGCGCGGTGGACGAACAAGTCGCCAAGGAGGCCTTCAAGGCCTTCACCAAGCAGGGACTGAAGATTGAGCTGGGCGTCAAGGTGGGTGAAATCACAGCCGCCAAAAAGGGGCTGTCAATCGCCTACACCAACGCCAAGGGCGAGGCGCAGACACTGGATGTAGACAAACTCATCGTATCGATTGGCCGTGTGCCCAATACCATTGGTCTCAATTCTGAAGCTGTAGGCCTCAAGCTCGATGAGCGCGGCGCCATTGTGGTGGACGGCGACTGCAAGACCAACCTGCCCGGCGTTTGGGCGGTGGGTGACGTGGTGCGTGGTCCTATGCTGGCGCACAAAGCTGAAGAAGAGGGCGTTGCCGTGGCCGAGCGCATTGCCGGCCAGCACGGGCACGTCAACTTCAACACCATTCCCTGGGTCATCTACACCAGCCCCGAGATTGCCTGGGTGGGTCGTACCGAACAGCAACTCAAAACTGATGGCGTGGCGTACAAGGCAGGTTCCTTCCCGTTTCTGGCCAATGGCCGTGCCCGCGCACTGGGCGACACCACCGGTTTCGTCAAGTTTCTGGCGGATGCCACGACGGACGAGATTTTGGGTGTGCACATCATTGGGCCCATGGCCAGCGAGTTGATCGCCGAGGCAGTCGTGGCGATGGAGTTCAAGGCCAGCGCCGAAGACATTGCCCGCATTTGCCATGCCCACCCCAGCTTGAGCGAAGCCACCAAGGAAGCGGCTCTGGCGGTCGACAAGCGCACCCTCAACTTCTGATTGTTATTCGGTAAAAATGGATGATAGCCCTCGTGAAATATACGTAGGAAGCTATCAAATGAATAGCGATCAGAGGATGATAGTTTGAACGTCAAGCAAACCTACGAGGCCGAGTTAGCCGCGCGCGGCTACACGGCTGATCCGGCCCAGCTGCGCGCAGTTGTGGCGCTGGAGCGTTGCGCACACGAGTGGGCTGCGTTCAAGGAACAGCGTTCCAACGCGTTCAAGAAGTTGATCAACCGCCCGGAGATTCCGCGCGGCGTCTACATGTTTGGCGGGGTAGGGCGCGGCAAGAGCTTTCTGATGGATTGCTTTTACAACGCAGTGCCGCTCAAACGCAAAACCCGGCTGCACTTTCACGAATTCATGCGCGAGGTACACCGCGAACTGGCCGATCTGCAAGGCACGGTTAACCCGCTGGACGAACTGGCCAGGCGTATGTCCAAGCGCTTTCGCCTGATTTGTTTTGATGAGTTCCACGTGGCCGACATCACCGACGCCATGATCCTGCATCGCCTGTTGGCAGCGCTGTTTGAGAATGGCGTGGGTTTGGTCACCACCTCCAATTTTCGCCCGGATGACTTGTACCCCAACGGTTTGCACCGTGACCGCATTCTGCCGGCGATTGCCCTGCTCAATGCGCACCTGGAAGTGATTAACGTGGACAACGGCACTGACTACCGCAAACGCACTATGGAGTCCATGACGTTGTACCACGTGCCCAACGGTCCGGTGGCCGATGCTGCCATGGAGCAGGCCTTCAATGCGCTCCAAGAGTCGCAGGATGAAGACCCGGTGTTGCACATTGAGGCGCGCCAGATTCGCGCCAGGCGGCGGGCCGGGGGTATGGTCTGGTTTGATTTCAAGACCCTGTGTGGTGGCCCGCGTTCCCAGAATGATTACTTGGAAATCGCGTCCATGTTCCATACAGTTTTTCTGAGTGATGTGCCGCAAATGTCGGTACGCATGGCCTCCGAGGCGCGGCGCTTTACCTGGCTAATCGATGTGCTCTACGACCGGCGCGTCAAACTGGTGATGTCGGCCCAGAGTTCTCCAATCGATTTGTACACGGAAGGACCGATGCTGCATGAGTTTCCCCGAACCGTGTCACGGCTGAGCGAAATGCAGTCCCAGGAATACCTGTCGCTGGATCGGCGTGAAGTGGATACGGGGCTGACGTGACCCGTGCGCAACGCATCCTTGCGGCGGTCTGCCTCGTGTGGATTGCATCGGTCTGGGCTCAGGATACAGCAGCGCCTGGGCCGGACCCATTGGACGAAGAGCTTGCTCGAATTGGGGCGGTGCGCCAGCAGAAGACCGCAGAACTTGATGTGCAAGATGCCTCCTGCATGGACCGCTTTGCGGTCACTGATTGCCAGAACAAGGTAACGATCCGTCGCCGCCAGATGCTCGCTGATCTGAAGCGCCAAGAAGACGAGATCAAGGACGCTCAGCGGCAACAGAGGGCGCAACAACAGTTGCAACGCAGTGCTGACAAGGCAGCAGAGAATGCTCAGCATGCGACCGAGAGTGAAGCCCTGCAGTCCAGCGAGACAGAACGTGACCGGCAGAAGGCCCAGGACGAAAAAGTTTTGAGCCACCAACAGCACGCTAAACCGGTTGAGCCAAAAGCATCTGGTCCCAAGATTGCCGCTGGTCTGGATGCCGATACCCGGGCAAAGAACCGCGCGGCGTACCAGGAGAAACAGGAAGCAGCGCAGAAGAGGCGCGAAGATCGCGCTCAACGGCTGATAGACCATGTCAACGGTGGTCCACCGCTGCCAGCGGCGCCCTGATTGCCCGATTCAGGTGTGAGTCAGAGGTTCCACCTTGACAATCACGATGGAGAGGTTGTCGCCAGCACCCCGGCCCCGTGAGCGGGCTTTCTCAATTAAAAATTCCGTGGCTTCGCGGGCCGACAGTGTGGACAGCACCGAGCCCAGCTCACCGGTATTGAAGTAGTGCCAGACACCGTCACTGCAGGCCATGAGCACATCGCCTGGGCGCAATTGCGGGATGAAATGGAAATCCACCGGTGGGTCGCCATCGGTCCCCAGGCAGCCCATCAGAATGTTGGACTGGGGGTGAACGGCGGCCTGTTCCTCGGTAATCTCGCCCCGATTGACCAGTGCCTGCACGTAAGAATGGTCCATGGTGCGTTTGACGAAGCGGTTGCCGTGGTAATGGTAGATACGGGAGTCGCCCGTGTGGGCCCAGTGGCAGTCACCCTTGGCATTGATCAGGAAGGCGGCCATGGTGCTGTGTGGCTCTTCTTCTGAGGAGATCGCCGTCAGCTTGATGACGATGTGCGCTTCCTGCACAATCTGCGACAGGATGGCGGCCGCATCATCGGTTTCGGGGTCGTAACGTTCAAATAGCTGCTTGGCCGTCATCATGACCTGGTCGGAGGCCTTGCGTCCACCGCTGCGCCCGCCCATGCCATCAGCCACGATGGCCAGAATACAGCCGTTGATCCGCGAGTGTTTCAGAAGCGCGATCTGATCTTGCTGATACTCGCGGTCGCCCTTGTGTATGCCGGTGGAAGCAGTTAGTCGGTAACCAGTGGCCATGTTGGGTTGCTTGTGAAGGCAATACTCTCTGTAAAGGACAGGAAGGTCGTATTATCAAGCCAGTGTGTGATCGACCTCTTCGTGTAGTTTAACCCCGTACTTGTACGAACCATTTTGCCAACCAATCTTCACTCCCCCGAGCGCCAGATGATCGAGCTGCGTATGGAGCACGCCGATCTGGATGCATTGATAGACCGCGCGGGCATTGATGCCCCGGTGGACGAATTGATGATACGCCGTCTAAAGAAGCGCCGTTTGGCACTGCGCGACGAGATCGCCCGCTTGGAACGCGCACTCGAACCGGGCGAACCCGCCTGAAACATGTCCTTTCGCGAAGCGGTTGCGCAGGCCTTTGCGCCCGATGGGGCGCTGGCGCGTTGTGTTGAAGCATTTTCCCCCCGTCCCGGGCAAACCACCATGGCCACGGCCGTGGCTGCGACGCTGGAGGATGGCGGTGTCCTGGTGGTGGAGGCCGGAACCGGGGTCGGCAAGACCTTTGCCTATCTGGTACCGGCTTTGCTTAGCGGTGAGCGTGTTTTGCTGTCCACGGCCACCAAGACCCTGCAAGACCAACTATTTGGTCGCGATATTCCCCGCCTGCTAGCTGCCCTGGGCGTACCGGCACGTATTGCGTTGCTAAAAGGTCGCAGCAGCTATTTGTGCAATTACCGGCTGGAGTCAGCCCGGCACGATTTGCGGGCCATGCACCCAATGGCTCAGGAAGATCTGGCGCATATTGAGGTCTGGGCGACCGGCACAAGCAGAGGCGACTTAGCTGAATTGCCGCAACTCGACGAACGCTCCCCGGTGATTCCGCTGGTTACCTCCACCCGAGAGAACTGTCTGGGGTCGCGCTGCGCGCATGTGCAGTCTTGCCACGTTAACCAGGCACGGCGCGAGGCACTGGCTGCCGATGTGGTGGTGGTCAACCACCACTTGTTCTTTGCCGACCTGAATATTCGCGAGTCGGGCGTGGCCGAATTGCTGCCCAGCGTTCGTTGCGTGGTGTTCGATGAAGCACACCAGCTCAATGCCATCGGCGTCCAGTTTTTAGGGCGCCAGATCAGCACCGCCCAGCTCGATGCCTTGGGCCGCGATCTTGCTCGCCAAGGGCCAAGTTTGGCCTTGGTTGCGGAAAACTGGCCTGAAATGGTTACGCAATTGACCCGTGAAACTGCGTCATTGCGGGAACTGTGTACGAATGGTAGTCCTGATATTCGCGCTCCATGGATCGACGAGGCCCCAGTGGGATTGGACAGGTCGGCTTGGTGTCGTGCGCTCGACGCGTTGCAATTGATATTGCAGCAATGGGACCTAATGCTTGGCAGCTTGGAAGAGCAAGCGCCTGATATTCACGGTTTGCGGGAACGGACCAGTACGTTAATACAAGCGTTGCAGCTTTTCAATGGCCCTATAGAGCCAGGGTGGGTGCGCTGGATGGACGTGGGGCGGCAGCAGGTCAGGTTGGTGCATTCACCCCTGGACGTGGGGCCGGCCATGCGTTCCCGTGTCATCGGGCAGGCCATGGAGAACGGCAGTCGCAAGTCCTGGATTTTTACGTCAGCGACCCTGGGGCACGATGCAAGCCTCTCGACATTTGTTCAGAGTTGCGGATTGAACGGGGCGCAGGTACTCCAGGTCCCCAGTCCGTTTGATTATGCGCATCAGGCGTGGCAGTATGTTCCTTCGCACATGCCCAAACCTGCCGATGCCCGACACAGCGGTTCGGTGGCGGAACTGGTGGCACATGCGGCCACCGTTTTGGGCGGAAGAACCCTGGTATTGACCACAACACTGCGTGCGATGCGCGATATTGCGGCTGTATTGCGGCAACATTTTTCAGCTTCTGGCACTTTGGAAGTGTTGCTACAGGGAGAGGCACCCAAACGCGAATTGACGGAGCGATTCATTCAAGGAGCGGGGCAGGGGGGCGACCGTAAAGGTTGCGTGCTTGTGGCATCCGCTTCATTTTGGGAAGGTGTCGATGTTCCCGGTGACGCGCTGCAACTGGTAGTGATCGACAAATTGCCATTTGCGCCGCCTGATGACCCGCTGGTGCAGGCTCGGGCAAGGCAGATCGAAGCCGCTGGGAAAAGGCCTTTTGCCCATTTGCATGTGCCTGAGGCTGCCATCGCCTTGAAGCAGGGCGCTGGGCGCTTAATTCGACGTGAAACGGATCGCGGGATTCTGGTGGTGTGCGATGTGCGTCTGACCCACATGGGCTATGGTCGGCGCATTCAGGCGGCTTTGCCGGCGATGCAGAGCATCACCACGCAGGGTCAGTTCACACAGGTTCTACAGGGGCTTACCAGATTTTCCACCACGGACTGTCAATAGTTCGGCCACCCTTGGTCAGAAACTCTGATTGGGGGTAGTTTTTTTCCAGCACGCGCTTGGCATCGTCACGCAACTGCATCATGCCCAGCGCATCGTAGGATTTGTAGAGGATGAATAGCGCTTCTTCGATAGCAGGGACTTCGCGGTAATCGGCAATGGCCAATTGCGCCCGGTTGACTGCCGCCAGGTAGGCACCGCGCTTGTAGTAATAGCGGGCTACGTGTACTTCGTATTGGGCCAGTGAACTCACGATGTAGTTCATGCGGTCACGGGCATCGGATGCGTAGCGGGATTCAGGGAATCGCTCTACCAACTCCTTGAAGGACTCAAATGACTCCTTGGATGCCTTTTGGTCACGCTCCGAGAGATCCTGACTAATATATTTGGCAAACATGCCAAGGTCGTCGTTGAAGTTGACGATGCCCTTGAGGTAGATGGCATAGTCCATGGCGGGACTGACCGGGTGTAGCTTCTGAAAGCGTTCCAGCGTGGCCAATGCCTGCGCGGGTTCTGCCGATTTGTATTGGGCGTAGGCTTTGTCCAGTTCAGCCTGTTGAGCCAAAGGAGTTCCTGCAGCGCGTGCTTCCAGCTTCTCCAGAAGCGGGACTGCGCGTTCCCATTGGCCGTTGCTCATTTCTTCCTTGGCTTCGGCATAGATATTGTTGGGGCTCATGCTGGCGGTCTTGTCGACCGGTGCAGTGGAGCAACCTGCAATCAAGAGTGCGCCAGTCGCCAGCAATGAAACGCAAACGACCGATAATTTGACACGAAGCATGTTAGGAACACTTTCTTGAAACAGAGCACTGGAATTATATCGATCCACCCAATCGTGGCGGAGTCGGAGGAACTGGAGGACGTCAGCACCGAAGTCGAGTGGCGAACGGATACCGTCAACGTCGCACAACATGGTGAGCGGCTGGACCGGGCTTTGGTGGATATGGTGCCAGAGTTTTCAAGAAGCTACCTGCAGCAATTGATCGATTTGGGGCTGGTCTGCCTGAATTCCCAGCCAGTTCGCAAGCCTTCGACCCGCGTGAAGGCCGCAGACTCAGTGACCATTGAGCTTAGGCCAACACCACAAAGCCAAGCATTCAAGCCACAGAATATTCCGCTGGAAGTTGTATATAGAGACGCGCACATTCTGGTTATCAACAAGCCAGCAGGGTTGGTAGTGCACCCGGCGCCCGGAAACTGGAGCGGCACCTTGCTCAATGCGCTGCTTGCGTATGACAGTGATATTGCCCTGGTACCCCGTGCCGGTATCGTGCACAGGCTGGATAAAGACACCAGTGGGCTCATGGTTGTGGCCAGAACACGTGCGGTCATGGATACTTTGATTCAGGCTATTGCCGCGCGCGACGTGAGTCGACAGTACCTGGCCGTTGCGCACGGCCAATGGAGCGGGCCGAATAGCCGCACGGTGGATGCCCCCATTGGTCGTGATCCCCGCAACCGCCTGCGCATGGCCATTGTCAATTTGGCGTCCCAATCGGGAAAAATGGCGCGCACCGACTTTATTCTGCTGGACAACGCGGAGAAAGGATCCCTGGTGCGCTGCATTCTCCACACCGGGCGCACGCACCAGATTCGTGTGCACATGGCGTCGTTGGGCCATCCGCTGGTGGCGGACGTTACCTATGGTGGCAGTACTGTTCAGTGTATGGAACGTCAGGCCCTGCACGCGGTGCGGCTTGCGTTTGTGCACCCTGTGACCGGTGAGCCTATGGTGTTTGAGGCACCAGTGCCGATCGATATAGTGGCACTCATGGACTCCTGGGGCCTGCGCTACAATCCCCAAAAACGGGCAAATGGCCCATAAGTACCCCGGACCTTGCCGGGAGTTGGCACAGTGAGTTCCTCACATCTGCTGCCCACCGATTGGAATCACTTTGATTGGTCACTGTTAAAGGTGACATTTTCCACAGAATCCGACTATGAACATGGTGGATGCAAAGCGGGTCTTGGAGACCGCATTGATTTGCTCACAGCAACCACTGCCGGTGCGTGATATGCGGGCGCTCTTCAATGAGTCCCTGGGTGCCGATACGCTTAAAAATTTGCTGGAAGAGCTGAGGAACGATTGGGCGGGTAAGGGGGTTGAGCTGGTGAGCGTTGCATCGGGTTGGCGGTTTCAAAGCCGGCCGGAAATGCGCGAATTTTTGGACCGACTGCACCCTGAAAAGCCGCCACGTTACACCCGAGCCACGCTGGAAACATTGGCCATCATTGCCTACCGTCAACCGGTGACTCGCGGTGACATGGAAGATATTCGAGGCGTCACCATCAACTCGTTGTTGATCAAGCAACTCGAAGACCGGGGTTGGGTTGAAGTCATTGGACACCGCGAGTCAGCAGGGCGACCTGCGTTGTATGCCACCACGCGGCAGTTTCTGGATGATTTGGGCCTGCAATCGCTGGACCAGTTGCCCTTGCTGGAACACGGGTCCCATCCCGAAGATGTTTTTGGGGTGCTGGCCAAGTCGTCTGATGCGATGGAGTCAAGTATTCCTGCGGCGATGGACAGCCCAGCAGATTGTGCAAAATTGCAATTGGATATACCTCTGGATGCCTCCATGCCGTTGGAGCAAGGAACTACGAATGGATTTTCAGAATGAATGACATGAATTCAACAGAGCAGATACCGGACACGCCCGAGGAAATGGATCAGTCCGGAGCTGTTGGGGGCGAAGTAGTGGCTCCAGCACAGGTGTTGGCTCCCGAATCCCAATTGGAAAATCGGTTTGAGGATGTCATCTCCGGCCAATTCGATGCCGACGAGGAGCTGGCCGAGCTGGTGCCGCCCAAGCGCGTGCTGGCGCCCATGGCGGAAACGCCCAAGCTGCACAAGGTGTTGGCTCAGGCCGGCATGGGATCGCGCCTGGAAATGGAGCAGCTCATCATGGAGGGCCGGATTTCGGTCAACAATGAACCCGCACACATTGGGCAACGCATCCAGTTTGGTGACAACATCAAGGTCAATGGCAAGCCCATCCGGGTTCGCATCGATCCGCCGCCGGCACGGGTGATTGCGTACCACAAGCCAGTGGGTGAAGTGGTTACCCACGATGACCCCCAGAACCGGCCCACAGTTTTTCGTCGACTGC
>Ga0138256_10005024_pt1 | contig 14021 bp, 11 predicted proteins | sample KNB2016incub_MG_FD_105486 | JGI IMG/M metagenome (GOLD analysis project Ga0138256, IMG submission 105486) | Active sludge microbial communities from wastewater in Klosterneuburg, Austria - KNB2014incub_MG | ecosystem: Engineered > WWTP > Activated sludge > Unclassified | place: Austria...
CCCACACCGAGCATTACGGAACTGGACTTCGACCTGAACGACCGCAAGGTGGTGCTGGTGGATGATGTGCTCTTCACCGGTCGTTCCATCCGCGCCGGGCTGGATGCGCTGCTGGCTTTCGGCCGCCCGGCCAGCGTGCAATTGTTGGTGTTGATCGATCGCCGCTTCAGCCGTGAGTTGCCGATCCAACCGGATTACGTGGGCAAGTGGGTGGACAGCATCGGCGACCAACGCGTGACCGTGGAGTGGAAGGAAAGTGACGGGCAGGACCGCGTGCTCCTGCATTCATTGGAAGAGGACGCGCGATCTACGGCAAGCAACGCAACCGGAACATCGGCCGCATCATGAGCCCGACCGCCATGAAAAATACAAGCGCACCGAGCGAACAACTCAGCGTGGAGCACTTGCTCGGGATCAAGGACCTATCCACCGAGGACATCGAACTCATCTTCCGCACCGCTGACGGATTCAAGGAGGTATTGAACCGGCCGATCAAGAAAGTGCCGTCGCTCAGGGACATCACCGTGGCGAACCTCTTCTTCGAGAGCAGCACGCGGACAAGGGTCAGCTTCGAACTCGCCGAGAAGCGCCTGAGCGCCGACGTGGTCAACTTCAGCAGCAGCGGCAGCAGTGTGAGCAAGGGCGAAACGCTGATTGATACCGTGAACAACATCCTCGCGATGAAGGTGGACGTGGTGGTGATGCGCCACCCGGATCCCGGCGCGGCGCTCTTCCTCAGTCGCCATGTGGATGCACGGATCATCAACGCCGGTGACGGCACACACGAGCACCCGACCCAAGCGCTGCTCGACGCGTACAGTATCCGCGAGAAGTTGGGCAAGGTGAAGGGCAAGAAAGTGTTGATCGTCGGGGACATCCTCCATTCACGCGTGGCGTTGAGCAACATCTTCTGTCTCCAGAAACTGGGCGCCGAAGTGATGCTCTGCGGACCGACCACCTTAATGCCGAAACACATTGCCTCACTCGGTGTGAACGTGGAGCACGACCTGGACAAGGCACTGCGCTGGTGCGATGTGGCCAATATGCTGCGCATCCAGATGGAACGACAGGGTGGCGATGGGATCGGGAACTTCCCAAGCTTGCGCGAATACGCCATGCTGTACGGCCTGGATCTGGACCGGTACACCCGGATCGGCAAGGACGTGGTGATCATGCATCCCGGTCCGATCAATCGTGGGGTGGAAGTGACCAGCCAAGTGGCCGACCACGCCAACAGCATCATCCTGGAACAGGTGGAGAACGGGGTGGCCATCCGCATGGCGGTGCTTTACCTCCTTTCTGCGCGTATCCCACGAAGCCCTGTTTGAAACTGTCCGGTACCGGGGTAGGGCCGCACTTCAAGGTGCCTGACTATATTTGACCGGAAGCCACCACCATGAATTTCACCATAGAGGACAAAGGCCGTTACACACTGGTCACCAGTAACGTGGACAAACTGGATACGTCGTGCGCTCCGGAGTTGAAGAGCGAACTCGTGTACCTGAACAAGACCGGAGTTCGGAGCATCATCATCGACCTCACCGCCACGCGCTATTGTGATTCATCGGGATTGAGCGCATTGCTCGTCGCGAACCGCCTGTGCAAGAGCGTGAACGGCAGCTTGGTCGTTTGCGGATTGCAGGAACCGGTGCAGAAGCTGGTGCAGATCTCCCAATTGGAAAGTGTGCTTTCCATTACACCGACCCCGTCCGAGGCGGTGGACCTCCTGTACATGGAGGAGATCGAAAAGGACGTGAACAAAGAACCCTGACCTCTTACCACATGCAGATCCGTACCCTCTTTTCAATTGCCTTCGTGTGCAGTTCCATGCTGGTCATGGCACAGCCCTGCACGCCGAACCCGCTTTATGCGGACAGTGTCTTTGGCGTATGGCCGGACACCACCGAGAACTTCATGCCTGCCATGATCAACCTGCCTTATGTGCAGGACCTCAACCTGATCATTCCGGTGAGCGCCCAGGACATCAACATCACCTTCCCTGCGGTGGATATCGACTCCGTGGTGTTCAACGGGATCACTGGCCTTCCTGCGGGTTTGTCAGTGGCGTGTGCTTCGCAGACCCCGGCGCCATGCACCTACCTGCCCACGGTGCTTGGTTGTGGTGTGATCACGGGCACGCCTACGGAGGCGGGCACTTTCCCGCTCGCGTTGGACGTGACCGGGTATTTCACACTCTTCGGAACCGCAGTTCCCTACCCGCTCACGTTCGGTGGTTACCGCATCGTGGTGGCCGAGGACAACACGGGCATCCACGGGATCGGTTCTACCGGGCTTTCCGGCGTGAAGAGCGTTCCGAATCCTTTCACCACAAGGACGAACCTGGAGTTCAGTCTTCAACGTGGTGGCGAAGTGAAACTGCATGTGTACAACCTTCTTGGTGAACAATTGTGGAGCCAGCGGACCGTCGGCAAGGCGGGAATGAACAAGATCCCGTTCGAAGCAGGTGAACTGCAGGAAGGGGTTTATCTCTTCAAGGTGGAGAGCGGTACGGAGTCCTTCACAGGCCGATTGATGGTGAGCCGTTGATCGATCCTTCATTCAACTATTCAGAAGGCCCCGCCGTACGGCGGGGCCTTCTTTCCTTATGGGCCATCGACGCTTCGAAGTGACCACACTTGGGACCGGGGCCGCGCTACCGGCGCGCGGACGGTATCCCACGTCGCAGTTGGTCAACGTGAACGGATCACTGTACTTGATCGATTGTGGAGAAGGCACGCAGCAACGCCTACGGTCGGTCGGCGCGAACTTCATGCGGATCGGTCATGTGTTCATCAGCCATTTGCACGGCGACCATTACCTCGGACTCATGGGCTTGATCAGCTCCATGCACCTCATGGGCCGCACCATTGAACTGCATGTACACGGTCCGGCCGACCTGAAACCGATCATCGACCTACAGCTACGCTCCTCACAAACCTATCTACGGTACCCGCTGGAGTTCCATGCCTTGGAGCCGGTGAGCGGCCGGAGCGCATGGACGGATGATCGAGTGGAAGTGAGCCTGCTGGCACTGCGTCATCGATTGCCATGCACAGGGTTCGTGTTCACGGAGAAACGCACCCAGCGGCTCTTGCGCAAGGAGAAGCTCTACCTCATCCCCCAATTCATGCGTGATCGCGTGAAGCATGGAGAGGACCTTGAGCTTCCGGATGGCACGGTCCATCCGAACCGGGATCTGACCACCGATCCTCCGGAGCCTCGACGCTACGCCTATTGCTCGGATACGGCCTACGCCCCCGAACTCATCGACCACATACGCGGTGTCGATCTGCTTTACCACGAGGCCACCTTTACCGAGCGGCTTGCGCGCCGGGCCAAGGAGACCATGCATAGTACCGCATCCCAGGCCGCCATGCTCGCGCATGATGCCGATGTGGGGCAACTGCTTTTGGGGCACTTCAGTTCGCGGTACAAGAACACGGATGAGCTCTTGGCCGAAGCAAGCGCGATCTTCTCCCGAACGAGCGTCAGTGAGGACGGTCACACATATCCGGTGATCGCACGATCGATCCTGTAGAATGTCCTTTGGTGTTGGATCCATTGGAACCTACATTCGCATCCTATTTGGAACAATTCCAAATAAGCCATGCCCATCAAATTACTCCTTGCCGATCACGGTGAACTCCCCCTGCTGGGCCTGCGCACGCTCTTCGCACAGGAGGACCGCGTGGAGATCGTTGGCGAAGCACGGGACCCCATCGCGCTCTCCGCTTTACTGGTCCGGCACAAACCCGATGTGGTCCTGATCGATCATACGGCGGAAGGCTTCTCGGCGAAGGCGGTCCGGGACAGCTTGAGGCGTTTGCCACGCGTGCGGTTCGTGGGGATCACCACGGATCCATCGCCGCTGGCTTTGATGAGCGCCTTGAAGGCCGGTGTGACGAGCTATGTGAAGAAGGATTGCGACGTTCAGGAGATCCGGGATTCGGTATTGCGGACCGCTGAAGGGGGGCGGTTCTTCTGCGGGAAGATCTTGGAGACCCTGCGCAGGGCTTCCTTCGATGTCGATCGCTTCATTGCGGAACCGATGAGCTGCGACCCGGTGGTCCTGAGCAAGCGTGAATGCGAGGTGATCGGCCTGATCACCGAGGGACGCTCCTACACGCGGATCGCGGACCAGCTGTGCTTGAGTGCACACACGGTCACTACGCATCGGAGGAACATCATGCGCAAGCTGGGCGTGAACAGTACGGCCGCCGTGGTGCTTTATGCCGTGCGGAACGGGTTGACGAGCCCGAACAAATACCTGTTCGAGCAGGGGCGCTGAGGCGCTCTACCTTGGCGCCATGGCATTGCTCATCGGCGAGATCGGCGGGAGTTCGTCCCGCTGGGCCTGGGTGGATGATGAAGGATCCACATCGACCCTCCCGGTCCACGGGTCCACCCTTCCAGGGTACAACCCGCTCACTGGAGACGCGAAGCAATTCAGCAGCGGCATCAAGGAAGCCTTTTTGGCACATGCACCGGCGGCATTGGATGCGGCGGACGTGGTGGTGTATGGTGCGGGATGCGGATCGGCGGAACGGTCGTCCGACATGCGCGAAGCACTCGCCACGATATGGACGAATGCGCGTCTCGACGTGAACACGGACCTGCTTGGCGCAGCCCGCGGACTTTGCGGATCCGAGAGTGGCCTCGTGCTCATCCTTGGCACGGGGATGAACGTGGGCTGGTATGATGGATCCCGGTTGCATCAATCCATGCCTTCACTCGGATACATCCTTGGTGATGAGGGGAGCGGTGCGGACATCGGCCGGAACCTGCTCCAGGATGCGTTCTATCGAAGAATGCCCGAGCACATCCGGGTGGCGCTCTACGGCCCGGACGGCCCTGTGCTCTCGACGGTCCTGGAACAGGTGTACCGCTCACCCTTCCCGTCGCGGGAATTGGCTTCGCATACCGCTCCGATCGGACCTTTGAAGGAAGAAGCCTACGTGCGCGAACTGGTCACAGCGCGCTTCCATGCGCTCATTGAGGTGCTGAAAACATTCTTCCCTCCGGAACAACGGGAACCGGTGCGTGCCACTGGTTCTGTGGCTTGGGGCTTCCGTGAATGGTTGGCCAACTGCCTGCTGGAACACGGCATGGAACTCACGGTCGTGGAGCGGGATCCACTGGAGGGCCTGGTGCGTTGGCATCAGGGGCTTGGCTCCCGGCCGTAAGCGCGGTCCGCAAGCGCTGGAAGGCGCTGCTGTTCATTGGTGAGGAGATGGTCCGCAGAACGCGGGAACGCTCGAGCTTGGTGAGGTGCCAGCTCAGGGAGATCTGCTCATCCGTCCCGTGGCGCAAGTGGATATCGATCACCTCCAAGGGTGCTTGGGGTTGCCCGGTGAACAGCTTCAACATCAGGTCGTAGTCCTGGTCCTGCACGCGCACGAAGTTGTCGTACACGCTTCCCACTGGATCGAGCATGCGGCCGAAGAAGGAACCGCTTGCGCTCTTCACCTCGAGGTCCTTCTGGGTATCACGCAACTGTAGGATGATCACGCCGCTCGTATTCGCCGCGATCCAATCGCGGAAGGTGTACAGGAACATCAATGTGTTGCGGTACCCGTAATTATCCCGGATGCCGGCATCCATCACCCTCATGGCGGGTTCGGAAGGCAGGGTCGTTACCGGGGTGATGTAGGGGAAGCTCGCATTCATGCGCAAGGCGCTGGACAACTTGAGGCTGTCCGGTTCATGATCCGCGAAGAGGCGGCGGAATTCGATCGCCTCCGGTTGGCTCGGCACGTTCAAGCGTGCCTGTGGAGTAATGGCAGTAAGGAAGGCCGCTGGTTGCGCCGCGATCACCAACCGGCGACCATCATTGATCGAGACCGGAGAAACCACGAGCATGGGGATCTCGGCATTGCGCTCGGCGGCCGCCAATTCGCCCATCCGAACATCCAGGAAGCCGCGTGTGTTCTGGTTCAGCCGTCGTTCGAAGGCATAGGCGCGGTCCATGGTATACTCTCGCGGGCCATCATGCACCTTTCGATACCGGATGAACATGTCGTTGGTCACGAAGCTGAAGGCGACGGGGTTCAGGATATCGCCGGAGAGTTCGTCGAGCAGCACCGCATCGGACCGGGAGCGCACATGGAAGCGCTCATCCTGCTGGTATAGCTGCCGGAAGTACGCGGCGCCGATCAACCCTCCGGATGAACCGGTGACGAAGGCCGTGCGGTCCATGAGCGACCCGTCCAACAGGCTGTCCGCCACTTGCAGGCAGCGGAAGGTCCACAGCATGCTGCGCAGTCCGCCACCGCTGGTGTTGATCACCAGCATCTTCGGTTTGGCGCCGCCCACGGCATAGCGCGCATTGTCCGCTTTCCATTTCTCCAGGGTCGCGAGCATGGCCTGTGCATCGGCCTGCATCGCAGCGGTGTCATTCGCCAATGCGGCGATCGTGGTGCGATCATATTTCGCCGGTGGACCCTCGTAATCGACCCCATACGCGTTGGTGTCGTACAGGAAACTCTCGGTGTAGCGGCTCACGGTGTTCAGCACCAGCAGTACCACGATGATCACCGTCCCGGTCCATCCCTGCATCCAACTGAACAAGGCACTGATCACCATGAGCACGATGGTGAAGAGCAGGAAGGCGCTGGCCCCGGCGGGGATCGCGAACAACGGCACCTCGCTGAAGGCACCCAGCAGGATGAAACTGAGAACGAGGCCGATCTCGAAGATGGAGCCGTTGATGTGGTTCTGCCACAGGACATCACGCAGGATCTCCTTGTCGTAATGCGCGCTGCTGCGTGCCAGCATGATGCGCATACGTGGCGTGAGGTAGGTCTCCACGCGCCATTTCTCGGCGCGTTGTTGTCGCCGCAGCCAGCGCATGGCCTTGCGGCGTTCCTCGGGTCTTCGGGGAATGGCCGTCGGTTCGTGCATGGGCCCGAGGATGTCCATCATCGGCTCGGCCGGTCGGTATTCCTCGGGTGTCTTCCCCAGCATCTTCACGATGTCCGTGTTCGTGCGCGTGAAATAGAGGAGCGCGATGGCGAGGAAGAGCAGGACGCCTGCGATGAACCCGGCCAAGTGGATAGCGATGTCCGGGGCCGACACCAATTCCTTGGTGTATTGGAAGCGCGCCGCATTCCAGAGGTAGGTAAGGATGAAGAGCATGGGGATGATCCCGTTATTCACGTTGAATTTGAGGAATGGGCGCGCAATGGTGGCGATGAACGGGAAACGATAGCCGTGCATCACATAGCTGTACAGGTTGAAGGCCGTGATGAAGCCGCCCAGCGTGAAGCCCGTGATGGCGTGTGAAAGGAAGCCGACCTGCCCGAAGTACTCGGGATACAGGAAGAGGTAGGGTACGCCGTACTTCACGCCCAGGCTTTCGGTAACAAAGCCGAAGAGCAGCAGCCATGCCAACAGCAGCATATGGTTCTTCTTCACATGCAGCAACAGGAGCTGCAAGGGGAAGAAATAAATGACGCGACGCCACCACTGGCGGAAGGTGAGGCGGGCGGTCATGGCAGATTGGCGTTCACGCCAATGATACGTGCGCGAGGGCCCTTGTGTTGTGTAACACGGTCGCCTTCATCAACGGGGCAGCGTGGATGGGGCGTGGTTGTTCGTTGTTCGGCTGATGGTAGGTCCGAGGTCCGAACAACCTTCACCACGACCAACGAACAACGCTCCTACACCTTCCCCAGGACCAAGGTCATCACCTCCGCTTCCAGCGCATCCACCTTGCTCTTCAATGCTTCCACCTCGGCGAGGACCTTGGTCTTGAAGTCGGCATCATCCAACCCCGCGCAGTTGATGCGCACGTTGAGGTAGGCGGCGAGCGCACCGGTACGCGCACAAAGGGCGCCCACGCCGGCATCGCTCACGCTGGCGGGTAGTCCGTGTGTGGCCATCGCCATCATCAGGTCCATGCTCTTCACGCAGACCTGCATGGTGCGGAGGGGGGTGTTGATCGCGCCCTTGGTGGCTTCGGTGATGGCCGCTTTGCGTGCTTTCTTCTCCTCATCGGATCCCTTCGGAAGGCCCAACGCTGCGAGGATGCGATCGAAGGAGCGCGTGTCCTCATCCACGAGGTAGAGCAATTCATTGCGAAGCTTCTCGCCCTTCACCGCCCAGTCGCTGAATTCCTCCCAACGCGCATCCCAGCCGCGTTTGTGCGCGCTCAGGTTGGCCACCATCGTACCGAGCGCAACGCCCAACACACCCACATACGCCGCTACCGATCCGCCTCCGGGAGCAGGACTTTCCGCAGCGGTCTCCTCGCTGAAACGCTTCAGATCCATACGCACCAAGCGCTCGCCATCGGCATCCTCGAGCATGTATTCGATCACCTTTTTCTGTGGATCGAAGGGCGCGAGGTCATCGAGGCCAAGGCTCTTCACCGCGATCTTGATCTTCTCCCGCTCGGAGATCCCGAGGCTGCGCTCCTGACGCTTCAGGAAGAAGTCCGCTGCGTCGAGTAGCGATTGCTTCGGGATCAAGCCCACCACTTCGCTGCCCGTCACACGGATGCCTCGTTCAGCAGCGCTCTTGCATGCTTCATCAAAGGCGATGTGTACCGGCGTGACAGTGATATCCGTGAGGTTGAGCGATAGTTGCGCGATGCCATATTCCTCGATGTACCAGCCGATGCCTTTCACCGCCTTCAACTTGCCGGGGACCTTCTTCGGTTCTCCGTTGGCATCGAGGATCGGCTTGCCGGTGAGCGGATCACCGTTGCGCAATACACGACCTGCTTCGCGAATGTCGAAGGCGATCGCATTCGCGCGACGCGTGCTGGTGGTGTTGAGGTTCACGTTGTACGCCACGAGGAAATTGCGCGCTCCGATGGCGGTGGCGCCACTCCGCGCTACGCTGTCGTTGAACTCGGCCGGGCCGAAGTCCGGCTTCCAAGCGGCATCCTTCAGTTTCTTGGGAAGTCCCTCGTACTCGCCGCTTCGATTGTTCGCGAGGTTCTTCCGCTTCTCCTCGTTCGCTGCGGCCTCGTAGCAATAGATCGGGATCGACAGTTCCTTGCCGACACGTTCGGCGAGGGTCCGCGCGTGTTTCGCGGTCTCTTCCATGGATATGCCACTGATCGGAACAAGTGGACAAACATCCGTGGCGCCGAAGCGCGGATGCTCGCCCTTGTGTCCACGCATGTCGATGAGTTCCTGCGCTTTCTTGATCAAGCGGAAAGCCGCTTCGCAGACCGGTCCGGGTTCGCCGACGAAGGTGATCACCGTACGGTTCGTGGCCTTGCCGGGATCCACGTCCAACAGGCGTACACCTTCCACGGTCTCCACCACGGCGGCGATCGCATCGATCTTCACACGGTCCCGGCCCTCACTGATGTTGGGCACACATTCGATCAGCTGTCGTTGCATGGCTTTCTGGAATTGAAGGGCGCAAAGCTAGGGGGGCGTTGTTCGTGGTGAAGGATGCTGGTTGTTCGTAGTGAACGTTTTCGGCGGGCTTGCGGCGTTCAAGCCGAACAACCCTCAACACGACCAACGAACAACACGCTTAGGGCCACAGCACACTCAACCCATTGTTGGCCATGTGCAACAGCACAGGCACCCAGATGGAGCCGCTGCGCGCACGTGCGTAACCGAGCACCACGCCCATCGGGAGGATCAGCAGCATGATGGGGATGCTGTACTGCAGGTGCATGAGCGCGAAGACACCCGCAGTGAGCGCCACCGAAACGTTCTCATCCACAATGTGTCGCAAGGATCCGTAGAGCAGACCGCGCAGCAGGAATTCCTCGAAGAGCGGACCGAGGATCACCACGCCGAGGACGAGCAGCGGGAAATTGGTGGTGCTTCCAACGACCTGCTCCATGAAGTCGGTATCGAATACCGGGAACACGCGCGCGATGCCTTCAATGGCGAGCAGCATGAGCATGAAGAGGCCGCCCCACTTCAGGATGTGCTTGATCGGCGGAACGCGCAAGCCCAGCAGGTCGGTTTGACGATCGCGCTTCCACAGCCATGTGACCAGCAGGATCAGTGCGGTACAGATCCCCCCGCTCCACGCCGATTCCATACCGACGAGGTCGCCGTTGAAACCGAGGTCCTTGAGCCGTTGTTGAAAAAGCGGATCCTCGAACCAACTGAAGGAGAAACTTGCATCCGCGAGCTCGGGCGTGCGTGCCGCAATGCCATGCACCAGTGCGATCGCTTGCACCAGAAAGAAAACAATGATGACCATCGCGAAGAGCGCAACGCCCATGGAGAACTCCAGCGCAGGTGGTCTTGAAGGGTCGTGGACGGGTGGGTCAACGGAGGACTTCTCCGGAGCGGACGGGCTTTCCATCAATGAGTACGGTGTCGAGGTGATCGGTGCCGAAGGCGTACGGCAGATAAGCGAGCGAAGGTACCTCGCGGGTGATGAGCAAACTGGCGCGTTTGCCGATGGTGAGGCCACCGAGTTCCGCTTCGAGTTGCATGGCGGCAGCAGCATTCATGGTGAGTGCGGTGATCGCTTCCTGCGGCAACATGCGCAGCTGGATGCACGCCAGTGAAAGCACAAGGTTCAAGTTGCCGCTGGGTGTGCTGCCCGGGTTGTGATCGCTGGCAAGCGCGACCGGCAACCCGCTGTCGATGAGTTGACGCGCGGGTGCGTACGGGATGCGGAGAAAGAACGAGCAGGAGGGGAGGAGGGTAGGAAAAGGCGCAGGAGCAGGGCCAGGGGCAAGCGAAGCGGCTGCGAGGGTGGTAATGTCGGCTTCGGTCATCACTTCCAAGTGATCGACACTGAGGGCACCGTGCTTCACAGCCGCTTGGATGGCGCCGATGCTGGTGAATTGGTTCACGTGGACTTTTCCGGGTAGGCCGTGTTTCGCGCCGGTCTCCAACACACGTTCCATCTCCGCAACGGTGAAGTAGTTGGTTTCGCAGAACACATCCACGAAATCGGCGAGGCCTTCCGCAGCGACCTGCGGGATCATCATGTTGCAGATCAGGTCGAGGTAGCCCGCGCGGTCCTCTTTGAACTCCGGCGGCAACGCGTGCGCGGCGAGCAAGGTGGTCTTCACCTGTAGCGGCAGTTCGGCTTTCAGCCGCTTCGCTACGCGCAGCATCTTCAACTCGCTTTCCAGCGTGAGGCCGTATCCGCTCTTGATCTCCACGGCCACGGTGCCCTGGTGCATCATCACCAACAAGCGTTCGCGTGCTTGGGCGAAAAGATCGTCCTGGCTCATCGCGCGCAATTTCATGGCGCTGTTCAGGATACCACCACCGCGCGCGGCGATCTCCTGATAGGTGAGTCCGTTGATCTTGTCCACGAACTCCTCCTCACGCGGCGCAGCGAAGACGGTGTGCGTGTGCGGATCACACCAGCCGGGCAGCACATAGCGTCCCGTTGCGTCGATCACCGTGAGGTCGCTCCAGTCGGCGATGCCGGGGAAGTCGCTCATGGAACCGAGCGCGGTGATGCGACCGTCCTCGGCCATCAGCCAACCGTTCTCGATCACGGGCAATTGCGCCATGGCGGCACCAGCAACACGCGCGGTACCGGTAGGAAAAGTTCCCACAAGGGCTTTGGCGTTCTTGATCAGGAGGCGGCGCATCGGCGTAAAGAAACAGCGGAGCGAAGGAACGCGGGAATGTTGATCCACTTCCCTTCGATCTATCGGCTCTTATGACCATTCCGATCGCGGTGGGCGCTACTGCTGCGACCCTGCCGTACGGCAGGTCGGTACATGCGCTGATCGTATCTACTACATGCTATGACCCCTCCGGGGTCGGAGCGCCGCAGTGCTGACCCCGAAGGGGTCGCAGCATGTAGCTATCGTTGTCCAGCCGTTCGCAACGACCCCGAAGAGGTCGCAGCAATTCCGGTGTTCAAAACCCGATCGTTGTCAGATCGCCGATCCATCCACCGACAGCAACCCCAAGCCCCACTTGCTCTGCTCGGCGCCGTGCTTGATGAACTCGCGGTGCGTGTAGCGTTGCTTCACTTCATTCCAGAACACGGAAACGAAATGGTTCGGCATGGGTGCTCGATCCGGCGCGATGTCATGGAAGGCGATGAGGCCGTGTGCATCCACCAGCGCGCTGTAGGTCTCGAAATCCTGCTTCACGCCTTCGTAGGTGTGGTCGCCATCGATGAAGAGGTAATCGATGCGCCGATCGGCCAGAACACCGGTGATCTGCTGGTGTACATCCCGTGAATGCGAATCGCCGCGGATCAGGTGGATGCGCTGGCCGGGTTTCGCGAACGAACTGTAGAGCGGCAGTTTCCACGCGGGATAGCCGCCGCCGAAATCGCCCTCGGGCAGATCTACGGAGATCAGGGTCGCATCATCGGCGGCGAGCAAGCAGGAAAGGAGCAGGGTGCCGCCGGTCGCGGTGCCGATCTCCATCACCACCTTCGGGCGTTGCGCTTCGATGCGCGTGGCAAGTGCGAGCAATTCCTCCTTGAACTGCCACGGCATCACCAGTTCGCATTCCTTGGTGAAGAGCAGATCGATGGTGGCCTCCAATCCGTCCTTGGCGTAGCACGCATGCACCAACTTCACGGACCGACGGATGGCCTTGCTGATCAAGTAGCGGCTGATCGCCGAGCGGATGGGGTTGGCGGACATGTCGGGGGGCAAAGAAAGGACCTCGGCAATGCCGAACCCTTGCCACTTGATCAGTTCAAGGGGAGGTTGTCATAAAGATCGCCCATAAGGAAGGTGTCGATGCCGATGATCTTGTGGCGATCACATGGCTCATGCATCGGTTGATCTCGCCGAAGAGAGGATCCAGGTCGAACCTCGCGAACATTCACAGTTCGGGTGAACTCTACTGTTTCACAACCAGCGTCCTGTACCGCTCGCCTTCTGCCCGGAGTTCCAACAGATAGGTCCCTTGCACGAGACCGCTCAGGTCAATGGTCAACCGTTCGGATCCAGAGGTACGTACCGCAGGCACGATCACTTGCTTGTCGGCCATATCCGAAATGATCACGATGGATGTGCCACTCACTGCGGGCAACTGCACCGTGACCAGATCGGTTGTGGGGTTCGGGAATACGCGCAAAGGATCCTTTTCCTTAACACCGACGAAAGTCATCAACTGGCAGAACCGGACCGTGGGGGCCACCGTGCCCACGTTGTAGTCCACTACCGGGAAGCCTAACTGCAAGGGGGTGAGATCGCAGAACTGGAAGGTCCCCGTCATGCTCCCGACATTGACCGATGAGTCCTGGACGCTCCAGTAGCCCGTGGTATCTCCGGTCACCAGATCGAAATTGTACCAACTATCCCCTATGGTCACCGTCCCATCGTTCGTGAAGATGGCCGCAGGTGAAGGAGGCACGGTCAGCGGGGCATTCAGGAAGCTCACCGCCAGGGTCACCGTCCCGTCCGGGTGGTTGAAGAAGTCCTCGGCATTGGTCATGCTGCCTGTGCCCGTGAGGGATCCGTGGTTGTGGAAGACCCCCGCGAGATTGATCATGTCATTGAACAGGACCAACCCATGATTGGTGTAGGTGCCCGCATTGGTGAAGGCCACATGGTCCATGGTGCCGTCGTTCGTCAACTCACCGGCATTGTACAGGCTATCCACCTCCATGAGCGCCGATGGCCCGTTGGTCAACGTACCCGCGTTGTACAAGCTGTCCACTCCGGTCACGGTGCCTTGGTTGGTGAAGGACTGCCCGGTGTAGATCACGGCATGCACCAGGTCACCGCTGTTGGTGTAGTCCCCCATGTTGAACAGCGTGTCGGTGCCGCTGATCGTGCCGGTGTTCATGAAGGTGACCTCGTTGGAATAGGCCCTGATCTGCGCGTTCCCTTGGTTGGAGAACGTGCCTCCTTGCACCGCCATGCGGTCCATGCTGAAGGTTCCGCTGTTGGAAAAGGTACCCCCGGTCATGAGCATGCTACGCGGCACGGCGTCCTGCACCAGCGCGCCCGGTGCATTGATGGTGATCGACCCGGAAACGAGGCCCAGGTTGTTGTTCAAGGTCACCTGGTGGTTGATGGTGATGTTCATGGTCTGGTTCGGGATGCAGAAGCAGTCCCACGTGGTGGGCATGTAGTACAGGCCATTGGCCACACTGGC
>Ga0138256_10005025_pt1 | contig 14019 bp, 12 predicted proteins | sample KNB2016incub_MG_FD_105486 | JGI IMG/M metagenome (GOLD analysis project Ga0138256, IMG submission 105486) | Active sludge microbial communities from wastewater in Klosterneuburg, Austria - KNB2014incub_MG | ecosystem: Engineered > WWTP > Activated sludge > Unclassified | place: Austria...
CAACGAGCCGGGCGGTGATGGTTGGGGTGGCGGGAGTGGTGGCCTGGGGCGCAAGCGGTGTCGCCACAGCCATCGATACGAGCAGGAAAAGTGTGTGCAGCATGGGACCTCTGGCCTATAGTCGACCAATCACCCTGGATTTCGACAGTCGATGTAACCTTAGGTCGTTTTCGGTCGAACTCGTCATCGTGGAGACTCGAATGATCCGTCTGGCGCGCCTGATCGTCCCCTCGCTGTTTGCCGTGTCCCTGGCGGCGGCACTGCCGGTGGCCGCGCAGGTGGACGTCAATGCGCTCGGGCCCCAGGTCGGCCAGCAGGCCCTGCCCTTCAGCCTGCCCGACCAGAATGGAAAGACGCAGACGCTTGCCTCGGTGGCCGGGTCGAAAGGCACCATGCTGGTGTTTTTCCGCTCGGCCGACTGGTGACCATACTGCCGCACGCAGCTGGTCGAGCTGCAACGACACCTTGATGATGTGAAGCGCGACGGGTACGGCGTGGTCGCGATCAGTTACGACAGCGCCGAGACCTTGAAGGGTTTCGCGGACAAACACGGCATCACGTTCCCCCTGTTGTCAGACGCCGGGTCTGCCACGATTACCGCGTGGGGCATTCTGAACAAGGAAGCCACGGGACGAACCGCGGGCATTCCACACCCGGGCACGTTCATGGTGAATCGCGGGGGCAAGATCGTCTCGCGCACGTTCGAACAGCCGTACCAGGAGCGCCGCAGCGCGACGAGCATCCTTTCGCAACTGTCAGGCACGGCGCCTGGCCAGACCGCCACCGTTCGAGGATCCCAGGCCACGCTGGCGGTCAAGGCGAGTGACACCGTAGCGGCGCTGGGGCACCGCATCACGCTGAGCGTCCACGTCACGCCGGGGCGAGGCAACCATGTCTACGCGCCCGGTCAGAAGGGCTACATCCCGGTGAGCCTCACGCTCGTGGAAGACGCGGCGTTCAAGACGTTCCCTGCGAAGTATCCCCCTTCCGGTTCCTACGTGTTCGCACCTCTCAAGGAAACCGTCCAGGTCTATTCGAAGCCGTTCACGATCACGCAGGACATCACGCTGGCCCTGACCCCAGCCATGCGGGCGAGGGCCACAGCCGGCGAAATCCTGACCATCAAAGGCGCGCTGGAATACCAGGCCTGCGACGACAAGGTCTGCCACCGGCCAGAGACATTGCCCGTGGAGTGGAAAATCACACTGAGTCCGCTCGTTCGCTAGCACTACACTCGAGGCCATGTCTCGCGTCGTTCGCGTGTGGCTCGTGATCTGGGTGCTGGCAGTAGGCTGGTTCATCTGGCAGCGAGGCTGCGACCCCACTCTCAAAGACATCGAGGTGGCCGACGGCGCCATCACCGTCAGGAACCAGACGACAGAGGAGTGGGTGGACGTGCGGATCTGGGTGAACGAACACTACGCAGGTGGCGCCAGGTCCATTCCTGCCGGCGGCTTCGTGCGTGAGCCGCTCTCGCGATTTGTTGCCGCACAAGGGCAAAGGATCGACGTCGCGTCCACCGCGATCTCGTCGGTCGTGGTGTTAGGCCGGACTGCGGACGGCACCCGGATCAGGGTGATCCTGGGAAGTCCGCAGTTGCACTGACGCCGGCGTTGCGCGCGAGGCGTTCGCACGTTGGACGCGGCGTCAGGCGTCCACCTCCAAGCGTCGCGTCCATCCGCATCAGGCTGACTCTTTGAGAGCCGTGTTAACATCCGCCGACTCAGCAAGTTGGGGGCGGAAGTGCCGGTTCGGGTCGTGCCTGGATTAGCCGCGTGCCGGATTGCGCGGTGTACTCCAAGACTTGTTGGGCCGACAGGAGTTCTGAGCGATGGTGTCAGTGTCGGACCTTGACGAAGCTCAGGTGGTTGAGATGCTTGGTCGCGATGAGCGCCGCCGCGGCTGACGGCTCGCGTTAGCCGGCAGTTGGCCAGTGCATTCGTATGGAAACAAACCGAGTCCACATCACTATTGGCGAAAGCACGAACACCTGCTTCATCGCGATGCCGTTTGCCCCGATGTTCACCGCCGAATACGAGAGCGTCATAAGGCCATCGGTTGAGCGAGCCGGACTGAGTTGCATTCGAGGCGACGAGATCTATTCGAAGCGAAACATTGTTGCGGACGTGTGGAAAGCGATCCGTGAATGCCGACTTGTGATTGCCGAATTGTCAGGGCGAAATCCAAACGTTCTGTACGAGATTGGCTTGGCCCACGCGATCGGCAAGCCAGTTATTCTCTTGACACGAAACGAAAAAGACGTCCCGTTCGACCTCAAGAGCCTGAGATACCTGTTCTACGAGACTAAGGATCCATTCTGGGGAAAGTCCCTCGCAGGAGAAATCGAGAGAATGGTCCTCGCTATTCTCGCAGACACCGTTGGCCCATTCCATCTGGAGGGAATTGAGCTGAGTGTCACAAGCACGCCAACTGTTCCAATCGGCGCCCAGGAGACGCCCGCGTATAGCGGTGCCATTGACAATACCTCGTGGGTTGGGCTTTGGGGCGCTGCCGGAAATCGGCACAGTGGAACATTGCTCGTTCGGCAGAGCGAGTCGAGACTGTTCGCCACTCTCGTCGTTACCCATGAGCACGATACGGTTGTCACGATTGTGCACGAGGCGCTAACAGGCGTCGTTCAGAGTGACAAGGTCTCACTTCATGGAACAGCGTACACTTTCTTGATTCAAGGATTGTGCCCTGGCTATGGGCTGGACGTCTTCGACCTCAATCTAGCCGAGGGCGGACTAGCAATGGAAGGCACAATACCCCAAAGAAATCGCCGAGGCGATCTGCTCAGTACCCACCAAGTTCGCTTCACGCGCGCTCACGTCGAGGACGGGTCGGCTAAGAAGTCGATGGCCGGCCAGCTGTCAGCGCCCAATAAGTTGGCCGATCCCGGCCGCGGCTGAGGAATGGCGTTGGGCTGGCAGGCTGAAATCGGGCATTCGGAGGCAGCACAACAGTGAGCTCTTCCCGCAGTAGCGGCCCCTCGGCAATCAAGACGTGCTTCATCGCTGCCCCAGCTGGTACACCACTGGACGTGCTGCGTGCTTCCCTTCACTCACGTGGTCTCCGTGTACTGGTACCGCACGATCTCGCTGCGGGTGCCGACTGGGCATCGGAGATTCGGACGCAGTTGTCTGAAGCCGATCTCGTAATCGGTGTGCTCCCGTCAGTACGACAGTCACCATGGGTGTTGTTCGAACTCGGGCAGGCGTTCGCGTTCGGCCGGCGAATCGTCCTCATTACTCCGAAGAACGCCGATCCGATGCCGTTCGCGCCAAATCACCTGCTGGTTCTTCGAATCGACCTCGACAACCAAGAGGCGATCGATTTCGCTCTTGACCAACTGCTAGCCGCACCTGACCGGCCGAAGAGTGCTTCAGCTCCGCAACCGAAAACGTCATTCGGGGGGCTGGGACCACGGTCAGACGACCTGTTATCGGTACTCGACCGGTCACTTGCGATGAGCAATTGGCAGGCTCTCGAGCAAGTAGTTGCCGATGCTCTGCGGTCCTCTGGCACAGATGTCGTTGTGACGGCGCCCAACCGCGGCTTCGGAGCAGACTTCGCCGTCTGGTCTGACGTTTTGGAGCCCTTCGTCGGGAATCCACTGCTCATTGAACTGAAGGCGAAGATTCGAGGCAAGGCCGAAGCGGCACGTGCCGTGCGTCAGCTCACGTCGTACCTCGGTGCGTCCGGGTCCCGGTGGGCCCTTCTGCTGTATGGGGAGGGTCCTGATGCCGAAGGTCAGGCCTGGTCAGGGACCCCGCCGAATGTGCTGGTTCTCTCGCTCCGGTCTCTCCTTGAGGCGCTGCGGTCACGGACGTTCCCAGAGGTAGTGCGAGACCTTCGCAACCGGCGGGTCCACGGATCGAGTCTGTGATGGCTCCGATCCTGAGAGCAACGCTCGAAGGCTACGTAGAGGCCGGCGCGAAAGGTGCAACGACCGCCGTTCAGGGCCGCGCTCTAGAAGACATGATCTGCTACGTCTTCACGCAGGTACCCGGCATTGCGATAACGCGTCGTAACGAGATGAATGCGTTTCATACGGAAGAGATTGATGTCGCGTTGTGGAATGACGGGCATGCTGACGGGTTCTTCTTCTTGCCCAACATCATCCTCGTTGAGTGCAAGAACTGGTCGAGTAGGGTGAGCAGCGCTGAACTCAGTTGGTTCGACGCTAAGCTGCGGAGTCGGGGCCTTAGTTTCGGGGTTCTAGTAGCGACAAGGGGAATAACGGGAGACGCAGCAGACATCACCGCCGCGCATAGCATCGTAGCCGGTGCCCTCAGAGAGGGACGTCGCTTAGTCGTAATCAAAAGCGACGAACTCCTGAACCTAACGGACTCGCCGGAGCTCGTACGGCTTGTGAAGGAGAAGCTGTGCGATTTGGCGGTGAAGGGGACGGTAGCGTAATGCAGCCCAAACAGCAGCATGCAGAGGACGGCCCTGCGCAGCGCCGCTTGCAGGCGGCGGCAGCGCGTGCAAGCATTTGGTGCCGCCGCGGCTGAAGCTTAGCGTCTCGGCTGGCCGGAAGCACGGCATCGCCCCATTTGCGCACATTTGAAAGGCACCAGGGAACGCATGACAATGAAGCCAGCAAAGACCAAGCTCCGCTTTTCATACCCGGCATTGCTGCTGAAGCAGAACAAACACCGATTCTACTTCGCAACGATTCCGGTCGACAGCCTCTTCTCAAGTTGTTTCGTTTCTCGTCGAGACGAGGACGCGATGGTCGGCTTTCAGCGTGCGCTCAATGAGGCCCGCGCTAACGATATAGCGGAGTACCTTGCAAGTGGCAATGGCTCGATTCCAAGCAACATTGTTCTCTCCGCCCAAGACTCAGCAGCGTTTTCGTACGATCGCAAAACTAAATCACTGTCGTTCGCCCAAGGCCCGCAGGCATTTCTCGTCCTCGACGGTCAGCACCGATTGTGGGGCTATCACAAATGTCAGAAGCGGCATCGTGTGCCGGTGGCGATCTACCAAGGTCTCACCCGTCCGGACGAAGCCAAACTATTCATTGATATCAATACAACACAGAGGGGAGTTCCGGCAGCGCTCCTGCTAGACATTAAGCACATCGCGAACGTCGAGTCAGCAAGAGAAGCGACCCTTCGCCAGTTCTTCGACGCGCTGCGCCAGGAGTCGGATTCACCACTTAACGGTAGGCTGTCACCAGCGAAGAGTATTCACGGAAAGGTCTCCCGAGTCACGTTTAACAAAGCTGTTGGCGCTGTTCTAACAAGCGGAGTAATGCTCGATACAGAACCAGCCAACCGCTACAGGCTCTTGAAGAACTATCTGAATGCGGTTGATGCGGAACTGAATGACAAACGTCTTTTGACCAGCGCGGCCTTTTTCGAAGCCATCTTTGAACTCTTCAATGTCATTGTGCAGAGTGCCATTAACTCTGAGAAGAGCGTTAAGCAGTTGGCCCTGCAGCGCATCGTGCAACCCCTTGCGCGACTGGAATACAAGGGAACGGCTGGCCGCTCTGTTCTGAGCAAGCGGGAGATAGTGGAGTTGATGCAATCCGCGCTCCGGTCGAAGACCGCCATTACGGACGAGATGCTGTGAGTGTTCCTCAGGGCAACCTCTGGCAGATTCTGCGATCGCAGGCTCTGGATTCCGTTCCCGCTGGGTGTCGTTGCCCACCCGGAAGCCCGCCCACCTTGGAAAGCTGGTTACGTTCAGGGGCGTATAGCGTCCAATCGGCAAGCAAGAAGATCGTGACCATCGAGGCGCCCATTGAGGACGTAGGCGCTCTATTGTTCGCGGAGGCTGGGCTCCTGCTTGACCACGCACAGGAACATGCCATTCAAGCGAGGCATCACTTGGCTGGGGGGCGCTGGGCAAGTCCGGCTTGGAGCGTCGTTACGGTTTACTACTGGTCGTACTACTTGGTGATGGCGATAACGCGAATGATCGGCGAGGCGCCGTGGTTCCTTTCAAGAGCCGAGGCACTCCTGCTGAGCGGCCTGTCTCCGGGCGACGGGAAAGTGGGACCGGGCCTGCGTGTGTTGACTTGCCGCCCCGCAATTTCAGCAACCATGCGGGTTGTAGAGCTACGCCAGAGTTCTCAGACGCGGGTGCATGATGCCGTCTGGCGAACCTGGTTCGGCTTCCTGCGCCCACATGTGACGGCGCTCGTTGAACAGAAGTTGAACACGGCCGAACTGCGCCTGTACCTCCCACAAGTCAAGGCAGCGAACGCCATCGGGGATTCGTGGCCGTCTGATCTTCGCAACTTGGTCAACTATGTCCCCGGCTTGGCATATGGAGCTGCGCGCGGACGAGTCTCAACGAGTGCATATTCGGGACTGTCGGCGGCCAGATCAGAGACTACTGATGCCATCATCGGAAGGCTAGAGTCGGCCGCGGCCGCGCTGTCTGGGAGCGAGCCACTTCGTAGCCAGCTGGTATCTGCTGCACGGACGCTGACCAGCATGACGATCGTACTGGATCTGATCGCGAACGCTCTCTTTGACGAGGTCGCTAGCCGACATGGCCTGGATCGGCGGTGGGTCGGGGCGCGATCCGCGCTGAGGTCTTCACAATGGGCAGAGTTTGATGGCCTTCAGTGGCCCGTTGATGTCGATGCCGCCTAACCTCGGGTTGCACCAGTCGGCAGCCCGGGGCGACCCTGCGCCGTCGCTGGCGAACACCCAGCTAGGGGGGTTCAACCACAAGAGGCAAATGGTCGAAGTGCAATCACGCGCGGGACGCAGGCGGACGCGGTCGCATGGCCCGTGGCCGCGAACACCGCGAAGACCGGCACCAGTCGCCCTGCCGGTCTCCTCAACATTCGGAAATTCCCGCATTCGATCATTGCAGACATTTCGCCATTTCGGTCACTTCTGACATTTCGCCATTACGGGCCTTTGACTGCCGCAAGCACCTCGTCCGCGTGCCCTTCGACCTTGACCTTGTCCCAGCGTTTGGCAATCTTGCTCGCGGCATCAATCAAGTACGTCGTGCGCACGATGCCCATGTACTTCCGGCCGTAGCGCATCTTCTCCTGCCACACGCCGTAGCTTTCCGCCACCGCGTGATCCGCGTCGGCCAGCAGCGGGAAGGTCAACCCATGCTTCTTGGCGAACTTCGCCTTGCTCTTCTCGTCGAGGATGCTCATGCCAAGGACCACCGCGTCCCCGAGCTTCGACAACTGCGGCAGCCGTGCCTGGAAGTCGCAGGACTCGGTGGTGCAGCCGGGGGTGTCATCCTTGGGATAGAAGTACAGAACGACCGGACGACCGGCGTACTGTGACAACTTGTGCGTCACGCCTGCCTGGTCTTTCAGGGTAAAGGTAGGTGCTTTCTTACCGGGTTCTATGAGGGCCATGGCCTAATTCTACCCAACACCCGCATGAACGCAGGTCGCGTGATCTGGAACGAACCTTGATTAGGTACCCGGAAGGACATGCGAAGTTACCTGGTGGCGTTCGGGCAGCGCGTGCGGATCACGCACCACCGGCTCGGCCGTTGGGCGTGGCCGGTCTGGGTCTCCTCCAGTGCCGTCGCCGTGGTGCTTTTTAACCTGTTGCTCGTGGTTCCCGGGCCAGGCGGCATTCGTTCGGCCGCGAACATGCCCGTCTCGACCCTTGTCTACGACATGCGTGACCGGCCGGTGTTCAACATCTTCAGAGAGCACCGAACCCTTGTGGGCCTCAACCAGATTTCCCCGCACATGCTCCGGGCGGTGCTGGCCGTTGAAGACGAGCGGTTCTACCGGCACCATGGCATCGATCTGTGGCGGATGGGCGGCGCGGCGGTTGCCAATTTCAAGCAGCGGGCGATCGTGCAGGGCGGCTCCACGATCACACAACAACTGGCGCGCAAGACGTTCCTGAACGACAACAAGACGATCTGGAGGAAGGCCCGCGAAATTGTGCTGGCCGTTCGACTTGAGTGGGTGTTCTCGAAGGATGAGATCCTCGAGATGTACCTCAACCGGATCTACTTCGGCCGCGGCTTTTACGGCATCGAGGCCGCTGCGCAGGGCTACTTCGGAAAGCCGGCGCTGGCCCTCACCGTGGATGAAGCAGCGCTGCTGGCCGGCCTGATCCAGGCGCCCTCGGCGTACGCGCCGCCGTCGAATCTCGACCGGGCCATTGCGAGACGCACCGTCGTGTTGCGTCGCATGCAGGCGGTGGGCGCGCTGACCGAAGAGCAAACCGCGCGTGCCATCAAGGCCAAGGTGCAGCTGCGCCGCGAACTCGGGCAACCCCGCTTCGGCGAATATTTCCGCAATCGCGTGGCTCAGGAACTGGTGGAGCGCTTCGGCGAAGACCAGGTCTGGAATGGCGGCCTGCGCGTCTACACCACCGTCAACCCGCTCATGCAGCGCGCTGCCGAACGTGCGTTGACGATGGGCCTGAGCCAGATCGAGCGCCGTACCGGTTTTTCAGGACCGCTGCTCGAAGATGACGCAGCGGTGGCGAACGGCCGCACGGCGTACCTCCAGGGTGCGATTGTCGCCCTTGATCCGCGCAACGGACACGTGCGTGCGCTGGTGGGCGGACGCGACTTCGACGACAGCACCTTCGACCGCGCGATCGACGCACAGCGCCAGGCGGGATCGGCGTACAAGCCATTTGTGTTCGCGGCGGCGATCGAGTCGGGTGCGAACCCGGCCACGCTCATCACCGGCATCAACAACGCCACCCGCGCATCAGGAGTGGACTGGCGCCCCGACAACGACCGCGGCAGCGACGTTGATGTGCTGACCATGAGAGAAGCGCTCCGCACGTCGAATAACCGCGCGGCGGTCCGCCTGCTTTCAACCGTGGGCATCCCCGCGGCGGTGGGGGCAGCGGTGCGGCTCGGACTCACGGCTCCCCCGCCCGTGCCATCGCTGGTGCTGGGGTCGGGCGAGGTCTCGCTGTTGTCGATGACCAGCGCGTACGGCGCCTTCGCCGACCACGGCACCGTGCATACGCCGGTGTTCGTCCGCCGTGTCGAAGACAGCGCCGGCGTGGTGCTGTGGGAACACGCCGCGGAAAGCCACCAGGCCCTGTCGCCGTCGACGGCGTTCATGATGGCCGACATGCTGGCCGACGTGGTGGATCGCGGCACGGGTGCGCGAGCGCGGCAGGAGGGCTTCCTGCTGCCGGCCGGTGGCAAGACGGGCACGACCAACGACTACAAGGACACCTGGTTCGTGGGCTTCACGCCCACGCTCGTGGCCGGCGTCTGGGCAGGGTTCGACGAGCCGAAGCCAGTGGCGCCCGACGGGTACGCGACAGGCCTGGTCGTACCAATCTGGGCGCGCTTCATGCGCGGGGCCACGGCGGGCGCAAAGGCTGCCTGGCTGGAAGCACCCGATGATGTGGTGAGTGTGCAGGTGTGCCGCCGATCGGGGTTGAAGCCCACCGATGCGTGCGCCAAAGACGGCAACTCGGTGGCATTTGAGTACTTCCGTCGCGGGACTGCACCTGACGACTTTTGTGAGTTTCACGGAGGCCGCTCGTTTTTCGAACGCCTGAACCTGGGCTCGATCGGCTGCAAGCTCTTCGGGAAGGGCTGTTAGTCCGGAGGGCAGTCACAAACGTACGCCGCGATAGGATCTTTGAGTTCGTTTCCCGCGATCGACTATGAAACGACCTCAGAGGCCTATCCGCGGCGTGCGTTTGTGACTGCCCTCATTTCCCAGATGTGACTCCTACGTGACCGTCCGTTAGCGCCCGGCAGTCTCGCTACAATGAGCGAGACACCGTGCGAGACATCCTCCCACCAGCCACCGTGGCCTTCCACGGCGCGACCACGCACCGTGCGGTGCGATTCGGCCCGTTCAGGTTCGATTGGCTCGACAAGATCCTCACGCGCGAAGGCACCGAGGTGCGTCTGCCTCCACGCGCGCACGGCATCCTTGCGTACCAGCGCGAGCGGCCAGGACGAGTCGTTTCCAAACAAGAGCTGATCGATGCCGTCTGGAAGGACGCGTTCGTCAGTGAATCGTCGCTGACCGAAGCCATTGGGGTGCTCCGGCAGGCGCTGGGGGATTCGGCGTCGGGCGCGGAATACATCCAGACCGTGCACCGGCGCGGCTATCGTTTCGTTGCCGCGCTCAGTATCGAGGCGCAATCGGCTGGAGCCGGCGCGACGGCCGTGGCGCCAACGCTTGTAGTGGCGCCCGATCGTCAGGCACCTCGATCGCGGGTGGCAGCAGTGAGCATCGCAGCGGCTGTCGTGCTCGCCGTTGGGGCGTTGATCTACTGGATGCTGCCGCGCGCCGACACGACGCCTGCGGTCACACGCGCCACGATCACGCTGCCGGTAACTCAGGCGCCCGCGCCGGGGCTGACTGCCCAACCGGTGGCCGAACTCTCGCCCGATGGCCGCCGCATCATCTACGTGGCTGGCGCGCCGGGAAGTTACCGGCTGTTTCTGCGAGCCATTGATCAGTTCGACGCGATCCCCGTGCCAGGCACCGATGGCGCGCACGCGCCATTCTTCTCGCCCGACGGGGCATCGATCGGGTTCTTCGCCAGGGGCCGGCTGATGGTGATGACGTTGCCCGATGGACAGCCGATTGATCTGGCGGACGCCGGCGGGGGGCAGGGCGGCTGGTGGCACACCGACGGCACGATCACCTTCGCCACCGGATCGCAGGAGGGCGTCTTCCGCATCAGCGCCACGGGCGGCGAGCGGCGGCCGATCGCCATCGTGGGTCTTGATGGCGCCACCGTGCGTCATCCCACGCTCACCCGGGATGGGCAGACCCTGCTCGCGACGGCGTGGAAGTTCAATGTGCGGCATTCAGAGGTCGTGGCCGTGGACATGACCTCGGGCGCTGTACGAACGATTGCGCGCGGCGTCCATCCCCGGGCGCTGGACGATCAGCGCGTGGTCTATCTTCGCGATGGCGACCTGGTGGCTGCGCCACTCGACGGATCCGGACCAGAGACGTCTCTGATCTCGGCGGTGATGACCGGAGTCACGGGCGCCGGCCAGTACTCGCTGGCGGCAAACGGCACCCTGCTGTACCTGCCCGACTCGCCAACCCGCCTGCTGCGGCGCCTGGTGCGCATTTCACCGAAAGGCGTCGAAGAGCCTCTGCTGTTTGAACCGCGAGCGTTCCAGAACCTGGCGATCTCGCCCGATGGCCGCCGTCTGGCCGTCAGCATCTACGATCGTGGCGCCTCGGACATCTGGGCCGGTGAGATCGACCGCGGCATTCTGCAACGGATGACCACCGATGGCGGCAACGTCGATCCGGTGTGGTCTCATGACGGAACCTCGATCCTCTTTGCCACCGCACAGCCCGGCGCCACCAGGGTCTATCGCATGCCCGCCGATGGCACCGCGCCTCCAATGCTTGTGTCGTCGGTCACGTCGCTGTCGCCGTCATCGGTCACCGCCGACAGCCGTGTATTCGCCGCGCGATTGGGCCCGGGTGGCGGCGCCGATATCCTGGTCATCGAACCCGACGGCACCACTCGCGATTGGCTCGCGACTGCCGCAAACGAGTCCAGCCCGCGCGTATCTCCCGACAACCGGTTTGTGGCGTACCGCTCCAACCGCAGCGGCCGCTTCGAAATCTACGTGCGCGCCATCTCAGGCGCCGGGCCCGACCACCAGGTATCGGTCAACGGCGGCACTCGTCCCGACTGGTCAGGCGACTCCCGCGCGATCTTTTTTGTGGGCCCCGACCGCGGCATCCTCCGCGCGACGTGGCACGAGGGCGCTGCCGGACGTCCGCAGCCGGTCTCGGGCGGCGCAGATCTCGTCTGGAGCCGCGTCGGCGCCAGCGGCGTAATCGGCTTCACCGCCATCGAAGAAGAGCGCCCGCTGACGACGCTGAACCTTGTGGTGGGCTGGACGCGCGAAGTCTCACGCGCGCGCTGAAATTCAGGATATTCACCATGAAGTTCCATGAAGATCCATGGAGGATCTTGGGGCTGTCAGAAAGCGCGGGGTTGAGGGCCCGGCTCCCGCCGGGCTGCGCGATCGGACGGAAACCACAAACGAACGCACCGCTTGAGTGAGTCGGTGTGTTCGTTTGTGGTTTCCTTCCGATCGTGCATGCCGCCGAAGGCGGCACTCAACCCCGCGCCTTCATGGATCTTCATGGAGCTTCATAGTGAAATCCCGGGCGGCCCCAACAAACCAGGCATAATCCGCAGGGCGTTGTCGCGTTCGATCGCCCGCAGATCGGCGGCCGGGAATCCGCGACCGCGCAGGGCTTCGGCGTGCTCAGCGGCGGTGCGATACGGAAAGTCGCTGCCAAACAACACCTGCGACGAGGGAGCCACCGTCAACAGCGAGGCCAGCGCCGCCGGATGCGACGCCTGGGCCGTGTCGTAGTAGAACCGCCGCAGTTCGTGCTCAACGCCGTGAGGCACGCGCTCGGCAAGCGTGGGCTTCATCATGGGCAGGCGAATGAACCGTTCGACCAGGAACGGCATGGTGCCTCCGCCATGAGAAAAAATCATCCGCATGTCCGGGTACCGCGCGGCCGTGCCGCTGAACAGAAGACTCGCAATCGCCCGTGACGTATCGGTCGCGAGCTCCACCACCACATCGGGCACATCAGGGATCAGGTTCGTGCAGCACGAGACACTGGCCGGGTGGGTGTAAACCACAGCCTTCCGGCGGTTCAATTCCTCCATCACCGGCGCAAACACGGGATCCCCGAGCCATCGGTCACCGTAGTTCGTCAGCAGGCCGATGCCATCGGCCTTGAGCGTATCGAGTGCGTACGCGATCTCCGCCAGCGTGCCGTCGATGTCGGGCATCGGCATCACGGCGAACATGCCGAAGCGGCCTCGGCGGTCGGCCACAAGCGTCGCCGAGTAGTCGTTGCACGCGCGCGCCACCTTGCGTGCCCACCACGGGCTCAGGAATCGCAACGCGGGCGCCGTGATGGACGTGACGGCCGTGGCCACGCCGCCTTTGTCCATGTCTTCAATGGACTTCGACGGTGTCCAGCGCCGCATCGGGCCCACGATGCCGCGCGCAAGGACCGCCATCAAATATGCCGGTGGCGTGTGGTGATGGTGAACGTCGATCCGGTGCGGTGTGGCGGACATTTACCGTGCCTTCAGATCAAGTTTTGGCGCAAACTCCGGCCCGAGGAAGCGATGAAGGAGGCGCGACAAGCGCCAGTGCAGATGGTAGGCCATGAGCATCGGCGCGGGGTGCGCAATCGGCAGCGACTCAATCACACGCCGGGCAACTTCTGGCGCGGCATGTGGGCCTGTCAGCCGGTACTGCGCCGAGACAAAGGGCGCGGCAAAAAAGCGTCGTCGAAACTCACGGCTCTCGCGCGCAATCGCCGCATCGGTCGGCTTGCACCCGATTTGCGACGCGAGCGCGTCACACGCCGATGTGAAATCCACCAGGGTGCCGAGGCGCCCATCGAGAGCGCGGAAGAGCCGGCGTTGCGCCTCCGTCTGGCGTGCCGTGGCCGCGCGCATCTCGCTCTCCAACGGCAGTGTCACCGCGCCGCTCATGAGTTGCGCGAACCAACGGGCCTGCAACTCGGCCACGGGAGGGATGGCGCCGAACGCGGGCCGGATCTGGCCGATGAACGCGAGGTCTTTTCCAACGCTTGGGTTGAACGTATGGAGGAATCGCGGAAGGCTCACCGAGGCCTCGTCGAGAAACGAGGCCTGCTGGTTGAACCCCGTGCAGTAGATCACGAGATCCGGTTCGATGCTGCTCCCGTCGGCGAAACAAACCCGGCTTCCCTCGAATCGTTCGATGGCGCCCACACGCCGGCACCGGCCAAGGGCGATCGCCCGGACGAAGTCGTCGCTCTTGGTGCCGAAATTCTCCAGCACCCGCCCGCCAGATTCCTTGAGGAGCGCTTCCGTCAGTCGCCGCACGCGCAACGCGGTGCGGGCCTCCGCCAGCGCGGCCCGGCCTCTGACCAGACGTCGCGGATGAAACAGCGGCAGGATTTCGTAGAACACCCGTGACGTTGTCTGCAAGCCGCGCTCGCCCACCAGCAGCGGGAAGAACATCACCCGATAGATCCGCCGCTTCCATCGATCGTCGGGATGACGA
>Ga0138256_10005030_pt1 | contig 14011 bp, 14 predicted proteins | sample KNB2016incub_MG_FD_105486 | JGI IMG/M metagenome (GOLD analysis project Ga0138256, IMG submission 105486) | Active sludge microbial communities from wastewater in Klosterneuburg, Austria - KNB2014incub_MG | ecosystem: Engineered > WWTP > Activated sludge > Unclassified | place: Austria...
ACGGCCTATCTGGCGCTGTCTCAATCTGAACTGGAAATGTTCAATCATAAAAGTGGCGATACTGAAGGGTTGGTCAATTATGCTCTTAGTATAAATGGAATTAAGTTCGCAGCATTTTTTTCTGAGAAAGATGGAATGATCAAAATTTCTTTTCGGTCGAAAGGTAATTTTTCAGTGAAAGAATTTTCCGGTAAGTATTTCAGTGGCGGCGGGCATAAGAATGCCTCCGGCGGAAGATCAGATCTTTCGTTGTCAGATACTTTAAAAAAGTTTCTTGACTTATTGCCAGTGTATAAAAATGAATTGAATTCTGTCGAATGAAAATAAGTACCTTTTTTTTAGTATTGATTGTTATTTTTTCTTGCAACAGTAAGAAGGAACCACAGCAGGTGCGAATGACAGAACAGGAAGTCACTGAGCGATTGACGAATGCAAATAAGCATCGTGTGCAGAAGGAATCAGAAGAAATTGAAGAGTTTATCAAGCAACATAAATTTTCAACTGAACGGACAGGAACCGGCTTGCGGATTCAGATCTACGGAAGAGCTAAGAATGGTGTTTCTCCTGTGGCACACGATGAAGTGCAGATCGTTTGTAAAGTTTTTTTACTGGATGGGACTCTTTGTTATGAAACGGATACAACTAATCCAATTGCTTTCAAATTAGGAGAAGGAATGCAGATCCGGGGTTTGGAAGAAGGAATCATGACGATGATACCGGGAGAGAGTGCAAGATTGATTATTCCGAATCATCTGGCCTACGGGCTGAGTGGTGATGGAGATAAAATCCCGCCAGGCGCAGCATTATTTATTGATGTGAAATTATTAAAGTAGAAAAAGTAGAAAAATGAAAAAAATAAGTATGTTGCTTTTTATCATTGCAACGACAATAGCCTGTAATAACAAAAGCGGAAGTGAAAAAACAACGGAATCCGGATTTAAATATATTGTCTATACAAAATCTGAAGGACCAAAAATTAAGGTAGGTGATTATGTTACACTGATCATGGTTTATAAGAATGAAAAAGATTCTATTCTGTTTGACTCGCGGAACTCGTCGCTTCCTTTGAGATTTCAGCTTGACAAAATTCCCTTCAAAGGAAGTTTTGAAGATGGCCTTTTGAATTTGGCGAAGAATGACAGTGCAACATTTTTTGTCCCTGCTGATTCCTTGTACACTTATTTGTTCAAAGGCAAATCAGGAATGATCGTACCACAGGAGCAAACCGGATTTACTGCCGGTTCTTTGGTAAAATTTGATATTAAAGTGTTGAATATTCAAAGTCCGGCTGAAGCAGAAGAAGAGATTCAAATGAAGTTAAGTGCAGAGGAAAAGAAGGAAAAGGCAGAATTGAATAAATATCTGTATGATAATAAGATCACGATCGAGCCTTCTGAAGAAGGATATTATTTGATCATCAGAGAGAAAGGAAAAGGAGCAGCCATTGACAGCGGAAAAATTGTATCCGTAGAATATGAAGGTCGTTTTACAGATGGGAAAGTTTTTGACGGAACAAAGCAAGCCGGGAGACCGTATACGTTTGTAAGTGGTGCTCATCATGTCATTAAAGGTTGGGAACTAGCCATGAAAAAACTCAATGCCGGAGATAAGTTTACCCTTATTGTCCCTTCTAAATTAGGTTATGGCGAAGAGGGAATAAGGAATCCAAGGAATGGAACATTCATTGTTCCACCGTATAAGGCCTTGATTTTTGACATGTCAATAATTACTGTTGATGATGTGCCCGCCGTAAGTGGGAGATGATGTTGTCAAGTGATCTATATCATGATACCTTTATTAGTCAAATATTGAAAAAGTCGGGAATACCTCTAAATTAGCAGGTTTTGAGATGTTTTGGAGTTAATTTCTTCCACTTCGGAGCCATATTATTCTCATTGGGATAAATCTGCTATGAAAGAATTATTCTTTGAAGTACATTTGATTAAGGTATGGAGAATCGAATCAGAATATAAGGCAGAATGAAATTCAAGCTTATTATATTATTAGCAATTGCTTTTTCTTTTTCCTGTAAAAAGGAGAAGGGGACAGCTATTCCAGCCCAAGGTGTGCTAACTACCGGAACATGGTATGTGAGCAAAATGACTGAAGATGGAGATGATTTAACGTACCTATTTGATGAGTATACATTTGTATTTAATACGAACGGTGAATTAACGGCTGCTTGTCCCTACGGAACTGAAGTGGGTTCATGGTATGCTGAAGAGGACGATGATGATGATGATGAATTCAGAATTGCTTTAGGAAATACAGAACCTCTTGTTCATCTTAGTAAAAGATGGCACATCCGATCTCAGGTCGCTGACAAAGTAGAATTATACGACGACGATAATGAAGAAGAAGAAGTGACATTTACGAAACAGTAATTTGTCCTAGAGTACCATTCCCATTTGTATCAAATCGATAAAAACGTCTTCTGCAATTTGTACTGCATTTTTTTGTTGACCTTCAATTCTAAATCCTAAGTTTTCATAGACATGAATCGCTCTTTTATTTGATTCAAAAACAGAGAGGTTTATCTTTTTCAGTTTCGGTTTTGATCTTGCCCAGGTGATCAAGTACTCAATCATCTTGCTGCCAATTTTCTTATCCTGAAATTCCGGTAAAATACTTATTCCAAATTCCCCACTATGAGAAAGCCGAATTTTTGAATTGTTTTTGAAATCGAGAACCCCAACAATTTTATCATCTGCTTCCGCTACCAACAGTAGCGAATATTCATTTTCTGTGTAATACTTGACCCACTTTTCCTGATCCAGTATTGTCAGGCTGAATTCTTCCGGTAATGAGATAACATTATTGGTTTCTTTGACTGCGATGATCTTTATGAAATCGAAGATCGATTTTATGTCAGCAAGTACTGCAGGCCGAATGATCATAAGAATTTGATTTATTTGCCAATTAAAAACACAGCAGGCTTCTTGTGAAAATCAAGTTTTTCTTTCTTCCAGTCATTTACACTTAATGTTCGGATAGATTCACCTTTTCCTGTGATATCAAAAGCAATACAGAGTCGGGTAGTGGCATTAAGTGATTCAAGAATATCCCCAAGCATTTGTTGATTCCGATAAGGGGTTTCAATGAAAAGTTGTGTCTGGTCTTTTTTTAATGCGTCCTTTTCAAGATCTTTTAATTTCTGTTTTCTTGGTGAGCTTTCGCGTGGTAAATAACCATGAAAACAAAATGATTGTCCATTCATTCCACTTGCCATTAATGCCAATAACATAGAAGAAGGTCCGATAAGCGGGACAACTTTTACATTGTGTTCGTGAGCCAGTTTAATGAAAGCACTGCCCGGATCTGCAACTGCAGGGCATCCGGCCTCGCTTAGAACTCCGATAGATTTATTTTTTTTTAGTACAAGAGCCAATTCAGAAATAGCTTTTGCATCGGTATGTTCATTCAGTTCATGAAAGATAAACTGAGACTGTTGAATTTTGCTTCCGATTTTTTTTAGAAATGCTCTCGACGTTTTCTCATTCTCAACAACGAATTCGTCTATTTCCCTGGCAATTGCCAAAGCCGATTCCGGGAGAATGTCAAAATTGTCATCTGATAAAAAAGTTGGAATGAGGTAAACAACGGTAGCCATCTTCAGATCTTTACTTCTTGGGTCAGAAAATTGCCACAAGCTTTATCAAGCATTTCAAATACTTCTACAAAGCCTTCATCGCCACCAAACCATGGATCAGGCACATCCTTTAAATCAAACTCAGAAGTTAGCTCCAGCAACAGTTTTACTTTCGTTCTGTCCTTTTCATTCCTTGCCAATTTCAGAACATTGTCCTTGTTTGAACCGTCCATTACAAAAATGAAATCAAATTTATCAAAGTCGGACTCATTAAATTGTCTTCCTCTTAAATTTGAAATGTCTACACCAAATTGTTTTGCCGTTTTAATGGCTCTTGTATCCGGTGCTTCTCCAACATGAAAGTCAGCAGTCCCTGCCGAATCAACTTCAATGTTTAGTCCCAGTTTTTTCGCTTTCGAACGCAAAATTCCTTCTGCCATTGGTGACCGGCAGATATTTCCAAGACAAACCATTAGTACATTAGCCATAGAGGAGATATTTAAACCTGTTGTTTAATTAAATTTTTACGATCTGTCCTTTGTTGATCACACATACCGGTTTACCGATAAGTTCTTGTCCGATGAAAGGTGAATTCTTTGAAGCCGATCTAATATCACCGGCAGATACAATCCACTTTTTATTCGGATCGAATACAGTAATGTTAGCTTGATTTCCTTCTTCTATCAAAATTGTCTTTTGTCCAGCACAGCACCGAGGGTGATTGGTGAATTTCGAGATTAATTCAGCAATGTTTAATTTGTCTTTTGTGGCCGTTCTTGCCGTAGCAAAAGCTGTGTCGATGGAGGAGATGCCGTAATTTGCCAATTCAAATTCTTTCAGTTTATTTTCTACATCGTCCGGACAATGATCAGAGGTAAGGCAATCAATTGTTCCGTCTACTAATCCATCGATCAATGCGAGGCGATCGTATTCTGTTCTTATTGGCGGTTTAACTTTATAGTTAGTGTCAAATCCCATCAAGGCGGTTTCATTGAAGTATAAATTGATCACAGCAACATCGCAAGTAACTTTAATTCCCTTTGCTTTAGCTGCTCTTATCAGTGCTACACTGCCTGCACTTGAAATCGTTGAAAAGTGTATCGGGCAATTGCAATATTCGGCAATAAACAAGTCGCGGTTGATATTCACTTCTTCTGCAAGCGCAGGACTTCCTTTCAATCCAAGTTGTGTTGAAACAACACCTTCATTCATCTGGCCTTTTCCGGAAATGTGTTTGTCTTCTGCATAGGAGAAGATCTTTCCTTTGAAGTTATGAGAATATTGTAATGCCCGTATCAATAACCCTGAATCGCTGACAGGTCTTTTATCGTCGGTGAAAACTTTTGTGCCGGCAAGTGACATATCATACATTTCACTCATGTCTTTGCCATCACGATTGACCGATAAAGCACCTGCAGGGATCACATCAACAATTTCATTCTTGGTTCGTTGAATGACGTATTCAATAGCCGCTTTGGAAGCAATAGCCGGCTCTGTTGAAGGCATAAGTAATACGCCTGTAAATCCGCCATTGGAAGCTGCCTTACAACCGTTCACTAATCCTTCTTTGTATTCGTGTCCGGGATCCCGGAAGTTTACATGAAGATCGAACCAGCCGGCACTGATGTAATTTTCTTTTCCTTCGATGACTTCAGCATCTTTATCACTGATCGTATTTGCTTCAGCAATTTTTTCAACCATTCCATTATTGATGAAGACATCTTTTACTTTCATGTGATGTTTACTTCCCGGTGATAATATGTTCACATTTTTCAGAATGATTTTCATCGTATATGTTTTTTTATTTTCTAAAGAAGCGGATCAGCAAAATTTCTATTGCCAGAAATACCAATACCAGAATGATACAATATTTCCAGAGTCTTTTCCCTTCGTTGAGCTGTGCTATACTGTGAGAAAGATCTTTTCCTTCTGTTTCAATAACATTGATATTTGAATTGCCTAATCTCGAACTCATTTCTGTTAGTTCATCCGTTGAATAAATGCTCAAGTCAGATTCTTTACGGTTAAAATTGAAAGACTCAACAGCAATTATTGAGTTGTTGGTTCTCAAGTCATAATTTTCTGCATTTTTTATCTGATCATGAACAGAAAGCAGCGTTGTATTGTTAAAAATTTTGCCTTCAGGGATGATGTCGAATTTTTCTTTCACATTGATCAGATGAAAAACATTGTCCGAAGAAACCAATGTATCACTGATTGCAAATTCGTGATCCTGCCCAATGATCAAAGGTATATTTACTTCTGAAGAACCTCGCAAAGCGGATCGCAACAAGACAGGAACAAATAAGGCATGTCTTGAAAAACTTCCATCTTCCGGTTGTAAAGATGATGCAAGTACATAAATGACTCCTTTTCCGGATTGATTTGAAGTGAGGTAAGAATTTCCGCTTGACAGACGCATAACTGTTTCGGACAAACTTTTGCTACTTTTTATGATCGGGAAATATGAATTTATAACAGGCAGATCCAGATTCTCCGGCAAACTTTTTCCTTTTTCAAATACACCTGTGAACAAAGGATGCTTGGCTTCGATCTTATCAATTTTCTCTTGCTGCGAAATTTTTTGTCCAAATGAACTGATGCCTAATTCGGAAAATAAGGTATTATACGTACTGATGTTAGCATTTGAAGATGGGATTATAAAAATTGAACCACCCTTCGTAACGTATCTTTTTAATTCCTGAATGAGTCCGGATGAATAGTCATTTAATTCATTCAGAATTATCAATTGCATCGATGCGAAAGCAGAGTAATCAATTTGATTTTGATTACTGTTTTTCAGGCTAAAATAAGTGTCATTTCCAAAAATAGCATTAAGAGCAGGAGATGGTTGTTCGCCATTTATTGAAAGGACCTGCAGGTTATTTCTCACATTAAAGTTAAAGAAGAAATTGTCATCGAAGGTAATAGGGTAGTCTGTTATATTCAGTTGCGCGCGTTGCCATCCGCTTTCTGAAATTGTGAAGTTCAGTTTTACTTCTGTGGTAGAATGGGAATTCAATGAAATACTTGCAATTGCCTTTTGGGAATTGTTGATCAACAATTTAAGAGGGATGTTCTCTGCATTATTATCGCCTGTATTTTTTATTCTGACAACTAATTCATTCGGCGTATTTATTTGAACAAATGGGGTAGAAAGAAAACAAGTGTCGATATATAAATTGTTTATTGTTGAAGCGGTAATTGGAACCAAAGAAACCTGAAGAGCAGTATCAATTTTGGATTGATCAAGGTCGAATGTGCTTTTCTGGAAATCAGAAACGATGTATGACGTCTTGGTTGTTTTTGCTTTGTTATCTGAAAACAATGCATCTTGTTGTCGTTGTAAGATCTCAGAAAATGTATGTACGGAAGAAGTTGGTTTTACTTCATCCAGGATCCTGAAAAATTCGTCGCGATTTACAAGCCTCTGATGCCTACCTTCGAAAGATGAAGTTAGCAATTGAAATTCATCGGATGGTTTATATGCATTTGCTATTTCTCTCGCTTTTTTCTTAGCAGTCTCCAGCAAACTTCCATTTTTTCCCAGTGCGTCCATGCTGAAAGAATTGTCAACATATATGCTTACGCGCTTTGTCCCGGACTGAACTTTATTCGTTTTAGCCGGAATAAAAGGTTGAGCAAATGCGAATACCAGGAAAGTCAGGGCAAGTAATCGAGAGAGCAGTACAAGCAAGTGCTTTAATCTGGAGCGAGATTGTGTATCCTGCTTGATTTCCTTTAAGAACCTGACGTTCGTAAAATAGATCTTTTTAAATCGGCGGAAATTGAAAAGATGGATGATGATCGGGATCGCGAGAACCGAGAGGGCGAAAAGGAATTCAGGATAGATAAACTGCATGAGTGCTCAAATATAAGAAATCAAAATTTCTCAAACACGCCTAAACCGAATAGAGCGAAATCATATTTTACCGGGTCAGAGGGGTCAAATGTTTTTAACTTTTTCGTTAGTTCGGAAGCAGCCTTCCAATCGTCCTGTGTACGGCTGAGCAATCCAAGCTTTCTGGCAACCCGACCTGAATGAACATCGAGTGGACAGGTGAGTATCTCACTACTTACTGATTTCCAGAGGCCAAAGTCGACACCATATTCGTCTTTTCTGACCATCCATCTTAAAAACATGCTTATTCGCTTGCTTGCTGATCCTTTCAAGGGGTCAGAAAAGTGCTTTAAAGTTCGTGGCTGATGCTCAACTTTGAAGAATTCTGCCCTCCAGAGAGATATTACCAAGCTCAATTCGGTTTGTTCAGTCGTTGAATAATGATTGATCAATGCTTCTAACGAACCGTATTTCCGATAAATTCTTTGTAACGATAAAAGAAACACTTTCAGGTCTTGAGCATTGAAGGTCCTATGGACGAATTGATCAAAAATGGATAGTTCAGCAGGCTTGAAGTTCAGGATAAATTGATGAGGTGCAAAATCCATCTTTTGGACAATTTCATTTGCGTTTTTTAGAATCGTTGTTCTTTGTCCCCAAGCTATAGTTGCCGACAAAAATCCGGCAATTTCAATATCCTCTTTTTTAGAAAATTGATGTGGAATTGAAATTGGATCAGTCTGTATGAATTCTTTTCTATTATAGAGATGATACTTTTCATCTAAGAATTCCTTCAACTGAATGTCGTTGAGTTTCTTTTTCAATTAATAACAAGATCCATCCTTCTGATAGTCTGTTTTCGATCGGGACCAACAGAAACGATGCTGATAGGAACATTCAATTCTTTCTCCAGATAAGTGATATACCGGGCAAGTTCATCAGGAAAATCTTTTTCGTTTACAATACCGGTAAGGTCTTTTTGCCAGCCCGGTAATTCGATGTAAATTGGAGTAACTGTTTCATTGACGATATCGAATGGCATGTAATCTAGTTTTTCTCCATTGATCTCATAATGTGTACATACTTTGATCGATTTGAATCCGCTAAGTACATCTGATTTCATCATGATCAGATCAGTAACGCCATTGATCATAATTGAATATTTCAATGCAGGGAGATCAAGCCATCCACAACGACGAGGTCGTCCTGTTGTGGCGCCGAATTCATTTCCGGCTTTTCGTAGTTCTTCGCCTGTAGCATCAGATAGTTCAGTTGGAAAAGGGCCACTACCAACACGAGTACAATAGGCTTTAAATATTCCGAAGACTTTGCCAATATGTTTTGGTGCCACACCCAAACCTGTACAGGCTCCTGCAGTGATCGTATTTGATGAGGTAACAAAAGGGTAGGAGCCAAAGTCGATATCAAGTAAAGACCCTTGTGCGCCTTCTGCGAGTATTGCTTTATTGCTTTGAATTGATTTGTTTATAAAATGCTCACTGTCGACAAAATTGAGAGTACGCATCAGTTCAATACCTTCAAAGAATGGACCTTCCAGTTGACTTAGATCCTGATCGAATTCCATTTGTCCTAATAGCTGAAGATGTTTGTTCTTCAATTTCTCGTAACGATTTAAAAAGTCAGATGATTCGATGTCGCCAACCCGCAAACCATTTCTTCCTGTTTTGTCCATATACGTTGGACCGATTCCTCTTAAAGTAGAGCCAATTTTTTCTTTGCCTTTAAGAGATTCAGAAGCGGCATCCAGTAAGCGGTGAGTTGGAATGATAATATGTGCTTTTCTTGAAATATAAAGTGTAGCATTGATATCTACATTCATCTTTTTCAAGGCATCAATTTCTTTTTTCAAAGTAACAGGGTCAATAACGACGCCATTTCCGACGATGTTGGTGATTCCTTTTCTGAAAATTCCTGATGGAATCGTATGAAGTACATGTTTAATGCCTTCAAATTCTAATGTATGACCGGCATTGGGTCCGCCTTGAAAACGCGCAACCACATTGTATTCCGGAGTTAATACATCGACAATTTTTCCTTTTCCCTCGTCGCCCCATTGGAGACCTAATAATACATCGACTGACATCAGAAATCAATTTTGGAATTGTTTGACTGCTGCAGGCAAATCATCTGTAATTGTAAATACCGTATTCAGTTTTGTGATGATCAATAATTCTTTGATCTTATCACTGATGCAACAAATTGTTGTATCACCACCATTTTTACGGCTCTTGGTCAGAATGTTAACAAGAACATTTAAACCGTTACTATTTAGATATCGGAAAGACTCCATTGAAATAACGAAGCTGTTGATTCCTTTAGTGATCATGTCTTGAATTTCGTCAAGAAGTGGAGAAGCCTGATTTTTATCGATCAGATTTCCGCTCATTTCAACAATGGCATAAGTGCCCTTGTTGCTGATAGTATAAGTAAAGTCCATGGTGTGAAATTAATGGTAATAAATTTCTCTGCAAAGAAGAATTTTCTCTGAAAAGCGAGATAATAAACAATTGGTTGTTAGTTCAATTTTCTGATAAATAGGGTTAAAACCCTGTACTCATGCCGTTTTTCGGTGTTTACAGGAGCCTTTTTCCTCAAGTTCACGACATTTTCCGAATAAATTGAGCGAGTGATTTGTTATTTTAAAATTCAAGATTTCACCCATCATCGACTGTATCTGCTGAATCCGTGGATCACAAAATTCGAAAACATGTTCACAATCCTGACAGATCAAATGATCGTGTTGACGAAATGAAAAGGAACGTTCGAAACGAGCAGTATTCTTTCCAAACTGATGTCTTGTCAACAACTGGCAATCCAGCAGCAATTCAATCGTATTGTAAATTGTCGCACGACTGATGCTATGACCTTTTGACTTCATATGCAAGAATAGCGATTCAACATCGAAGTGATCATCCAGATTATAAACTTCTTCCAGAATATTATATCTCTCGTCCGTCTTCCGATGACTTTTCTTCTCCAGATATTCGGTGAAGATCTTTTTTACTGATTCTTGTACGTTGGTTGCTTGAAGCATTTTGTCTGTAAAAGGTAATTTATAATTATTTATTAATAGTTCGTTTCAGGTTACATGTAAAAGGTTTGCAGGTTGGCGCAAACCTGAAACCTAAAACAGTTATTTAGTGTTTCCCATCAATCCTCGACACCGTCAAAATCCCATGAATTTCTTTCAGCTTTTGTATTAATTTATCGAGATGATGCGTATCATGTACGAAGAGCATAATAGTTCCTTCAAAGATACCGTCGTTTGACTCGATACTGATGCTTCGCATGTTCACTTTCAACTCACTCGAAATAACTTTTGAGATCTTATTCACGACACCGACTTCATCGATACCTGTCATGCGCACTCCCGCAAGGAAAGCGATCTGATGTTGGTTGGTCCATTTTGCCTTTACAATTCGGTAAGCATAGTTTGACATTAACTGAATTGCATTTGGACAATTGGTTCGGTGAATTTTAATACCCTCATTGATGGTAATGAATCCGAAAACGTCATCACCGGGAATTGGACTACAACATGGTGATAATTTGTAATCGATCTTATCCAGACTTTCTCCGATAACAAGCATGTCACTTGAACCACGGATATTCTGAACCATTTGCTCCAATGACTTCGTTTCGATACGTTGTGGTGCTTTAGCTTTGATGACACCTTTATCGTCGACGAATTCTTTCAGATCGGAAATATCTATAACACCCTTTGCAATTCGGTAATACAGTTCAAGACTGGTTGGGATCTTATAGTAGGCTAGGAGTTCGTTAATATTGTCATGATTGAAATCGATTTTCAGATGACGGAACTTACGCATCAGAATTTCTTTTCCGTCTTCACCGAATTTTTTCTTTTCTTCCTTCAGTGCGGTTTTGATCTTCGATTTAGCCTTTGCAGTTACAACATAAGAAAGCCAGTCTTCTTTTGGCGTCTGTTTATTTGATGTAAGAATTTCTGCCTGATCTCCACTTCGTAATTTATGAGAAAGCGGAACCAGTTTATGATTCACCTTTGCGCCAATACATTTACTTCCAAGGTCTGTGTGAATTTCAAATGCGAAATCCAGTGCAGTAGCTCCGGAAGGCAATGTCTTCATATCACCACCGGGAGTAAAGACGAAAATTTCATCTGAAAATAAATTCAGTTTGAAATCGTCGATAAAGTCGAGGGCATTTGTTTCCGGACTTTCCAGAAGTTCCCGAATCTTTTCTATCCATTCATCAATTGCCGATTCAGCAGAAGATTCTTTGTACTTCCAATGCGCAGCATAACCTTTTTCAGCGATCTCATCCATTCTTCGGGAACGGATCTGAACTTCGACCCATTTTCCATTTGGTCCCATCACAGTTGTATGCAATGATTCATAACCATTTGCTTTTGGTGTAGAGATCCAATCTCGTAGTCGATCCGGATTGGGGTGATAAAAATCTGTGATGATCGAATATGCTTTCCAGCACATCGGTTTTTCATTTTCTTCATCGGTATCGATGATGATTCGAATGGCAAAAAGGTCATAGATCTCTTCAAAAGAAACACCTTGACGTTTCATTTTACTCCAGATAGAATGAATAGATTTTGAACGACCTTTAATGTCAAATTTGAAATCCTGTTTTACTAACTCATTTTTTATTGGTTCTGAAAACTCATTGATGAAACGATTTCTTTCTTTTCTTGTCTGTTGAACCTTATCGTAAATATCATTATAGATCTCCGGCTCTGTATATTTCATCGAAAGATCTTCCAACTCTGTTTTGATAGAGTAAAGTCCCAGACGATGTGCAAGAGGAGCGTAGAGGTAAGCTGTTTCAGAAGCGATCTTCAATTGCTTATCACGCTTCATGCTATCAAGTGTTCGCATGTTATGCAAACGATCTGCAAGTTTGATCAAGATAACTCTGACATCGTCTGACAACGTCAATAGCATCTTTCTGAAATTTTCAGCTTGAAGAGATGTTCCTTTATCAAATACTCCGGCAATTTTTGTCAGTCCATCAACAATGGATGCAGCCTTTTCGCCGAAATTACTTTTTATATCCTCCAGAGTAAGATGAGTATCTTCAACCGTATCGTGTAACAATGCGCAAACGATTGCCAGTGGGCCCAGACCAATCTCTTCAGCGCAGATCTGTGCAACGGCAAGCGGATGGAGAATGTATGGCTCACCGGTTTTACGGCGCATGTCTTTGTGTGCTTCCATCGACATATCAAATGCCTGACGAATCGTTTTCTTATCGCCTTTACCCAAAGATGGTTTCAACGCACGCAACAATGCACGATAAGCTTTCAGGATCATATCCTTTTCAGCTTCTGCAGTATGTATTGTAGGAATTTGTTCAGCCATTAATTCAATAACTTATTAAGCTGTGGTCTCTGCCATTTTTTTCAAGGCAAGAATAGAAAAGTCTGAGTTGTCTTTTCGGATCGTATTAGAAAGATGACCTAGTCCTCTAATTTCCATTTCAACGACATCGTTTGGCTGGAGCCACTGAACTTTATAATTAGGGTCGTTTAAAAGTCCTGTTCCGTTTAGTTCAAGAAAACATCCTGTTCCAACTGTCCCTGATCCAATTACATCTCCGGGAAGAATATCAACTCCGTATGCGCAGCGTTCAATGATCTCGGCAAATGTCCAGTCCATTGAATTCATATTTCCTTGAGAAACGATCTTGCCATTGACTTTGCATGTCATGGGTAGATCATAAGCATTGCCGACATGTCCGTTCTTAGGAGCAGTTTTGTATGGTTCTAATTCATCAGGAGTAACTAACCAAGGACCAATTACAGTAGAGAAATCTTTTCCTTTAGCAGGGCCTAGATTCAATGCCATTTCTTCCATTTGGAGCGTTCGTGCACTCATGTCATTCATGATCATATAGCCGGCGATATAAGAATCAGCATCAGCGGCCTTTACGTTTCTGCCTTTTTTACCTATAACAATTGAAACTTCAAGTTCAAAATCCAGTTTTTGAAAATGATCAGGCATACACACGATGTCGCCCGGACCTTGAATCGCATTGTGGTTAGTAAAATAGAAAATAGGATACTGGTCGAATTCAGTGATCATCGGGACCTTGCGATTTCGTCTTGCAGCTTCAACATGTTGTCTGAAAGCATAACCATCGCGACAAGATGTCGGATGAGGAACAGGAGCAAGGAGGGCATCGGTACTGATGTTTGCTGTAATTGCTTTGATCGTATTGTTGGTGATTCCGGTATTGACTTCATGAGCAATTTTCATAGCATCATTTCCGTCGTTTAAAAAAGCTGCCATTGAATCAGGCAACTGTTTTCCGATAAGCTTGGCATTTTCTGCCAGATTGTAAATTTTATTTTCGACAAAAAGGCCTAAATGTTCATTATTATTGGCCAGGTAACTAACTAGTTTCATCCCTTTTTTTTTAGTAATGCAAATATACTAAAATTACGGCAAAATGTTAAGTGTTTTGTTGGGTGTATTTCCCGCAGAATTGCGCAGAGTACGCAGAATAACCGCAGATTTTATTAGAGATAATTCTAGCTTTTTGGGAAAAAATTTATTTCCCGCAGA
>Ga0138256_10005032_pt1 | contig 14003 bp, 14 predicted proteins | sample KNB2016incub_MG_FD_105486 | JGI IMG/M metagenome (GOLD analysis project Ga0138256, IMG submission 105486) | Active sludge microbial communities from wastewater in Klosterneuburg, Austria - KNB2014incub_MG | ecosystem: Engineered > WWTP > Activated sludge > Unclassified | place: Austria...
CACACATCATCGCGATCAACTCGTCGAAGGAGGCCGACTTCGCCGCGGTGGCGTGCGACCCCGGTGCGGGCTGTCCGGAGTGCGCTCCCTCGTACCCAGCCGAAGCCAAGGCGGTGTGCAACGGCGGCCACTGCGAGGTCGCATGGGCGGTGAACTGATCACTTTTACGTCGCCGACCCCGCTGAGAAGGCCCACTCGGCCGGTCGGTAGTCTCGCCACTTGTCTCGCGTCGAGACAGCTGAGACAGCCAGCGCGGCGCGTGCCGCGAGCCGCGGGCCTCACTGCCCCGCGACGCAGGACAGCCGCGTCAAGTGCGCCTGCCAGCTGCCGGAGGGACGATCGTCGAACAGCATGCCGACGTCGCCCTCGGGACCGAACACCGCCGCCGGGGCGATGCTGTCGCTCGGATCGTTGGTCACGCACTTGCGCGGCGAGATCACCTCGAGGTCGTTGGACATCATCTGCGTGTAGAGCTCGTGGCCCAGAACGATAGTTGGCCTTGGGCGGCGGTCAGACCGGGTACTGCCGGCCCTGCTCGAGGGTCTCGATGGCGTCCCCTCTGAAGTCGTCGGGGTAGTGGATGAGGCGCATGCGCGCGCGGAGCTCACCGGGCAGCGCCGCCAGGGCCGCGTACGGCGTGTGGATGCCGTGGTTCGTCTCGTGCAGCACCAGATCCGACGCTCCGAGCCACTCGATCAGGGCGGTGTCGAAGGACGTGTCGGCGCTGTAACCGAGCTGGCGCCCGCCGGCAGAGATCCTGAGCGCGGTCGTCGGCACGTGGTGTCGGGTCGGGCGACACTCGATCCGAAATGGACCGACCACCGTCGGCGATTCGAAGTCGAGGGGCGTCACCTCGAAGTAGTCCGACAGCTGCAGGTGCTCGGGCTGCTCGGCGCCTTCCCGGAGCAGAGTCTCCATGCCAGCAGCAAGGTGCCCGTCCCAGGCCCTGGCAATGACACTCGGGTGGGCGACCAGACGTGCGCGGCGTCCGAGCACGAAGCGGCTGAAGTAACCGAAGCCCTCCAGCCCGGAGCAGTGATCGGCATGAAGGTGGGTCAGCACCACGGCCTCGATGTCGGCGACGTCGGCGCGCTCCGCCCCCGGCGCCTCGCGCAGCATCTTGCGGATGGGGTGCGGGCAGTCGACGAGCAGGCGCGTGCCCTCGTGGGAGAGCAGAAGACACGACGAATACCAGTTGGCGCTGAAGGCGTCCCCGACGCCGAGCGGCACGAACGTGAACCGGCTCATGGTAGCTCCCGCCGAAGTCGGCGCCCGAGCTCGTCCGCGACATGGGGCGGGCACAGGTCCGTCACGCTCTGTCCGGCGAGGACCCGCGCCTTGAGCGCGCTGGAGCTCACGCTCTCCAGGTCGGGTTCGGCCGGGAGGATCAGCGTCGTCAGGTCCGGGGCCAGCTTGCGGTTGAGCCTCGCCAGCTCGGTCTCGAAGCCGGCGTCGCCGGCGTCACGCAGTCCGCGCACCAGGTAGCTGGCGCCGATGCCCCGTGCATGATCGACCACTAGACCGCGCGTCGAGGCGACGGACACGTTGGGCATCAGCAGCGTCAGCTCGCGTGCGAGGTCCACGCGCTCACCTTCGCTGAACACGGTGCGCTTGTCGGGGTTCACGGCAACCAGGACCCTGACGTGGGCGAACAGGCGGGCCGCCAGGCGGACGACCGAGAGGTGGCCGGCGGTCATGGGGTCGAAGGTTCCAGCATAGACGGCGATCATGGGCACACCTCCGAGAGCTCTGGGTGAGGGTCGCGAAGCGCGTACGCGGCGAAGAGGACGGCGGCCAGGCCCAGGAGCGCCGAGAGCGTGAAGTGGGCCGTGTAGCCGAGCTGCGCCGCCGAGAGCCCGCTCACTGCCGAGGCGGTGCCGGTCGCGATGACCACGAGCGACGCCTGGAGCGTGTAGTCGCTCGACTCACGTCCCGGTCGCGTGCGGTCCATCATCGCCGTGAACAACGACGCCGTGGCCATGCCGCCGGTGAGGTGCTCGAGGGCTGAGAAGGCTGCGAGCGCCAGGTAGCTGCGCGCGCCGCCCGCGGCCAGGGAATACAGGCCCAGGGCTGCGGCCTGAGCCACGCCGAACACCAGAAGCGCTCGCTTGCGTCCGAGCCTGCCCACCGCCCAGCCACCGGCGAGCGCGCCGAACAGGCCAGCGCTGAAACCCACCGTTCCGAGCAAGACGCCGATGTCGTCGAGGCCGAGCCCCAGGTCCACGAAGAAGGGCCTCAGCATCGCCGTGCCGAGGGCATCACCCGCCTTGAACGTGACCAGAACCGCGAGCCACGGGAGCATCCCCGGCAGGCGCGCGTATTCGAGCCAGGCGAGTCGGGAGGCCCGCGGGGCTTCGGAGTGGGACCGCGCTTTCTCGCGGTGAAGCGCGATGGGAACGGTGGCGAGCGCGAGCACGCCGGCCATGGCCAGGAACGTCGGCGTCCAGCCGATGTTTTCGAAGGTGACGAGCAAGAGGCCGCCGCCGATGATCATTCCCACGCGATAGCCCGCCACCTGCACGCCGTTGCCCAGTCCCCGTTCGCGCGGCTCCAGCAGCTCGACGGCGAGGCCGTCGGCGGCGATGTCCTGGGTCGCGGCCAAGAGGTTGGTCAAGAGCACCGCCGAAAGGAGGAAGGGCAGGGTCCGCTCCGAGCTCTGGAGCGCGAGGCTGGCGCAGAGCGCGACCGTGGCGAGCTGGAGCGGGACGATGAGGCTTCGCCGTCGGCCGAAGCGCTGCGAGCTGTGGCGGTCGACGAACGGGGCCCACAGGAACTTCAGAGCCCAGGGGAGCGCCAGGAGCGAGGCCAGGCCGATGGCCGGAAGACCGATCCCTTGTTTTCGTAGGAGCACCGGCAACGCCTGGGTGAAGAACCCGAAGGGCAAGCCCTGTGAGAGGTAGAGGGAGGCCAGGAGCGCGAGCTTGTGTCCCGAGCTCACGCGCGCCTCCCTCGGTCTCGCCCGCGCAGCATGGGCTCGTGTCCGATGAGGCCGAGGGCGCTCTGCTTCAACATCGGGGCCGCGAAGCCCCGGGGCGTTACCCGCGCGACCACGGCCAGCTGGTACGCGCCCTCGATACTCGACAGGAGCGCTGCCGCGATGGCGCCCGCTCGGGCGCGCCGCCTGCCCTCGGCCGCCAGCACGCCTTGCACCAGCTCCGTGAGGCGCTCGAGCTCCGAAGCGACCGCGCGCCGGTAGGTCTCCCTGACCTCGGGCTCTCGCAGCGCCTCGGCGCCGATGACCACCCAGCAGGCCACGGCGACTGGATCGGCATCGGTGCCGAGCGCCACGCGCGCATCGATGAAGGCCTCGAGCCGCTGCCACGCCGAGCGTGCCTTGGCGGCGCGCGACGTTTCACGCTCGCTCAGCCGGGCGGCGAGGGTCTCGACGAGCGCCACCAGAATCTCGAGCTTGGTCGCGAAGTGGTAGTGCACGAGGCCCGGCGCGAGCCCTGCCTCCCGGGCGATGGCGGTCACGGATGCGCCCGAGTACCCCGTGTGCGCCATCACGCGCGCAAGGGCGTCGACGATTTCGCCGCGGCGTTGCTCGGTGTTCGACGGGCGGGCCATTGTAAGTTGGGTGACCAACCAAATAATAGCCCGGACCTCCGGCCCGTCAAGTTCAAGGCCGGCGGCGCCTCAGATCCTCCGCGGTCTTCCCGCCCGTTGGTCCCCCGCCGGGGACCTCCCAGGGTCGTCGAGCGATACCTCGCTTGGCTCGGCTCCACCGTACTTCAAGGGCGTGCCCATCCGGAGGCGGCTCGGCGCGCCGACGCAGGCGGAGCTGTTCGACGGGCACTGATGCGCGCTCGGCACGGCCGACCTGCGCGCGGTAGCGCACCGGTGGCGCCGCCATGGACAGGGTCCGTTCCGCTCGCCCCTCCTGCGCACTCCGCTCGTCCCTCTTGGGCACAAGGCTGACCCGTTGGGGACGACATCCACGCCGATCGATCCCTTCACGATCCCAGGCCCGCGCCCCTCCTGACCATCGCCGGGCCGCTCGTATGACCTTCGGGCGCCGTTTGTGTATCCTACCCTCGCGATGGGTGGGCACAGCGTTTACGTCGGCGTCATCCGCCAGCCTTCGGCGAAGAGCGATGCGGTGATCAAGCTGCACGAGCTCCTCGTCGAGACCATCGACCTCTGGATCGAGGTGAACATCGGCTCGTCCGTCATGCGTCTCCGCTCGGACTACTTCCCCGAAGCGGTGCGCTACGCGACGCAGCGCGGCCTCTGGGGCCCCGACTCCACCGGCGATCGCATCGAGTACTTCTTCACCGACTTCACCGGGCTCGAGAGCATCGGCGCCCAGGTGTTCTCGCACTGGTACGAGACGGCGCTGTCCCTCATCCACGAGCGGATGAAGCCCCTCCTCGATGAGCTCGGCGTCGCGATCCGCGTAGACGTGCCGCCGCCCGATCGACTCTGCACCCAGACCCAGACCTTCCCGCTCGTCGAGCTCGGGGACTTCGACACCGAGATGTACTGGCTCGAGTGGCCCGAGAGCGGTCGGCCCGCCGAGGGCGATCATGTCCTCTTCTCGAGCGACAAGCTCGAGCGACGCTCGCTCGCTTCGCTCGATCCCGTCGCCCGCGCCGAGGTGGAGCGTCGAGCGCTTCTTCGTACCTGCGGCTGTCGCTCCTGCGAGAGCCTCCGCGGCTGGTACTGGGAAGGTCGCGACCCGTGGGGCAGACAATACGACTTCGGTTGGGACGAAGGCGTCGCCCGCTTCGAGGCCGGCGATCGCCATGGCTGTCGGACATCGTTCTTGAAGGGCCTCTTGCGCGGCGCTCCCTTCGCGCAGGAGGGGTTCGGCATCTGGATCGCGACGACGTTCGCGCTGGAGGGCGCACCGAGCGAAGCGCTGCAGTGGCTCCGCTACGCGGTCGAGGACGGATACACGGATTTTGACGCGATCGTGGCCGACGCTGACTTCGCCTCGCTCCGTGGCCACGGCCTCGAGGAGCTCGTCGCCGCTGGACCACGGAGGTTCGACCGACTCCGCGCGGGTCGGCGGTTCGACGCAGCTCTCGCCGCAGAGAGCCTCGCCGAGCCCGACATGAACGTCCTCGCGCGGGCAGTCGACCGCGAGCTCGGGCGCTCCGGCCCCTATCCGGATCCGAGGCCCGAATCGCTCCGCCGTCTGGTAATTGCGCTCGCGGCTCGTGGCGCGCGACCCGCGCCTTCGGCGGTCGTCGCGCTGTGTGAGCGCATCGGAACGGGCGCGCTCGAGCTTCGTGCGCCTGAAGTCGGCAGCGCGATCACCCTGCCCGCATACCTCGAGGTGCCGTGGGCGACCGCCGTCGCGCGTGAGCACGCATCACCCTGGACGCTCCCGCTGCGCCTGCTCGTGCTGGGCGAGCCGAGCGGCCCTGCGTCCGGCGGGCTCGCGGAGCGCAGGCTCGTGCGCCTCGATCCCGCATCAGCGGACGTGCCGCCCAGGCTGCGCAACTTGCTCCACGCCGCGATGGCCTCCGGGCGCGACGTGCAGCTCGATCTGCTCGTGTGCTCGTTGGCGGAGGTCGCCGCGGATCTCGGGACCGTGCCGCTCCGCAGCGCGACCTGTGCTCGCCTCGTGACCGACATCGCGGACACGCTCGGCGCTCCCGTCGACGCCTGCCTCGCCCTCTGGGAGCCCGCGCCGGGCGACGGCCAAACCTACGAGCTCCTCTCCGAGATCCTCGCGCGCGGCCCGACGCAGCTCTTCGGACGAATGCCCGCGGGCAGATCGTCGATCGACCCGCGGCGCGTGGAGGCGGAGCCCATCGCTGCCGGGATCGCGCTCCTTGCGGGAGGCGAAGGTCTCCCGCCCGACGCAGCCAAGACCTTCACGCTCTCGCGGCTCGCGCGCCACCTCGCGGTCCATCAGCGCGCGTGCGCGCCGTCGCATCGGTCGCGCTCGGAGCTCGAGACGGAGCTCCGGAGCTTTCTCCTCTCGCGCGGCCTCGGCTCCGCACGCCTCCGCCTCGATTCGGACGCCTCGGGAGGCTGCTCCAGCGTCGACTTCGAGCTCCACGATCGAGAGCTCCGGCACACCATTGTGGGAACGTTCGTCCTCGCACGGCGGCTCGATGACGAGCGCAAGCGCAATGCGCCCGGCGAGAAGCGGCGCAAGTGGATGGAGGCGGAGACCGAGACACTTCTCGAGAAGGCGTTCACTTCGTTGTCCGGGCAGGAGAGCGGCTGGGAGCTGCGAACGATTGGCCCCTTCCCCGATCACTGGCCGCTCACACCCGATACGCGGCTCTCGGTCTATGCCTTCGCCCAGCGCGACGACGACGAGAACCCGATGCTCGTACACGCCTCCGCCCCCTTCGCCGAGGTCTCGTTCGATCTCGGACACGACACGCTCGGAGTCGAGCTCACGATGTTGGGAGACTCGATCGAGGAGCTGAGCCTTCAAGGAGTCGAGCCGCTCGACGCGGACGAGGTCGACCGGATCGCCGCGCTCCCGGCCCTCTCCGAGCTCCTCGCGTCAGCAGTGGAAGAGCCGCTCGACGAGAGCGCGCTCGAGTCCATCCGCGCGCGCTATGCGTTCCAGCAGTGCTCGAGCGGGGTCGCGACCGAGGCGATCAAGAGCCGACACGACGAGCTCTTCGACTGGCTCGCCGCGAAGGAGGAGCGGCGCCTCATATGAGACCGCCGTGGCCGCAATTCACGCGTCTCCGGCCTCCAGGCGGCGGCCCTTTCGTCGTGCCCCCTGCCGAAACGCGGGTTGTGCCCTGTTGGATCCGGGCGATGCTCAAGGCATCTCGGCGAGCCCGGAAGCCACTTCGGGCCAGACACTCCCATCCCAATCGTAAGGGGGCTGCATCCCGTAGTCTCCCTTGTGCCGAAACGCCGTGAGGCGATACCGCGGCCCCGGCCGCGAGCATGGTGATCATCACGGTGCGCCACAGGCTGCGCCTGCGACGGTTTCTGGCTGCCCGCTCTGCCTTCTCCGTCATGTCAGCCATTCCCCTCCACGGGTCGCCCCGCCGCCTGCGGGGCTATCGGGGGGGGTCTTGGGGAGCGCGCTCGTGCGCGACCACGCGGCGCGCGCAGACGAGGCAAGCTCCGCGAACTGGGTCGAACACGTCCCGCCTTCGTGCGCTCCGCTCAAGCAGTGGGTTCTCACCCTGCCGTTCGAGCTGCGCGCTCGCGCTGCCTACGAGCGCGAGCTCTGCGGGCGACGTCCTCGGTCTTCTGCAGGTCCGCCGTCATCGTCAGCACCTTCACGCCGGTGGGCCTGAGCTCCTGCTTCCGCGCCTGAAGGCGGTCCCCGCGCCGCGCCACCCCGACGATGTTCGCGCCGTGGTCCCGCGCCAGCTGCCGCGCCATCTCCTGCCCGAGCCCGGAAGAAGCGCCCGTCACGAGCACCCAGCGCCCCCGAAAGTCCATCGGCTTCATGGGGGCGGGACTTGGCATTGTTCTGTTTGCGCTCCGCTGAAGACCTGGGTGCCCCGCGACCCTTCCCACCCGACGAACAGCCGGTGCCCGGATTCGCCGGGTCTTTTCACGCGGGGACTCATCAGGCGCCCATGGCAGCCATGAGCGCGCCGAGCCCGAAGACTCCGCCCACGAGCAGGAGCAGGAGCAACAGCACCGCTGCGCCAAGCGCCAACCACCCGGCGCGGCACATCAGCGCGCGTGGCACCTGCCCTGCGACGAGGCGACCGTCGAAGAGGTAGCAGACCGTATATCCGTCCGCGGTGGGTGGAGGCTCCAGCACTCTGCCGAAATGCGGCGGCGCCACCTGGTACGTGAGCCACACGAACGGGAGCTCCGCCAGGAATGGCTCGCCCCAGGTCTGGACGGTGACGTCTACTCGATCGACGCACCAGTCGGCCGCGCGACCCGCGCGGTCGAGATCGGCACCGACGCTTTCGCGGACGCTCGCTTCGAAGTTCCGGAGCGACACGTCGAGGTGGGTCAGAAGCACGTCGCCGTACGGCAGCAACGCGTTCGGGTCGGACAGCGTGAGCCACGCCACCGGCGCCCCGTGGTCCTGAGGCGCGACGACGTAACCGGAGAGATCCCAGACGATGAAGTCCTCGATCAGATTCGAGTCCATGGCCTGCCGCTGCCCGAGCCGGGTCCGATAGAGCAAGCCCTCGATCCTTCCACCTCGACCGAAGAAAACCTGCGTGGTGGGGTGGGTCTCGACGCGCGAGAGAACGATCCCGGACTCGGACGCGCTCTGTCTCAGCGCTGCTTCGGCTGCGCTCGGGTCGGGCGGGACGACGCGGAAGCGCCGAACGCGCGTCAGCCCGTGCGCGGCCAGAGAGTCCTCGCCCCCGCACGCCGGGCATGCCACGCGATCGCCTCGCGCCGCTCCAACGTCGAAGGGGGCACCACAGGCGCGGCAGGTCAACGCTGCCCCGACGACCGCGTTCATGGCGCAAGCACCAGCACGGCGGCGGTGGCAAGCGACAAGACAACGAACAGGCCCGCGAGCAGCGCGAACGCGACTCCCACCCCGACCAACTCCGCGTTGCGCTCGACCGTCGGCAGCTCGACGCTCTTGAGCGCACCGTCGTGGCCGCCGACCCGGGCGAGGTAGGAGCCCATGGGGCTGGCATTCGCTCTCTCGCGTGCGGCACCCGGCGGGTCCAGAGCGAACCGAACGCTGACCACCGGGACGTAGATCAGCTTCACTTCGGGGCCCCAACGCGGATGCAGGTCGATGTCCCACGCGACGATGCCGCGCGTGCGAAGCTCGCCCCGGACGAGCTCGTCGAGCTTCGCCCTGACCAGCTCGTCCAGACCATCCAGCGAAAGCTCCGGGATCGCGACGCCGGCATCGTCGACTGCCTGCACGCTGGTGGGGTCGAGCACCTCCAGCGGTAGCTGCGGATCAGGGCCGACGGGGACGCCGACGAAACCAGACCAGCTCTTCTCGTCGCAGCGCCCGCCGTACCTGATCACGGCTCGCAGAGCTCCCTCGCGCGCGAAGTAGGTCACCCACTCCGTGCGCGCTTCCAGGATCCGCGGCGCGCCGAACCCGCTCTTTTGGGTGTGCCGGCTCAGCACGTCTACAGCCGCGGTCTCGTCGATGCGGGCGGCGGCGCGAACCGCGCGAATCGCCGCGGAGCCCGCCGTTCCGAGCAGCGTCCAGCCGCGGCAGTGGCCGCAGCGGACCACCGCGCCATGGGCGGGAGGCGGCGCCGGTGCACCGCAATGTGCGCAGGCTACGGTGTGCATCGAGGCAAGTGTCATCAGCGCGCGAGGAACGCATCGAGGTGGCGAAGGTCCCACCGAAGGGTACCCCGCGCGGCCCTCTCGAGTCGACGGCCGGCGACGCACGCCTCGCCGTGTAGGTCCCAGCAAGAGCGAGGCGAGCACCAGTCCCGCGTCATGCGTGGGCTCGGGGACGGCCCAGGTGAACCAAACGCAACCGCGAGATCGGCGTGGGGAACGCGGACGGCCGGCCTCGACACGGCCGGGCTTCTCGCATCGGCGCTATCGTGCAGCCCTGAGCCCGCCGAGAGCACGGAACCCAAGACCAATCAATGTCTGGCGGACGCGGGCAGATCACTGCGCTTGACGCTGACTGCCGACGGTTTCATCTCTATTCAGGGTCGATCGCAGGGGCCGGGCCCGGTATCTTGGGGAGTCACGCGTCGATTCGCCTGCCTCGCCGCCACGCTGCTCGCCTCCTCCACCGCCAGCGCGGGGACGTGGAGCATCCAGTCTCAGCCGCTCGCCACCAGCAGCGCAAACGTGCAGCCCGACGTGGCGATCGACGGGGACGTCGCGCTCTGGCTCTGGGGCTCGCTCCACCGAAGCGGCACGACCTGGACGCGAAGAGCCTCGGGGCCCCGTCGCTCAAAGGCATCGGGCAGGCGCATGCGCTCAGCGGCACGCGCGCGGCGCTCGGCGCGGCGGAGGAGTCGTCGCTGGCCGGCGCGGTCGCCACGCTCACCTGGAACGGGACGAGCTGGCAACCGGAGAGCACGCTGACGCTGACGCCGACCATCCCCGGCGCGCGCTTCGGCAAGAGCGTGGGGCTCTCGGGCGACACGCTGGTGGCGGCTGCACCGGAGGTGAAAGTCGGGAGCTTCCCCCAGGCCGGCTCGGTCTACGTCTTCTTCGGTCGGCGACGCCTAGACCGGGGGAGTCGAGACCTACGCGCGCAAGGCGGGGGTATGGGTCCACGAACAATCGCTGTCGGTGCCGCTCCAGGGTCAGCTCGGCACGCGGCTCGACATGGACGGTCAGACGCTGATCGCGCAGCACCTGCAGAACTTGGGCGCCTCGAACACGGCGTGGATCTTCGTGCGCTCGCCGTGCGGCGTGGGATGCAGCTGCACCGAGTCCGGCCAATGCGACACGGGAGGGTGCGTGGGCGGCGTGTGCTGCGTGGGCTGCGGCCCCACCGACGCGGGCGCCGACGGGCAAGCGGAGAGCGGCGGCGCGGCCGGCAGCGCGGGCACCGGGGGCGCGGCGGGTAGCAGCGGCGCGGCCGGCAGCGGCGGTGGCAGCGGCGCGACCGGTGGCGGCAGCGGCGGCGCGACCGGCACCGGCGCGTCGAGCGGCGCCGACGCCTCGGACGACGCGGGGATCGGATCGGCATCGGGCTCGGGCTCCGGCTGCGGCTGTCGCGTGGGTGAGCGCGGGACCGGGAGCGCGTGGTGGCCATGGCTGGCGGCCGCCGTCGGGTTCCTGGCGGCGCGCCGGCGCGCGCGGGTGTAGGGCAAGTTCGGGACTGGCACGGGGAAGCGTGCGCGGACGGTGGGGCGAGCAGCCACGCGCCATCGGGATCGTCACGACCCGTGGTGCTGCACCCGCACCCCTGGCTGTCGTCGAGGGTGCCTCGATCGAGCTCGAGCGCACGCGCGCACACGTGCAGAGTCCGGTCGGAATAGACCACCCTGGCATCCGCTCCGGCCGATCGTCGCAGACCCGGAAGACCTCGGGGCCCTCGTCAACGGACGGGCGGCTGTCGGCGCCGGAGCTGGCGCCGGGGCCACTGGCACTGGGAACGGCGCGCGCTGATCGTCGAGGCCCAGCGGGCTGTCCCACTGGCGAGCGCAGAAGCGAGGGCGACCAAGACGACGACTAGGCGCCGCTCAAGTGGACCGCCGCGCCTGGACTCCGCGTCGATTCACCTCACCAGGCGCAGGATCCGAGCCTCGCACTTCCAGCTCGGGCGGGTCGCTGTCTCGATGCGCACCGCGGCGCACTGGGGGAGGAGCCGGCAGGTGTCGTAGCTCGGGACGAATCGACACGCGATCGAGCTCGCGCACGAGGCGCCAACCAACGTGAACGCGACCAGCGCTCCGAACAGCAGGAACTTCTTCGTCGAATGCACCCCCGCCAACGGCTGGTTCACGGGCAGACCCCGTATGTCAAGAGAGCACCTCGCCTCGCAGCGCGGTCGCCAGCGGCACGCCTTTGTCGAAGGTCTCCGGATCGTTCGTCTCCACCCTGCCGTCGTCGGCGAATCCCATGCGTCCAGTATGGCGGAACTCGCGACCGAGCCGCAACGCGCAGCGGTCGCCCGCTTGTTGCACGTCCGACGGACTACTCACGCGGGCGCGTGCCGCCGAAATGGGGCAAGGCCAGACCGGCGTTCGGAGTCTCGCTTCCGCGAGGAGGCCGCCGATCAGCAGCGAGCGCCGATGACTTCGGAACCCGAACCAGGGCGGCTTCGGTCGTTGTTCGCGCCGGCGCTGGCCTCCAGCAGCAAACTACCCCAGGTTCATCTCACCTCCGCGCTCGGGAGCGACGTCTGGCGCAGAGGACGATCGTCGCGACGCTTGCGATCCAGCAAGCCGAGTCGCGGCCCTTGCGCGGCGGTGATGCATGGCACGGCTGGCAGCCGCCCGTCGGGCCTGAACGGGGCTGAGGCTTGTCTGCGCACGCGGCGAGGTCGTCCACCACCGTGACACTCGTCTCGACGGTCCCCGAGCGCGCTCCGAGCGTCCAGCTCGACGTCTGTTTCGTGCTCTTCAGATACTCGGTCGGATCACTCCGTACGCGGTTTTCCAGCACGAGCTCGCCGGCCGAGCCGGGCGGCAGGCGAAGGTCTGGTCCACAGCCCGCGCAGCCCTGGGGGGCAACGGCTGCCGTCTCTGCACACCCGTTGTGCACGTCGATGCGGGCGCTCCGCTTCGCGCTGGCCTCACCGCTGGTGGGCACGGACACTCGCCGCGCGGGCGTGAAGCGCAGACAAGAGGGTGCGTCGCTAGACGCCACGTCGACCTGAAAGATGGGGCCGGGATCGCAGGCGTTCGTGCGCTGGGTGACCAGCACGAGCGCCATGGCGAAGAGGCCCGTGGTACGCATCGCGGTGAAGGTTACCTCGTCTTCGCTCGCGACGGTGGGACCCGTCGGCAGAGCGCCTGGCGCGCCTCGTGCGCCCGCCTCGCTCCGGTGGCCACCGCGGGCGCTTCCGCGTCGTTGGATGGGCGAAGCCCGGCCGCGGCGCCGGACAGGAGGAGCCATGTCTCGGAAGAACACTCACTCGCAAGTCATCGAAGCTCGGGCTCGGGCGATGCGGTTCGCTCAGACCCCCACGCGGTGCGCGGCGGACGCGCGCCGTGATCGCGCACTCGGGCGCCGCGGCGGCGGTGACCGGCGACGAGTTTGGAAGCCGAATGAGCGCGACCCCGAAGGCGTTGCCGGCTTCCGCTGGCTCATTCAGGTCGCTCTGTCGCCAAAGCGCCTGGCTCGGTCCGGTGATCCCTTGCGCGCTTCCGCGAAGAACATGCGCCGCGCCGTCGTCGTCGTCCTCTCCTCACGCACCGATCACCAGATCGTCAAACCCGTCAGTGTCCGCCGCGGTGATTGCCAGCCCTTGGCCGAACTGATCGCGGAGCTCCGCGATGTCCTCGATCGCCGTGCTTCCCGCCATGCTGCCGTGTTTCAGATGCCGGGCGCCGGCGGCGCGAGAAACATCGCTAGACGCGGAGGTGTGTCCCGGCCTTCAACTCGAACTCGCATGGGCACCCGCCAGCGTGATCAGCACGCTGAGCAGGGGTACCCGACTCGCGCTCGACACGCACCAGCGTGGCGCGTACTCTCAGCCTCGGTGGGTTTTGGCAGTTCTTCTGTTTCCTACGCGCCGATGAAGCTTCTCTTCGTGTGGGGGTGGATCGTCGTGACCGGATGTTCGCGCGACAAACCGAACAACGTGCATCCGCAGCTCACGCCCCCCGAGGCCAAGCTGCTGCTCGCCAACTGGAGCACTGCCATCGGAATGGGCCACACCAACTGCCGAATCGTGTTCGACGGGCCGACGCTCGAGGCGCAGGGGAGCAGCGTGACGTTCCGCGGCAACAACGCCGAGCGCTGCGCGAGATCGTTCTCCGAGGCAAAGCTCATCAACGGAAGGAGTTGTCAGGCGGAGGCGTGCACCGCAACGCTCAACGAACGCGAGGCGTCTGCGTACCCCAAGGATGACGCGCCGTCCTGGATGGTCTTCAAGTGCGGAAACGCCCGCATGGACGACCTGCGCGTGATCACCGAGGGCAGGCACGCGACCATCACCTTCAAGGTGGTGAACACCGTCGATCTCGCAGAGCTTGATGGCTGTCCCCCGTTGAAAATGTCGTCGGAGGACCGAGTGTGGGTCTCGAAGGCTTCTCTCGATGACGCGGGACGCTGGGCGCTCGACGGGGCGCCAACGGGGCAGTGACGCTTTACCCCCGGCTTCTCGGTCGCTCGCCCTCTGGGCTAGGGGGTGTCCCTAGTTCGATCGAAGATCATCGTTCCGCAGAAACACACCTACGCTGCGCTCACGGGCACGAACGCGGGTCTTGGCGCCGTGACCGCAGCCGACCGAGCGCGACCCATCCAGCCTCGCGGATGTCGGGTTTGCCCACCGCCGTGCCTGGATGAGTCCCGCCCGGTGCGCTGAGGATCACGAGGCCATTGCTGGTTCCGCCCACGGAAGTCAACCGGTTGCGCGGTTGCGCGATCAGGCCGTGTGGCGCAGGATCTCGCTCGTGCGCTGGGCGGCGACTTTGGCATGCACGTTCTCGATCGCATGCGTGGTGGTTGACCCGGCCTGCTCACCGCGG
>Ga0138256_10005033_pt1 | contig 14002 bp, 11 predicted proteins | sample KNB2016incub_MG_FD_105486 | JGI IMG/M metagenome (GOLD analysis project Ga0138256, IMG submission 105486) | Active sludge microbial communities from wastewater in Klosterneuburg, Austria - KNB2014incub_MG | ecosystem: Engineered > WWTP > Activated sludge > Unclassified | place: Austria...
CCTGAAGGCCATGGAAGACGGCGTGGTGCTGGCGCTGCGCGACATCGCCACGCAGTCCGGGTTGAATTGGGACGAGGTGGCTGCGGCGCTGAAGCGCGACGGGCGGCTGCATCTGGAGACGTACTGAGCGGTCGGGCGGCACCGACCGGGTGCCGCCGAAACACGTTCAGTGGGCCGCGTCGGCAGCCGCCCCAGCAGCAGGGGGGATGCGGCTGCGCCGGGTCAACCACAAGAGCGCGATCAGCGCCACGAAGATCAGCGCCGACAGCAGGAACAGGTCGGCCACGCCCATCGTGTAGGCCTGTTGCTGCAGCTGGCGCTCGATCAGGCCGCGGGCCTGTTCCGGGCTCAGGCCTGCCTGTGCCAGCCCGTCCAGCGCCTGCATGGCGGCAGGGCTGCTGCTGTTCACGGCCTCGGCCAGGTGGGCATGGTGCAGTGATGCACGACGGTCCCACAGTGTGGTGAACAGCGACGTGCCCATGGCACCGGCAGTGATGCGGGCAAAGTTCGAGACTCCCGCGGCGGCCGGCATCTCCTCGGGCTTCAGGCCATCGAAGATGATGGTCTGCAGCGGAATGAAGAAGAAGGCCATTGCCGCACCTTGCAGCACGGTGGGAATCAGGATGACCTCGAAAGTCGACAGCGTGCTGAATTGGCTGCGCATCCACAGCACCAGCCCAAAGCCCAGAAAGGCCACCGTGGTCATTTTGCGCGGGTCGATGCGACCGACGTTCTTGCCCACCCAGGGCGATATCAGGATGGCCAGCAGACCCACCGGCGCGGTGGCCAGGCCGGCCCAGGTGGCGGTGTAGCCCATCCATTGCTGCAGCCACAGCGGCAGCAGCACCACGTTGCCGAAGAACAGCCCGTAGGCCACCGACAGCGCCAGCACGCCGACGGCAAAGTTGCGCCCCCCGAAAAATCGCAGATTGACCAGCGGGTGCCGGTGCGTCAGCTCCCACACCAGGAAGTACGCAAACCCGACTGCCGCGATCACCGCCAGCGCGGTGATTTCGGTGGATTCGAACCAGTCCAGTTCCTTGCCCTTGTCGACCATCAGTTGCAAGGCACCCACCCACAGCACCAGCAGCACCAGGCCCACGCGGTCCAGCGGCACCTTGCGCGGGCCGGGGTCGCGGCTGCGGTAGATCGACCAGGTCAGCGCGGCTGCAAACAGGCCCACCGGGATGTTGATGTAGAAGATCCAGGGCCATGACACGTTGTCGGTGATCCAGCCCCCCAGCAACGGCCCGGTGACCGGCGCCACCAGGGTCGTCATCGCCCACAGGGCCATCGCGGTGCCGGCCATTGCCGGCGGATAGCTGGCCAGCAGCAGGGTCTGGCTGAGCGGAATCATCGGCCCGGCAACCAGGCCCTGCAGCACGCGAAAGGCGATCAGCGATTCGAGGTTCGGCGCCAGACCGCACAGCCAGGACGCGGTGACGAACAGCAACACGCTCATCACGAACAAGCGCACCTGGCCGAAGCGCTGCGTCAGCCAGCCTGTCAGCGGCACGGCAATGGCATTGGCCACCGCGAACGAGGTGATGACCCAGGTGCCCTGGGACGGGCTGACGCCCATGTCACCGGCGATCGCCGGCAGCGAGACGTTGGCGATCGACGTGTCCAGCACGTTCATGAAGGTCGCCAGCGACAGCGCCAGCGTGCCAAGCACTCGCTCGGTGCCCTGCAACGGCGCAAAGGCCGGTGGCCGGCCTGCTGCCGGCGCCCGCGTCGTCGCGGGCGGTGTTGCCGCGCCCGGGTTCGCCGTCGTCGACGAAGCGCTCACCCGCGCACCGCCTTGCCCAGCTGTGCGTTGATGATCTGGCGCACGCGCTGATCGGCGGCAGCACTGCCGGCCTTGAAGACATCGGTGCTGCTGCTGCTGCGCGGCGCGATGGCGGCCGCGGTCAGCGCCGCACCCTGCTGTTCGGCCACGTCCACCGTGGCCACCATCGACAAGCCCACGCGCAGCGGGTGCGCGGCCAGTTCCTTGGCGTCGAGCTCAAGCCGGACGGGCACGCGCTGCACCACCTTGATCCAGTTGCCGGTCGCGTTCTGCGCCGGCAGCAGGGCAAAGGCGGCGCCGGTGCCGGCGCCCAGGCCGGCCACGTGGCCCTTGTACTGAACCTTGCTGCCGTACAGGTCGGCGTACAGGGTGACCGGCTGGCCGATGCGCATGCTGCGCAGCTGCACTTCCTTGAAGTTGGCCTCGACCCACACCTGGTCGAGCGGGATCACCGACATCAGCGGCATGCCGGGTGCCAGCCGCTGGCCCACCTGCACCGTGCGCCGTGCCACCTGGCCGCTGACCGGCGCCGGCAGTTCGGTGCGCTGCAGCGCCAGGAAGGCCTCACGCACAGCGGCGGCAGCGCGTTCGACCTTGGGGTGCTTTTCGACCGTCGTGCCTTCGGTCAGCGCGCGGTTGGACGCGGCTTGCTCTTGCGCCGCAGCCAACGCCGATTGCGCGCTGGCCAGGCTGCCGCGCACGGCGGCGACGGCGCTCTCGGCATGCTTCATTTCCTCGCCGCCGACGGCGCCGCTGGCCATCAGCGGCAAACGCCGTTTGACGTCGTCCTGCGCCCGCGCCAGATCGGCCTGCACGCGGCTGACATCGGCCTCGCGCACCCGGATGGCCGCCTGCAGTGCGGCGTTGTTGGTGTACAGGGTGCGCACCTCGCGCACGGTCTGCGCCAGTTGCGCCTCGGCCCGCTCGAGCGACAGCCGCGCGTCGGCCGGGTCCAGCCTGACCAGCGGCTGGCCCGCCTTGACGAGATCGGTGTCGTCCACCAGCACGGCCAGCACGGTGCCGCCGACCTGGGGCGTGATCTGCACCAACGGCGCCTGCACGTAGGCGTTGTCGGTCGATTCGTAGTGACGCTCGAACAATGCCCACCAGACGCCGTAGGCGCCAGCGGCCAGCAGCACGGCGGCAGTCAACGCCAGCAGGGCCGGCCGCCGTCGTGACGTGGCGGCGACGACGGCAGGTGCCACTTCCGGGCTGGGGGCGGGGGGTGCAGAGTCGTTGCTCATGGTTTCGGCGGTGCGATAAATCGGGGGTGCCGGCAGGGCCGATCAGGGGCGGGCTGCAGCCAGGCTGGGCAGCACCGCCGATGTCTGTGTGGTCGCGTGGTAGCCGCCGCCCAGGGCACGGGCCAGGGCCACTTCGGCCGTCAGATGCCGGGCCTTCAGGTCAGACCCCGCACGTCGCTGGGCCAGCACGGTGCCGTCGGCGGCCAGCACCGACAAAAAGTTGCCCAGGCCTGCCTGATAGCGCTGCAGGGCCAGTGCAAAGGCCGATTCGGCGGCGCCATTGGCCTGGGCCTGCGCCTGCTGCTGTCGGTCCAGTGCCTGCAGGCTGGCCACTTCGTCGGCCACCTCGCGCAGCGCACGCAGCAAGGTGGCGTTCCAGCCTTCCACCGCCGCGTCGGCCTCGGCACTGCGTGCAGCCAATTGCGCGCGCAGGCGGCCACCCTCGAACAGCGGTAGGCGCAGCGCTGGCCCGGCACCGAAGTTGCGCGCCCCCGCGTTGAGCAGATTGTCCAGGCCCAGGCTCGACAAGCCGAAGAAGGCCACCAGGTTGATGTTGGGATAGAACTGCGTGCGCGCCACGTCAACGTCGCGCAGCGCGGCCTCGACCCGCCAGCGTTGTGCCACCAGGTCTGCTCGGCGGCCCAGCAGGTCGACCCCCAGCGCTGCCGGCAGGGGCCTGCTCTTCAACGGCGCCAGCCGCGCCGTCAAGGTCGCCAGCGCCTGCGGGGCCTGGCCGCTCAGCTCGGCCAGCGCATGGCGCTCTCGCGCCACGGCCTGGGCCAGGCTTTCCAGCTCGACCCGTGACTGGGCGACCAGACCTTCGGCTTGATGACGTTCGACGGCACTGTCCAGTCCGGCGTCGATGCGCTGACGCACCAGATTCAGCACCTGTTCGCGCTGCTGCAGCGACTGCTGCGCCAGCTGTTGCAGTTCGAGCTGACGGGCCAGGCCGAACCAGTGCGTGGCCACCTGCGACACCAGCAGCACGCGGGCAGCCTGGGCATCGGCCTCGGCTGCGCGCTGCAGACCGATGGCTGAGTCCAGTGCCGCGCGCTGGCGGCCGAACAGGTCCAGCTCCCAGCTGGCGCCGACCTGCAGGTCGTTGTTCCAGCTCATGTGGCCGGCCAGCGGCGGCGGCACCATGCCTTTGGCGGTGAAGTGCTGGTCGGTCAAATCGGCCGAAAACTGCACTTGCGGCTTGGCCGCGGCTCCGGTGGCGTCGACTGCGGCCTGCGCCGCCTGCACCCGCAGCAGCGCCTGCTGCAGGCTGGGCTGCCGGGCCAGCGCCTGCTCGACCAGCGCCGACAAGCCGCTGTCGCCAAAGCCCTGCCACCATTGCTCGGCGGGCCAGGGCGTGGCTGCGATGCAGGTCTGTGCCAGCGCCGCAGCCGCCGTGGGTTGATGGCTGGGTGCAATGCCAGCCGGATTGGCGCAGGCCACCAGCACCAACGTGCTGGCCGGCGCCCAAAGTGCCAGACGAGGGCGGCTCATGCCGCACTCCGCGCGGCCAGCAGCGCTGCGCCGTTGGCGGACATGCGTTCGATCAGGGCACGCAGTTGCAGCCATTCGGCTTCACTGAAACCCTGCAGAAAGTCGTTGTTGACGCTGGCCAGCACATGGGGCACCTGGACGGCGGCCGCCTTGCCTGCCGGCGTGAGTTGCAGGCGTACCACCCGTCGGTCGGCCTCGGAACGTGTGCGCTCAAGCAGGCCCTTGGCCTCCAGCCGGTCCAGCAACCGGGTCACGGCACCGGCATCCATCTCCAGGCAGCGTGCCATCTCGTTGCCGGTGTCGGCGCGGCCGCTGTCCAGCATCCAAAGCGGTTTCCATTGCGCATCGGTCAGGCCAACGGCGGCCATGCGCGTCTCCAGTTCACGCCGCATCAGCGTCATCAGGTTGACGATCTGGTGACCGACACTTTGCGAGACGACATAGCGCCGCGCGTCATAGGGTGGAAACGGCCGAGCAGGCGCGGCGTCGCGAGAGGACTTGGAAACAGGATGGGGTTTGGCGGAGCGCATGACCGTTGGCGCCGTGTACTTGGCACGTCAATGATTGACTAGGCAAATTATGCCCAGTTTCCTGGATGCGCACGTGGGCTGGGGCACGGGTCATTGCCGATCGCAGCGCGATCGATCAGCCGCGAAAAGTATCCGTCGGGGCTTTGGCGGCGCGCGGACCGCGCCGCCGCTCAGCGCATGTTGCCGGTGTGGCCCAGTGAATAACGCCCAGGCTGAGGCCACACGGTCAGGCCATGCGGCTCGGTGCCGACCTTCACCTGTGCCACGGCGCCGGTCTGCGTGTCGAAGCGATAGACGACATGGTCGTAGCGCGCCGCCAGCCACAGATAGCGCCCATCGGCGCTGACGTTGCCCATGTCGGGGCTGCCGCCGCCGGGCACCGGCCAGCGCGCCACCACCTGGTTGGTGGCGAAGTCGAGCACCGTCACCCCGCCGTCACCCCGCTGGGACCCATGGATCTTGTGCGATCCGCGGTTGGCCACGTACAGCCGTTTGCCGTCGCGGCTGGGGTAAAGGCCATGCGCCCCGAGCCCGGTGGTGATGAAGCCGATCTGCTTGAAGCTGTCGCCGTCGACCACATGCACGCCATCGGCATGCATGTCGGCGATGTAGAAGCGGCGCCCGTCGGGCGAGATGCGGATGTCCTGTGGCATGCCTTTGCTGACCGTGCAGATCTCGGTTTCGCCCGGTGCCCAGGCCTGCCCTGCCGCGGTGCGTGGTGCCCCGGGTTTTTCTTTCAACCGGGTTGCCGGCATCTGCAGCTTCAGATAGCCCAGCACCTTGTGATCGACGAGATCGACCTTGGTGATGGTGCCGTTGAACTCGCAGGTGAAGATGGCGTAGCGGCTGTCGATCGAGAAGTCGGCGTGGTTGATGCCTGGGCAGCCGGGCACGTCGAGCGAGAACTGCAACTGCATGCTCTTCGGATCACGGAAGTCCAGCCGCTTGCGCGCCTCGGCCACCACGATCGCCGAGCGGCCATCGGGCGTGGCGTACATGTTGTAGGGGTCGTCCACGGCAATCGGCTTGCCCGGCTTGCCGGTGCGCGGGTCGATCGGCGTCAGGCTGCCGTCGGTACGGCCTTCGGCGTTGTTGGTCACCCACAAGGTGCGCATGTCCCACGACGGCACGATGTGCTGCGGGCCGATGCCGACACGGAAACGATCGACCACCTTCAGCGTCGCGGGGTCGATGACGTAGACGTCGTTGGAACGAAGATTGGGCACGTAGACACGGTCGAGGTCGGTGCGCACCGCCGCACTGAGGCGATCGGCACCGATCTCGCTGTAGACGTTGCGAGGATCGGGCACCGGCGGCACTCCCGGTGGCAGCTGCAGGCCACCGGCCCCAGCCGAAGCGGGCGCATTGCCCGGCCCGGCCCCTGCCGCCAGACCCAGAAATAGCAGCGTGGCTGTTGCCGCTGCTGCGCCAGCCAAGCACCGGATGTTCAGCGCGATCATGGTCACCCCCTTCTCGTCTATGTCAGTGCATCAACGTGGTGCGGCCGGCCGCGCCGCGCTGCCCTTGCGCTGCTCGCGGATCGCTGCCACCGACACCTCGATGACATGCTCAACCCCAAGCCGTCCCAATTCGGCGCTGGCCCGGCGCGGGTCGCCGGCCACGCCATCCCCGCCGCGGCCGACGCCGGCCTGCGGCCTGGCCCGCGCCACGTCCATGCGCACCAGCGACGGATCGATGGCCAGCATCAGCGCCGTGTCGGCCAGCCCGGCATGCGGGCCGATCTCATCGGCGGTGTGGCCACGTGCGCGCAGAAAGGCCGCGAAGTCGGCCTGCGACGCGCGGTAGTAGGCGGCCAGTGCATGAGCACGGCAGGGCGACGCGGCCGGTTCCTCACGGTTCAGCGCCGCCACCACGCGGTCGATGCTGGTGCGGTAGCCGCCATGGTCGCCGAGAAAAAAGACATGGCACAGTCCGTGTGCGCGCAGGCTGCGCGCGGCGCCGTCCAGCATGGCCTCGAACGCCGGCGCCGGGACCGTCAACGTGCCCGGCCAGCGCATGTGCCCGCCTGGCGGGCTGATGCGGCCCTCGGGCACATAGGCCATCACCGGCGCCACCACCGCATCCCCCAAGCCTTCGGCGATACGCCCGGCCAGCCAGCGCGCGCGCACGTTGTGCTTACCCAGCGCCATGTGCGGCCCGTTCTGCTCGGTGCCGCCCAAGGGCACCAGCGCCGTGGTGGTACCGCTGGCAATGCGGTCGCGCAGTTCGGTCCACGTCAGATCCTCAAGAAACACGCTGGCAGGTGCCGGCGCGGCCGCGACACCGCCGGCGGCCAGCAAGGCCAGCAGAAGCAAACGACGCACCACATCGACCTTGCGCTTCATCGGCATCGCGGCAGGCGGTTTGGGCGCATCGTGGTGCCATGCTAACCAACTGCGCCACGCAGCCCCGGCGCCGGCGCAAAAAGCGCAGACCGCCAAACCATAGTCACCGGTGCCTTGCCGCAATCTTCACAGGACACGATGTCGTTGCACCACACGGCGCGCCAGCGGAACGCCCGCCGGCTTGCCCTACTCCTCAAGCAGCGAGCGCAGCATCCAGGCCGTCTGTTCGTGCACCGTCAGGCGCTGCGTCAGCAGGTCGGCAGTGGGCTCGTCACCGGCCTTGTCAGCGAGCGGGAAGATGCCCCGGGCGGTGCGCGCCACGGCTTCATGGCCCTGCACCAGGATGCGCACCATGTCGAACGCCTTCGGCGGCTGGGCCGGTACATCACCGATCGATGCCAGCGCGCCGAACTGGGCGTACGAGCCCGGCGCCGGATAGCCAAGCGAACGGATGCGCTCGGCAATCGGATCGACCGCGTTCCACAGCTCGGTGTACTGCCCCATGAACATCAGGTGCAGCGTGTTGAACATCGGCCCGGTCACGTTCCAGTGAAAGTTGTGGGTCGTCAGATACAGCGTGTAGGTATCGGCCAGCAGGTGCGACAGGCCGTCGGCAATCGCGCCGCGATCCTTCTTGCCGATGCCGATGTTGATCTCGGCAGCAGCGTGTTTGCCGGCAGTGGGTTTGAGGCTCTTGGCCATGCGGACTCCTGTGTCTTCAAGACGGTTGTTGAACGATAGCGGCCCGTGGGTGTGGTGTGCCAGGGATGACCGGCTACATCGTCGCGATGGCCTGCAGCGCTGCGCGCACCCCCGCACCATAAGCGGGGTCGGCCTTCGTGCAGTTCGAGATGTGTCGTTCCTGGATCGCCTTCGAAGCCCCGCCGACCGAGCGCGCGGTGTTCTCGAACAGCACCTGCTGCTGCGCTGATGTCATCAATCGAAACAGCTTGCCCGGCTGCGAGAAGTAGTCGTCATCGACGCGGTGGTTCCAGTGGTCGGCCGCACCTTCGAGCGACAGCGGCGGCTCGGCAAAGTCAGGCTGCTCTTGCAGCGCACCCTTGCTGTTGGGTTCATAGCCGACCTCTGCCCCGTTGTTGCTGTCCACCCGCATGGCGCCGTCGCGATGGCTGGTGTGGAACGGGCATCGCGGCGCGTTCACCGGAATCTGGTGGTGGTTCACACCCAGGCGATAGCGCTGCGCATCACCGTAGTTGTACAGGCGCGATTGCAGCATCTTGTCGGGCGAGAAGCTGATGCCCGGCACGACGTTGGCCGGGTTGAATGCCAGTTGCTCGATCTGCGCGAAGTAGTTGTCGGCATTGCGATTGAGCTCCATCACGCCGACGTCGACCAGCGGATAGTCGGCGTGCGGCCACACCTTGGTCAAATCGAACGGGTTCAGCGGGTAGGTCGCTGCATCGCTTTCGGGCATGACCTGGATCTTCAGGTTCCAGCGCGGGTAGTCGCCTTTGTCGATCGCCGCAAGCAGATCGGCCTGATGACTTTCGCGGTCACGCCCCACCAGGTCGGCGGCTTCGGCGTCGGTCAGGTTCTGGATGCCTTGTTGCGTGACCAGGTGGAACTTGACCCAGAAGCGCTCATTGTGGGCATTGATGAAGCTGAACGTGTGGCTGCCAAAGCCATGCATGTGACGGTACGACCTGGGAATGCCGCGGTCACTCATCACGATCGTGATCTGGTGCAGGGCCTCGGGCAGCAGCGTCCAGAAGTCCCAATTGTTCTCGGCACTGCGCAGATTGCTGCGCGCATCGCGTTTGACGGCTCGGTTCAGGTCCGGAAACTTGAGCGGGTCGCGCAAGAAGAACACCGGCGTGTTGTTGCCCACGAGGTCCCAGTTGCCTTCTTCCGTATAGAACTTCATCGCAAAGCCACGGATATCGCGCTCGGCGTCGGCTGCGCCGCGCTCACCGGCCACGGTGGAGAAACGCGCCACCATCTCGGTCTTCTTGCCGATGGCCGAGAAGATCCGGGCCTTGGTGTAGCGCGTGATGTCGTGGGTGACGGTGAAGCTGCCGAAGGCGCCCGAACCCTTGGCGTGCATGCGCCGCTCGGGGATCACCTCGCGGGCAAAGTGAGCCAGCTTTTCCAGATGCCACACGTCTTGCAGCAGCATCGGCCCACGCGGACCGGCGGTGATGACGTTCTGGTTGTCGACAACCGGTGCGCCGGCGGCGGTGGTGAGCTTGGTCATGGCTTTGATCCTTGCAGGTTCGATACAGGAAGGGGCGCTACACGGTACATCCTGCCGCATAGCTTAGGCCAGCCAGATAGTCGACACAAATACTGTCAGCCAATCCCATAGATAGTCACGATGTATTGCGCTGAGCGCTGCGGCACGAACACGCCCACACAGCTTGCAGGGGTGAACCTTGCTGGTAAGCGACCTGTCCTCGGGCGTCGGCGCCATGAGGCTTGAGCAAGAACGATGCGTGGTGCCTGCATCGGCGCCGCATGCAGCTCGAGGGCCCGCATTTCTTCAGAGACACCGGGCCCAATCCACTGTCCGCGGCTTCAGGCTGAGTCGCGCGTTGGGACACGATCGACGCATCACAATCGAGGACCCTTCATGCCCTCATCCAACTGGCCGTCGTCGACGATGAACTTGACTCAACCGAGCACTGTCAGCCGCTACGAATCCCCCTGCGATGCACGGCGCCGTGCCCTGTTGACGCAGGCGTCGCAAGAAGGTCTGCACGCTGTGCTGGTCTTCGCGCACGGCAGCAGCCTGGGTGCCGGAACTCGCTCACATGGCGCCTTGCGCTACCTGACCCAGTGGGACGGGCATGAGGCCCTTTCGCTGCTCGTGTGCACTTCATCGAGTTGCACGCTGCTGCTGGGCAGCCCCTTCCTGCTGCCTCTGGCACGCCAGCAACACCCCGAACTCACCGTGGTCGACGCGGCACCCGCCACCTGGGGCGCGCACCTGTCCAGGCTGCTGGCCGATGTGCAGGGCGTGGCCACGGTCGGCTTCGGCGAGATGCCGCAGGCCGTCTTCGCGCCCGTGCAGATTGAGCTCGCAAAGCGGATTCAACGGCCGTTCGACGCCTGGCTGGACACCGCCCGCAGCCTGCTGGACAGCACGCAGCAGGCGGTTCACCGCGAGGCGGCCGCGATTTGCGATCGCCTGTTCGAGGCCCTGGGCCCGGCGCTACAGCGCGGCTTGCCGGCCTGGCGCATCCAGATTGCGCTGACGCAACTCGCGTTCGAGCTTGGCGCCGATTACTGCCGCACCTGGCTCACGGCTGCGCCGCAAGCGGACTATCCGCGCTACTGGAAGGAAGAGTGCCTGCGAGTCCCGCAGCGTGGCGACCAGGTCCTCTTCGGCATCATGCTCACAGTCGACGGCCACTGGGGCCACGGGATCCGCATGGGCCATCTCGGGCAGCCGAGCCCTGAATTGCTGAAGTTGCACGCGCGTGTCTTGGCGGCTCTGGGCGCTGGGCTGGATGCACTGCGCTGCGACAGACCACTCGGTGCGGTTGAAGCCGCCATGCAGACTGCGTTGCCGGTCGACGCCCGCCACGGGTCGCACTTTCGCTATGGCCACGGGTTGGGCCATTCCTACGAAGAAGCCCACGCGACGGTGGCTTTTCCGCAGTGGTTCGGAGCCGCGACTCCAGCTGCTGCATCTTCGACGCCGAGCGTGCAAGCCGGCATGCTGCTCGAGCTGCACCCGAACATGTTTGTGCCCGGCCTCGGCGGTGCCGCCATCGGCGAGATGGTGCTGGTCCATGAAGACCGTGCCGAGTGCCTTCTCGCCTTTCCCCGTGACTTGGCGGACTGGTCATGACCGCCACGATTACTACGTTTTGTCGCCCCTGTCGGGTTGCCATTCCCCAGGCAGGAATCATTGAAGCGACGTAACGGTTCGCTCTCGCTCGCTCTACGGCTTGCCGCACCCGCTCGCAGGGGGCGATGGCGAAGCGAATGAGCTACATCCCTCTCATTTCCACTCGATCGTCGCCGGCGGCTTGCTGCTCACGTCGTAGGTTACTCGGTTGATGCCGCGCACCTCGTTGATGATGCGGCTGGAAACCTTCTTCAACAACGCATAAGGCAGCTCGGCCCAGTCGGCGGTCATGAAGTCGCTGGTCTGCACAGCGCGCAGAGCCACCACGTGCTCGTAGGTGCGGCCATCACCCATCACGCCGGCGCGCTGCAGCAGCGCGGCGTATTCGAGCTTGACCTCGCCCAGGATGCGCACGCCCAACCCAGGGCCGGGGAATGGGTCGCGGCAGACGTTCTCGGGTGGCAGGCCCAGCGTCTCGGGCAGTCCGCCCACGTTCTGGTGGCTGCCGATCGTGGTCGCCTTCTTGGCGCCGTTTGCCTGTTTGGCGCCCGCACTCTCGATTGCATCAGGGCAGATCGTGCCCTGCACCAGCCCCTTGGCGTTCTGCAACCTGTGGACCTTGTGCTGGGACACCTCGACCCATCCAAGGACAGCGGCGGGCCGTTGCTGCTGGCCACCGGCTGCGTGGCCGCGGTCGGGCTGCGGCTGCCGATGGGGCCGCTGACGCAATGCTTCAAGTTGCCGGCGGTGTTCCTTCTCTGGCTGGGGGCATCCTGTTCGGTGAGGCGCTGCTGACCCCCTTGATGAAGCGCCACTACATTCGACGCTTCGGCCGGCTGTGCCAGCGAAAAGGATTCCGCCATGAAGAAGACGCACAAGCTACGCCGGTCCGATCTGGCGCGCATCGCGGTGCAGGCGATGCTTGACCGCGGTCTCGAGCCGGCCCTGCCGGGTGCCGCCGTGCAGCAGCTGGCCGGCATCGGCGGCCCTGGTCGCGACCGCGACCCGCGCATCCGCGATCTGGTCGCTCTGCCCTGGTGTTCGCTCGACAACGACGACTCGCTCGACCTTGACCAACTCACCGCCTGCGAAGTGCTGACGGACGGCCGCATCAAGCTGCTGGTGGCGGTGGCGGACGTCGACGCGCTGGTCGGCAAGGGCACACCGATCGACCGCCATGCCTGGACCAACACCACTTCGGTCTACACCTCGGCGGTGATCTTCCCGATGCTGCCCGAGCGGCTGAGCACCGACCTCACCTCGCTCAACCCCGGCAAGGATCGGCTGGCGATCGTGAGCGAGATGATCGTCAACGACGATGCGTCGATCACCAGCGCCGACGTCTATCGCGCCCGCGTGCGCAACTAGGCCAAGCTGGCCTACGACGCGGTATCGGCCTGGATCGACGGCAGCGCGCCCCTGCCACCCGCGGCGCAGGCGGTGCCGGGCATGGACGCGCAGCTGCGTGACCAGGACGCGGTGGCGCAGCGCCTGCGCGAGCGCCGCCATGCGCAAGGCGCCCTGGAGTTCGAGACCATCCAGCCGCGCGCGGTGTTCGAAGGCGAGCGGGTGGTCGACATCCGGCAGCAGGCGCACAACCGCGCCCGCCAGCTGATTGAGGAACTGATGATCGCCACCAACGGCTGCATCGCCCGGTTTCTGGCCGCAACCGGGGGCGCGTCACTGCGCCGCGTGGTGCGCTCGCCCGAGCGCTGGTCACGCATCGTCGAGGTGGCGCGACGCCATGGCGACAGCCTGCCCGAAGAAGCCGACTCGCGCGCGCTCGAAGCCTTCCTGGCGCGCCGCCGTGTGGCCGATCCGCTGCGCTTCCCGGACCTGTCGATGGTGATCGTCAAACTGATGGGGTCGGGCGAGTATGTGGTCGAGCGCGGCGGCAGCGAACCGGTCGGCCATTTCGGCCTGGCGGTGCGTGACTATGCCCACTCCACTGCGCCGAACCGCCGCTTCCCGGACCTGATCACACTGCGCCTGGTCAAGGCGGCGCTGACCGCGTCGCCGCAACCCTATGACGACAAGGAACTGGTGGACCTGGCCTCGCACTGCACGCAGCAGGAGGACGCAGCCCAGAAGGTCGAGCGGCGCATGCGCAAGTCCGAAGCCGCGCTCTTGCTCGAATCGCACGTCGGACAGGTCTATGAGGCCATCGTCACCGGCCGCTCGGCCAGCGACTCCTGGGTGCGTGTGTTCAAGCCGCCGGTCGAAGGCAAGCTGCTCGGCGCGGGCCGAGACCTGGACGTCGGGGACACGCTGCACGTGCGCCTGGTGCTGGCCGACGTCGAGCGGGGCTTCATCGACTTCGTCAGGGTCGACTGATCGGCTCTGGCGGTCGATGGCGCGCGAGGCAGCGGCGGCGAAGTTCCGAACGAGCCGGATAGCCCCATCGATCCGCGTTGACCGGAATGCACACGCCGCAAGACCGGGCCGCGGGCCTGTCGGTGCGTAGGCGCGCCCGCCGGCAATTTGCTGCGCTCAACGACGGGCTGGTCTCCACCGACTGCCTGATGCTGGGCGTGGGCGCCGCGCAGGTCAGCCCCGGCAGCATCCTGCTGACCGGTGTTGCCGGCCCGGTGGCAAGGCAGCTGATGGCACACGATGCGCTGGGCGCACACGCACGCGACGAACTCGGCATTTGCCAGGCCCTGGCCGCCCGCCCGCTGCAGGCGGCGCTGGCTTCTGCGGCCAGCTTCGCGGCCGGTGCGGCGGTACCGCGGGCGGTGGCGCTGGCCGTGCCCGGCCCCGGCTTGGCGGCATGGATGAGCGCCACGTCG
>Ga0138256_10005034_pt1 | contig 13996 bp, 12 predicted proteins | sample KNB2016incub_MG_FD_105486 | JGI IMG/M metagenome (GOLD analysis project Ga0138256, IMG submission 105486) | Active sludge microbial communities from wastewater in Klosterneuburg, Austria - KNB2014incub_MG | ecosystem: Engineered > WWTP > Activated sludge > Unclassified | place: Austria...
ATCCAGCCGCTCAACCGCTCCACCATCGACAACTGCGACGCGATCTACCTGATGGCGCCGATCGACGGCAAGCACAGCTACACCATTCGCGGGCGCGCCGCCGACAGCAGCGCCTGGCGTGGCGCGAAGGCCCCCACCGGCGTGCGCAAGGCACCCCACTACGTGATTTTCGAGACCCCCAGCGGCTACTCGGGCGAGAGCGGCAGCCTCAAGGAGATGAAGCCCGGCACGCGCATCAACTGCGCCGAACTCGACTGCACCGAGTTCAAGGTCGAGGCCGATGGCCGCTTCGAGATCCTGCTCGCGCCGGAAAAACCGGCCGGCTACGAAGGCAACTTCATGCTCACCCGGGCCAGCCGCACGCGCAAGCAAAAGGACGGCAGCAGCCTCACCCGCGAATACGTCAGCCAGCTGGTGATGCTGCGCGAGCTGTTCTCCGACTGGGAAAATGAAGACCTGCTCGAGCTCTTCATCTACCGCAATGATCTGCTGGGCAAGCCGATGCCGGCCTACACGGCTGAGGTCGCCGCGCATCAGATCGCCGAGATCGGCCGCTTCACCCGCAATCAGGTGCATTTCTGGAACGAGTTCTATGCCGTCGTATGCGAGTGCTACGGTGACATGAACGGCGACGGCAAGCGCTTCATGCCGCGCAACGATTTCAACAACCCCAACGCCGCGTCCCTCGCCACCGCCGGCGGCATGGCGACCAACGTGTACTGCGGCGGCATCTTCGAGCTCGCAGCCGACGAAGCGCTGGTGATCGAAATGCACCAGCCGGTCGAACCGGTCTACATCGGTTTCAGCCTCGGCAACATGTGGGGCGAATCGCTCGATTTCGCCAACTACCAGAGCAGTCTGGGTGGCCTGCAAGCCCACCGCGACGCCGACAACGTCTTCCGCCTGGTGATCTCGCATACCGATCCCGGCATCGTCAACTGGCTCGACACCACCGGTCAGCCCGAAGGCTATATGGCGATTCGCTGGGCCTACCCGTCCAAGCCGATGGACAACCTGCCGTGGGCGACCGCCAAGAAGGTGCCGCTGGCCGAGGTCCGTCAGCACCTGCCCGCCGAGACCCGCCTGGTCACGCCCGAAGAACGCTGCCACGCGATCGCCATCCGCCAGGAACACGTTCAGCGCCGCTACCGCCAACACTGAGAGAGACCCCAGTCATGCCCAATATCCTCAACAACAAAGTCGCAATCATCACCGGTACCAGCCGCGGCATCGGTGCGGGAATCGCCGAACGTTTCGCCGCTGAAGGCGCAAAAGTGGTGCTCGTTGCCCGCACCAGCGAACCCGGCGGCAAGCTACCCGGCTCACTCGACGAGACCGCAGCCCGCATCCGCGCCAAGGGCGGTGACTGCCTCTGCGTGCAGGCCGACCTCGGCAGCGAAGCCGATCGCGAGCGCATCGTCGCCGAAACGGTCGCCCATTACGGCGGCGTCGACATCCTCGTCAACAACGCCGCCTGGGCACGTTTCGCCCCGAGCTACTCCCAGCCGCCGGAGCGCGTCCAGCTGGCCTATTCGGTCAACTTCTTTGCGCCCCTCCATCTGTCGCAGCTGGTCATCCCGTTGATGAAGACGCGTGGAGGCGGCTGGATCCTGAACCTTTCGAGTGCCACAAGCGACATCCCCGCGCCCGCACCCTACGACCCGAACGACCGTGCCTACCGCTTCCACACCACGCATTCGCCCACCCTCTACGGCTCGACCAAGGCTGCACTCGAGCGCATGAGCACCGGCATGGCGATCGAAGTCGCCGCCGACAACATCGCGGTCAACACCCTCGCGCCGGTCGAGGCCGTCGCCAGCGAGGGCGCGGTCAAGAGCGGCTCGATCGACGACATCGCCCACATGGAGCCGATCGAAGCCATGGCCGAAGCCGCGCTGGCGCTCTGCTCACGTCCGCAGAACACGCTGTCGGGCCGTATCTCGCTGAGCCTGCCGCTGCTGCGCGAACTCGGCGTACAGGTGATGTGCCTTGATGGCGCCTCACAGCTGCCCGACTTCACCCTTTGAACCCCCTCGCTCAAGGGAACCTCATGCTTGAAATTTTCGCTTCCACGCCGGAAAACATGAACCTGGCCGACATCGGCCCCTTCGCCCAGCGCGTCGAGGCCATGGGCTACGACGGTCTGTTCGTGTCCGACGCCATCCACGACGGCCTGCTGCTCGCCTGCCAGGCGCTGTCTGCCACCACCAAGCTCAAGGTCGGCACCTCGGTGCTGATCGTGTTCCCGCGCAGTCCGATGAACGTCGCCCTCGCATGCTGGGACCTGCAGAAGATGTCCGGTGGCCGCTTCGAGTTGGGCATGGGCACGCAGATCAAGCAAAACATCGAGGACCGCTACTCCGCGCGCTGGCTGCCACCCGCAGCCGGCATGCGTGAATACGTCGGCTCGCTGCGCGCCATCTTCCGCGCCTTCCGCACCGGTGAGCGCCTCAACTACGAGGGCGAGCACTACAAATTCACCCGCCTGCAGCCCTTCTTCAACCCGGGCCCGATCGACGCGCCCGACGTGCCAATCATGCTCGGTGCCGTCGGCCCGAAGATGCTCGAACTGGTGGGCCAGACGGCGGACGGCATCCACACCCACCCGACCAACACCTCGGTACGTTACCTGAAGGAAGTCATCCTGCCGCAGATCGCGGTGGGCACGGCGAAGCGCGAACCCGGTCGGGCCAAGCCGCTCATCACCGCCAGCCAGTTCGTCGCCACCGGCCCGGACGACGCCACCGTCGCCAGCGAACGCGAGCGTTTCCGCGACATGCTGGCCTTCCTCTTCTCCACCCCGGCGTACTGGGCCAGCCTGGAACTGTTCGGCTGGCAGCATTTGGGTGAAGCGCTGCTGGCGCTGACCCGCGAGGGGCGCTGGAAGGACATGCCGGCGGTGTTCACCGACGAAGTGCTGGACACCTTCGTCGTGTCCGGGCGCTACGACGAGTTGCCCGAACGCATCGTGTCGCGCTTTGGCGGCCTGGTCGACCGCATCACGCTGACCGTTCCCAACGACCCGGCCAACGACGCCGGCATCGCGGCCGCCATTACGGCGATCCGCAAGCGGGCGGCAAACGCCTGATTCGCGTATCGCCGACTCGTCCGGCCGCGATGCAGCTGGGCGAGTCGGCGCTTGATCCCGAACGTCGCATCCGCGTCACCCCACTGCACTGGAGGCCCCTCTCATCATGAGCACTGAGTCAGCACTCCCACTCGCCGGCATGTCCGCACTGGTCACCGGCGGCTCGGGCAGTATCGGCGCCGCGTGCGCCGCAAAACTGCTGCAGGACGGCTGTTCGGTCACCCTGCTGGCGCGTCGTCGTGACGCACTGGAACGCACCCGCGATCGGCTGATGCCGGTGGCGCGTGGCGGCGCGCAGATTCGCCTGGTGGAAGGCGACGCCCTCAAGCGCAGCGACGTCCAGGCCGCGGTTGCAGCGACAATCGAGATCAACGGCACGGTCAACATCTGCGTCGCAACCGTCGGCGGCGGCAGCTTCAAGCCGCTGCTGATGCAGGACGAAGACAGCGTGATGGATGAACTCGCGTACAACATCAAGTCCGCATTTCTTGCCATCCGCCACTGCATCGCGCCGATGGCTGCGAACGGCGGCGGCAGCATCGTGCTGATCTCGTCGGAGGCGGCGCGCATGCCCGCCGACTGGGTGTCGATCTACTCCACCGCCAAGGCCGGCGTAGACGGGCTGGTGCGTGCCAGCGCCTCGGAACTGTCGCGCTACAAGATTCGTGTCAATGGGGTGCGCCCCGGTCTGACCCGCGCAGAAACAACCCAGTTTGCCTTTCATTCGGAAGAGTCGATCCAGAACGCGGCCGCCAAGTACCCGCTTGCGCGCCTCGGCGAACCCGAAGACATCGCCGCCGGCGTGCGCTACCTGGCCGGCCCCGAATCAAGCTGGGTCACCGCCCAGTGCATCTCCGTCGACGGCGGCGGCGAACTGCGCTCGCCCGCAAACCGAATCGATCTGCTCAAGCAGCTCCACGGCGAAGAAACCATCGCCCAGGTGCTGGCGGGACAGGACCCCACCGTTGCCAAGAACTGAGAGAAAAAACCTCATGACACCCAGCACTGAAGACCACATCGCCATCCAGAATCTGCTCTACCGCTACGCCGACGCCGCGGACCGGCGCGATGCCGCACGCATGAACCGCTGCTTTGCCAACGCTCAGGTGCGAATCACCGGCCCCGGCATCGTCGTCGATGACGGCGACAAAATGATCGGGATGCTGGCCGAGATGTTCGACTGGACCATGCACAACGTGCATAACTTCGCCTTCGAAGTCGACAAGGACGGGGGCGAGCGTGCCCACGGCTACACCTACTGCGTCGCCACCCACGTCAGGACCGAGAACGGCGTCCGCAGCAAGATTGATATGTACATCCGCTACCTCGACGAGCTGATCAAAGAGAACGGCGAATGGGTATTCGTCAAACGTGAACTGGATGTCGGGTTGCACGACGTCGCCGTGCTGGCCTAATGGGCCTGCGCAAAATGACGTAAAACGGCGTCCTTGAGGCTGGCCATCGTGAGCTCGCCCACATGCGAACCCACCAGCTGGCCCTGAGCGTCGAAGAACAGGGTGCTTGGCAGACCGCGCGCACCCGTTGCCTGCATCGCCCTGGACGACGGATCAAGCAATACATCGGTGAGCGTCAGCCCTTCCCGTTCGAGGAAGGCCCGGGCGTGTTGCGCGCTTTCACCCTGGTTCACCATCACGAAGGCGACCTTCGGGAACGCCGCCTGCGCCTGTTCAAACACCGGCATCTCGCGCCGGCACGGCGGGCACCAGGTCGCCCACAGGTTGAGCACCACCGGACGCCCTCGATACGAACCCAGGTCGACGGGACGCGCTTCAAGCGTTTCCAGCTGCACCTCGGGCAAAGGCGCGGCGGACTGGTGCAGCATGGCAAACATTCCCCCTGCTGCAAACCAGGCAAGCACACCACCCGCGATGCCGACCATGACGGCAGGCCGCAGCGGCCGACGCGAGCGGGTTCGCCACCAGACGTAGGCCACTGCCACCAACACCCCAGCCCACCATAAGAACCCGCCGTCCCCGATGGCGATCATGGATCTTGGCGCCGCCGCGTACTCATCCCACCACTGCGCGATATAGGCTAGCCGGGCCGCCAGCATCCCCCAGAGCAGGGCGTCGAAAACCATCCCCCCCGCCGCCTTGGGTGACGCATCCGGCATTCGCTTCGCCACAAAGCGCGCAAACGCCCAGGCCAGCACAAGGGCAATGATGATGGTGACGATGTGAATTGAAAACGGGCCAATACCAATCATGGCGTAACGACTACCTCCAGGAGACTGATGGACGAACGGGCGTCGGTCTGTCGGACCACTTACACCTCTCGGCGTTCGGCACCATCCACTGTCACGAGGGTGAGCGCTTCCTGCGCAGCCGGGCCCTTATAGCGCCGCGAAGCCGTCCGCGGGGTGTTCAGCATTAATTCAGATTCCCTCGGGCATAGTCCATTCCACAGTCTGCTCAACGCCAGGAGACACTCATGAAGAGACGCTTGCCATCACCCTCGGAATGTTCGCCACGACCGTCAGCACCACCCCCGTCACCACCACCCGTATCGCCGAGCCACGCGAACACCTGCTGGCGCGGTGTGTCACTGCCGACAGATCAGCGCCCACCAGGAAGCCTTTGAAACACGGTGATGCTGTTTATCCATCTGACGAAAGGAGCAAAATCATGAAATCCATCCTGACGATTCTTCTAGCACTATCCGTGATGCCCACTTACGCCGCTACACCCTCGACACCGGATGAATCCTGTCAGCAGATCAGGGAACAGATCGCGGCCCATACGGGCCTTCCAGTCAAGCCCAATATGGTTTTGCTCGGCAAGGTTGGAAAAAACATGGAATGTGACTTCACTTCGGCCGAGTCCTATCGTGCGGCATGGGGCGACAAGCCACTCCCCAAGGACAACCGCCGCGACCGTCGTTCCAAGGATCATGACGACTGAAATGCGGACGGCCAAGTGGCGAAGCGCCATTACGCCGGCGGCCGGCAAATGAGTAGCGAACGCTTGCGCGAGAGCTTCCAGAACCTGCTTGGGCCGGCGAAGCAACTACAGACCGAATACCTGCCGCAGATCTGGCAGAAGGCCGGGAGTGTCGACATGGGGCAAATCATGTCGCTGGTGCGCGGCGGCTGAAAGAGGAACGTAAGTCTGCGGTGATTCGTCGAACTGACGGACCGTAGCGCGCATCGGGAAGCCTGGGCAAGCGCGCCTGCTCGGCATCAACCTGCTCGACGCAGCGCTTGACCAATAGTGAGATCCTCCGCCAGAACGCCGAGCAGCACCGGGTAACGCCGCCCCTTTTCTGGCTGCTTCAGAGAAACTTCAAGAGCCGCTCAGGCGTGTCGGTAAAGTCCCGCTGCGAATCTTTCACAGAAACCGCGCGCTCCACCGCCCCCGGAGAATAGGAATAGCAGGCGCCGTGCAGCACCGCTCTTTCCATCGCCGTGTAGTTGGCGGCCTTGGTACCGACATGCCGGCGCGCCTGGGCGACGAAATAGCCGCGCTGCAGGATGACGGCGGCTTCATACGCTTCGCCTTCAAAGATTTTGGTGGCCCAACCGGAAAAACCACGGAAGAGGGGGCGGTCGGCGATCTCGACCGGCGCGACCGTTCTTGCTTGCGCAGCCTGCCAGTGGTGCACAAGCTCGCCGTTGCGATGCACGGTGCATTCCGAAGGGCGTTCGGTTTCGTCGGTCACGGCTATGTCGTATTGACGTATCGCGTCGGGGCGGCGCGCGTGGCACAACGCCCACCAGGTCAGATCATGGATATGCGTGCAGTTGGCGGGAGGAGGCAGCCGCTTGCTGTACTCGGCCCATGAGACGCCCAGCGGGCAACCGACAATCATCGCCAAAGGTCGAGCAGCTTCGCCACAGGTGTTGAGTGGGATGCGCAAGGCCTGCATCGCTGCAGCGGTGACCTGAACCCCATCGTGCTTCAGCGCCACGCGGAAGCCGTGGTTACAGTCCTCAAGTTCTCCACGTACCGTGCCGGCTTCATTGGTCAGCCGTATCCGTCGACGAAACACGCCGCTTCCGTAATTCGGGTTCGGGCTGTGATCGTCAAACATGAGCACGGGGCGTTGACCAGCGTCGGGTGTCGTCATTTAGCTTACCGAATGAGCAGAAGGGGGGCCCGTCGTCACGTTCGCTTCACCCGCTGCGGGGCTGGCTTTTCCCAGCCGGAACCAAAGCGCATACAGCGCCGGCACAAACAACAAGGAAATCGCCGTTCCCACCGCCACGCCGCCGATAAGGACATAGGCCAGCGGCCCCCAGAAGGCGTCCTGGGTCAGCGGGATGAAGGCGAAGGCGGCAGCCAGCGCGGTGAGGATGACCGGGCGGGCACGCCGCACGGCAGCCTCGACGACGCCATCGAAGGCGTTCATGCCATCGTTGAAGTTGTCCGCGACCTGCTGCGTCAGGATCAGCGTGTTGCGCATCAGAATGCCGGCCAGGCCGGTCAGACCCAGCAGCGCGACGAAGCCGAAAGGCTGATTGAACAGCAGCAACGCCACCACGGCGCCAATGAGCCCCAGTGGCGCAGTGGCAATGACCATGAAAGTGCCCGAGAACGAGCGCATCTGCAGCATGATGAAGATCAGCATGAAAGCCACCATGACCGGCTGCAGCTTGACGATGGAAGCGTTGGCCTTGCCCGACTGCTCGACCGCGCCCGAAATCTGCAGGTGATAGTCCGGCGGCAGCTCGCTGCGCAGACTCTCCAGCGCCTTCCACACCTCATCGGTTACGTCGTTGGGCTGGGCGTCCTCCACCTCAGCCTGCACGGTCAAGGCAAACTCGCGGTTGTAGCGCTTGATGACCGGCTCCTCGAAGCGCACCTCGATATGACCGAGCTGGCTGGCGGGCAGCTTCCGTCCGTCCGGCGTCAGAATCTCCAGCAGGGCCAGGCTGTCGGCATCAAGCTGACGGCCGCCCATGGTGCCGCGGGCAACGACGTCGACGGTGCGAATGTCCTGCCGCACCTGGGTGATGCGTATGCCGCTGAGCTGGAACTGCAGCTGCTGCGACACATCCTGCGGCGTCAGCCCCAGCAGGCGCAGGCGCTCGACATCCATCGCCAGGTGCAGCATCGGAGCGCGCTCGTCCCATTCAAGGTGGGGATCGACCACATGCGGGTTGGCGGCCATGATCTCGCGGACCTGGTGCGCGATGCTGCGCAGTTGCAGCGGATCGGGGCCGACCACGCGATAGGCCACCGGCCACACCACCGGCGGACCGAACAAAAGGCGCGACACCCGCACCCGCGCCTCGGGAAACTCGCCTTCATCGATGTGGCGTTGCAGGTCGGCCATGACCTTGGTGCGCGCCGCCACCCCTTGCGTCACCGCGATGATCTTGGCGAAGGCGGGGTCGGGTGGCTCCGGGTTGGCTGCCAGGAAGAAACGCGGCGCGCCGCCACCCACATAACTCGACAGCGTCCGCACCTCCGGCATCGGCGACAGGATGGCCTCAAGCTTTCGCACCGTCGCGTCCGTGGTGCCGATGCTGCCGCCCTGCGGCAGGTACACGCTGACGAGCACTTCGGGACGGTCGGAGCCAGGGAAAAACTGCTGCTCCACCACCGTCACCATGCCGACCACCGACAGCACCAGCAGGCCGACGGTGGCGAACACCACCGTCTTGCGCCAGGTGACGCACCAGGTGATGAGACGGCGCAGGCGCAGATACGTCGGCGTGTGGTACACGCTTTCATGGCTATGCACGTTCTCGCGCGCCACCTCGGGCAGCATCTTCACCCCCAGATAAGGCGCAAACACCACCGCCACCAGCCACGACACCAGCAGTGACAAGGCCAGCACCCAGAAAATGTTGCCCGCGTATTCACCCACCGACGAACGCGCGAAACCGATCGGCAGGAAGCCCGCCACCGTGACCAGGGTGCCGCACAGCATGGGCGCAGCAGTGACGGTCCAGGCATGGGCGGCCGCGCGCACGCGATCCCAGCCCTCCTCCATCTTCACCAGCATCATCTCGACGGCGATGATGGCGTCGTCCACCAGCAGACCCAAAGCAATGATCAGCGCGCCGAGCGTGACGCGATCGAGGTTGATGCCCATCAGCATCATCAACAAAAAGGTGATGCCCAAAGTCAGCGGCACCGCGATGCCCACCACCAGGCCCGCACGCCAGCCGATGGCGAGCATGCTGACCAACACCACCACCCCCACCGCCACCAGAAACTTGACCTGGAACAGATTGACCGCACCCGCGATGGCATCAGACTGATTGGTCAGCACTTCCAGCGACATGCCCAGCGGCAGCCGCGCGCGCTCGCCCTCGATGAACCCGGCCAGGTGTTCGCCCAGCACGAGGCCGTTCTCACCCTTGATCATGACCATGCCGAGCAGCACCGCATCTTCGCCGCGCGAGCGCACCATATAGCTCGGCGGGTCTTCATAGCCGCGACGTACGGTGGCGATATCGCCAAGGCGGAACACGCGCTCGCCCACGCGCAACGGCACCGCCGCGAGCGCTGCGGGATCGGACAGATCGGAGTCGATACGCAGGTAGAGCCGTGGGCCATCGGTTTCCATGCTGCCGGCCGGCATCAGGTTATTGTGCTTGGCCACCGCCTCGAACACCGTCTGCGGCGACAGCCCCAGATTGGCAAGCGTGGCATTGTCGAATTCGACATACATCCGCTCGGGACGCTCGCCCATCACCTCGGCCCTGTGCACGCCGGGTAGATGCTGGAGGCGGTCCCGGATCACCTCGGCCTCGCGCGTGAGCTCGCGCATCGGCATGCCCGGCGCGGTCAGCGCGATCAGGCTGAAGTAGGTGTCGGCGAAGTCTTCGTTGACGATCGGCCCGATCACTCCCGCCGGCAGGTGGATGACCTCGTCCTGCATGCGCTTGCGCACGTCGTACTTGAGCCCCGGCACCTGAGCCGCCGGTGTGTAGTCATGGAACTCGATCTGCAGGTTGGCCGACCCAGGGCGCACCGTGGTGATGATGCGATAGACGTTCTCGACTTCCTGAACGCGTTTCTCCAGGCGATCCACCACCTGTTCCTGCATCTCCTGCGGCGTGGCGCCCGGCCACATCGCATTGACCACCAGCACGCGCATGGTGAAGGACGGGTCTTCGGCACGGCCCAGCGCCAGAAAGGCATAGACCCCCGCCAGCACCGCCAGAATCAGAAAGAACAGCGTGACCGAGCGCTCGCGCACGGCGAGCGCGGACAGGTTGGGAAAGCTCATTGCGGCAGCTCCCGCACCTTCATGCCCTCGATCAGCAGATGGGTGCCGAGCGCCACCACGGTGTCACCTTCGGTCAGCGCGCCGCGAACATGTACCACCTCGCCATCGGTAGCCAGCACGGTAACCGGCACCGGATTCACGGCTCCGTCACGCAGCCGCCACACCCGCGGCCCGTCGCCACGTTCGTTGAGGGCCGCAAGGGGAAGGGCGAACCCGTCGTCGCCTGCGGCCTTGCCATGAAAGCGCGCACGAAGCACGCTGCCCAGCACCAGTTCGTCATGTGCGCCCTGCACCGTGTAGCGTGCGCGCAGGGTCCGGCCCTGGCGTTCGACGGCGCCCGCGGTTTCGCGCAGCACCAGCGGCAACACTGTGCCGTCGCCCAGTAGGGCGTCGCCGTGCGCAGGGGGCGTTGCGTCGGCAGGGAAATTCACCTCAAGCTCGCGCTCGCCGGCCTGCGCCAGCAGCGCCACCTGTTGGCCTGCGTCCACGACCTGGCCGGGCTCGCCGACGACGTCAATCAGCATACCAGCCGTCGACGCCTGCAGGCGTGCATAGCCCAGGGCGTTGCGTGCCTGCGCCAGACGCGCTGCGGCGGCCTCACGCCGGGTCTGCATCTCGCGCCGCGACAGCTCGAAACGCTCGAGCGCCTGCACGCTGGTGTAGTTGCGCTGCTGAAGCTGCCGCGCGCGCGTCAGGTCTGCCACCGCCGAGGCCAGAGCCGCGTCGGCTGCGGCCAGATCGGCTTCGGTGGCGCGCACACCTTGCTCCAGATCACGCGTATCGAGCTCGAACAGGGTCTGCGTCGCTGCGACGCGCTCGCCGGCGTCCACCAGCCGATGCGCGATACGCCCGCCCACCTGGAAGGACAGCGGCGACTCCACGCGCGCGCGAACCGTGCCCGACAAACCGACATCGGCGCGCCCACCGGCCAGCACCGCGATGGTCCTGACGAAGGGCGGCGCCTTCTCTGCCAGTGGCGGAGGCGCTTTGCCACAAGCGCTCACGAGCAACACAGCGATGAACAGCGAAAGCGTCGAAATGCGCATGGGAGAGTCTCGTCGTATCAGGGGTTGTTCGATGACCGTCGCCCAAAAACGCAAGGCCGGCGGCACTGCATGCGACAGTCGCACATTATCCCCGTTCAGAGCCTCTTCACATAATGTGACATATCGCATGCATGCACTTCGACTGGAGGCAAAGCACTTCGTATCAGCTCGGGCGGGGCCTCATGCGCAGTGCGGCGATCAGTGCCAGGCCAAACGCGAGGGCGAGCAGCAGGAAGGCCTGTGAGTACGCCCAGAACAGACCCGGCGCCGTCGTGCCGTGCACCGCAGCGCGCCATTCCACGAATACCGCGACGATGGCCACCCCGACCACACCGCCAAACTGACGCGAGTAATTGCTCACCATCGAGGCCTGACCAAGCTGGGTGGGCGCCACGTGCGCCATGGTGGCGACCATCAGCGCCGGAATCGTCAGCCCCAATCCAAGCCGACCGACCATGCTGAAGCCAATCACCTCCGCGTAGCTGATTGCCCCGCCACGCACGGCGAAGAGCACGAAGGAAAGACCGAACAGCGCCAGCCCCCATACCATCACCCAGCGCGGCGAATAGCGATCGGTGAGGACCCCGGCGAGCGGAATCGCCACCGCCAGCAGCAGCCCCGAAGGCAGCAGCGCAAGGCCAGCCAGTGTCGCGTCGTAGCCGAGCGCACTCTGCAGGAAGACCGGGATGAGGTAAGTGGACGCGTACAGGCCGAAACCATAGGCAAGCGTAACCAGCGAAGCCATGGTGAAGCTGCGATCGGTGAACAGGCTCAGCGACACGATGGGCGCGGCGGCGCGGCGGGAATGCAGCACAAAAGCGTAAGCACACAGTGCCACCAGCACGATCAGCAGCAGCGTGCGTGGCGCCAGCAGTCCGAACTGGCGGATGCTGGCAATGAAGTCGATGCTCAGCAAGGACGCCGCGCACAGGATGCCGACGCCGAGCCAGTCGAAGGCTTGCCGCACCGCCGCTTCGGCGCGCGGCAGCAGATACAGCCCGAGCACGCCGGCGATCAGGCAGAACGGCAGATTCATGAGAAAGATCGACTGCCAGCCAAAACGGTCGAGCAGTACCCCAGCAAGCGCCGGCGCCACCGCAGGCGCGAGGACGATGCCAAAACCCATCATGCCGTGCGCCCGCCCCTGGCTGCCCGCAGGAAACAGCCGCATCACCGCCAGCATGGGCAGAGGCTGCAACAGCCCGGCAGCCACGCCCTGCAGAACGCGCATGGCGACGACGAAGCCGAAGTCACCACCCAGCATCCCGCCCAGGGCACCGCCCAGACTGGTGATGCCAAGCATCAGGTTGGCGCCGAGAAAAAGACGGCGGAAGCCCACCTGATCCAGCAGCCAGGGCGTGGGCAGCATCGCCACCGTGAGAGCGGCAAGAAAGCCGGTGATCGCCCACTGCACCTGATCCTGCCCCAGGCTAAAGTGCTTGCTCAGCGCCGGCACCGCGACGTTGAAGGAGGTTGTCGCCAGTACTGCCGCTATCGTGCCCATACCGACGACGAGCAAGGCAAGCCATTTGAAGCGCTCGCCATGGCGTCTGTTCAGCGCGGCACGTGTCGGGACTTCAGGCAACAAGCGCATGGGAGTTCAGGTCGCCCTAGTGGGTAACCGGCCTGTGCCGGTAAGAAATCAGCGTGCGAACACGCTCAATTGGCGAACACGCGCGCAAGGAAACGCAGCATCTGCGCGTCGGACTGCTCCTTGACAGGGTCGTCGCGCCCCACAATGTAGCCCACCTTAAAACAGCCCCTGAAGAAGTCCCCACTTCCCCAGCGCAGCACATGACGTGCCACACGCTGCGTGTCGGTTGCGGGCGCGATCATCTGCCGTCCGTTCACCGTAGGCAGGCCTTGCGCATCGAACACCATCGTGCACCCGGCGATGTAAGGGAAATGGTTCATCCCCCGCGGCCGATCGACCTCCCACGCATGGCCAGCGCTGGCATAGACCACCGAGCCGACGGCCGAACCTGCCGCGCGCAGATCGGACTCCACCTTGGCGCAAGCGACGAGATCATTGCTGGCGTCCTCGCCGCCGCGCAAGCTCAGCAAGGGGGCGCCGGTGGTGCGCTGGGTACCGTAATCCTGGAAGCACGGGCCGTAATAATCCATGTGCGCGGCAAAGGGCGGCAGATCGGGCGCGAGTTGTTCGCGCACGCGCGCATCCATCGCCAGCCGTGCCGCCATGCCACCGTAGGAATAGCCGATCACGCCGACGCGCCGGGCGTCGATGGCGGGGTGAGCGGCCAGCGCACGCAGCGCGCCATAGGCATCGGCAACGATGTCGAACTCGGTGACGCCGGAGGTCTTGTCACGATAGGGCGATTCGGCCGTGTAGCCGCGGGCGCTGTAGTAATCGACCACGATCGACGCATAACCTTGGCCGGCAAGCATTTGCGCATATTCCATCTCGCGCCCTGGACTGATGCCGCCACTACCCGGCAGCAGCACCAGAGCGGGTACCGGCTTTGCAGCGCTGGCAGCAGCCGGCAGCACCACCGTCCCCATACCGGAGCTCACCGGCGCCTTGTCGATCTGGGTCAGCAGCACGTCGAAATCGAAAGGGGTGCGCGTGTCGAAGCGGATATCACCCTGAGTCGATTCGAGCAAGGGCGTAGGCGTCACGCGCTCGGGCAGGGCAGGCAGC
>Ga0138256_10005035_pt1 | contig 13994 bp, 9 predicted proteins | sample KNB2016incub_MG_FD_105486 | JGI IMG/M metagenome (GOLD analysis project Ga0138256, IMG submission 105486) | Active sludge microbial communities from wastewater in Klosterneuburg, Austria - KNB2014incub_MG | ecosystem: Engineered > WWTP > Activated sludge > Unclassified | place: Austria...
GGCGATTATCGTTCACGTGAAGCAAACGTTCACCGTTTGGCCGAAGTTTCGACTAATATTATTGACCAATGTGTTATGCAAGGTGTTCCATTGGCTAGAGAATATGGTGGATTATTAGACAATCGTTCTTTTGGAGGAACATTGGTAGCCAGAACATTTTATGCAAAAGGTCAAACAGGACAGCAATTATTATTAGGAGCTTATTCGGCGATGAACCGTCAAATTGGTCGTGGAAAAATAAAATCACATACACGTCACGAAATGCTAGATTTAGTATTGGTTGACGGAAAAGCTAGAGGTATTATTGCTCGTGACTTGGTTACTGGCGAAATCGAAAGACATTCTGCTCACGCTGTAGTTATTGCATCTGGAGGATACGGAAATGTGTTTTTCCTTTCGACTTACGCAATGGGAAGTAATGCTACCGCAGCTTGGAAAATACACAAAAAAGGAGCTTATATGGCTAACCTTTGTTACACACAAATTCACCCAACTTGTATTCCTGTTTCAGGAGATCACCAATCGAAATTGACTTTGATGTCAGAATCATTGCGTAATGACGGTCGTATTTGGGTTCCTGCAAAGCTCGAAGATGCTAAAGCCATTCGTGAAGGAAAGAAAAAACCAACAGATTTATCAGAATCAGAAAGAGATTATTATTTAGAAAGACGTTACCCTGCCTTTGGAAATCTAGTTCCTAGAGATATTGCCTCTCGTGCAGCTAAAGAAAGATGTGATGCTGGTTTTGGAGTTAACAAAACTGGTGAAGCTGTTTATCTTGATTTTGCAGCAGCTATAGAGCGTTATGGCAAAGAACAAGCTTATGTTAAAGGTTTAGATGCTAAGGATACAAAATTAATTACAAAATTAGGAGCCGCTGTTGTAGCCAATAAATATGGTAACTTGTTCCAAATGTACGAAAAAATAGTAGATGAAAATCCTTACGTTACTCCAATGATGATTTACCCAGCGGTGCATTATACAATGGGTGGAACTTGGGTTGATTATAATTTGCAAACTACCATTCCGGGTTGTTTCTCTATTGGAGAATCAAACTTCTCGGATCACGGAGCCAATAGATTAGGAGCTTCGGCATTGATGCAAGGTTTAGCCGATGGTTATTTTGTATTGCCATACACCATTGGAGATTATTTAGCACCAGACATCAAAACGGGTACAATTTCTACAGATTTACCAGAATTTGTTGAAGCAGAGAAAAAAGTGAAAGATCAAATCGAAAAATTCATAAACAATAACGGAACTCATTCTGTTGATTATTTCCATAAGAAATTAGGAAAAATTATGTGGAATAAAGTAGGTATGGCCCGTAACGCTAAGGGATTGACCGAAGCTATCGAAGAAATTGCCGCTTTACGCGAAGAATTCCACAAAGATGTAAAAGTTCCTGGAACAGCTGATAGTTTCAACCAAGAATTAGAGAAAGCCGGGCGTGTTGCCGATTTCCTTGAATTAGGTGAATTGTTTGCCAAAGATGCTTTGCACCGAAATGAATCTTGTGGAGGTCACTTCCGAGAAGAATACCAATCCGAAGATGGTGAAGCACAGCGCGATGATGAAAACTTTGCTTATGTTGCTGCTTGGGAATACAAAGGAAAACCTAGCGATGCTGTTCTACACAAAGAACCATTGGTATTTGAAAACATTAAATTAGTAACTCGTAGTTATAAATAGAAATTAGTCAAAGGTCAAGTGTCTTAAAGTCAAATGACTTTTGGATTTCGACTTTAAGACTTTCAAACTAAAAAATATGAAACTTACATTACAAATATGGCGTCAGAAAAATGCCAAAGCAGAAGGAAAAATTGTTGAATATCCTATTGATGGAATCGAGGAAGATATGTCTTTTCTTGAAATGTTGGATGTTCTTAACGAAAAATTGATAAACAAAGGAGAGGAACCCGTATCTTTTGACCACGATTGTCGCGAAGGAATTTGTGGAACTTGTTCTTTGTTTATCAATGGAGAAGCGCACGGACCAGACAGAGGAATTCCTACTTGTCAATTGCACATGCGTATGTTCAAAGATGGTGATGTCATCTTTATCGAACCCTTTAGAGCCTTAGCTTTTCCAGTAATCAAAGATTTAGTGGTTGATAGAAGTGCTTTTGACAGAATTCAACACGCTGGAGGATTTATATCGGTAAATACTTCTGGAAATCCAGTTGATGCCAATACTATTCCAATTCCAAAACACGATGCCGACAGAGCTTTTGATGCAGCAACTTGCATTGGTTGTGGCGCTTGTGTAGCCACTTGTAAAAACTCATCGGCAATGTTGTTTGTTGCTGCCAAAGTTTCTCAATTTGCTTTATTACCGCAAGGAAGAGTAGAAGCAACTGATCGTGTTTTAAATATGGTCAACCAAATGGATGCTGAAGGTTTTGGTAACTGTACCAATACTGGAGCTTGCGAAGTGGAATGTCCTAAAGGAATTTCATTAGATTATATTGCGCAAATGAATAGAGAATATTTATCGGCAAGTTTGAAATAGTTTTTCAAAAAATTTTTATATCAAAAACGTTCCGAGAAATTGGGACGTTTTTTTTATATCAACCCCTTTTCAAAAGCAACTCTAACCAATCCTGCACTATTTTTTACCCCTAATTTTTGAATTAAATTGCTACGATGTGATTCGACTGTTTTGGTGCTTACAAATAGTTTTACTGCTATTTCTTCGGTTGTAAATTCTTGAATAATTAGGTTTAAAATTTCTTTTTCACGAACGGTCAGTTTTGGAATAAAATAACTTGAATTATTGATGCCAATAGAATCATTGAGTAAAATGTCACTAATCTTTTTAGGAAGGTATCTTTTTCCTTCAATGACGGATTTTATGGCCTCGGTTAATTCTTTTTTATCTGTGTTTTTCAACAAATAACCCATAGCGCCATTTTTGATGATTTGTTTAATAAAAACTGTGTCTTCAAAATTGGTTAATGCAATTATTTTTAAATTTGGATGTTTTTCTAAAAGTTCTTTACAAGCATTTATGCCATTTCCGTCGGGTAAATTAATGTCGAGCAGCAATACTTTTACAGCTGAATTTAAATTTTCAAAAGTGTCTTTCAAGTTTTCAAAAGACTGTAAAACTTCAATTTCCTTGTTCATTTTGAGCATAGTTTTAATGCCTTCAATAACAATGGTGTGGTCTTCTGTAATGGCTATTGGAATCATTTTACTTTATTTAAATCAATAGAAATGGTGTATGAAGTTCCAGCAGAAGAACTGTCGACATCCAATTGTGCGTTAAGAAAATCTATTCTAGTTTTAATGTTTTTATGACCAATTCCCGGAGAAATAGCATTTTTGTTAAAACCGATTCCATTATCTTCAACGGTTATAAAAAGCTCGTCTTCTCTGTAGTTGAATTGAATCAGTGCTTCAGTTGCTTTTGAATGTTTTAAAATATTGGTCACTAATTCTTGAATGATTCTGTAAATTACCGTTTCCGATTTTTTAGAAAGTGCAATGTAATTTCCAAAAAACTGAAAATCAATTTTGAATGTGTCCGAAGTGTTTATTTTTATGCAATATTCTCGAATAGTTTCGATTAATCCATATTCTAAGATGGAAGAGGGCATCAAATTATGCGAAATGCTTCTGACTTGGGCACACGATTCGTCAATCATATCAATCACTTTGTTAAGGTTTTCGGTGTCAATTTTACTCAACCCCGATTCTTCAAGGGTGGATAATCGATATTTTATAGCCGATAAATCTCCGTTTAAACCATCGTGCAATTCTTGAGCAATTCGACGTCGTTCCTTTTCTTCGCCATCAATTAAGGCTTCTAATTTGGCGATTTCTTGTTGTTGATGCAGTGCAATGATCTCTTTATTTTTGATTTTTTGTCTTTGTCTAAAGAAATACCAAATTCCCAACGTCACTAAAATTAAACCAAGGCTAGCAATAAAGTACATCTGTTTTTCTTTTTGGCTTTTGATTAAATCTAATTCTTGTCTTTTGAGTTTTACTTGTTGTTCAGCAATAGATTTGTCTTTTTTTTCAGTTTCAAATTTGGTTTGAAGCAAGGTGGTTTCTTTTAGATGATTTTGAGAAAAAACAGTGTCTTTAAGAACATAACTTTTTTCTAAAAAATCATACGCTTTTTGAGGTTGGTTTAGCTTATTATGAATCTCCGAAAGACGTTTTAATGTTTTGTATTCAAATTCACTTGCATCAATTTTTCTTGAAAGTTCTAAGGATTGATTGGCTAACTCCAAAGCTTTGGAATAATTGCCATCATTGAGGTATAAACCACTAACAATGTACATCAAATCATTTTTCCTAATAATATCAACAGCAGAATCAGCAAGCTTAAATGCTTTTTCGTAGTATGGAATTGCTTTTTTATACTCTTTCTTTATTCGATAATATTCACCAAAATTTCGAGTCACATAAAACCATAACTCATTGTTATTTTCTTTAACAGCAATTGCTTCGGCTTTTTTGAAATAAGATAAACTTTCAGCAAAATTATTATATCTTATAAATCCAAGACCAATGTCTCCATACAATAATGCTAATTGCACTTTATTGGCTTTAGGCATAAATTGTTCTGCTTTTTTTAGATAAAAAAACTCTAACTTTTTGTTTGAAAATTGAGTATATATAGCAGATAGATTTTGATAACTCTGACTAATAATCGCACTATCTTTCGTTTTTTCAAATATTTTAATAGATTTAATATAATTTTTTATGGCTTCAGGATATTCACCTTTGTATTGAAGTAGATTAGCCAAGTTTGCATAACCTTTAGCTTCGCCTAGTAAAAATTTAGTTTTTTTACTGTAATCAATCGTTTTGTCATAATAGTATTTAGCAGAATCATATTTTCCAATGTCACTGTAAACAAATCCACTGTATAAAAGCGATTTAAAGGCTCCAACTTGATAGTTTGCTTTTAAACTTAATAGATGTACTTTTTTATATAATTGTATTGCTTTTTTAGGCTCTTTTTTTTCGAAAGTATACGCTTGATCTATTAATTTTTTAATAGAAATGGTGTCTTTTTGAGCCATAGCTTCGAAATAAAGTAGAAAAATAATTATATAAAAATAAGGTTTATACATTGCAACTATTTTGGTGTGAGTAAAATAACGAAATAAATAGATTGCTTCTACTCTTTTGGCAAAAAAAGAGTAGAGAACAATCGTTAACAAACTAAAAAACTACTTATTGTTTCATTATTTTCTTCTGAAAAACACTTTCTCCTGAATGTATTTTTAAAATATAAATTCCATTAGAAAATTCGCTAATATCTATTTGAGAAGTATTTTCAGTTTTTATTGAAACTGTTTTCCCTAAAATATCTACTATTTCAATTTTATCGACTGGAGTATTTTCAACTGACGAAATTGTTATTGTTCCTTTTGTTGGGTTGGGGAAAATTGAGAATTCACTAGTGAAAAAACCCCTAACATCTAAAGTTGTCGGGCAAGCAACTGCTACGGGAGTTAATTGATTTAGGTTATTTCCTGTTCCTAATTGTCCGTTAGAATTATTTCCCCACGCCCAAAGATTATCATCTGTTCGTAAGGCAATTGAATGAGTTTGATATTTACTTACTTTTTTCCAAGTATTGTTTGAGCCTATTTGAGTTGGAATATGTTTGTCTGTAGTGGTTCCATCACCTAATCTTCCATTTAAATTATAGCCCCAACCCCATAGTGTACCATTTGTTTTAATAGCATAGGTTGATTCGTCTCCCGAAGTAACAAAACTCCAATCATTATCAGTTCCTATTTGAGTTGGAATGTTCCTAAGGGTTGTTGTTCCATCTCCTAATTGTCCATAATCATTACGACCCCAAGCCCAAAGTGTACCGTCTGTTTTAATTCCCAAAGAATGTCTGTAATCTCCAGCTACTACAGTGTTCCAATTGTTGCTTGTTCCTACTTGCACAGGTATGTTTGAAGAACCAGAACCTGTTCCTAATTGTCCATGGCTACCGATTCCCCAAGCCCAAAGTGTTCCATCGGTTTTGAGAGCCAGCGTAAAATAGTTACTTGCACTCACAGATTTCCAATTGGTAGCAGTACCCACTTGTACAGGCACATTTTGGTCAGGAGCGCTACCTATGCCTAATTCTGCAAATACATTATCGCCCCAAGCCCAAAGCGTACCATCCGTTTTTACAGCCATACTGTGATAAACCCCTGCACTCACAGAATCCCAATTGGTGGCTGTACCTATTTGTGTTGGATTAGCCAAAGTTCCACCAAAAACGCCATTACCACATCGTCCATCACCGTTTGATCCCCATGCCCAAAGTGTTCCATCTGTTTTTATTGCTAAATTATGATCGACTCCTTTGCTAATGGTTTTCCAATTAGAATCTGTACCAAACTGAGTTGGCGTGTAGTTTGTTAGGCTAGAACCCCAAGCCCAAAGTGTTCCATCATTTTTTAGTGCTAACGAAGTAACATAACCTGTTTCTATTTCTTTCCAGCATTGACTTGATGCAGAAGTTGCAGTAAGAATAACAAAAAGAACGGTAATAAGTTTTAATGTAGTTTTTTTCATGATTATTAGTTTTTATTTTTTACTGTTTAATTATTTTTTTTGCCAAAACATCTATACCAGAATAGATTTTGAAAACATACATACCATTTGACAAATGTGAAATATCAACTTGAGAAGTATTCCCAGTTTTAGTAGCTACTCTTTTTCCTAAAATATCAAGTATTTCAATTTTATCAATGGAAAGATTTTCTTCATTTGAAATGGTTACTATTCCTGTTGTTGGGTTGGGATACATATTGATTCTAAATTTTGCGATTGTATTTTCAGAAATATTTAATAACGGTACACTTCCTAAATATAAATTATCATAAATAGCATCGTTATAAACCCCAGTTCGTCTAATGGAATGTAATTTTATTTTTATTATTCTTGAATTTACAGGTGCTAACAAAGTACCATTTACATTACTCCAAACCGATGCGTCTGAAAAAGGGCCAAAACTAAACTCATTTAAAAGTAAATTGTTGGCATCAAAAAACTGAATAAATATATTGGATTGATCATTTGTTCCTTGCTCAAAAGTTCTTACAAATCCATTAAAAAAATAATTTTTAGAACCTAAATCTATGTCATTTGCATCGCTAGAGATATTTATGGTTTGTTCTAGTTCGCTTACATTTTGACCATTTATATTTTGAACTTCATTTTGGGCATAGAACCAAAAAGTACCATGTGGAACTGTATTTGCTTCAAAATTAAAATCAACTATGTTGTCATAGCTTATCCACTTATTACCAATTGTTTCTGTCCAAAACGGAATTTCTCCATTTACCATGGGTTCCTCTGCACTGGGATTTAGAATTAAATTTTGTGAATTAGTAATAGAAGTTGCAAATAAGAATAAAAGCAATAGCGTAAAATTTTTCATAATAAATAGAGTTTTTCAGTTTTTAAATAATTACTATCGCAAGCTACTCACACATAATTGTTTAATTTTCAGGGTATTTATTGATTTTTGAAACTAAGGGTTTCCCCTGATTAAAAAAGTTATCTATTGTGGCTAATTCTATTTTATGTAACTTTGATATTATTTCACAAAAAATGAAAGTCGCCTTAATCCAATCTTCCTTATTCTGGGAAAATCCAAAAGCCAATCGAAACCATTTCGAAGAAAAAATCAATGCTCTTACTGAAAAAGTAGATTTGATTGTATTACCAGAAATGTTCTCGACGGGTTTCACGATGAATCCAGAACTTGTTTTTGAAACCATGCAGGGTGAAACTATTCAATGGCTACAATCATTGGCGAAGGCTAAAAATAGCGCCATCACAGGAAGTTTGGTCATCAAGGAAAATGGAAATTTCTACAATAGATTAGTGTTTGTTTTTCCCTCAGGAGATATTAAGATTTTCAACAAAAGACATTTATTTACGCTGGCTTTTGAAGATGAGTTCTATACTTCAGGTAACGAAAAATTAATTGTAGAATATCAAGGCTGGAAAATTTGTCCACTCATTTGTTATGATTTGCGGTTTCCAGTTTTTGCCCGAAATACCGAAAATTATGATTTGCTCATTTATGTTGCCAATTGGCCAAAGGCACGAATCAATGCTTGGGATATATTGCTCAAAGCCCGTTCGGTCGAGAATTTGTGCTATACGATTGGTGTAAACAGAATTGGTTTTGACGACAACAATTTCGAATTCGATGGACATTCGCAAGCAGTTGATTTTCTGGGGAACTATATTTTGGAACCCCAAGAAACCGAAGGTATATTCGTTGTAGAATTAAACAAAGAAAAATTGGTTGAAACCAGAAACAAATTCGGATTCCTCAATGACAGAGATACTTTCGAACTAAAACCCTGAACTAGCTTTTTTCTTTTTCTCCACTTTCTTTTTGGGTTCAGGTGTGTAAGGAATACTCAAATCAAAAACTTGTTCTATATCCCAATTGGCACGAACGTCAATTTCCTTTGATAAATAAATTATTTCTTCGGCTTGTCTTTTTTCTAAGAAGTTTCCAGTATCCCAAATTGCGTTTTTATTGTCGTCATAAATCGCTCTAAGCGAAAAAAGAGAAGGGTCGATAAAACTAAATTCAACTTTAGTTTTACTTTCGCAATATTCTGTGGCAACGACATCTCCAGCTTTATTGGTTAGTTGAATCATTACAGGAAATCGTTTTACGTTTTGTAAACTCACTTTCAGATTGCCATACTCTTCTAAACTTTTGGTAATCAATTTAAAGGAACTATTTTTATTGGATTGTTCTAAATAATCCGTCAATGCACCAGGCATAATTGTAAAAGTATAGTTTTCGGAAAGTTCCTTTTTAAAATCAAATAGTATTTGTTGGTTAAAATCATCATATTTTGAAGTAAAAGCCACAGCAACAGAATCTTTATTGATCAGTTTTATTTTCGAATGGTCAATTTTTGTAATTGGAGTGGCACTTTCTAATACAAATGAATCTCTAAAACCATTTGTTCTGTTTTGTGAAGTTGTGATATTTAGGCTGTCTTTTTTCTGTTCTTTAATTTTAAAAGTAAAATTCTTGTTGTATTTTCCTTTCGAAACTGCCAGAGAAAGCGAATCGACTTTCAATGGTTTATACCAAATCTGAAGCGAATCCTTTTTGGGGAATTTGGTAATTATTATCGGTAAATCGGTTTCTTTATTTTTCAATGTCAATTTCATTTCGTCGGTTTTTCCTTCATACGGAAAAATCAATCTGTTTCCTGATACTTGAATAGGTTTAAATGCTTTAAAAGGCAGCACTTCTTTGAATAATTTCAACTCATAGACAGTGTCGTTTTGGATGGTAATAAATTCTTTTTTAAATCCAATTTTATCCTTATTTGGGTTAAATTTATTATTAGAACCATAATCTTTCATCGCCACAAGCAAATATTTTCCCGCCTTTAAATTGTCTAATTTAAAAGTTTTCAAACTGTCTAAAGTGTTCGTGATGTATCGTGGAGTTTCTTTGTAAACCACAGAATCATTGAATTTATCATTTACCTCATAAAGCATTACCGAAACAAAAGATTCAACTTCTTTCTCATACCCATCTTTCACAGTACCTGAAATGAATAACGAATCGATAATAGCACCAGTAGAAAACACATATCTAAACTGACTCAAAGGGTTTCCCTCGTTGTTGTCCTCGATACTTTGTCCAAAATTGAAACTGTAAGTCGTGTTGGGTTGTAAAGTATCGTTTATTTTTATGGTAACAATTTTACCCACACTTGTAGGTAAAATTAATGGTTCGTTCTTCATTGGTGGCGAAATAATCAATTGCTTTTTCAAGTCTTTGAGCTTGATAAATTCGTCAAAAGTCAATTTGATTTCAGTTCCTTTAAAATTGGTGTTAAAGTTTTTTGGATAACTTGATTTTAAAACAGGCGCAAGTGTATCTTTCAAACCGCCAGTAATACTGCCTCTTTTGGCACAACTTGCCATTATTAAAACCAGCAGAAACAGAAAATATTTAGCGTTGTTTTTCAACATAAGGAATCGAAATTAAGATGGTACAAAATAACAATTATATTCGCTTTAAATGAAATGTTTTAATTTTTTATTGGGAGTTAAATCTAGTTGGGCTGTAAATAGTTCAGCTCAAAAAAAATTCTACTTTTGAATTAAAAAAAATTCAAATTATTTACTTGTAATAAAAACTTAAAAACCCTTATAGTTTTAAAATGATATTTAATTTTTTCACAAAAATAAGACGCTAATTTGTAACAAAATCATGTTGTAAATCTTCCCTAGTTGCGAGGCTGAAGTGGAACAATAATTTGTAATCATCCTATATCTAAAAACAGCGTTAATGACGATAATTTTATTAATATAAATACATTATAAACATTTGATGTAAGATAATTATTTTATACATTTGGGTGAAAATTTAACACGGCTTTGTTTACAGAAGTATATTTCAAATTAATTCCTAAAAACATAAAAAAAAGGAATTCATTTCACCCATTAAAGAATTAAAAAATGACAAAAAAACTACTGTTATTGATTATAACAATTTTACATCTTGAAGGATATTCTCAAATTACTTTTGAAAAGGGTTATATTATTGATAATTCTGACCAAAAAATAGAATGTCTAATTAAAAATATTGATTGGATATTCAACCCTGTGAATTTAGAATATAAAATATCTGAAGATAGTGAACCTATTTATGCAGATATAAAACTAATCAAAGAATTTGAAATTTTCAACAATAGTAAATTCGTACGAAAGACAGTGAAAATTGATTTATCGAATGAAAACATCTCTAATTTAAGTATTAATAAATACCCAGAATTTGTAGAGAAAACACTTTTTTTAAGAGTATTAATTGAAGGTGTTTCCAATTTATATCAATATGAAAGTAATGGTTTGTCAAGATTTTTTTACACTAAAAATAATTCAGAACAGATTGAACAATTGATTTACAAAAACTACTATGTTGCTAATAATGCTAATAATACTCTTGCAACAAACAATCAGTTTAAGCAGCAATTATGGATGGACTTAAAATGTGAAGCAATTGAATTGAATACAGTTGAAAAGTTAGAATATAGTAAAAATAGTCTAATGAAATTTTTTAAAAAGTATTATGAATGTACTAATCCAGGTTCTTTAAATGTTGAAGAAAAAAAGGAAAAAAAAGATTTATTCAATTTTTCAATAAGACCTCGTATTAACAATTCCTCAGTTTCTGTTCAAAATTTAAAAGTGACAACTTCAAAAGTAAATTTCAATAATGAATTAGATTTTGGTTTTGGGGTCGAAGCTGAATTTATATTTCCGTTCAATAAAAATAAATGGGCATTTGCGATAGAGCCAACTTATCAAAGTTTTAGCTCAGAGGAATCATTATATTCCGACTATATTGGAGGAACAAAACTAATTGTCAACGTAGATTATAGTTCTATTGAAGTTCCATTAAGTTTAAGACATTATTTCTTTTTCAACAAGAGTTCAAAACTATTCATCAATGCTTCTTATATACTTGATTTTAGTTTCAATTCTACCATTTCATTCAAATCACCAGATAATTTTATTTATGATAATTTAAAATTAAAATCAAACGGCAATTTTGCATTGGGTATTGGATATAAGTTTGAGGATAAATATAGTATGGAAATGAGATATCAATTTGATAGAGATATGTTGCCGTTGTCTGCAAATTATGTTTGGGATGCAAAATATAATGCAATATCTGTAATATTTGGATACACACTATTTTAATAAAGATTATCAAATCGAGTGTTTGTAAAATTTTCATATAGCTTTTAATTTTGTGTGCCAACAAAATCAAGTTATTCAAGCTTTTTGAACTTTCCGAAATTTAAAAATAGATTTAGCTAGACTTTACATCAAGAATGTGCCATCGCCATACAAACGATACTGATTTTTGCTCCGGGAATTTTCAGCAATGCGTGAGAACAAGCTTCTAAAGTCGAACCCGTCGTAAGTACATCATCAATCAAAAGGAAATGTTTGTTGTGGTCTTTTTCAGTAAATGAAACATCAAAAATAGTGTCGATTCCGTCGCTTCTATTCAAGAAAGTTTTCTTGGACTGCGTTTTAGAATATATATTCCGAACCAGTAAATTTGGATTATACGGAATATTCAGGCCTGTAGAAAGTGTTGTTCCAAAATTCGTTACTTGGTTGTAACCCCTTTCCTTGAGTTTTCTTTTGTGCAAAGGCACAGGAATTATTTCATCGACAGATTCTAGAATTGCCACTTTTTTTAAATCATCGGCATACCATTCGCCCAAAACTGTTCCAATTTCTTCTTGACCTTTGTATTTCAGATTGTGAATTAATTCCTGAACAATGCCTTTTTTGTGAAAATACAACAATGCCGAAGTATGTTCGACGGGAATTCTTCCGTAAAAATTTTTGAAAGCCTCATTTTCAGGATTCAAATGATGGTTCGTAAGCGGAATGTTGTGTCGGCAAAGTGTGCAAATCACGTTTTCATTCGATACCAAAAACGAATGACAACCGGCACAAACAGGAGGGAAAAATAGATTGATAATGCTTTTCAACATAAAAACTACATTTTTTCATAAAAATAGCAAAATCTAGGGTTCAAATTTCAAGAATGTTTCTTTTTTTAAGTTCACTTTTTATATTTTTGCACCACTATGGCAAAACAAGAAGATTTATTTAAGAATGTAGTTTCGCACGCAAAAGAATACGGATTTATTTTTCCGTCAAGCGAAATTTACGATGGTTTAAGTGCGGTCTATGATTATGCACAAAACGGAGTAGAATTAAAAAAGAACATACGCGAATATTGGTGGAAAGCAATGGTTCAAATGAACGATAATATCGTTGGTTTGGACGCGGCCATCTTGATGCACCCAACCACTTGGAAAGCATCGGGTCACGTGGATGCCTTCAACGATCCATTAATCGACAACAAAGATTCGAAAAAACGATACAGAGCTGACGTTTTGATCGAGGATTATGCCGAAAAACTGAATCTAAAAGCCAAAAAAGAAATCGAAAAAGCGAAAGTTCGTTTTGGTGACGCTTTCAACGAGCAAGAATTCATCACGACCAATGCAAGAGTGGTGGAATATCTGGCCAAAGAAAGAGAAATTCTAGAAAGAATGGGACGTTCTTTGGGCTCTGGCGACTTGGAAGATGTGAAAGCGTTAATTGAAGAATTGGAAATTGCTTGTCCTGAATCGGGTTCGAGAAACTGGACAGACGTGAAACAATTCAACTTGATGTTTGGCACTAAATTAGGCGCTTCTGCAGATACAGCGATGGATTTATACTTACGTCCTGAAACTGCTCAAGGTATTTTTGTAAACTTCTTGAATGTACAAAAATCAGGAAGAATGAAAGTTCCTTTTGGAATTGCACAAACTGGTAAAGCGTTTAGAAATGAAATCGTTGCGAGACAGTTTATCTTCCGTATGCGTGAGTTTGAACAAATGGAAATGCAATTTTTTGTGCGTCCAGGCGAAGAAATGCAATGGTACGAACATTGGAAAACGGCTCGTTTGAACTGGCATTTGTCTCTTGGTTTAGGAAAAGAAAATTACCGTTTTCACGATCACGAAAAATTAGCGCATTATGCTAATGCTGCTGCCGATATTGAGTTTAATTTCCCTTTTGGATTCAAAGAATTAGAAGGAATTCACTCTCGTACCGATTTTGATTTGAAAGCACACGAACAATTTTCAGGTAGAAAATTACAATATTTTGATTCTGAATTGAATCAAAACTACGTTCCTTATGTTGTGGAAACTTCAGTAGGATTAGATAGAATGTTTTTGGCAGTTTTCGCTACTTCGTTAAAAGAAGAAACCCTGGAAGATGGTTCAACAAGAACAGTTTTGAAATTACCAGCAGTTCTTGCGCCAACAAAAGCAGCCATTTTACCATTGGTAAAAAAAGATGGATTACCAGAAATCGCACATAAAATCATCGATGATTTACGTTGGGACTTCAATGTAGCTTATGATGAAAAAGATGCCGTA
>Ga0138256_10005039_pt1 | contig 13989 bp, 10 predicted proteins | sample KNB2016incub_MG_FD_105486 | JGI IMG/M metagenome (GOLD analysis project Ga0138256, IMG submission 105486) | Active sludge microbial communities from wastewater in Klosterneuburg, Austria - KNB2014incub_MG | ecosystem: Engineered > WWTP > Activated sludge > Unclassified | place: Austria...
ACGAACACGGCCACGGCCACGCACACCGCCACGCACACGCCGACCGCGACCCCGACGAGCACGTTTACCGCCACGCCGACCCAGACGCCGACGGCGACGCACACGTCGACCGCCACGCCCACGAACACCGCCACGTCGACCCCGACCGCGACGCACACGGCCACCTCCACGCCCACCCCAACGCTTACGCCGACCGCCACGCACACGTCGACACCCACGACGACGCCGACGGCGACGACCTCGCCGACGCCCACCCGCACGGCGACGGCCACGCGCACGGCCACCGCCACGCCCACCCCGACGATCACGCCGACCGCCACGTCGACCGCCACGCCGACGCGTACGTCGACGCCCACCCACACGCCCACCGCCACGCCCACCCGGACGCCCACGCACACGTCGACCACGACCCCGACGCACACCCCGACCGCCACACCCACCCGGACGCCCACCGCCACCGCGACGCACACGCCCAGCGCGACCCCGACCGGCATGGCCGCGCCGTGCGTTTGCCTCGTCATCTACCAGGACTGGCGCGTCACCGACTGTGAGCGCCCGCCCATCCTGGCCACCGCCCAGGCCCAGCTGGCGCTCGTCTTCCAGAACTCGGACGCGGACCCGCCGGGCTTCTACGGCCTGAACGACCTCGCCAACCCGAACGTCCCCGGCAGCCCGAGGTACCCGACGCCCGGCTACGACGAGCTGCCGAACCCGCGCCGCGTCTGCCTCGACCTCACGAACCGCGGCATCCGCTACAACAAGCTGTTCAACCCGCCCGTCTGGCGCGCCGGCTGCCTCGTCGGCCCCAACGTCACCCCGCCGCCGGACCCGGTGGCCACGTGCCCGCCGCCGCGGTCGTATCGGCCGTAGCCCTACGGCGCCCTACCCCGCCCTACTACCCCGCCCTACCGCAGCGGGAAGATCGCGACACCGGGTCCCGGGCGATCGATGCGCCAGAGGTCCGTGCACGGCCCGTACACCTGATCGAACACGAACGGCGGCGCCGCACCACCCTCGGCGAAGGTCCGGAACGTCGCGATCGGCTCCAGGCGCCCCGCGACGTCCGCATACCACGCCCGGGCCGCCGCATCGTCCTCGCGGTCGAGCAGCCGTCGCTCCGTGCTGAACGTGCTCGTCACCAGAAACGCCGGTCGCCGCCCGCCGTCCGTTGCGTCCCTGATCCAGTCGTCCAGCGCCCGCTCCGGCAGCTCGAGCGTCCCGACGGACTCGACCTCGTACCCCAGCCCATCCAGCTCCGGCCCCCCGGACTGCAGCACGATCGCCGCCCCCGCCGGCACATGCTCCACGATCCACTCGCGTGCCATCCCGCGCGTGTCCGTGCGCCCAAGCAGCACGTTGTGCCGAACCGCCGCAACGAGCGACGGCGCCCCAACCACCACCCCGGCCATCGCCACCATACCCCACGCGTAGGGGCGATGCGAACGCATCGCCCGATCCCCACCCACCCCACCCCTCGCCCCGCCTCCCCCAACCGTCCCCTCCGCCGAGCGCCCTTCCCGCCACCGCCCCACAACCCCGGCCCCCACCACCACCGCATCCGCCGCCACCACGCACAGCAACGGCACCGCCGGCAGCATGAACCGCGCGAACATGTTCAGCTGACTCCCCAAGTACCCCCACAGCACGATCGGCAACAAGACGACGATCACGTCGTCCGCCCGCCGCCGCCCCAACGCAAGCCCGATGCCGACGATCGCCGCGCCGAGCATCGGCCACCCGAGGCCCCAGCCGAGCGACTTCAGGTAGAAGATCCAGCCCGGTGCCGGATCGATCTGCAACCCCTTGAACCCCTCCCGCCCCCGCGTCGCCAACAGCACGACGTCGGCGCGAAACGCGGGCCAGTCGAGGACGGCGAACGGCACGGCGGCCAGGAACGCGGCGACGAGTGCGAGCGCGGCGAGCGCGACGGGTAGGGCGATCAGGCGGCGAGCGAGACGGCCAGCGTCGAGGCCCAGCCGCCGGGCCGCCGCGCCATCGCCACCCTCGCTCGCCACGTCGGCAGCGCCGTCCACAGTGCCGTTCCCAGTGCCGCCCACCGTGCCGCCCGCGTCGCCGTCGCCCGCCGCCAGCCACGCGATCCCGAGCGGCAGCGCCGCCACCAGCGCCGTGTACTTCGTCGCCGCCGCCAGCCCGACGATCGCCCCGCCGAGGACGAGGTCGCGGGCGCGGTCCCGGTCGGTCGTTCCGGCGCGGACCTTCAGCGCGATCGCGACGGCCAGCGTCGTCAACAGCGCTGCCGGGACGTCGTTCACGGCGTAGTGGCTGTCGCGGGCGTGCATGAAGGCCACGGCCAGGAACGCGGCGGCCAGCAGGCCGGTCGTCCGATCGCGCAGCCGCCGGCCGATCGCGGCAACGACGAGACACGTGCCGGCACCGAGGACGCCGACGAGACCGCGCGCGATGACGTGCGCGGTCGTCGGATCGGCCGCGACGGCGGCCTGCCACGCGGCGACGTCCGGCCAGGAGCCTGCCGCACGGCCGACGGCGTACCAGACGGCATAGACGAGCGCCAGGGCGTACTTGAGCAGCGTCGGGTTGTTGAAGCGGCCGGGGTTGAGGTCGCCGCCCAGCGCCGCCACGGCGGCGTCGACGTACTGATGCTCGTCGGGGTGGTACGTCGCCGGAAGGCCGAAGCGGTTGCCCCACCAGCGCAGCACGAGGGCGAGGACGAAGATCGCGCCGAGGAGGAGGACCGCCCGGCTGTCGCGCCGGGGCGTCACATCCGTCACACCGCCCCCGTGTCGTCGACCTCGGGCGGCCCGGCCGATTCGGCCACGGCGTCCGGCGCCGCATCCGACGCCGCGACCAACCCCCCGTCCGGCCCTGCGTCGGACACGACGGCCGCCACGTGGTCGCCGCGCAGCAGGTAGAGCACGCCGCCGACGGCCGAGACCAGCAGGTTCACCGCCTGGAACAGGATCGAAACCGCCAGCGCCTGGTCCGCGGCCACGGGCGGCGTCAGCGCGCCCATGACCACCTGATAGCCCATCTCCCGAACGCCCCACCCGCCGATCGACGGCAGCATGGCCGACAGCGCCACGATCGGCACGACCGCCGTCCACGTGGCCACGGACACGCTGTCGATGCCCACAGCGCGACCGAGCACGACGTTCGTGCCGACGAGGAGCACGGAGAAGACGACGCCCCAGCCGAGCGCCACCGCCAACGCTCGCACCCCGTACTCGGCGAACGAGCCGACGAAGCGCGCGACGACCGGGCGGTGCACGATCCAGCCGACCAGCGGCAGCCGCTCGGCGCGCGACCACCACAGGTCGGCGCGCATGAGCAGGCCGAGGCCGACCACGCCCGCCACCCCGATGCAGGCCAGGAAGACGGCCATCGACGTCGTCACGCCGGGCGTGAACGGCAGCGCCACCAGGCCGAACGCCAAGAGGGGCAGCAGGCCGACGGCCCGGTCGACGAGGACGGTCGAGACCGCGCGCGCACCCCCGAGCCCGTGCGGCCGGGCATCGCGCGCCAGGAGCGCCGCCTTGACGGCATCGCCGCCCACGCCGGTCGGCAGGATCTGGTTGAAGAACGTGCCGACCATGAACAGCTCGGATGCCCGGCTGAGCGTGATCGGGTAGCCGAGCGGCCGCACGAGCGCCTGCCAGCGCCAGCCGCGAACGATCGTCCCGATGCCGGCGTACATGACGGCGGCGGCGACCAGCAGCCACGGATGGTCCGCCGACCGCCGCAGGTTCTCGACGACGTTGCCCACGACGTCCTTGCCGCCCTGCCTGTAGATCAGCGCGAACAGCCCGACGCTGACGGCAACCCGGAACGCCACGCGCAGCGCCTTGCGGGTGCGCGAGGGTCGTGGCCGGGCGGTTGGCTGGGGCATCGGCGGAGATTGTACGCAACACCGACCAGCCGGGCACCGTCCGGCCGGGCGCCGTCCGCCCGGGAGGACGGCCGCTCGCCCTTCGCCGCCCCCGGCGCGACGCCGCGAACGCTCGGCTACGGCCGCTCGACGATCACCGCCCCGATGACCCGTCCCGCCCCCGCCTCGACGGCCCGCCCGGTCGCCGGGTCGACGGCGTTCACCGCCACATCGTACGCTCCGGCCTGCACCGCCTCGCCGACCGTGAAGTCATGGCTCACGACGGTGATGTCGGCCTCGGGCCACGTATCGATCGGGGCAAGGCGGTTCGCCGGCGGGTCGTCGAAGTCGGCGGCGACGCGGCCGGCGCCGTCGACGAGCCGGAACGCGATCCGATAGCCCGGCGCCCCGTCGCGCCCGACCTTCCACGCCGCGCGCACCCGCCCCGCCCGCCCGGCGCGCAGCGGCAGCGGAGCGATGCTCCACCCCACGAGTTCGAGCCCGCCGAGCGGCTCGGGCACGACGACGGGCGGGTAGTCGCCGCCGTCCAGCGACGGGACGTGCTCCCATGCGCCGACGGCCCATCCGGCCTCGCCCGCACCGACGATGCGGGCGTCCACCGCACGGCCGTTCCCGTCGAGCCAGACGCGCAGCGGGTCATCGACGGGCACGGCCGACGGCATCCCGTCGCTCGTGGGCAGCGCGGTCGCCGCGGTCGTCACCGGCCACGCCACCCAGACGCGCGGCGCGGCGAGCGCGGCGGCCAGCCGGTTCGCGGCGGCCGCGGCCGTGCTCGGCAGCGCGTCGACGATGGCCAAGCGCGGGCCGCCGCGCACGGCGGCCGCGGCGTCCGCCACGGCCCGCGCGACGGCACGGCCCTCCGTACCGCGGGCCGAGCGCTCCACGAGGACCAGCGCATCGCCGTTGAGGGCGCGCGCGACGACGAACTCGACGAGCGGCTGCCACGGCGCGGACGGCGTCGGCGACGGCGAAGCGGGCGGGGCGCTCGCGCGATCCGGCGCGGGCGCCGCGCGCGGGGCCGTCAGGAGGGCGGCGAACAGCGCGGCAGCGGCGGCGATCCCGAGGGCGGCGGCGGCGCTCGGCCGCACGCGCGGCGTCGGATCCTCGTGCACGGCGCTCATGCCCTGCCGCCGTCCGTGCCCCGGCGCACCGGCTTCCACCGTTCGATGATGTCGTGGTAGCACCGGAGGTGCTCGGCCGCGATCGCATCCCATCCGAAGTGGACGGCGACGGCCCGCGCGCCCTCGCCGAGGTGCGCGGCCAGCGCCGGATCGTCGAGGACGCTGCGGACGGCGGCGACCAGCGCGGCGGTGTCGCCGGGCCGGACGAGGCGCGCCGAGGCGCCGTCGACGAGCGGTGGGAGGAAACCTCCTCGGCGCGACGACCCGGCGTCGGCGCCGGCGTCGATGGCCCACGCCGTCTCGGCGACGCCGACGCCGTCGCCGTCCGTCGGCCGCGTCGTCACCGTCGGCACGCCGTGCGTCAGGGCCGCCAGCAGGCTGCCGCGGCGGTAGGACGCGCCGTCGGCATAGGGCAGCACGGCCACGTCGGCGGCGTGCAGCCAGGCCGAGACGTGAGACGGTGCGATGTGACCCGTCCAGACGACGGCATCGGTGAGGCCGCGGGCGGTCACGTCGGCTTCGAATTGCGCCAGGTAGGCGGCGTTCGTCGGATCGCTTGCGCCCGTCTTGCCGCCGATCATGACGAGCACCACGGCGCGCCCGTCGCCGCGCAGCGCTTCGACGACGTCGATGAGGTCGCGGCCGCCCTTGCTGGCGTTCAGAAAGCCGAAGTAGACGAGGACCGCGGTGCCGTCGGCCACGCCGTTCGCGCGGCGAAACCCGGCGCGATCGTAGTCCGGCGGCGGGGCGTCCGGGATGTTGCTGCCGATCGGCACGAGCGCCAGCTCCCAGGCGCGGCCCCACTCGGCCAGCACCGCGTGGTCGGCGGCATTCGTCGCGACGGTGAGGTGGCTGAAGCGCGCCGGCAGCAGGTTCACGAAGCGGCGGAGACGGCCGGCCTTCGGGAAGAGATAGGGCACGTTCAGATCGTGGTAGGTCACCGCCGTCTTGACGGTCGTGAACTGCCGCAACCAGCGCGGCACGGTGTTGATCGCCGGGTGCATGCCGAACGCGGCCGTCTGGTACTGGATGTGGACGAAGTCCGGCGCGAGCGTGCGCACCGCCCGATGGAGCTGCATGAGCACCGGCCAGCGCCAGTCCGGCACGACGCCGTGCACGGCCACGCCTCCGGCGGAGGGCAGGCGGGCGGGCGGCGTGATCGATGCGTGCGTGCGGCGGGTCGTGAGGACGTCGACGAACACGCCTTGCGCCGCGAGGGCGTCGGCCAGGCAGCGGGTGTAGTCGGCGACGCCGCCCTCGTCCGGGGGGTACTCGCCGGTGACGAGGCAGATGCGCTTCAAATCGACCGGATCACCGCCCAATACGCCCGCACCCGCCCCGCCCGCAGCGCCCGCTTGTGCCCCACCATCCACTTCAGCGCCTCCAGCAGAAGCTCGACGGCGAACTCGATCCGTACGCCGACGCGCACCAGCCCCGCCACGGCCCGGCCGTCGTGCTTGGCGCAGTATCGTAGCCGCGAGCGATGGAAGTGCACGTGGCGGGCCACGGCCACTTGGTCGCTCGAGCGGCCCTCGTGGTGGACGATCTCGGCTTCCGGCTCGTAGCGGATGCGCCAGCCGGCATCGCGCAGGCGACGGCAGAGATCGGCCTCCTCGGAATACAGGAAGAAGCCCTCGTCGAACCCGCCGGCGGCGCGGAGCGCCTCCGTCCGGAAGACGAGCGCCGCGCCGTTCAGCCAAGCGACGTCGTGGGCGCTGTCGCCTGATACATCGGCCATGTGGTAGCGGCGGGCCGTCGGGTTGTTCGGCCAGTGCCAGGCCAGAGGCGTGCTCTCGCACAGCAGCGTGAGCGGCGTCGGGTCGCGGAAGCGGCTCGGCTGGACGCGGCCGTCCGGGTAGCGCAGGCGCGGGCCGACGGCGGCCACGGCCGGATCGGCGGCGAGCGCGTCGACGAGGAGCGCGAGCGCGTCGGGGGGGACCTCGGTGTCGGGGTTGAGGATCATCGTGTAAGCGGCACAGGCGGGCGCGTCGGCATCGTCGCCGGCCGCCGGCAGCACGCCGATCGCCCGAAACGCCTGGTTGTTTGCCGCCGGGAAGCCGCGGTTGTCGGCGTTGACGATCACACGCACGTTCGGGAACGCCGCCCGCACGGCTTCGACCGTCCCGTCGCCCGAGGCGTTGTCGACGAGGACGACATCGACCGTGACTTCGTGGCTGCCGTACACGCTCGCGAGGCAGCGCAGGACGAGATCGCGGACGTTCCAGCTGACGATCGCGACCGAGAGGCGAGTGGACAGGCGGCCGGCAGCGTGCGCGCCCGTTTCGTCGGCCGCGCGACGCGTCGTCGCGGGCTCGCCGAGCGGCTCAGGCACGCCGGGCGTCGCGCCGCCGACGACCGCGACCACCGGTGCTCACACGTCGCGGGCGACGGCGTACGACGCCACGGCAGCCAGATCGTCCCGCGCCGCGCCCGCCGGGAGCACGCCCAGGTGGGCGACGGCCTGCGCGACGGCGTCGCGGGCGGCGTCGTGGGCGCCGGTGATCGCGGCGCGGTCGGCACGCACGGCGTCGACGAGGGCGGTGACGGCGGCGGCGTCCGGCTCATCGCCGCCGGGGGCCGTCAGCCACGGGGCGGCGGTCGGATGGGCCGCCAGGTGCAGCATCGTCGGCAGCGTCACCTGGCCGGACCGCAGGTCGCCGCCGACCGGCTTGCCGAGCCGGTCGGGATCGCCGGTGAAGTCCAGAATGTCGTCCATGATCTGGAACGCCGTGCCGACATGGCGGCCGTATGCGGCAAGTCCGGCAACCTCGGGTTCGGTCAGCGCGGCCAGCATGGCCGTCGCCTCCGTCGCCGCCTCGAACAGCGACGCCGTCTTGCCGTAGATCCGCGCGGTGTACTCGTCCCCCGTCGGAATGCCGCGCCGGCCGAAGAGCTGGCGCAGCTCGCCGGCGGTGATCGTCTGCAGGGTGCGGGCGAAGATGTGCTGCACACCGATGTCGTTCGTGTCGGCGGCGAAGCGCGCGGCGCGGGCGAAGAGCCAGTCGCCGGCCAGAACGGTGGCGCCGGGGCTCCAGCGGACGTTCAGTGCCGGCAGGCCGCGCCGCAGAAGCGCGCCGTCCACGAGATCGTCGTGGACGAGCGTGGCGGTGTGGAGCGTCTCAACCGCCGCCGCGAGGCACGTGACCGCGTCGTCGTCCGCGCGGCCGAGGCGCGCCACCAGGAAGACGAGCGCCGGCCGCAGGCGCTTGCCGCCGCCGGCGAACACGTAGCGCAGCAGCTCGGACACGAGCGGGTACTCGATCCCGCTGTCGTCGCTCAGCACGGCCTCGAGCCGCGTCAGGTCGGCCCGCACGCCCGCCAGCGGGTCGCCGGCCCGCACGTCGCCCACCGACATGCCGCCCGCCGACATGCCGCCATCCGGCAGGCCGCGCTCGATCCGCACCGCCGCGTCGCCGCTCACGGTGCCGGCCTCACGCCGCCGCCCCGACATCGCCCCACCGGAACAGCCGCGCCGCGTTCGCCGACGTCGCCCGCGCGACGGCAGCAACGTCCTCGCCGCGCAGCGCCGCCACGTGCTCTGCGATCAGCCGCACGTACGCCGGCTCGTTGCGCCGTCCGCGGTTCGGATGCGGCGCCAGGTACGGCGCATCCGTCTCCAGGACGAGCGCCTCGAGCGGCAGCTCGCGCGCCACGGCGTGCGTCTGCGCGTTGCTCTTGAACGTCACGATGCCCGACAGCGAGATCAGGAAGCCGAGCCCGACGTAGCGTTCGGCCAGCGCGACATCGCCCGCGAAGCAATGCAGGACGCCGAGCGGCCGCCCGGCACCCGTCGCCTGCGCGCTCGCCCACGCGCGCAACACGCCGAACGTATCCCCATCCGCATCCCGGCTGTGAATGACGACCGGCAACCCAACCCGTGTCGCAAGGTCGAGCTGCGCCTCGAACGCGGCTCGTTGGACTTCGTGCGACGTCCGGTTCCAGTAGTAGTCCAGCCCGATCTCGCCGATCGCCACGACCCGCGGCGCACGGGCCAGGGTCTCGACCGCCGTCAGCATCGCCGCCGTCATCGGGCTCCCGTCGACGGGCAGGTCGTTCGGGTCGATGCCGACCGTCGCCCAGATCTCGTGGTGGTGCCGCGCCAGCCGGACGGCGCGGGCGCTCGACTCCAGGTCGGTGCCGATCGTCACGAGCCGCGTCACGCCTGCCCGGCGCGCGCGGCCGAGGATGGCCGTCGGCGGGTCGTCGGCAAAGGCGTCGGCGTCCAGGTGGCAGTGCGTGTCGACGAGGGCGAGGTCGACGGCATCGGACGGCGACCATGCGGGGTCGACGTCGAGTGCCGGCGCGCGCCCACGGTCCACCGACGAGGTGCGAAGGCGCGTCGCGGCGTCGGGGCCGAGGTACAGCCCCCCGTCGGACGTCGTGCGGTCGCTCTGCGTCATCCGACCGCCCTGCCGGTGCGGTCCAGGCCGGCCAGCGCCAGACCGGCGTTCAGCAGCGCCGCCACGCGGTCGCCATGCGTCGTCTCGACGTACACCCGCATGAGCGGCTCGGTGCCCGAGAACCGGATGAGGAGCCAGCCGTCGTCGGGGAACCAGAACTTGTGTCCGTCCTGCCGGTCGATCCGCACCACCGGTACATCGGCCATCACCGCCGGGGCGGCGGCGGACAGGCGACCTTGGACGGCCGCGCGCTGCGCTCCGTCGAACACGACGTCCACGCGGTCGTAGTGCCATGTCGCGCCGACGGCATCGTACAACGTCGCGACGAGTTCGGACGGGGTCTGGCCGGTCTCGATCATCGCCTCGAGGAGCGCGAGCGCGACGAGCAGGCCGTCGCGCTCGGGCAGGCCGCGGAACGCGAAGCCGCCCGACTCCTCGCCGCCGATCATCGCATCGGTGCCGAGCATCTTCGGCCCGACGTACTTGAAGCCGACGCCGGTCTCGTACACCGGCACGCCGTACTTCCGGCCCAGCACGTCGAGCATGGACGTCGTCGAGAGCGTGCGGACGATGGCGCCGCGCTCGCCCTTGATCTCCAGCAGCCACCACGCCAGCAGGCCGAAGACCTGGAGCTGGTTGACGAACCGGCCGTGCTCGTCGATCACGCCGATCCGGTCCGCATCGCCGTCGTTGGCGATCCCGATGTCGGCGCCGCACGCGCGGACGTGGCGGGCCAGCGCGTCCGTGTTCGGCGGGATCGGCTCGGGGCGGCCCATCTCGGGAAAGAGCGGGTTCGGCGTGCCGTGGATCGTGAGGAGCTCGGTCCGCGCGCCCGGTCCGAGGAGCCAGCGCAGCCAGCCGAGCCCGGCGCCCCACATCGGGTCGTACGCCACGCGCAGGCCGGCGTCGGCGATCCGGCGCAGGTCGACGCGGGCCGCGGCGTGCTCGCGGTAGCGCGGCGCCGGGTCGAAGATCCGGATGCGCCCATCGGCGAGGGCGTCGGCGAACGGGACGCGCTCGACGTCGGCGCCCGGCGGCGGGATCTCGGCCTCGAGGAGGGCGAGGGCGGCGGGCGACAGCGCCGCGCCGTCCGCGTCGCGGACCTTGAAACCCAGATCGTGGGCCGGGTTGTGGCTGGCGGTGAGGTTGATCGCCCCGGCCGCGGCCTGCGCGCCGACGCTGAAGCTGATGACGGGCGTCGGCGTGGCATCCGCCGTCAGCCAGACCGGGACGCCGTGCGCCGCCACGGTCTCGGCCGCGGCGATCGCAAAGTCGCGCGCGCCGAAGCGGCGGTCGTGGCCGATGACGATGCCGCGGGCCGCGCCGTCCGCGTGGGCGGCGTAGTAGCGCGCGGCGGCGGCGCTGACGCGGCGGACGTTGGCGAACGTGTAGCCCTCACCGATCCGGGCGCGCCAGCCGTCCGTGCCGAAGACGATCCGGTCGCTCACGCCATCACCGCCGCGTTCGCCGCCTTGACGGCAGCCATGTCGGCATCGACCATGCCCGTCACGAGATCCTGGAACGAGACCGTCGGCGCCCAGCCGAGCTTGGCCTTGGCCTTCGACGCATCCCCGATGAGCAGCTCGACCTCGGCCGGGCGCATGAACGCCGGATCCTGGCGGACGCACTGCCGCCAGTCCAGGCCGGCATGGCTGAACGCGATCTCGCAGAACTCCTGAACGGCGTGCGTCTCGCCCGTGGCGATGACGAAGTCGTCGGGTGCGTCCTGTTGGAGCATGAGCCACATCGCCCGGACGTAATCCGGCGCCCAGCCCCAGTCGCGCCGCGCGTCGAGGTTGCCGAGGACGATGTGGTCCTGCAGCCCGTGCTTGATCCGCGCCACGCCGTTCGTGATCTTGCGCGTGACGAATTCGAGGCCGCGCCGCGGACCCTCGTGGTTGAACAGGATGCCGCTGGCGGCGAACAGGTCGTAGCTCTCGCGATAGTTGACGGTGATCCAATGGCCGTAGACCTTGGCCACGCCGTACGGGCTGCGCGGGTAGAACGGCGTCTCCTCGCGCTGCGGCACCTCCTGAACCTTGCCGAACATCTCGCTCGACGACGCCTGGTAGAACCGGATCGACGGGTCGACGATCCGGATCGCATCGAGCAGCCGCGTCACCCCGAGCGCCGTGACCTCGCCGGTCAGCACCGGCTGGTCCCACGACGTCTTCACGAAGCTCTGCGCCGCCAGGTTGTAGACCTCGGCCGGCCGGTGCTCCTGCAGGACCCGGACGAGCGAGTACTGGTCGAGCAGATCGCCCGGCACGAGCGTCAGCCGGTCCTGGATATGGGCGATCCGCTCGAAGTTTACGGTGCTCGTGCGGCGCACCATGCCCACGACGTTGTACCCGAGGTCGAGCAGAAGCTCGGCCAGGTGGGAGCCGTCTTGGCCGGTGATGCCGGTGATCAGCGCTGTGCGGGACATCGTCCCCTCCATCGGTTCGGCGGCCGGGCCGCTGCTGAAGGCGCGATGATCGCGCCTGGAATCAGGTCGATCTCGGCCCGTAGGATCCGTCTTCGTCAAGCTGTCGTCGGCGGCACCGCACCCGCCGCGATGCGCGCCCGCCAGTCGGCCAGAATGTCGTCGAGCGTCGTCTCGAACGGAATGGACGGTGCCCATCCGATTTGGTCGTGGGCCCGCCGCGCGTCGCACCGCGTCTCGGGCACATCGGACGGCCGCAGGCGCGCCGGATCCACTTCGACGTTCACGGCCACGCGGGCCCGCGCGACGAAGTGATCGACGATCTCATGCACCGCACGGCTGCGCCCGCTGCCCAGGTTATACACCACACCGGCCGGCCCACGCTCCGCCGCCAGCCGATAGCCCCGAACGATGTCGCGCACGTCACTGAAGTCACGGCGCGCCGACAGATCGCCCACCTTGAGCGGACCGCCCGAAACGCCCGCCTCGATCTCCGCCACCTGACGCGCAAACGACGCCGCCACGAACCGATCGTCCTGCCCCGGTCCGATGTGCGTGAACGGCCGCAGCCGAACGACGTCGACCGCACCCGCCTCCGGCCAGCGCGCGGCGAACTCCCCGGCCATCAGGTCCTGCGCCGCCTTGCTCGTGGCGTACGGGTTGCGCGGCGCGAGCGGCGCCGACTCGGCGGTGCCGGGGCCATCGACGCTCGCCGCACCATACACCTCGTTCGTGCTGGCGACGACGATCCGCGGCCCCAGGCCGCTCGGCCCGCCCGGCGCCGGCCGCGTCCGCTGCTCGCGCGCCGCCTGCAGTATGTTCAGCTGCATCCGGACGTTCGTCTCGAACGTGCCCCACGGGTCGCGCCAGCTGTCGGGCACGAAGCTCTGCGCCGCCAGATGGAAGACGATGTCGGGCCGGAGCGCTTCGAACAGCTCGGCGACGGCCGCCGGATCCCGCAGGTCGACCGCCACGGGCTCGACGGGCTGATCGACCGGCGGCGGCGCCGCATCGGCCCGCCACGTCGTGCCCCACAGCCGCCACGGCGTCATTGCCGCCAGCTCCGCGGCGAGGTGGCGGCCGACGAAGCCGCCGTATCCGGTGATGAGGACGCGCACGCTTCCGTTCCGCCTGCTCTCCGGCCGTTCGTCCCGGCCACCCGCCCACGCGATCCCATGACTCGGTCCGCGTCGCGGTGCTGCGTCGATCACGGCCGAAGGCCGAAGGTCCATTTTAGGAGCGCGGCACCTCGACACGCAAGGCCGTTGTAGGGGCGACGCATGCGTCGCCCATGACGTGCGGCCCATCGTCGCCGTCTGCCCAAGCCAAATGCCCCCATCCCGCAACCAGATCGCCACCGCCATCACCACCGCCATCGCCACCGCGACTTCCCGGCCCGAGCGCCCCCGCGACGGCCTACGGCCCGGTGCCACCGCCCGGCCAGTACCGCCCCGCGCAAGGCAGCGCCACAGCGATCGCGCGATAGACGTCCGCGAGTTGTTCCGCATCGGGCGCCAGGAACACGTGCGCCGGCGACGACGCCATCGCCCGCAGCGCCTCGAGGTCGAGGTCCGCGCCGACGCCCACCGTGTACACCGTGATCCCGGCCGCCTTCGCCGCCGCCGCGTTCGCCACGGCCACGTCCGCGGGCACGGGGTTCGCGCGGCCGTCCGTCAGCACGACCATGACGGGCGTGTGCGACGGGCGGTGGCGGGCGCTGCCGAACTCGTCGGCGGCGGCCTGCACGCCGAGGTCGATCCGCGTCTGCTGCGCCACGGCGATGCGCATCAGCGCACCGTCGAGATCCGCGCGCACGCTCGTGAGCGTCTGGAGCGTCGTGACGTCCGCGTTGAACGCGATGAGCGCGGCCTGGTCGCCCTTGTCCAGCCGCAGCTGGTCCAGCAGGATGCGGGCGGCTTCCGTTGCGGCCTCGAGCTTCGTCCGGCCGGCGGCGGTGGGCTCGAGCATGGACGTGCTGGCGTCCAGGACGAGGGCGATGTCGAGGCGTTGCTCGTCGGGGCGGCAGCGTTCGCGGAGGGCGAGGGGGAGGTAGAGGGGGCGGGGGGGGGGGGGATGGTGGGGGTCGGGGAAGGGATCGAGGTGGGCGGGTTGGAGGGAGACGCGGTGGGGACAGCGGTGTTCGTCGCTGGTGACGTCGCGGTAGGGCTTGGCGTGGGG
>Ga0138256_10005040_pt1 | contig 13986 bp, 9 predicted proteins | sample KNB2016incub_MG_FD_105486 | JGI IMG/M metagenome (GOLD analysis project Ga0138256, IMG submission 105486) | Active sludge microbial communities from wastewater in Klosterneuburg, Austria - KNB2014incub_MG | ecosystem: Engineered > WWTP > Activated sludge > Unclassified | place: Austria...
CGGTCTGGCTGATCGACTGGGAGCACCCGGAAAACAACCATTTCGCCATCGCCGAAGAGGTCACCGTCAAAGGAATAGACGCCAAAGCCAGCACCAAGCGCCCGGATGTGGTGATCTACGTCAACGGCATCGCACTGAGTGTGCTGGAGTTGAAACGTTCCACCGTGTCCGTGTCAGAAGGCATCCGGCAAAACCTCGACAATCAGGAGAAGCATTTTATCGAGCCGTTCTTTTCGACCATGCAGTGGGTCATGGCGGGAAACGACACGGAAGGATTGCGCTACGCCGCAATCAAGACGCCGGAGAAGTATTGGCTGAAGTGGGTGGAGGAGGATGGCCCCTACGCGAGCGAACCGAACCTGCTGGATCGGCAGCTTTTGCAAGTGTGCGATAAGGCGCGGCTGCTGGAGCTGTTCCACGATTTCATGGTGTTCGATGCAGGCATTAAGAAACTTTGCCGCCAGAACCAGTATTTCGGCGTGAAGGCCGCGCAGGAATTCATCCAACGCCGCGAGGGTGGAATTATTTGGCACACGCAAGGCAGCGGCAAATCGCTGACGATGGTGTGGCTGGCGAAGTGGATACGCGAGCACCGGCCGGACGGGCGCGTGCTGATCATCACTGACCGCACCGAGCTGGATCAGCAGATCGAGACAGTCTTCAAAGGGGTCAATGAACAGATATACCGCACCTCCAGCGGCAACGATCTGATCGACACGCTCAATCGGCCCGAGCAATCGTTGATCTGTTCGCTCGTGCACAAGTTCGGCCGCCAAGAGAATGAGGAAGCGGATAGCGACGAAGGGACGAAGGCTTTCATTGAAGCCCTAAAGAAGCTGCCGCCCGACTTCAAAGCCAAGGGCGATATTCACGTGTTTGTCGATGAGTGCCACCGCACCCAGAGTGGTGACCTGCATAAAGCGATGAAGGCGCTTTTGCCTAACGCGATCTTCATCGGCTTCACCGGCACTCCTCTGCTGAAGGCGGACAAGCAAAAGAGTATCGAGGTCTTTGGCCGTTACATCCATACCTACAAGTTCGACCAGGCGGTGCGTGAGGGGGTCGTGCTGGACTTGCGCTATGAAGCGCGAGATATCGATCAGACGCTGACCAACCGAGGCAAGATCGACCAATGGTTCGAGGCCAAGACCAAGGGGCTGAATGACCTCGCCAAGGCGCAGCTCAAGCAGAAGTGGGGAACGATGCAGCGGGTGCTCTCCAGCCAGGACCGGTTGGAAAAGATCGTCGCCGACATACTGATGGACATGAGCACCAAGCCACGCCTGATGGATGGGCATGGCAACGCCATGCTGGTGGCAGGCAGCATTTATGAGGCTTGCAAGTTCTATGAGTTGTTCGCCAAGAGCGAACTCAAAAACAAATGTGCCATCGTCACCAGCTATGCGCCGAGTGTTGCTGACACAAAGGGCGAAACCACCGGCGAAGGCGACACGGACAACCTCTTTAAATACGGCGTCTACCGCCAGATGCTGGCCGATTGGTTTAACGAACCGGCAGAGAAGACAATCAGCAAAGTAGAGACGTTTGAGAAGGAAGTGAAGAAGAAATTCATCCATGAACCGGGGCAGATGAAGCTGCTGATCGTGGTGGACAAGCTCCTGACCGGCTTCGATGCGCCTCCCGCGACGTACCTCTACATCGACAAGCAGATGCGCGACCACGGTCTGTTTCAGGCCATCTGCCGCGTAAATCGGCTTGATGGTGACGACAAGGAGTATGGCTACATCATCGATTACAAGGACTTGTTCCAAAGTCTGGAGGGCGCAGTGAAGGACTACACCAGCGGCGCACTGGACGGGTTCGACAAGGAAGACGTGAAGGGCTTGCTGGAGAACCGGCTGGACAAGGCACGGGAAGACTTGGAGGAGGCCCGCGAGGCCGTCAAGGCGTTATGCGAGCCGGTGCAAGCACCTCGGGATTCGGCAGCGTATTTGCACTTTTTCTGCTCCACGGAATCCGGCAACGCTGCACAACTCAAGGACAACGAGCCGAAGCGACTGAAACTCTACAAGTATGTTGCGACGCTGCTCCGTGCTTACGCCAGCATCGCCAGTGAACTGGCCGAGATGAAATACAAGCCGGATGAAATTGAAAGGATCAAGACCGAGGTCGATCACTACAGCAAGGTGCGAGATGAGGTGCGGCTTGCCAGCGGCGATTACATCGACCTCAAGGCCTACGAGCCAGCCATGCGCCACCTGATCGACACCTACATCCGTGCGGAAGAAAGCGAAAAGATTTCGGCCTTCGATGACATGAGCCTGATCGATCTGATCGTTGAACGCGGCCCCGACGCGGTGAACGCCCTGCCCAAGGGCATCAGAAAGCACGAGGAAGCAGTCGCGGAGACTATCGACAACAACGTCCGCAAACTGATCATCAACGAATCGCCGGTCGATCCCGCTTATTACGACAAGATGTCCAAGCTACTTGACGCACTGATTGAGCAGCGCCGCAAGGGCGTGGTGACCTACAAGGAATATCTGGAGAAGATTGCCACCCTGACCCGCGAGGCGAAGATGCCTGGCGGCGGACCGGGTGGGTATCCGGCGAGCCTCAAGACCGCAGCCCAGCGGGCGCTTTACAACAATCTGGGCAAGGATGAGCTTCTGGCGCTCGCAGTGGATGTCGCGATCAGGGGTAGTCTTCAAAACGGGTGGAAGTCCAATCCCATGAAGACGAAGAGGGTGCGGATTGCCATTAGAGGCGCGTTAAGCGCCGCTGTGCTCCCCCCTGTCGAGCCTCATGTGGCCAATGAAAATGCGACAACGGATATCTACATGTTAGAAAAACGGACCGACCAAATTCTGGAGTTGGCGAAAAATCAGCATGAATACTGAGACTCACCACATCACCGTTGGTGGCATTCGGGTAGACGTGGTGCGCAAGGACATCAAGAACCTGCACTTGGGTGTCTATCCGCCCCACGGCAGGGTGCGAGTGGCAGCGCCGCTGGTTGTGAAAGATGAAGCGGTTCGGCTGGCCGTGATCGATAAACTGGGCTGGATCAAACGACAAAGAGCCAAGTTTGCGGAACAGCCGCGCCAGTCTCAGCGCGAGATGGTGAACGGCGAAAGTCATTACTTTCTGGGCCAACGTTATCGTCTACGCGTCCATGAGCAAGAAGGCCCGGCGCGAGTGGCCGTGCGGGGAATTGCCAGTCTCGACCTATTCGTCCGCCTTGGTGCGAATGCCGAGCAACGGGAGGCGGTCCTGCAGCGCTGGCAACGCGAGCAACTTAAGGCTCTCATCCCACCTTTGTTAGAGAAGTGGCAGCCAGTCCTTGGTGTTCGCGCTGCCGACTGGGGCATCAAGAAGATGAAAACCAAGTGGGGAAGCTGTAACCCCACAGCGAGACGCATCTGGTTCAATCTGGAACTGGCTAAACGGCCTGTTCAGTGTCTGGAATACATATTGGTACACGAACTTGTGCACTTGCTGGAGCGGCATCACAACGAGCAGTTTATGGCGCTGATGGAGGCGCATCTGCCGCAGTGGCGGCAGTATCGGAAGTTGTTGAACAGGACGCCGCTCGGGCATGAAGAGTGGGAATATTGAAATGCAGTTCATTGCACGTTCAAATCGTAGGTAGCTACATGCTTGATCTTAATTATCCACAGCACTAACCAACTTGAATCCAACCGTGCAGGTAGTGTTTTGAAGCCGGTATCAAATTAAGCTAGCAACAGCCATGAGGAGAAGCGGGAGCAAATCTCGCGAATACTTTCTGCCCCGTGGCGATTGCATGTGGAGCCATCATGAAAAAAAACTTAATCATCGCCGCAGGTTGCATTGCATTTGGTGCGGTTATTGGTTTGTTTTTCAACGTGTTTTCGTCTAATTCAATCCTGCTGCCGTTTTTGAAATCCGCCACTGCCAAACTTGAGCAGGAGCGGAAAATGGGCAGCAATGCCGGCAAATCGGCCTCGGCGACCCTTAATTATTCATCGGTACCTGACAAGGAAGCATATTTCTGGTCGGTAATGTTGGGGGTGACGAATTCTGGTGAGCCTCGTGGCTTATCGCGAATTGGAATCCTATGTACCTACTTCAACGGAAGCAATGCAGTTGACCAAGCCGGAACGCTAGTCACCGGCGTTGAGTATGGGAAAACCGTCTACCAAAAAATTGGCGGACCTCCAGCGGAACGCAATGTTACCAACGTTGAGTGTCGCATTAATTATGCGCATGCGATCCAGTAGGAACAATATGGGTTTGTTGCTCTAGTTTCGTCAGTATCGGTATGCCTAATAAGTGGGAGTGAGGCGCCACAAACCGTGGCAACAAATGTGGTGATTCTTTTGCCCGCCCTTTTCGTAAACCAATGCTAGCGCGGCGTTATCGTTACAATGTGGATGACACGCCACTAGGCTGATCTGGCGGTTTTCACAATGGTTTGGTGGGCTAAGCTCTAAGCCTACCTCGGGCATGCAACAAGGAGACGCTCTGAAAAATGCGCTGTTCTCAGATGTCATTTCTTGGATTGTACGAAGCATCCAAGACTGGCTGTTGACGTGTGCGCGGGTCGGCCCTATATGGCTGCTACTTGCGTTTCCTGCCTTTGCTTCACCGCCAATTCTAGTCACACCGGCACTTCCGAACGCCAAGCTGAGCGTCACTTACAGCGCGAGCGCACTGGTAGGGAGTAGTCAATCTCCGTTAAACGTTAGCGTTACAGGTCTGCCAGCGGGACTGGTGGCAACGCACAACGGCAGCGGCGGTGTCTCAATCACCGGGACTCCGACACAAAGTGGTGTTTTCTCGCTTACCGTGAACGCAGATAATCCTGACGGGAGCATCAGCCGCACAGTAATCCTCAAGGTATTAGACCAATCGACATTTGCCAGCAATGTCACAGCCTTGTCCTCAGGCGGTCAACATGCTTGTGCCTTGGTCAATGGCGGTGTGCAATGCTGGGGCGACAATTCTTCCGGCCAACTCGGCAATGGCACACTGGTTTCCAGTCCTACACCGGTCCAGGCTATCGCCATTGGCTCTGGTGTGACCGCAATTTCCGCTGGGAGTACGCACACCTGCGCCATAGTAGGTGGTGCTGTCCAATGCTGGGGCGCAAACACCTATGGCCAATTAGGTAACGGAACAAACATTTCAAGTCCGATCCCTGTACAAGCCATCGCGTCAGGCAATGGCGTGACAGCCATATCGTCGGGTGGTAGCTTTACCTGCGCACTGGTGAGTGGCGGCGTTAAATGTTGGGGCATCAACACGTATGGCCAACTAGGGAATAGCACCGTCTTAAATAGCAGCACACCCGTACAGGCAATAGCCGCTGGAAGTAATGTGATTGCCGTTTCTGCCGGCGGTAGTCACGCCTGTGCTGCTGTTTCCGGTGGATTGAAATGCTGGGGCTATAACAGCAATGGTCAGTTTGGCAACAGCAGCACAACCAATAGCAGTACGCCCATACAGACGATTACCAATAGCAGCAACGTCACCGCCGTCTCCGCTAGCGCATCCACCACGTGTGTTATCGCCAGTGGCGGGGTTTTCTGCTGGGGAAGTAACTACTATGGTTCATTAGGCAATGGCAATGCCATACAAAGCACTTCGCCGGTGCAAGCAATTTCTACCGCAAACAACATTTCTGCGCTGTCGGCCGGCGGGTACCACGCATGTGCGATTAGCAATGGTGGCCTATTGTGTTGGGGTGGGGGTACCAATCTTCCCACCGAGTCTACTTTCACCGGAGGATTGCCGTTTCAATATTTGCCGGCTGGAAGCAACGTCACAGCAATCTCAGCGGGTTCCAACTTTACATGTGCAATTATTAGCGGTCGCGTGCAGTGCTGGGGGGACAACAACTTTGGTCAATTAGGAGACGGCACAACGTCAAATGACTTAGTTCCTGCATTGTCTTTCACAACCGGAAGCACTGTCACTTCAGTATCCTCGGGCTATTCGCACACTTGCGCCGTGATCAATGGCGGGGTGCAGTGCTGGGGAGGAAACGCCCACGGGGAGCTGGGAAACGGTAGTGCAGTGCAAACCAGTTTGCCCGTACAAACAATTGCGCCCGGCAGCGGAGTAAGTGCCGTTGAAGCAGGGCAAAATCATACGTGTGCAATCGTAAACGGCGGCGTTAGGTGCTGGGGTTACAACAATTCGGGCGAATTGGGCAATGGAAGCACAATTCAGAGTCTCACTCCCGTACAAACTATCGCTGCGGGCAGCAATGTCACGGCAATAAGTGTCGGTCAATATCATACCTGCGCCATAGTTAGTGGCGGCGTCCGGTGTTGGGGTGGCAATTTCAATGGTCAACTGGGTGATGGAACCACGACACAACGCACAACTCCGATTCAGATCATTTCGCAGGGCAGCAATGTAACAGGGATATCCGCTGCTGGCACCCACACTTGTGCCGTAGTTAATGGAGGCATTCAATGCTGGGGCGCTAATAACAACGGCCAACTGGGCAATGGCACGACGACTTCCAGTCTTTTTCCTGCACAAGTCATCCCGGCGGGCAGCAACGCGACAGCCGTATCAGCCGGAGGGCTATCGAGTATATTCGGTAGTTCCAGCTACACCTGTGCATTGGTGAACGCTGGCGTGCAGTGCTGGGGAAATAATTCGAGCGGCCAACTGGGCGACGGCACTACTACGCAGAGAACGATGCCGGTTCAAACGCTTCCGACGAGCAGCAACGTTATAGCAATATCTACAGGCGGAGTGGCTTCATTCCCAAGCAACAGTCATGCATGCGCATTGGCTAACGGTGGTGTGCAATGTTGGGGGGCCAACAGCAACGGTCAGTTGGGGAACGGCGGAACAACGCAAAGTACATTGCCCGTGCAGTCAATCGCTTCGGGCGGCAATGTGTTCTCTGTTTCCGCTGGCGGTATCCATACGTGCGCTATTGTTAGCGATGGACTGACTTGCTGGGGCAGCAATCGTAATGGTCAGCTGGCAAATTCGGCGACGTACTATGTTGGCAATCGAGTAGCAGCCGCAATCAGTATTCCATCGTTCACAGTGATGCCTTCGGCCGGGACGAACGGAAGCATCAGTCCATCTACGCCACAAAGCGTAAATCTCGGCTCCACAGTCACCTTCATTGTCACGCCCGGCAGTGGCTATATGGCCGCAATCAGCGGGACTTGCGGCGGCGCGCTAAACGGAAACACGTACACGACCAACGCGATAACTGCGAATTGCAATGTAGTCGCAGCATTTAGCGCGATCCCTCAAACCGCTCCCGATGCCCCTATAATTGGCGCCGCCGTCGTGGGGGATGGAATGGCATCCATTTTCTTCACTTCACCGGCTAACGTCGGCGGTTCCCCGATTCTTTCGTATGGCCTGACCTGTATGCCGGGTAATTTCATTGCGACCGGATATGCACCATTCATCACAATTGCCGGGCTTAGCAACGGCACGCAATACAGTTGCACAGCTACTGCCACCAATGCAATCGGCACCAGTGCGGCATCTGGGAGCGTGAACGCAACACCTGTGCCGACCCTGACTACAAAAATTGGTGTGAAGTCAAGAAAAACTCATGGCGCAGCCGGCACATTCGACCTAGACATTGATTCCCAACAGCCAATTGATGGGGCCATAAAGATCGAGCCGCGTCTGATCGGTGCTGGCTTCACGATTATTTTTCAATATAACAATCCCGTATCGAATCCTGGTTCCGTCTCCGCCACAGATGCCGCCCTAACGGCGATCAGCACCTCATCGCCCGTCGCGTCTGGAAATGAAGTGGCGGTTGTACTTTTTGGTATCGCCGAAATTGCGAGAGCCACAATTTCCCTCACGGGCGTCAACGGTACCCGCAACGATTCAATATCCGTCGGTTTTTTTCCGGGCGACGTGAACGCCTCACAATCTGTAAATGCAAGCGACATTTCTGCCGTCAAAGCGAAATCTGGGCAAGCAACAAATGGTCAAAATTTCAGATTTGATCTGAATTCCTCAGGAAGCATCAATAGTTTGGATGTCTCTGCGGTTAAAGCTCGTTCGGGCTTTACTCTGCCTTAGGTCATCGTAGTTGTCTTTGCAGAGTCTGCTTGATAGTCTGCCAATGCTTAACGAATATCGTCGGCGGATAGCCGAGGCAAGATCCTACTTCGATTTACCGCACCCCGACTATCGCCAAGGCGTGCTGCTGCAGCGCGCACCACCATGTCCACACGTGACAGATGCTGAGCATCATTTCACGACCATATGAGACCATTTCAGACGCCGAACTTCGATCTGCTGAGACGTCTGAAGCTAGATATCAAATCCCACCTAAACGGGTAGGTTTTTTATCGGCTGCGTTATGTCAATATCTCGTCTTGGGTGGTCTATGCTCCAAAAATTCCCTAGGCAACACAAAATTCTGAAGTGACTGGTCCTTTCAAAAGAGTTTGCGGCATTTGCAGGAGGTTGAAACTTGTCCACGTTCATCATCGCGAAAGTTAGGAGCAATGCGTATTCCGCACCCTTTGACTTGCAAGTGGCTGCGAAAACGCTTAAGGCCCACGGTCGTAAATGGAGCACGTTAAGAGAGCAATTCAAACTACACGACGTAAGGCCGGGTGCGGGCTGGGATGAGTTCATCGCCAAGCTTGCCGCAAGCCACGAAGACTATGCCGCCGTCGGTAGCGTATTTGAGACCATCTACCGCGAACAAATTCTGCTAGGCAGTAGGTCTTGCCGCGTTTACAACGACGACACCTTCGAATGGCAAACACTTATAGACAGAGTCCAATCTTTTCCTGTGCTGAGTACTAGCTTTGGAAATAGTTACCCATTGCCGCTCTCAACTCCCATCCTGAAAGGTCTTTCGTCGGACACCATGGAGCTTGTGAGTCGCGAATTGTTGCACAATGGGGACTTGAAATTGGTGTTTTGCTCCCCGCGAAAAATTGTGAGTCGGCAACAATTGAACCCGAACCAACTTAGTCAGCAGTTTACTGACCGACTTGCCACAGTGATAGGAGGGTTTGATTCGCTGATTGCTCTCACCAGCACCTACGCGCAAGCATATGACGTTGTCGTCGTTCGACCGTCAATGGCGAGAATGGAAATCAGGTTGGATCATCCGCACACGATGGATGCAGATGTCGTTGCTGAGCAATGTACACGAATACTTCAGCTGCTTGAGCAAATCTATTCCGGGGTTTCAACTATCATGACCGCCGCGTTGAATTTTTTTCCCATCATCGGCGCAATGTATCTAGATAGAAAATGTGGCGTAGTCGAGCAACTCTGGTTCGGCACAGATACATCGTCGCTAAAACGGGAAGTGATGCGAAAGACCAAGCTCGATTTGCGCGATGAAAATTTTCATGTTGGGGGTGTCACCAAGTTGGGTGGATCGACAAAAATTAAACCCTATGCAATTAGGATCCATTTCGACAAGCTCGAGTCCAAAGATTCGCAAGTAAGAGTTGCACTCCACGGAAATTTTAAAGACTTGTCAATTCCAGCGGCGGTGCTTTCCGATGTAAGCATAGAGAACTGCCTCAATGAGACCGAATTCAGGGCCGCATTGAAACGCCTTGTCGCTTTCTCATAGAGAAATTTGTGGAAAACATAGTGCCCACAACTGAGCAAAGCGTCCGAGAACGAATTGATGAAATTTGGCGAGGCGATACGAAAACACTTCGGTCGTGCAACGCGATTGTCAGCTATCTCATTGCCAACGCAAAACAAGCGAACTACATCACGCTTCAATCGCTCTATTCCTCGTATGAGGACCCCGATGCAGGCGCTGTTCTAAAGGCAGCCAAGTTCTTGTCTGGCGAAGAAGTGCCCTTATTGGAAATGAAATTTCAGTACATCAACGATGAAGATGATGAAGAGACTGCAAGCAACGAGGAATACAGTGTTTCCGATATAGAGCGGTTTCGCCGTACCGGCAGTTTTGAAGACCCGCGTACTGGCGAGCAGGTGCCAGATTTTGAGCGCAATCTATATATATTTTTTGTGCCGACGGCCTTTGCCAAGGAAGTTTTTAGCAAGGTTGTAGCGCGATGAACCTAGAAAAGTTGACGCTAGAGCAGTGGGCCGCTGCGGATAAGGAAGCAGAGAGATTTATCCGCAGAAAAACGGCGAAGCAATACGATCAATTTGCGGATGTGTTCTACGACGACTTGTTGGATGTAATTAGGGAGTTTGAAGAAACCCGAAGCCAAAGGCAGAACGACGGCGAAAATCGGATGACATCTGAAATTTGCATCAATCTCAGGCGATTTGGCGCGTACGATGCAATTCATAACCGTGACGCATCTGGCGCAATTGACATTACCGTCACCCACAGGCTGCAGGGATTTAAATGGATCGGCGAGGCGAAAATATTCACTTCGCTGCCGTCATTGGAGCAAGGCTTCAAGCAATTGACGACCAGATATAGCTTGGCAGCACCAGAATACAAGACTGGTTTGCTCGCGTACATCTTCAGGGACGACGCGAAAGGAAAAATGAGAGACTGGAAGGAGCGCCTTGGAAACGCCTCATTACCTGACCTAGCGTTTTCAGATTGCAGCAGACGCAAAGAATTGCACTTCTATTCCACTCACAAACATGCTTCCTCCGGCTGCAATTTTGAAGTGTGGCACATCGGCGTCGCCTTGCACTATTACCCGACGGATACAAGTGCAGAGCAGACACGCGCCCGCCGTAAAGCGAAGGGCCAGTAGTCTCAGGCCAACTTTCTTTTTCACTAGACGTTTCGCGGCATGCGAAAACTTATTGCAAGTCGAACGACAAGAATCGATTCGCTCCTGAATGCAGGTGAGTAGAAATGTTTGAGGATGGAAGCTGGACTGAAAAGGGACTTTATGGGGGGCGATATATTGATCGCGCCTACATCGCGCTTTCCACGGTAAACCTAACTGCGGCTCTGGGCATAGAGGCTCTCGAAACGCTTAGTGTTGATGATCGGCTGAATGCGGCCTTATTGTCCAAGCAATTCATTGAAGACATGAAGGCGGGAAGAGTTGGATTGGAGTGGCACGATGAGCGTGCTGCCATTGCCCAATACAAAACCACTGAGTTCAAAGAGCAGTGGGGCGCGATGCGGAAAAACATGCGCGAAAACTATTTGGTTTCGTTATGTAGCGCCGCCGAGCACTTCATTAAGATGATCGTGACCGAGTTTCCCGCTCCGTCTGGAGCCGTGGTTTCTACTGCACCCGCAACACAAGAAGACTTTGAAATATTGCAAGCCGAGATTGACGAGGCGTATAGACGATGCCTGAGACGAACGAAATCAGCTTCTAAGACTTGGATTTCGATGTGCTCGAATTCGTCAATTCCGTCGAGCGCGAAAAAAGATGTTGAACAAATGGCATCGACGAACGCAGCGCGTCTCGTTGATGAGTTGGTATTGCTTCGAAACGTACTTGTTCATCAAGCAGGTTATTCAAGCCCGGCTTTGGCTACGCAATTTGGCGTTGAAGGTGGAACGCGGATCAAGATCGAACAGTCAAGCGTTCGAGAATACTCATTAGCATGCGGTGACTTCGTCATGCGCCTTTATCCGGCGCTACGATGATTTATTACTGGTCTCCGATAGACCACGCGGAAGACGCGCATCGACAATGCGTTGCATGATGCCTATAGCTGGATTTGCGACCGCTTGCAAAGGAGTCCTTCGTTCACGAATCGTCACGCGAGCCATGTCCTCGTCCATCGTTGGGAAAAATGCAACTCCCGGCGAGCTGTGAATATAATGATCACCAATCTTTGCATCGCAATGAGTGCAATGGTTCATCCAATAAGACATGCCCGCTGTATAGCTTTGGTCGACAAATATCTTACAACCGGTGCTGCGCAAAGCATCAATTGCATCGTGGTTCAAGTCGACAATGTTCAACAGCCCCACGGCCTCATCGTAAACGTCTGCCATTGCGTCATCCGAGCTATCATGCGCTCCCGCTGGCGCACCCAACCCTGCGACCATAGTCTCGCGCTTGCACTCGTGACAAGTGATTGTTGAGGTAAGAACAAATAAAGTTGGCGACGAAATCATAGCGGCGCTTTCGGCTGGGTTTTATAGAATATCTGACCGTTTGCTCACCCAAGGGCCTCCGCGTCCAAGCCTTGGCGGGCGGTACTTGCATCGAACCAGTGACCCCTGTCGTTAACGTGGGAGCCCATGATTCGCTAAATGACACCAAAACCAGAGTTCGCGTCCACTTTCAGCCGGTGTGACATTGCAACTCTGCAATTGTCCTTAGAGGTTAACGATAGTGATAGAAATGCTATTCGGTCTTGGGGCTCGGGATGCGGGCGAAAATCTCACCGGTCAGGCCAGAATAAATGGCGACCTCCAACAGTGTCCCGCGAATCAAATAACTTGTATGTAGCATTTCGGTGGGTGAATCCCGCTTGGGCTCAATGTGAATAAAATGGAAATCAAGGTAGGGCTCAACTAGCTTGACGATGAATAGCGCCTTCAGCGCGGTTAATTCTTTGGCGGCTTTCGTCGGCTCAAGTTTGAATTGCGATAATGGGGACGAACTTGGAGACCCATATTTATTGCGATCTGTGACAAAAGCGATCTGATCCAGCCCCAGACTGAATCCGATGCTAGTTGTTTTTTCTACGACAACCTTCGCGCCATATGCGTTACTTGCGACATATGAATTCTTAAGAAGAGTCTTACTAGAAAGCGAAAGGACATCAAGAGCCGGGGCGTTCCTTTGTTGTTGGATCGACTCTATTGTGGAAGCGGAATAGTCTTTGCCGCCGATATGGTTGGGCTTGGTTTCTAAAGGGGAAACCATGATCGCCACTGTCTGGGTGTCGGCATCATACCTATAAGAAATGCCTTGTGAGTAATCAGCCTTGTCCACCGACGAAGTGAAGGCGTGGATATCGGTAAGTGCCAAATTTGGTATGTATGGAGATGATAACTGGGCCGCCTTTCGCGCCTCAAACTTTTCAGTTGTCTCAAACTCGCCTTTCTTTATGCCCACAATTTTCTCAAGTGCGTTTGCGATACTCTCCGGAGGTAAGCCTGTGTACCCAACTTTCAAGCGACCGCTATCTAGTGTTTCATGTGAGAAGGGAGCCAGCGTCACGGGACGTTTAGAAACATTGACTGCTTTGTTTGGCGTCGTTACCTTTGGTATTGGTGAGTCTTTCTTTTTGTCGTTCTGCGCATATGCGGAATTGAAGCACCAAAGAAGTGAAAGCAACGATATCGCAAATGTTTTCTTCACAGTTTCCCCCTATCAAGTGGTTTGGAACGCTGGCGTCTAAGAATTGAAAGCGTATTTTTAACCGCCACTTTATTATAGGGTTGGGCATATCAGGGGCCAGACGACCAAGAGGGATATCAGCGATAATTGGTCACGGGCCGTCAGCTCTGTTGGTTAGATGAATATGCAGGGGTAGATTGCTCCGAACCGTGGTAACAAACGTGGTAACTTGCATTTCAATTCTTCGTACAATGAACATTGGCGCGGCGTTCCGGTCACAATGTGAATGACACCGCCCCGCCATCCGGACCATTCCCTGCCGCGCACGCTGGCTGCGTGTTGCAGTCTCCATCCAGTCCGGCTGCCGCGTGACGTCGTTACCGCAGCGCCGCTTTCCACCACCGTCACTTACGTCACCCCGTCGAGGAAACCATGCGTAGATTTGCCCTGGCCCAGGCCGCCGTCCTGCTGCTGATCGCCACCATCGCCCATTCCCAGTCGCAGTTTGACAGCGAGGACTACAAGCTGCGCGTCACCAAAGTCGTGCAGGGCCTTTATCACCCCTGGGGCATGGCGTTTTTGCCCGACGGCCGAATGCTGCTGACCGAGCGCCGCGGTACGATGCGCATCGTTGACAATGGCAAGCTGCTGGCCGCGCCAATCGAGGGTCTGCCGAAGGTAACCGAGCACGGCCAGGGCGGCCTGCTGGATGTGGCGCTGCACCCGAAATATGCCGAGAACGGCTGGATTTACTGGTCCTACAATGCCCTGGAGGGCGGCCTGCACGGCACCGAACTGGCGC
>Ga0138256_10005042_pt1 | contig 13980 bp, 8 predicted proteins | sample KNB2016incub_MG_FD_105486 | JGI IMG/M metagenome (GOLD analysis project Ga0138256, IMG submission 105486) | Active sludge microbial communities from wastewater in Klosterneuburg, Austria - KNB2014incub_MG | ecosystem: Engineered > WWTP > Activated sludge > Unclassified | place: Austria...
ACAGGAAACTCTGAATTTGTAACAAGTTGAATGTTTTATTTTTATACTAAAAAGGGTATAAATTCTGAAAAAGTAATAAAATCCTCCATAATCTGGTTAGAGAAAGGTAAATCCTCCGGTACAGTTAAGGCCCTCATTATTGGGGGCTTTTTTTTAAACTCCCTTTTTATAGTCCCATAACTGTTTTATTTGTTTACATGTGGTTTGCCAGCCAAATCATTTAAAATATTCTTTTAGCTGATTTGACTTTTGTCCGGCATTCTGCACTTTATCGTACTGCTCCAATTTCGTGAAGAGTTGTTTATTTAAGCAAAGACAGTAATCAGTCAATCTGTAAAACTATCTTCCAGGCTAACCTTCCATAGTTCATTCGCTGAGTTAAGGTTGAAAAATAAACCACGACAAACCTGAATATCCTTTCTGTTTATGATGATTTGGTTGAAGTGACTCCAGATTATTTAGAAACAGGGTTAAGATAGTTTAAAATTATTATTACTTCTGGGTTTGAATGATCCTAATTTGACTTACCCGGCCTCATTCAAAGGCACGTCTATATGAAGATGCTTAGATTATAAAGAAACAATAGTCATAATTACTTTTAAAAGGCTAAAGCATTCTCACAATATGACAGGAGGATTTTGTTTTACTGTATAGCTATTGTTTTTTAAAACCATCATTTCAGCAGCAGGGAGTTCCATTTAATTAAGATTGCAGTGATTATTTAAAAATCACGCAACCGTTTGCATCCAAAAAACAAGCGTTTGCACAGAGTAACCCGGGCATATCCACTTTGCTCAAAGTATCTTTTTTAAATAAAATGTATCACTTTAGTAGGAGAAATCTAAAGATACCAATTACTAAAACTAACGTTATATGCAAGCTCAATTTCTTAAAAAATGCTTTTTGTTTATAATAGCATTTACAGTTTTTGCTTTTGAGTCAGAAGCACAGAAAACAATTTCAGGTAAGGTTACCGACAGGGAGGGAAATCCATTACCGAATGTAACAGTTCAGGTAAAAGGAACATCCAATACAACTGCTACAAATATTAAAGGAGATTTCTCAATTGTTACTTCGGCTACAGACTCTCTGATTTTTACATCAGTTGGTTATTTAACACGAACAATTGCTGTTAACAGCAGAGGAGGCGTTGATGTTAAATTGTCGCAGGAAATCAAAACACTTGAAGATGTGGTGGTGGTTGGTTACGGCACACAAAAGAAAAGAGACCTTACTGGAGCTGTTTCATCTGTAAAGACCAAAGATCTTGTGATTTCTTCCGGACCGGAAATTGGCAATATGCTTAAAGGAAAAGTTGCCGGTCTAACTATCCGTCAGAACAGCGCACAGCCGGGCGGTGGTTTGGATATATTAATACGTGGAGCCGGTTCTGTTAATGCAAGTAACGCACCATTGTTTGTTGTAGATGGTTTTCCTATCAGTGATCTACAGCAACCTGAAAGCGGTGGCAGGTACCAGGCTGGAACACAAAGTATTCTGAGTTCTTTTAATCCAAATGATATTGAATCAATCGAAGTGCTGAAAGATGCCAGCTCAACTTCTATTTATGGTTCAAGGGCTGCCAATGGTGTAGTGCTTATTACAACAAAAAGGGGCAGTGAAGGTGGAGTGAAAGTTCAATACTCAAATAATTTTTCCATTCAAAAATTTAAGAACCCGTTTGATGTGCTCCCGTTAAATGAATGGATGCAGGTACGCAATGAAGCAGCAAGAGAAAACTGGGAGTTTGAAAATAATGTTGCACCATATGGCGGAAGAACACTGGCAGAAGCTGAAGCAAACCCTGTGAACGGGCCATATATAAAGTTATATACACAGAATGCTATTAATAATGTTGGCAGGGGTACCGATTGGTTTGATCTTGTTACAAGAGACGGATCAACTGCACAGCATAACCTGTCAATGTCGGGCGGAACTAAGTATACCAAGTATCTTTTATCAGGAAATGTCTATGATCAGAAGGGTATCATAAAAAATTCAGGGTTTAAGAGATACTCTGTGAGGGTAAATATTGACCAGGAGATAAACAGGTACTTCAAGGTTGGTTTTAATTTTACAGGAAGCAGAATTGACAATTTAAATGCACAGCTGGGTGGAGACCAGTATGAAAATTCAGGGATCATAAGAGCTGCTATACAGCAGGGCCCGCACATACAGGCGATTGATGAGGATGGTAATTATCCATTAAACCCGCAATTGGCATTGCAACCCAATCCTTATTCCTTATTAACAATAAGTGATGAAGGAAGAACAGAAAGAATGCTGGGAAACTTCTTTGTAGATATTACACCGATAAAAAACCTGACTATCAAATTAAAAGCAGGGATGGACAGGGGTTATGCAAAAAGACAAAGCTATATACCTGTTACAACTTTGCATGGCGCTCTGGAACATGGAAGGGCATTTGTTTCCAATACTGATAAGGATGACTACTTATTAGAAGCAACGGCCAACTATACCAAAACGCTGAACGATTTACATAAATTTGATTTGCTGGCCGGTGTTTCTCAACAAAAATTCATTAATAAGTTCAACAGTGCAGGTGCAACCGGTTTTATTACTGATGCTTTTTTATGGAACAATCTTGGTGCAGGAAGTATTCAGTTGCCAACCAATTCTGCCGGTTCAAAGAATTTAATTGCTTCTTATTTTGGCCGGTTGAATTATAATTATAACGGCCGTTATTTCTTCACCGCTACTGTACGTGCTGATGGTGCCAGTGTTTTTGCAGCAAATCATAAATGGGGAACATTCCCTTCTGCTGCAGTAGCATGGAATATTGCAGAAGAACCCTTTTTCGGAAACCTTAAGTATACTTTTTCTCAGCTGAAATTCAGGTTTAGTTATGGGCAAACTGGTAATGCTACTATTAACAGTAATGCGTTTGCTGCCTACAGTGCCTATCCGGCATGGCTTTCCGGAAATGATGCGAGACTGATTGGTGTTTCGTTATCAAGACTGGAAAATCCGGATCTGAAATGGGAGACAACAACCGGAACAAATTTTGGTTTAGACTTTTCTCTTTTGAATGGTAAAATTGATGGTTCAGTAGAAGTGTTTAATAATATAATATCAGATTTGTTAGCAACCAAAACATTGAACTCTTATCAGGAAGTAAATACAATCATTGCCAATATCGGAAAAACACAAAGTAAAGGTTTTGAAGTAACTATCAATACACGTAACATTCAAACCAATAACCTGCAGTGGAGAACAATGTTTGCTTTATCCCGTTACAAAGACACCTGGAAGGAAAGAGCTCCTGACTGGAAGCCTAATATCTACGAAAGCGCAAATGATCCGATAAGAGCTATGTACAGCAGGATAGCTGATGGTATTTTACAGATTGGTGAAGCCGTGCCTGTATCTCAGCCGCAACTTAAACCGGGTATGATTAAGATTAAAGACATTGATGGTTTTGCAAGGGATAATAGCGGAAACCCCATGGTAGATGCAAACGGAAGGTTTATAAAAATGGGAAAACCTGATGGAAGAATTGATGATGCAGATACCAAATTGATTGGCAGTTATGATCCAAAATTTATGGCTGGTATCACCAATATAATTACCTACAAAAACTTTACACTCAATTTTGATTTTAATGCCCTGTTTGGCCGCCGTATGACCGACCCTAATTACACTGCTTACGGTTTCAGTGCTTACGGTATTTATTCAAATGGTTACAATGCGTTAAGATCAGTAAAGGAAAGGTGGACACCACAAAATCCATCTACAACAAATCCAAGTTCTTTCTGGGGTTTTTCGCCTTACAGTGTTGGTGATTTCTTTCTGCAGGATGCATGGTTCATAAGGTTACAGAATGTTTCATTAGGTTATAATATTCCACGTAAAATATTAAAAAATGTATTTAGCTCTGCACGTGTGCATGTGGATGCACAGAATCTTTTTGTAATCAGTCCTTATAACGGGGTTGATCCGGAAACAGATTCTTACACAGCGGCATATCCTTATATCAGGACATTTACCATAGGGCTAAACGTTAACTTTTAAATTTTACAACTAAAAGAAAAATTATGAAACGCTATACATTAATATTATTCCTGCCATTAGTATTACTGGTAAACAGTTGTACGAAAGACCTGAAGCCTGTTGATTATTCAGAAATCAATCCGAATATATTCCCTAAGTCTGCAGCAGACCTGGATGCAATGGTAAATGCAGCTTATTACCCTCTGAGAGGAGCTTGGTTTGATGGAATATTTTCAACATCAGAAAGAGGTGTTATGTTTCTAAGTGATGCCAGCACAGAAATTTTGCATGGTAAATATGGCGATCAGCTTACAGCTTCTTTACAAAATTACCGGGCAGAGGATGCTGCATTTACCCGTTATTATGATGACTTCTATAATAAGATAAGCCGTATGACCATTACAATTGATCTGATTGAACGATCAACTGTAAGCGAAGATTTAAAAAAGAAGGCTATTGCACATGTGCGTTGTGCAAGAGGTTTGCTTGCTTACACCCTGTTTGATTTATATGGACCGTTTGTAGTTGCTCCATTGGATATATTAAAAAATCCATTGAAAGAAGAGCCGTTGGCAAGATTGACAAATGATCAGATGGTTGCATTTATCGAAGCCGATCTTGAAGCTGCAGCAGCGGACCTGCCTTTGCCATCTGCGTCAGAATATGGAAGGTTTAATAAGGCACTTGCAAAAATGATTAACATCAGGCTGAACCTTCATGAAAAAAAATGGGCGAAAGTAAAAACATTGTGCGATGAAATAATTGCTTACAACACTTATTCACTGGATGCGAATTATTCAGCCATGTGGGACCTGGAAGGAGCAAAAGCAAGTCGTGAAGTTATCTGGGCTATTCCATGTGATTATGCTGGCACCAGCGAAAATCAATGGCAACTGATGGTGTTGCCGTCAAATTATGGTCCGTTAGGAGGATGGGGAACCATCTCAAGTACCTGGTGGTTTTATGACAGGTTTGAGGCGAATGATAAAAGAAAGAAAATGCTGATTGCAGAATATACAGGAACAGATGGTATTACTTATAACAAAGCTAATCCCGGAAGTATACTTGATTGGGGCCCTATTCCATTAAAAATAAATCCCGATGCAGCCAGAACAACCGGCCTTACAACTGTTGATATTGTTATGTACCGCTATGCTGATGTGTTATTGTCAAAAGCAGAAGCCATTGCGAATTCCGGTGCACCAACTGCTGAAGCGATCGAATTGGTAAACGTAGTAAGAAGAAGAGCTGGGTTAACTGATAAACAATTATCAAGCTACAGTTCACTGTCTGCATTTAATGATTTGATCTTATTAGAAAGAAGCCATGAGTTCTGGTGTGAAAACGGACAATACAGGGCCGACCTTATCCGCCATGGAAAATTTGTGAGCCGTTGCCAGGAAGTAACACTGTCAACTTTTACCGGACCGAACAAAGTAGTGTATCCTTTTTCACTAAAAGCTATTGCTGAAGGCAAAGGGAAATTCATTCAGAACACCGGGTATTAATAATGGATTGTTGTGTTTTTCTGTCTGGTATTAAAAATTGAATTATGAAATTAATCAGGATTTATAAACTGTTTTTTACATTTCTTTTATTGTGTTGTAATACAGCATGCAGGAAAACGAAGAAAGATCCTGCACCTGTTGATAATGGAGTAAATTATACCATTTCAAATACGATTTTTCCTAATCCTGAACGGGGATTTATCCGTACAATGATTGTTTATTCTGAGGGAGCAGCTTTAAATGTGGCGCAATTAAGTATTCTGAGAAGCCAGAATGTATCAATGGTATTAAGGGTTTTTTATCTTGATGCGTTTAAAAGTCAGCCTCTCAGTGCAGCAGAACTTTCATTAATACAGGGCGATCTTGATAAGATACGTAACGCCGGTTTAAAGGCGATAGTAAGATTTGCTTATACAGATAATATGACTGGTACGGATGCGCCCTATTCAATTATTGTGCAACACCTTGATCAGTTGAAGACGGTCTTTGAAACAAACAAAGATGTTATTGCATTTGTGCAGGCCGGGCTTATTGGTGCATGGGGAGAATGGCACGATTCAAGCAATGGACTTGCCACGACCGATAATGAACGTCTTGTATTAAATAAACTGCTGAGTGTTTTGCCCGAAGGAATTATGGTTCAGGTAAGAACACCCGGAATGAAACAGCAAATCTTTAATACCACAGTACCTGTAGGAGCGGACATTGCTTATTCAAATGAGAACAGGGCAAGAGTGGGTCATCATAACGACTGTTTTTTAACAGGTGGAACAGATTATGGCACTTACAGTAATGTTACTGCGGAGAAACAATATATAAGTAACGAAGCATTGTATGTGCCAACTGGCGGTGAAACCTGTCCGCCATCGGCAGGGTACGACCCTTCATGCAATGAGGGCAGGAATGAGATGAAATTGCTGAAGTGGACTTACCTCAATTTAGATTGGTATCCGGCAACGATCAATGCGTGGAAAACCTCCGGTTGTTTTGATGAATTTCAGACAAACTTAGGCTACAGGCTGGCGTTAGTCAACTCAAAAACAAGTAAACAGGCGGCGGTAAATTCAGGCCTGCCGGTAAGCATAAGTATTACCAATAAAGGGTATGCTCCACTTTACAACAGGAAAATCACTTACCTGGTTTTGAAAAATAAAACAACAGGCTTGTATTATGAAAAAGAGATGGCTGTTGATTTGAGAACCTGCAAGCCTGAAGGCACGCTTGCGGTTAATGAGAATGTAAGTTTATCCGGAATACCTGCAGGTGACTATGATCTTTATTTGAGAATTGCGGACAGAGCTGCCGGTTTAAAAGCAAGAATTGAGTATGCCGTAAGGCTTGCTAATGTTGATGTATGGGTAGAAGAGAATAATGGAATGAATAACCTTAAGCAACAATTGAAAATAAATTAATCTACTAAAACTAAAATTATGAAAAGGAATATTTATTTATTTGGTATGCTGCTGTTGATCATAGGCAGTATTTCCTGCAAAAAAGACAAAAGCGGCAGTGGCTTAAAAGCTGTCTTTAGTTATGTGGCTGATGGTTATAAAGTAAACTTCACCAATTTCTCCACCAATGCTAAAGAATATGTGTGGGATTTTGGTGATGGAAGCGGACAGACTTCTACTGCCCGGGCACCGCAACATGTGTTTAAAAAGAAAGGCAATTTTCTTGTATCACTTACTGCAAAGCAGGGTACAGAAACCAACATCTTTATTGACACTGTAAACATCATTGGTCCGAATATTAAAATTGACGGAGATTTTTCTGATTGGCAATATGTAGAGTATACTTATGAGAATGCAGCAACATATGGCGGCAGCCTGCTTGCTGTTAAAACCTTTGCCTCCAGTGATATGTTGAATATTTATTTAGAAGGTACAGCAGATATGAAAATGGAAATTATTGATATATATATGGATGCAGATAACAACGCTGCAACTGGTTTTAACACATGGTACTACCCGGTTCATGCCGGCGCAGATTTCCTGTTAGAAGGCAGTCCTGTTGGTGGCTGGGGAGATGTATTTAAACATTCCGGAGCGCAAACTGCATTTTCATGGACACCTGTTGCTTCGTTTAGTGACGCATTGTTTTTTTCAAGTTTAAAAACAGTCAATGGAAAAAATATTATTGAGTTCTCAATTAAAAGGAGCGTGCTTGGTACAACAAAGAACTTTGTAAACTTTGGATTGGTTGAATCAAATTCCGGCTGGACAGAAATTGGGCAGATCCCTGAGGCCAAAACTGCAACTTCTAAATTTATAGTCGTTCCATTATAATTTTTTATCGGACAGTTTTTTATAAGAGGTATATGCACCTTATGCCCCCTTTGTTTTTATTAAAATTTATAATCAGTTGCAAGTGAAAGAAGGAGCTAAAAGTATTACTACGGAAACAGAAACAGTGAAGAAGAATAAATCCTTACCTCAGTTAAGTACATATACAATTGAAAATGTAAATGGAACCAGGTTGATCGTGTCAAATTTAGGAGCTATTGTTATTTCCTTATTTGTAAAAGATAAAGATGGCAAACTTGCTGATGTAGTATTGGGTTACGATACACAGCCGGATTACCAGGCAGATGAATTTTATCTCGGCTCTGTAGTGGGGAGATATGCCAACCGTATTGCAGGAAGCACAATTGTACTTGATGATGCAACATACAACCTGCCGGTAAAAGAAGGGGGCTATCATTTACATGGCGGTTTGGAAGGGTTTAATAAAAAAGTATTTTCTGCCCGCCCCTTGACCAACGCTTCGGGAACAGGAATTGTATTTACTTATACAAGTCCTCACCTGGAAGAAGGGTTTCCCGGTGAACTGAAGCTGGAAGTAACGTATATGCTCAATGATAACGATAGCTGGACTATTGAATACAGGGCAGAAACAAGCAAGACAACATTAATAAACGTAACACAGCATACTTATTTTAATTTATCAGGTAATCTTTCAACAAGCATTGACGGGCATGAATTAAAAATACCTGCCGGTTTTTATTTGCCTGTAAATTTCATGCAGGTGCCAACGGGTGAAATAGCTGATGTAGTAAATACTCCTTTCAATTTTACAGAGTTTAAAAAAATTGCCAAAGACATTAACCAGGATAATGTTCAGTTAAGATTAAGTAATGGATATGATCACAGTTTCGTTCTTGAAAAAGAACATTCTTCTCATTTGAAGCATGCAGCTGCTGTTTTAGAACCTGTATCGGGAAGAAAACTGGATGTGTATACTACAGAACCGGCAATCCATTTTTATTCAGGAAATTTTCTTTGTAATGTAAAAGGAAAAAAGGGAGATATATATAATAAACGTTCCGGGTTCTGCCTGGAAACACAGCACTTCCCCGATACTCCTAATCACAGCCATTTCCCATCAACTGTTTTAAAACCCGGCGAGCAATTTTACAGTAAGACTATTTTTAAATTCTCCGTTGACAAATAGTAAGAAATGCAAACGACTATTTTAGTTACGGGTGGAACAATTATAGGAGCCAAAAAGGGTTGGTGCAGTTGAAACTTATTCATCTGTAAAGGAAGAATCTACTTCACCTGTAATACATGCTTCAAATCATTAAACCCTGTTGCTGCTTCCCACATACTTTCATTAGCCAGTTGGATACTGTAAGCAGGGTTGTTTTGTAAACTTTTATAACCATCGGGAAGATTCAGCAATAGTTCGTATTCTCCCTTTTCTACTGATGTATTTATCATAAACTGTTGTTGCAGTACTATTTTGCCTGTAACCCATCGTTGAATATTGACTTTAAAATTCAGGACAAGTAATTTGCCTGTTTGTTTATTGCGCAGGATTAATTGCACAGGCCTTGGATTAAAGGGACATGCGAAACCCTTGTTTTCTAACTGAAGTTGAATTATAAAACTTCTGCCTCCAGTTACTTTTTTCGGAAACACAGCGTTTTCCAATACCAATCGATAACCCAGTTTCTGTTTGATGCTTTTCATGCAGCCCAAAGAATCCCAATCATTATTTACCTGGTTGTTGTATGCTGCATTTAAATAGCTGTAATGCATGGCTGCCATTTCTTTTTCTGCATGTCCAAACGGCGCACAATCATTCTGAGGGCTAAAAGCATCATCGCAGGTTTCACCACCAACGACTGTGAATTTTGTATCCGCTTCAATATATTTTCTTAATACTTCATTAGCAGGCTGTCTGGGTTGCGTAGAACTTCCATAATCATAATAGGTTCCATAATCATCAGGCGAGGATAAAAAGCAATCATTATGAAAACCAATTCTTGATTGATAAGAGCCATTAAAAGCAGCTAAAAATTTAAGTGGCAGGCTTTTTACTGTTGCAGACGGGCCAAATACAAATTTTTGCTTTATCTGCGGTGTACGCACCTGTACCATCCTGTTATTTGGTAAGGCATCCAGCAATGCTTTCAGTAGCTCATTGCGGTGCAGCCAGCTGCTGTCTAATATCTTCCCGGCACCATTGTCAGAGGCATCCCCGAAATAATCAGTAAAGTAATTTTCACCCCAAATGCCAATAAATCCTTCCTGCAGAACAGCAATGACATCTGCATTCTTTTGCAATAAAGGCTTTAACTGTTTAATATGCTGCAACATGATATGCCGGGGAGCATCACCATAGGGAGGACAAATTTTATACTCACCCTTGCAATCACCTTCTTTTGCTGTATTCGTATAGGCAAAGCGAAGAATCATTTTCAGCCCGGCTTTTCTTACTGCATCAAAATCCTGCTGTAGTTTATACAGAAATGTGTCTGATAACGGCTGTTGAACAAACCCATCCAGCTCATAACCACGGTAAATCAAAGAAACATGTACAGAATAAGTTGCTCCTGCTGATTGCTGCGATTGTGTACGATAAGCATTTAACTGTTTTGCATCAAGCAAAATAAAATTACTGGCTTTTGTACCTGAAGGTATATAAAACCCCCGTTCGGGATTGCAGAAATCTTCATCACTTTCTTTATAATTTACAGTTATAGTTTGCGCCATTAACTGTATTGTGTATAGCCCAAAAATTGATAGAAGTATGATTCTTTTTTTCATTATATTTTTATAAATATTTTCTTTTTAAACAACCAATAACATAAATACCATTCTGCAAACAAAGTTATCAGGGCAGAAATCACAGCTGCCATTTTTTCATTGATCATTGTAAAACTCAGAAAGCCTTTTGCAAAAATACCAACAGCATTGTTGAACCACTGCAGCCCCACTGTTTCAAAAAACAGGTAAATAAAAATGGCATTCATTCCTACTACCACAAAAACCCATGCATATTTATTGATTTTTTTAACATCAGTGAGCCAGTATAAAAAAGCAAGTATTAATAAAACCCATCCACCACTCGAAAATACAAATGCTGAAGTACTGATGCGTTTGATGATGGGTGTAATATTCAGCCAGTCTAATCCATAACCCAATAGCAAACAAACGCCCCCTGCCAGTAATAATAGTTTGATTTTATTACTCCACGTTTTTTCACTTACTAATAACCTGCCTGCCAATACGCCCCAGATTGTATGTGCTGCCGTAGGTATAATATTAATTGCCACCCATCCATCGGTATTTATTTTGCCCATCAAAATCATATCCAACCAGTTGCCGAAGTTTTTGCCTGTAACAAAAGGCTCCTCATAACCGGGCATTAATACAAAACGGTATAAAGCTTCCGTCAGCAATAACAGGCCGATTGAAAAAATAATTTGAAATGCCGCTGATTTGCGGGTTATTAAATAGGCGATCAAAGTGGTAACAGATAATTGAGTAAGCACATTCCACAATTCCCATACTAATTTACCGGCATACACACAATGCAGTGCAGTACCACAAATAAACAGTTTAAGGCAACGGATGGCAATATGTTTAAAATTACTCTTCCAGCTTACTCCTTTCTGTGTTTTGAAGTAATAGGAAATAAACATAGCTGATCCTGCCATTGTCATAAATGCAGGTTGCACTAAATCCCAAAACCGTAATCCATGCCAGGGGTGATGAAAAAATTGCTGTACTGTTGTACCAAGTGCTCCGGGTAAGTGCAGAGCCTGTAAAGATTCATATAGCAAACAACTTTCTGCTGCCAGTAGAATCATTATCAACCCACGCATTACATCGAGTGAAAGAAGCCTTTTTGAATCAATGGTTTTTTCTGCTGATAACATGCTCTGTAAAGTAAACATAGTTCTTCAAACAGCGATCTGCTTTTGTTGCTGCTGTGCAACACAAACGCTTGAATTATTTAGTCAAACGTTTGCGTAAGATTTCATACATTACATGTTGTATTTTAATGAAAAATATAGTGCCAACAATAAAAGAAATTGCAAAGCAGTTAAACATTTCTATCTCAACTGTATCCCGTGCACTGCACGATCATCCCAGTATTGGGCTTCGTACAAAAACAAGAGTTCAGGAATTAGCGAAGCAATTAAAATACGAACCTAATCAAACTGCCATTTTTTTTCAGCAGGGAAAAACATTTACTCTTGGTGTGATTTTGCCGGAATTAAGCGAAGTTTTTTTTTCTGCTGCAATCAGTGGTATAGAAGATGCTGCTCATAAGGCTAACTACACTGTACTGATGGGGCAATCACATGACAGTATTGAAAAGGAAAAACAGTTAATTGAAACGATGAGAAAACACCGTGTGGACGGGCTGCTGATTTCAATTTCAAAAAACAGCAGTAATTACGAACATTTTGAAGAGCTTCAACGGTATAATATTCCGATAGTTTTCTTTGACCGGATTCCTAAAATCCCCAACATACATTCGGTGGCCTGCAATATGATTAATGGTACAGTGCAGGCGATTAATTTTTTATTTAAAAAAGGCCATCGCATCATTGGTATGATAAATGGCCCTGAAAAGTTGCCGGCAACAAAAGAACGATTAGATGGGTATATACAAGCCATGACGAAAAGCCGCTTAAAATATGATCCGGCTCTGGTTGTAAACTGCGATCTGTCAAGGGAAAACGTATGTAAAGTAACAGAAAAATTATTGTCGGGCAGGAGAAGGCCAACAGCAATTGTTGCATTTAATGATTATGTAGCGATGGATGCAGTGCAGCAGGCACAAAAAATGAAATTGAAAATCAATAAAGATATTTGCTTTGTGAGTTATGCTAACCTGGCCATAAGCAATTACACAGCTTTTCCTCCATTAGCATCAGTTGAACAATTTCCTTATCAACAGGGGCAAAAAGCCACCGAAACATTAATTGATTTACTGCAGCAAAAATCAAATGGTGAAGCAGAAAGCGGAAATGCAACTTATTATAAAATTATACTGGAATCACAATTGGTGGTATTTGACGGGAAACAATAAATTTCACGCATCATTATTTGATTAGTCAATTACTGGTGAAGCAATGTAGGTTAGAGCTGTTATAAAAGCTGTACTTCTGTTTCACCCTTTGTACAGTTTAAATGTATTTTCACTTGTTTTCCGCAAGCGCTTGCACTAACAAGTCAATGATTTAGGTTATAATTTTATTTTATAATTCAAATTTATGCTTCAAACTGTTCTTCAGGCATATGGAATAGCAGAAAGCCAGGTTGATATTAAGCCGTTTGGCAATGGATTGATTAATCATACATGGCTCATCAGTAATGGACAACCACAATATATTCTTCAGCGCATCAATGACCAGGTTTTCAAAAACCCCGAAGCCATAGCTCATAACGTTAATGCAGCAGCTGATTATCTTCAGAAACTTTACCCGGATTACTTATTTATAACATCAGTAAAAACTCTTTCTAACGGGGATGTTTTTTTTGATCAGGATAATGGGTATTTCAGGCTTAGCCCTTTTGTTCAAAATTCTCATACAATTGATGTGGTGGAGGATCCGCAACAGGCTTTTGAAGCAGCGGTACAATTTGGTAAACTCACGAAGCTGTTATCTGAGTTTAATGTGAGTAGTTTAAAAATAACTCTTACTGACTTTCATAATCTTTCTTTACGGTATAAACAGTTTGAACAGGCTTTATCAGAAGGGAATTCAGCAAGAATACAGCAATCAGAAAAATTAATTAATGCTGCTATTTCAAATAAGTCAATTGTTGATACATTTGAAACTATAAAAGTCAATTCACAATTCAAAACACGGGCTACACATCACGATACTAAAATAAGCAATGTGTTGTTTGATGAAAATAATAAAGGTTTGTGTGTTATTGATCTGGATACATTGATGCCCGGCTATTTCATAAGTGATGTGGGTGATATGCTGCGTACTTATTTAAGCCCAGTAAGCGAAGAAGAAAAGGATTATGCTGAAATTGAAATACGGGAAGAATATTTTCTTGCCATCCTGGAAGGGTATCTTGGTGAATTAAAGGGTGAATTGAGTGATGAAGAAAAGAGACATTTTGTGTATGCCGGGAAATTTATGATTTATATGCAGGCTCTTCGGTTTTTAATTGACTATCTGAACAATGATGTTTATTATGGTTCG
>Ga0138256_10005045_pt1 | contig 13976 bp, 12 predicted proteins | sample KNB2016incub_MG_FD_105486 | JGI IMG/M metagenome (GOLD analysis project Ga0138256, IMG submission 105486) | Active sludge microbial communities from wastewater in Klosterneuburg, Austria - KNB2014incub_MG | ecosystem: Engineered > WWTP > Activated sludge > Unclassified | place: Austria...
GATTAAATCGCATTTTTTTTCATGCTTTAAGATAGCCGCCGTTTTATTTGCGATTACTATCGGATCGATATAACCGATATCTCCGTATAATTCCTTCGGAACTAATCCTTCGAGCTCGATACCTATACCGAAAACGCCGATATTCAGTCCGCCTTTTTCAAATATTTTGTATGGTAGGATGTGTTTACCCAGGGGCGAATTCTGCAGATTATAATTGGAATTAATTAATGGGAAATTAGCTATAGTCAATAACTCTGCCAATCGATCGACGCCGGCATCAAAATCATGATTGCCGATGGTCGAAGCATCATAACCCATCTGAGACATAATCTCAAATTCCGGCCGACCCTTGAATACATTGAAATAGGGTGTACCCTGTATGATATCACCACTGTCGAAGAGGAGTACATTGGCTTCCTCTGATCTGATCTTATTAATTAGCGCAGATCTGCGGGATACACCTCCCAGACCCTGCATCTTCGTGCCGTCCATAGGGAAAGGATCAAGCCGGCTATGCACATCATTGGTATGGAGAATAGTTAGTTTAGTAGTTTGTGTCTTATCACTACCAAATAAACTGGTAGGCAGACCCACTGCGTAAAATCCGGCGCCAGCCAGTGAGATATTGTAAATAAATTGTCTCCTTTTCATCGCTTTTTAGTTATACGACCATCCAATTGAGCATCGATGATCTGATTTTTATTTTTCATATCGATAAAATATTCGAGAATTGCATCCCGCAGGTATGTCTTGGTATCAATTTGTTTAATACTTTTTAGAAATTCAAGCCCATCACCGCCATTTGCGATATAATCGGGTAGTGCAATGGTGTATGTAGCATTTTCTGATACAGGTGTTCCGTGTATCGTTACTGATGCAGGTTTACGATCTATAATTTCCATCCGTAATTCTTTACTTACCGGCCAACCACCGGAAGCGGCAACGGCATTGAGCAGTTTATTCAATTGTGCACCACTCATTTGTAGTATGACTACTTTATTATCAAAGGGAGATAATTCATAGATTTTACCTTTGGTAATCTCACCCTCCGGTAACATAGGTAGCCGGATACCTCCAAAATTGATAAATGCCAGATCGACCTTCATGCCACTGACTTTTGCCGCATGCGTAGCCAGTATATCTGCCAGGAGATTAGTTAGTTTACTTTCAGGTTTGCTCTTCGGTAACATCTCGCCTGTATAGCCTACGATCTCATTCATCGTCAGGTCGAGTTCAGCCCGGTAAGGCTTCAGGATCGAATCTATCTTAGGATTCGTTGCCTTATCATTCTCGTTGATAGAAGTATACCCGGTATGGACGGTAGCCAAATGAGTCCGTGGTGCACAACTAATGAACGTTATTCCAAATAAGAAAATGAGCCAATGTGATCGATTCAATGTGTTGTCTTTTGCCACTAAAGTACTAATTGATTTCATTTGGTTAATCCAAAATGAATTTTATTGCAATAATTTAACACACAATCAATATTTTTAGCACATGATAGATAAGTTAGCACCCTGGGGTGATTCAATATTTTCAGTGATGACAAGTAAAGCCCGTGAATATGGCGCATTGAACCTCGCGCAAGGCTTTCCGGATTTCCCTACGGATCCGGAATTGATACAGCAAGTAAATCAAGCAATGCAGACGGGTTATAATCAATATGCACCGGCCAATGGAGCAATGGATTTATTGCTTGCCATCAGAAATCTTATTGCAGGAGAGTATGGGGTAAGTTTGGATGAAATGTCTGAAATTACTGTAGTGCCGGGTGCTACTTATGGGATCTATGCTACTATGCAGGCTTTGATTCATGCTGGTGACGAAGTGATATATATCGAACCCGGATATGACAGTTATGCACCATCCATCTTCATGGCAGGAGGACGACCCGTACCTTTTCCTTGTTATCCACCGGAGTTTACGATGGATTGGGATCGGTTGGAGTCATTGATTACTCCGGCTACACGAATGATCATCTTCAATAACCCGAATAACCCGACAGGCAAGGTCTGGTCAGTGGCCGAGCTGGAGCGGCTGGGTGGCATTGCGGAGAAGCATAATTTATTGGTACTGAGTGATGAAGTGTATGAGTTTATCCGCTTTACTGATGACCCCCATACTCCGGCTTATACTATTCCGGCATTAAAAGAAAGAGTGATTACCTTATCTAGTTTTGGTAAGACACTGCATGTTACCGGCTGGAAGATGGGCTATGTCGTGGCACCGGCGCATTACACTGCATTGATACGGAAGGTCAATCAGTTTTTAGTCTTTTGTTCCAATCACCCGGTACAGATTGGTATCGCCCGGTATCTGCATCAGCGCAATCTGAGGTCAGAGGTTTCCGGTATGTATGCACTAAAACTGGAACTGTTGCGACAGTCCATTGAGGCATCCCGATTTGATGCATTGCGCTGTGATGGAACTTATTTTTTATTGTTGGATTACCACCGGATCACGGATGAAGGCAGTGCGGCATTTGCTGATCGATTAGTGCGGGAACATGGGATTGCTACTATTCCTGTATCTGCATTTTATTCCGGTGGCTATGAACCACACTTGTTGCGAATCTGTTTTGCTAAAGAGGATAATACATTAATCAAAGCCGGGCAATTGCTATGCACGATTTAAAAATAGGATTGGTTCAGTTTGATATCACCTGGGAAGATACTGAATCGAATCTCCGGTTTCTGGATGATTTATTGGAATCAGCTACCGGACTGGATCTGATCGTAATGCCGGAAATGTTCAATACCGGATTCAGTATGCAGTCGCAACGAATTGCGGAGACGGATGATGGAATCAGTACTCAATGGATGGAACAGACTTCCAGGAAATTGAAGACTACGCTGTGTGGCAGCATTGCTACCTGTGAGGGAGGTAAATATTACAATCGATTAAAAGTAATCCAGGCCGGTGAAACTATCTGCCGCTATGATAAACATAATCTCTTCACGCTGGCCGGAGAAGAAAAGCAATACACCTCCGGTCAAGCGCAAGTAACATTTGAACTGGCAGGGTGGAACATTAAGCCCCTGGTCTGTTATGATCTTCGTTTTCCACTGTGGTGCTTTAACCGGCAAGAGGCCGATCTGATGCTCTTTTGTGCCAACTGGCCGGATGCACGCGTGAATCATTGGCGGACATTGTTGCGCGCCAGAGCTATCGAAAATCAGTGTTTTGTAGCTGGTGTGAATAGGGTAGGAGTGGACGGAGCGGGTTTGCAACATAGTGGTTATTCTGCATTGATCAGTCCGACAGGTGAGTATATCTGCGAAATGGAAAAACAAGCCGGGCTATTTATTTATTCGATCAATCAGGCCGAAGTAATACAGTTTAGAAACCATGTGAAGTCATTGCAGGAGGGTAAACAAGATTTTTTAACTTGTTAATGGTGAATTTTTAATTCTTAATTATCTAAATAATTTTATTTTATTCATCTTATTCTTCTTATATTTGCGATATTTCAAGGGAAATTAGTAAAATCATGTTAAAGCCAAGAGAATTTTCAACGAAATCTTATCAGACCGGAATTGTAGCCTTAATATTATTAACCTTTGCTTACTTGTTTGCAAGACTGTATCATTGGTTACCTTTCTTACTAGGAGGACTGTTGTTAGCTATTCTGATAGTACTGCATATCCGGATAAAGCAAATTGAGAAATCAGATAAAATATTACTCGGGAGTCCCTGGATTTATGCAGTGGGTCTGGCTTGCTTCGCTGCTATGATATTCCTTATTCAGGCAGCCTAAAATTAGAATCAAAGAGGACTCCATGCAAGTAAAATTGCTCTAGATTTTCTTGAAAATATATTGGTTGTAGTTATATGGGAAAAGTATCTTTCAAAAGTGAGAAGTGAGATGGAAGAAGAGAGAAGTCGATAGTGGATAGTAGATATGGGATAGGTTTTTAATTACTGATTACAGAAAGTTGTCAACCAAATTCATGAGACTTCAATTGGCAATTACGAATTGTCAATTACGAATTATGAATTGTCTCATCTGCGATTGTCAGCTGGTTCTGCGGGAAGTGAGAAGGGAAAAAGTGAGCAGGAAGAAGGAAAAAGGGAAGCGGGAGAAGCAATTGTCAATTACGAATTTTTCAATTATGAATGACGAATGCCTGGGGCAGTTCGTTTTCCCAATACGAATGTCGCAAGAATATAAATACAAACAAAAAATTCACAATTCACAAATAAAAAAATTACTTCCCTTCTATTACCACTGCACGGTCGAGTACCACATCGCCTAAGAACCCGGAGCATACTCCCTTAATACTAACATTGGCTCCTGGTACTAATTTATTAGTATCCGGCATAACGCTCTTGTCCATCTGGCAGAGGATTGTACTCATGGGGTCACCGGTATCGAGCAGGATATTTAGTGTATTATCCATAGTCTTGTTTACTTTCAATATTTTCCCACTCACCAATATGACTTTAGAAGTATACAGACTATCTGCCTGCATCTCATTCGCATTAAAGGCATTAAGTAGTGCCGCAGCAGTGATTTTGATATCTGCTGACTGCGATGATATGGCATCTACCGGTCGGTTGATATAGTAATAAGCAAAAGCAATACCTCCGATTATCAAAACTAAGAGGAATAATAGTATTTTCTTCATGATTTATTTATTTATATCTTACAATAATCCAGAATATAGTCCAAATTTACGTTTTCCTGGATTAATTCAATGGATCTGTCCACTTTCCAGGGCGTATTCAGGTTAATCTTCACTTCGATACGGCTGATTTTTATCACCGAACCATAAGTGTCTAGTTGGGTGGAGATGACTGGTATGCGGTGCTTTTGAACATATTCTACGGTGTCCGGACTCATCTTACCTTCACCTGTAGCTACGATCCCGGTTAATGGCGTTTCTGTCATGCCGGTTTGTTTGCTGATGAGCTTGATTTTATCAATCGCTTCATTCACCCGACCGGTACTGACGACGAGGAGTAAACCCTTGTCTGCACGCAATTGTGCTACATCCATCAGTGAGCCGGCGACGATATCTTCCACCCGATTCCCTATTTTATCTTCATTGTAGATCAGTTCACCATCGATGGCCTCCTGAATGGATTTGATCACAGGATAACCTAGCGTACGGTCATAAGGCATCAGCCCCAGCATCTTGAGTCCCATCTTATCCAGTGCCTTACCCAGATAAAAACGAATCTTATCAATCTTTTTTACTTCAACTTTGTTGACGATTACACCTATAATCGGAACCTTTTGTTCTCTAAAAAGGGACAAGGAAAGATTAAGTCTGTCGATGGTATTGCCTATACCGCCCTCGACGACCATGATGACACCGGCATCTACCATCTTGGCCACATCGGCGTTTGATAGATTTACAATACTTCCCACACCGGGGTGTCCTGTACCTTCATAGATCACCAGATCATGCGATTCACTCAATCGGTCCTGTGCATAATGGATGCGACTGGGCAGGTCATACATATCAGGATTGTCCAGGAAATGCGCAGTAGCGCCCGGCCCTAGTATCACCGGGCTGTGGATCTTTGGGATGATAGGAAACTTGATCAACTCTGCAAAGAGGACAGTGTCCTTATCCACCCGCAGATTATGAAAGTCCAGATAGCTCTGGCCTACAGGTTTACAATAACCGATATTCAATCCTCTGGAGATAAATGATGCTACCAGACCCAGAGTAGAAGTGGTCTTACCAATATGTTGATTGGTCGCTGCTACGTATAGATTTTTATATTTCAATGCCAAGGTCGGTTGATTTTATTTACAACAAGATGAATGAATACACTGACTCAGTCGGAGTTTGTTGTCGGTACAACAAGCAAAATATCCTTCACGACAGGTGATTCTCGAGGCAATCGCGATTTCTTTTGATGACTTATCCTGTATTGATAAGGTGCATTCAGTGCTCCCGCATCCACCGCTCTTGCAATCTTTGTCACAGCCCGCAGGATCAAAATCTGCTCTTCGTAGGAATTTTTCGATCGTCTTATTATTCTCCGGTTGTGGATTCAATACTTCCAGCATAGTGATACCATCTACATATTTCAGTGAGGTCTTGCCTTCATCACGGATGCCTGATTTATTATCGATGATGAAAACCTGCTTGTAATCATCTTTCATGCTTACAGTTATGTTTTCACCGGTATTGTAAGCAATATTTGTGATATCCTGTGTAAAACCACTGACAGCGGTGGATTGGATGATATAGATTAATGATATGGCAGCCTGGTCATTATATACCGTAAGAATGAGATTATTGTTTCTGTTTGTTGTGTTAAATGAATTGGGTGCTTGCCGGAAGAGCTTACCCGAACATGCGGATAATGAGGTGATCAGAATCAATAAGAATAAGCAGTGCTTCATTTTTGGAAAATTTGGCAGAAGATACGATTTTATATATTAATGAGGCGGATGAAATGATTTTGGGTTAGGCTTTGGGCGTTCGGGCTTTTGGTGCCTGTCGCGTGTTGTCATTGCGAGGAGGCTACGACGAAGCAATCTCAAAGTTTAATGACGCATAAAGTCTTTACGAGCTCATTCTCAGCCTCTCAGCGTAAGATTGCTTCTTCCTCCTACGTCGTCATCGCAAAGACGTGGCCTTTTTGTTTATAATTGCCACTTACTGCTTCACAAATGACTTCGCCTCTGAATATTTTACTTCAAAGGCAGCGCTGGTCTTGTTTCCTTCCTGATCGACACAAGTGAGTATATGTTTGCCTGGTGCTAATACTTGTGGAAGTGTATGTTTCCCGATAGTCTGACCGATGAATTGGTTATCCAGATGCCAGTAAATAATTGCACCGGGATTTCGGTGGGCTGCTTTTAAGATAACCGGATTCAGATCGCCGGACGCAGCGCGAGGGATGAATATTTTTGAGATATTATTTGGATAGAGTAGTGAAATAGGATTGTCCGCTGATTCAGTATTACAGTCGGGTAAGAAAGGCGGCATGTGCTTATATGCGGGGTGCTTTTGTTCATAATAATACTGTTGTGACGGTGGAAGTACAAAATAGGCTTCCTGCCTCATCGCATACGGATCATAACAATTGGCGTTTACCCTGTATTTTTTTTCAGCATCCAGATTTATTAGCCTGTCATAAGTACAAATCGGTAGATTGTCCAGATTTTTGACTGTCCAGAAGGTGTCAGTCTTACAGGCTTCATTGGGCTGGTATCCACTCTGTACACAAAGTCTATGTCGGGCCAACGCATCATAAGGAGTATCAAACCAACGGCCTTGTGGCAACGTCTGAAATACGTCAAACATCAATGGTGCTGCGGTCTCCAGACCGATGACGCCGGGCCTGCCTTCGCCATCTGCATTGCCTATCCATACACCTACGATATAATCGCGATTCAGCCCTATACACCAGGCATCCCGGAAACCGATGCTCGTACCGGTCTTCCAGGCTATGTCGCCATTCTCACCCCATTCCTGCCATCGGCTGTAATTCTGCGGGCGGGTATGATTGGACAGTGCTTCAAAAGTGCTCCAGATTGCGCCGGAATTCAACAGAGTCGGCGTCACAGATTCTTTACTTTGGGTAATTGGCCGGGGTAGGATACTGAGTGGATGAATATCGCTGGCGTAATACCGGCTTTGCCCGGTATTGTAGTGTTGCAATATCCTGCCACTGGAGGCAAAAGCACCGCAGATATCCCACAGTGTGACTTCACCACCACCGATGATGAGCGAGAGTCCATAATAATCAGCCGTGTTTCTCAAAGTGCCTAAACCCAGTTGCCTTAATTGCTTCAGAAACCGGGCGATGTTATATTCTCTGAGTAAAAGCACAAAGGGCACATTGAGCGATTGTTGCAAAGCCTCTCTCAATGAGACAGAGCCTTCAAATTCATAGTTGAAATTATCGGGCCTGAATCCATTGATATTAACTGGAATATCGGGTAGGAGTGATCTGATGTTTACCATTCCATCCTGAATAGCGAGCATACTGAGAAAGGGCTTGAGCAGGCTTCCGGAGCTACGCTCCGCCTGGATTATATCCACTTGCTCACTGTTTTGTGATCCGGTATGAGGTATATTTCCCACATAAGCCAGCACTTCACCTGTCTGCACTTTTGCTACCAGTATTGCGGCATTGTGTACCTGATTCGCTTTGAGGTCTATACCCTTCCGTTGGAGCAATTCACTGAGTGAACGCTGGAGATCACCGTCTATAGTAGTGGTGACATAGGTGTTTGACTGATTTCTGAGCAGTTTCTGCATCGATGTCAATAAGTGGGGTGCATCATGAGGCATAGCCTTAGGCTCACCGGGCAATGCCTCCGCCTGATATAAGGGCAAATCTTCAGCCGGGAATAAATTTTTTCCCGCCAGTGTCACCAGTAATCTGTCCCGCTTTTTTTTTAATAAATTCCGGTTGCGTCCCAGATGTATCAGTGCCGGATCATTGGGCAATACGGCCAGTAATGCCGCTTCTGCCCAGGTCAACTCTTTATTATGTTTGCCAAAATACCGCCAGAGTGCAGCTTCATATCCGACGGTATTTCCACCAAAGGGCGCATGGGTCGCATACAGTCGAAATATATCTTGCTTAGAATGAAATGCATCTACCCATAGTGCGAACAACATCTCTGAAAATTTATCGAAGAAATTTGTTGATTTATGTTTGCGGTACAAGCTAACCACCTGCATAGTGAGTGTCGAACCACCGGATACCGTATGGCCGGCTTTGAGATTACTGATGAAGGCTCTCCCAACCGCTAAGAAATCTACTCCGGGGTGTGTATAGAACCGGCGATCTTCGAATGTCATTACGGCAGCCCAATATTTCGGGGAGATAAACAGGTCTTTTTTGTTCGAGGGGAACCGCCACTGACCATCGGCAGCAATCCGGGCATCCAGTAAATCCCCGTTCTTATCTTCGATGATCGACGAATATTGGTCATGAAATAAGGGCTGGTGCACCGACCAATACGCAAATCCAATGCTGAGCAGGCAAAATAAAACAAGGAATAAAAGTAACTTAAAATTAAACTTCATCACCCCGGCTATTGTCAGGGTTTGTATTTGGATTTCATGAAAATACCTTTCGCATTGGTGTTTTGCAGAAACTTTGTCAAATCTTCCTCAGGATATCGCTCCAGATAGGACTGAACAATTTTAAATCCCGTATATGCAGCTACTCTGCCGGGTGCATCCGGCGGCATGCCGGGTACATTTGGGCTCGGATTGACATATTTGCCAATTTTGCGCAAATTCGTTTCATAAACTAAATTTTCTTTGATGAAATACGCCCAGATTTCTTTTTCGTCAGAGCGACAAAAATCCAATTGCTTTTTAGAATAATCATAGACGAGTGTATCCATTTCCGCAGGTATGATCTGATACATCAACCAGGCTTCTTTTCCTTCCCGGATCATATAACCCAACAGATCTTTGGGGTCTTGCTGGGGCAGGATATTAAACCGGATATAGGATTTGAGCAAGTTTGTAGCCATGTTGTCCTTATTCATGGTGCGCTGGATATACATCGGCCATTTCTGTGGATCGTAATAATAGTGACCGGAACCCAGATACATTTCCGGACTTAGGAGCAGGCTTGTGTCACTGATGACTGCAGCGCCAGCCATGAATCCGGTGATCGCGGTATATACCTGAGGCGTTTTATGTCCAGGGAGTAGTTTTTGCAACCGGGCAAATGCATTGGAGAAAAGGCTTTCCTGTGCTGACAAATCTCCCAACTGATGTCCGATGGTATCGCGTAGCGCCCGGATCACAGATGAAGTGTCATAACTATGAAATATATTGACCCAGTTTGTGTCCGGATTTCCCGGGTCTTTGATGATTTGAGTAAAGTAAATGCGACTGAATTCAGGATATAATGCCTTTAGTTTTTGGATAGAATTTCCCGGATTGCCGGAATCTATATGGCTGAGGAGATCATCATACCGGATCCATTTATCCACCTTCGCAGCTTTTATATCCATTAGTGGCTTGTATTCTGCTTTCTTTTTACAAGCGATTAAAGCCACTAAGGCAATAAGGATAAGTATTTTATATTTTTTTATATGCATTGCAGTTTATTGTCTTATTATTTCTGATTATGAACAAACGCTACAAATCATTAAATTTGATATTATGACAATTAATAATATCTTTGGTTTGTGAATTAAATTTTGTTACCCTTTTATTTTTGTTGCGTATAAATCTATAGAGTAAAAGTATAAAAATATGAAGAAGTTTGTAATCCCTGTGTTGATTCTGGTTTTTGGTTGTATTCAGCATAATGCACAAGCACAGAGTGGCAGTGTGGATGATTCCAAGTTGCGATTTGGTTTGCAGGTGAGCCCGGTAGTTAGTTGGCTCAGTTCAGATGAATCCGAAGTCAAGGGCGGTGGTGTCAATGTCGGCTTGAAGCTTGGTGCGCTGGGGGAGTATAATTTTGCGAAGAATTATTCGATTGCCGTTGGGATAGGATTTGGTTTTAGTCATGGAGGAAAGTTACAGTTTCCCGGAGGTGGGAATCTATTGCCTAAGAGCGAATTGCCTGATGTGCCGGCACAGTATCGACGTAATCTTCCTGCAGATACTAAGATCGACTATCGGTTGACATTTATTGAGTTTCCTGTTTCGCTTAAGTTGCGTACCCGTGAGTTTGGCTATGTCAAATACTATGCCGAGATTCCGATCATCAATCTGAGTGCGATCACTCAGGCAAAAGCCAATATCGATGCAGCAAATCTCGATGTAAATAAACAAAAGATCAAAAGTGATATCAAGGTGCTGAATGCCCAGTGGGGCATTGGACTGGGAATGGAGTACAATCTGAGTCAGGATTTCTCTATGGTTTTTGGTGTGTATTATACACAGGGTTTCTTTGATCTGACGAAGAAATATGCTAACATTGATGACAAGGCAGTCGATCACGTCATCACTTTCAGGATAGGCGCTTTGTTTTAGACTTTCGTTTTGGGCGTCACCCGACCTTCATTCTATCCGGTCAGGTCGGGCTATATGCTTTACTTCGCTACTCTGTAGCTCGTGCACGCTACTATCCCTGACGCATTTTGTACTGTTTCGCAGTATTTGACTATTCAACTGAATAATCAATAAAAATGCAATTAAATATTTATCCATACAATTATTAATCCTTGAAATTAGCAGCAGGAAATAAAAAAACCTGTGTATTAGTTCTTCACCAGCCGTAGTGTTGATTTTTTATCCCTGGTAATCAAGGTTATGAAATATATACCCGACGGGGAATCCAAATGCAAGCTAATTATCGACGTGTTTTCGTAATAATATCTTTTTATTTCTTTGCCAAATATATCTGATATAATTACAGTACAGGCTTTAATCCTTTCACCTGGATCGATTGTAATTAAATCTGTCACAGGATTGGGATAGATCAGGATATTTTTTGTATATATATTATTTGCATTACTAACCGTGGTTATGGCATAGCAGGATGAAGTATCAGTACAACCGTTTTGAGTTACTACTACTGCATAGTTTCCATTCTTTTTAGCAGTATATGATTGATTGGTCTCACCTGTAATTGGTTTATTGTTATCATCACAATCCAACCATTGATAACTTGCATTAGCAGCATTGCTGGTCAGTATTGTGCCTGCTTTTCCGACGCTGATATCCACCGTATTGATGGTCAGATGGAGTGTGACTATCGAATCACATCCCGCATGATTAACCAGAAGATAGGTTGCTGTATCATTGGAAGCCGTATAGGTCTTACCATCTATCCAGGTATAGTTATTACAGGCTGAGACTACATCTGTTCCGGTAGAGTTCACACATTGGCTCAACGTTTGGGTAAAAATATCGTAATCTCCATTTGAAGTCAAATTAAATGATCCAAACCCGGGATCAAAATCAACTGTTTCTTTGAAGAGGCCAGTAGTACATATATTATTCGAAGCATCAATTTTCATCTTAGTAATATAATCTTTTGAGGGTCCTCCAAATGATTTTGCCCAGACAAAGTTTCCATCCGCATCTAATTTTTGAATATAACAGTCTTCATTCCCTTTTGAAGTGAGATCAAATGTCCCCTGATCAGGATCAAAATCTGTCGTTTCACTAAAGTATCCGCCGGTATAAATATCTCCTGATTTATCTGTTATAATAGAAAAAGCGTGATCAATAGATGGTCCTCCAAACGATTTCGCCCAGAGGAAATTTCCATTGACATCCATTTTATAAATGAATATGTCATCATCCCCTTTTGAAGTCAGATTATATGTATTTATTCCAGGGTCAAAATCTACAGTCCCTTGAAAAAATCCGGCTGCATAAACATTTCCTAAATCATCCATAGTGATTGGCGCCCCCGTGTCATCCATTGTTCCACCAAAGGTTTTGGCACTTGCAAAACTGCCATCAGGTTTCAATGTTAAAATATAAATATCCTGACCTCCATTTGAAGTTTGAAAGTAAGTTCCCAGTCCCGGATCAAAGTCCACTGTTTCAGAAAAGCTTCCGGTAAGAAATGAATTACCTGATTTATCGGTAATGTTTTGGTTTATTTTATCATCCGATGGCCCCCCAAATGAAACGGCCCAGACAAAATTCCCGGCTGTATCCATTTTCTGAAGGAAAACATCCTGACCTCCATTTGAGGTAAGAAAGTTTGTTCCTGGTCCAGGGTCTAAATCTACTGTTTCATAAAAACCACCTGCAATATATAAATCACCTGAGGTATCCAGTGCTATTGAGGAACCTGAAGCTCCTGAGGTTGCCCCCAGCGCTTTCGCCCAGACAAAATTCCCAGCAGCATCTAATTTCAATATATAACAGTCACTATATCCTGTAGAAGTGAGATAAAAATTACCAGGTCCGGGATCAAAATCTACAGTACCTATAAAAAAACCTGTAATGTAAACATTCCCTATAGCATCTAAAACAAGTCTGTTTGCTACATCGTCAGCAACACCGCCGAAGACTTTAGCCCAAAGGAGATTGCCTGCTGCATCCAATTTTTGTACATAAGCATCCCGACCCCCATTAGACGATAGAATGTATGTGCCAGAACCGGGATCAAAATCTACATCGCCCTGAATCACTCCAGTGGTAAAAACATTTCCATTGGCATCGACATCAATTGAATATGAGGCATCATCTAAGGTGCTACCTAAAGACCTTGCCCACTCAAATCTCTGGCCATATAAAAGTGTTGCTAAAGAAATAAAAAGAAAAGTAAAAATGAAATTTTTCATAAAGTAGATTTTTAAGATATAATTAGCAATGCCGCCTCACAGGTGTTCTAATTAAAAGTAGTCTAAATAATTTACAATCTTATAATGGTGTTTCCGACAAGGTTAAAATCCGGACAATCAGGATTATGAAGATTGTATTAAATTGAAAATCAAATTTGTATATGAGACCCTAATTAAAGTTACACATATTTGGTCACATACCGAACAAAAGTGGTTAAATATTTTTTGGGAAAAAGTAATAAGTGCCTATCTGGCTGGAATAGCCAGGTTGACACCTGGATACTTTTGGTGATTACAATTTTTGAAAATACAATTATTAATAATTTGAAATTGTCAATTCTTCATTTTTCGAATAGTTGTTTTATTTTATACTATTATTGACAACTTAAACTTATGATCATTAATGATATCGTATCTAATTAAAATTAAAATTGAGACCCACAGTTAATTGATTTTTGTCTTGTCTGAAGTCAGCATTCGACACATTAAAACTTAAGCCGTATTGTAACTGAAGCTTTATCTTTTTTAACCCGCCCCTGATCGTTAATGCCGGTTCTACAAGAAAATTGGAAGAATTTTTACTCAAATAGTCAGTCTGGAATTCATTCTCATAGTATAGACTACCATCTATCTTATTGTACGACAAATTGCATATCCGCGCTGAAATGGCGGCAGAAAAATATTTTGTTTTATATCCGAAATTGGGCTGTATCCCGATCCTGAGGATATTGGCCGAAATTTTCCCCAGTGTTTGCGGATTTGAGTTAATTGTCGA
>Ga0138256_10005046_pt1 | contig 13976 bp, 11 predicted proteins | sample KNB2016incub_MG_FD_105486 | JGI IMG/M metagenome (GOLD analysis project Ga0138256, IMG submission 105486) | Active sludge microbial communities from wastewater in Klosterneuburg, Austria - KNB2014incub_MG | ecosystem: Engineered > WWTP > Activated sludge > Unclassified | place: Austria...
AGCACCAGCATCTGCGCCAGGGTGATGCGGCGGGCCATGTCGGCCATCTTGATCTGCGCGCTCTGTGTCGCCGCCACCGGGCGGTCGAACAGGATGCGTTCCTTGGTGTACTTCAGCACCTCGTCGAGGCAGGCGATGGCCGCACCAATCGGGCCCCAGGTGATGCCGTAGCGCGCCTGGGTCAGGCAGCCCAGCGGACCCTTCAGGCCCTTCACGTTAGGCAGGCGGTTGGCCTCCGGCACGCGCACGTTGTCGAAGAACAGCGCGCTGGTCACCGAGGCGCGCAGGCTCATCTTCTTGTGGATCTCCTGCGCGGTGAAGCCAGCGAAACCCTTCTCGACCAGGAAGCCCTGGATGCCGTCTTCCGTCTGCGCCCAGACGATCGCGATATCGGCCAGGTTGCCGTTGGTGATCCACATCTTGGAACCGTTGAGGATCCAGTCGTCGCCATCACGGACGGCGCGGGTCTTCATGTTGGCCGGGTCGGAGCCGCCCTGCGGCTCGGTCAGGCCGAAGCATCCGATCACCTTGCCCGCGGCCATGTCCGGCAGCCAGCGCATGCGCTGTTCCTCGGTGCCATAGGCGTAGATCGGATACATGCACAGCGAGCTCTGCACGGAAACGAAGCTGCGGATGCCGCTGTCGCCACGCTCCAACTCTTGGCAGATCAGGCCGTAGCTGACGGCGTTGAGGCCGGCGCAACCGTACTTCTCCGGCAACGACGAACCGAGCAGGCCCATCTCCGCGATCTCGGGGACCAGTTCCTTCGGGAAACGCGCCTGGTCGAAGGCGTCGCCGATGATCGGGATCACCCGTTCGTCGGTGAAACGCGCAACGGTGTCCTGCACCGCGCGCTCCTCGTCGCTGAGCAGGGAACGGACATCGAACAGATCGTAGGGAGGCAGGGCCATGGCAGTCGTGTCGGGGCTGGCAAAGCGCCATTGTAGTCGCGCAGGCCGCCCAACCGGCACCTGCGATATGACCAGCCGGCACCGCCGAAACGCCGCGGTTTCGGCCAAAGCCATGCGATTCGCCACTCACCCCGCGTTGGCGGCGCAAAAGTTGGCGGAGCCGGAGAAACTCCGGCCCCGCCGGGCATCGCGCGGTTGGTACAGTCCCGCGGTCAGCCGTTCGGGGCACTCGCCAGCGAGGCGACCGGAGTCACCACCTCGCCATCGAGGAGCGGCAATCGTTCGCCCGGCGGCTGCGCCATGCGCACGGTGCGGATGTCGCCATCGACCATGTAGCGCACGTCATAGGCGACGGTGCGGTCGTCGCTGCCCAGCGCGATCCGCTCGCCGGGCTTGCGGTCGGTCTGCATGGTCCCGGTGGTGCCATCGGGATTCCGGTAGGTCACCTTCCAGGCCACCGTCCGCGACGAGGTCGACGTGTTGTTGACCGTGCGGCAGCGGCGATCGACGCGGTTCACCACCTGCCCACCGACGTGGTTGCGGTCGACGCGGTTGCCGATGAAGCCGCCCGCGACCGCACCAGCCGCAGTCGCGGCCTTGCGTCCGTCGCCGCCGCCGACCTGGTTGCCGACCAGCCCACCGATCAGCGCGCCCGCCACGGTGCCGCCGACATTGCCATCGCGCTCAGGCATGCGTTGCTGCACGGCGACGTCCTCGCAAACCTGCTGCGGCGTGGTGGTGCTGCTCGATTCGCGGACCGGGTCGGTACCGATCACGGTGGCGTAGCGCTCCTCACGTTCGATCACCGGCTCGACGCCGACGACGTCCGCATAGTCCAGGCCGGTCCGCGCGCGACTGTCGATGCTTCGCCCCGCATCATCCGCCAGCGCGGTCGGCTGGCCTGGGGCCTTGCTGTTGTTGTTGATGAAGCCGGCAGTGGCCACGCCACCCACCAAGAGCGCTCCAAGTGCGATCGCAAGCGTATTGTTCTTCAGCATGATGTTCGCTCCAGCGTCGTGTGACGTGCTGGATTGCAACACCCCGACCATGAACAACCGCGGAGTCGAGGCCGTGCACGATGGACGGCATTCACGCTTGTGCAGGCCGCGTGCATGCTAGCGTTTGCTGCAATCCACACGGACGCCTCCCACATGGCCAACCCCCTGCTCGGCCCGGTACTCGGCTGGTTCGGCAAGCTGAGCTACCCGCGGCTCTTCGTCGCAACCGCTGCGTTGTTCGTCGCCGACATGCTGGTTCCGGATTTCATCCCGTTCGTGGATGAACTGTTGCTCGGCCTGGGCACGCTGTTGCTGGCGAACTGGAAACGCGTCAAGCCGACCCGCAACGGGAACACCATCGACAGCGAGTCGCGACAGGGCTGACGCCACGGATGCTGGTCGACAGCCACAGCCATTTCGATGCGCGGGAATTCGATCCCGACCGAGGCGCGGCGCATGCGCGCGCGCTTGCGGCAGGCGTCGCTGCGCAAGTGGTGCCCGCGGTGGACGCGGCCGGATGGCCGAAGCTGAAGACGGTCTGCGAGGAACTCCCGGGCCTGCATCCGGCCTACGGCCTGCATCCGATGTACCTGGACGCCCATCGCCCCATCCATCTCGAAGAACTCGCGGGCTGGATCGAACGCGAATCCCCGGTCGCGGTCGGCGAATGCGGCCTGGACTACTTCGTAGACGGCCTCGACCACGAGGATCAGCAGGTTTACTTCGACGGACAACTGCGACTGGCCCGCGACTTCGACCTGCCGGTCATCGTGCATGCGCGTCGCGCCGTCGATGCCGTGGTCGCCTCGATCCGCAAGGTCGGTGGCCTGCGCGGCGTGGTGCATAGCTTCTCCGGCAGCGCGGAACAGGCCGCGCAACTGCACAAGCTCGGCTTCCTGCTTGGCATCGGCGGCCCGGTCACCTACGAGCGCGCGAATCGCCTGCGCGGGATCGTGGCGACCATGCCACTCGAACAGTTGCTGCTGGAAACCGACAGCCCCGACCAGCCCGGCGCCGGGCATCGCGGCGAACGCAATGAGCCCGCGCACCTCGTCGAGGTGCTCGATGTCGTGGCCACACTCCGCCGCACTACGCGGGAGGAACTGGCGTCGGCGACCACGGCAAACGCCGAACGCCTCTTCGTCATCGCAGCAGGATGAGCGGGTTGGCGTGGGCAGGCTCGGATCGACCAGAGCAATTGGCCCAGTCTGCTGGCCGGTAGCGGCGCACGGCCGGGGTGACGCGCGCCGCTCGATCCACACGTCCTGTGTGATGTCGCGGTCGCAGACCTTCCATGGCCTGCTCGCGCGTCACCCCGGCCATGCACCACTCCGGTCGAACGTCATCGCGATTTGAGCAACATCTCCAGCACCTTCCCCACCGCCGCGAACGCAAACGCGCCGGTCACGTGCGTGGCCGCGCCAAGGCCGGCGCCGCAGTCCAGCTTCAAGGCCTCGTCCTTGCCGAGTTGCGGGCGGATGCCGCAGACGCTGCCATCGGCCTGCGGATAACGCACGTTCTCCAGCGAGTACACCGCCGGCACGCCGAAGTAGCGGTCGTGGTTCTTCGGGAAGTTGAACTCGCCACGCAGCTTCCGCCGGATCAGCGACAGCATCGCGTCGTGCTCGGTGCGCGAGAGGTCGCGCACGCGCACCTGGGTGACGTCGCTGCGACCGCCAGCGGAACCGACCGTCACGATGGGCTGCTTGCGCCGGCGGCAATACGCGATCGCCTCGACCTTGCTGCGGAAACTGTCGCAGGCATCCAGCACCAGGTCGCCGGGCGCGTCCAACAATTCGCCGAGGTTCGACGGGGTGAGGAACTGCTGCCTGAGGTCGAGCTCGATGGCGGGATTGATCCCGCGCAGGCGTTCGCCCATCGCCTCGACCTTGGCGCGTCCGTACTGGCCCTCCAGCGCCGGCAACTGACGGTTGGTATTCGACACGCACAGGTCGTCGGCATCGACCAGGGTCAGCTTGCCGATGCCGCTGCGTGCCAGTGCTTCCACCGCCCACGAGCCCACCCCGCCGATGCCGACCACGGTGACGTGGCAGCCGGCGAAGCGCTCAAGCGCGCCGATGCCATACAGGCGATCGATGCCACCAAAACGTTCGCGCAATCCGTTGTCCATGGCGGGAAGTCTAGCCGCCAGCACGCGGGCAAGGCTTCAGGGATCGCGTTTGCTGCAGTCATGCTGCAGCAGTTGCAAGGCGTGTTGCGGTGCGCCATGCTGCAGCCGGCGCCTCTTAGAGTGTTTGCTCCATGACCGCGACTCGCATCATCAAGAAGTACCCGAACCGCCGCCTTTACGACACCGAGATCTCGAGTTACATCACGATCGAGGACGTGCGCCAGCTGATCATCGACGGCGAGACCTTCGAGGTTCGCGATGCGAAGACGGGCGACGACCTGACCAGGCAGGTATTGCTGCAGATCATCGCCGAGCACGAGCAGGACGGGCAGCCGATGTTGTCCACCCAGTTGCTCAGCCACCTGATCCGCTTCTACGGCGATTCGCTGCAGGGCTTCATGGGCAACTACCTGGAACGCTCGATGCAGGTGTTCCTGGACCAGCAACAGCAGTTCCGCCAGCAGATGGGCGGACTGATGGGACAGACGCCGTGGACCATGCTCAACCAACTCACCGAGCGCAACATGGAGGTCTGGAAGGATTTCCAGAAGAACCTGGTGGGCGGCATGGGCAGCCCGACCGGGACGCCGCCTCCGCAGCGGGATCGCGATCCGCGCAAACCGCGCTGACGTCGGCTGCGATGACATGAAAAACGGGCCTCGCGGCCCGTTTTCGTTTGGCCTGAATCAGTGAGTGCGAGCACTCAGGGCGCGCGCGCGGCAGTACCGCAATACTTCTCGCGGAACGCCAGCGCCTTCGGCATCAGCGATTCAAGGTGCTGGATGCGGGTTTCCGGGCTTGGATGGGTCGATGCGAATTCGGGCGGGCTCTGGCCGCCGCTGGCCTGCGCCATCCGCTGCCAAAGCGGTACCGCCTCGCGGGGGTCGAAGCACGCGGCGGCGGCCAGCATCAACCCCACCTCGTCCGCCTGCGTTTCATGGCTGCGCGCATACGGCAGGGCCGAGGTGACGCCATAGGCCGACATCACCGTCTGCATGGTGCCGGCGTCCATCCCGCCCGCCGCGCCGGCCATCTGCCCGATCTGCTCGAGCTTGCCGCGCGCCATCCGCTGCGCACCGTGCCGCATCAGCGCGTGCGCAATCTCATGGCCCATCACCGCTGCCATGCCGTCCTGGTTCTTCGCCACCGGCACCAGGCCGGTATAGACCGCCATCTTGCCGCCCGGCAGCGCGAACGCATTGGCCTGGTCCGACTGGATCACGTTGACGGTCCACTCGAAGCCGACGGCGAAATTCCGCGCCTCGATGCCGCGTTCGGTGGCGAGGTCGCGCTCGACCTCGTCCACCTTGTCGATCAGCCGGGTGGCGATGCCGCTGATCTGCCGGGCGATCTCCGAGTTCGGATCGACCGGCCGCTCCTGGCTGAGGATCTCGCGATAGGCCTGCAGCCCCAATGCGCTTTCCTGCTCGGCATCCAGGGTCTTGTCGATCAGCACCTGCTCGCCGGTGTAGGGATCCACGGTTCGATTGGAGAAGTAGTAGTAGGCGCCGTAGACGAGCAGCACCCCCACCACCAACAGGCGCAGGCCGCCGCCACGCTTTCGCGACTGGTTGCCCATCGGATTCTGGTTCATCGCCCCGCTCCCTCTTGTTTGAATTCTCGAATTGCCGCGCCGCGCGCTTGCCCGGCGATCATCTACAACTGCCGCACCAGCCTGAAACCCACCCGCGCATTGGTCGCGTCGGTGCCGCCCGACGTTCGCCATGCCGAGCGCACCTGCGCCGGGGCGCTCGCCCAGGAGCCACCGCGATACATGCGGTTGCGGCAACCGGGATTGACCCAAGCCGCGCCAGTGGCCGGTGCACGCCGGTATCCCTGGTGCCAGCAATCGGCCACCCACTCGGAAACATTGCCCGCCATGTCGTGAAGACGGAATGCATTCGCCTCGAAACTGCCCACTGGCGCCGGCCCCCACCAGCCATCGCCGTAGCCGACGAACGCATTGCTCCAGCGTCGACCCTGCGGCGATATATCGCGACCACCGGTCAGGTTCTCGACGCCCTCCGGCGGAGCCCCCTCGCCCCACGGATAGCGGGTGGTGGTGCCCGCGCGCAGCGCGTATTCGAATTCGGCCTCGCTGGGCAGGCGGTAGTGCGCGCCGGATTGTTCGGAGAGCCAGGCCGCGTAGGCTTCGGCATCGCGTGCGGTGACATGGATCACCGGCATGCCTGGCGCCGCCGGGCGGCCGTCATAGCCTGATCGCCAGTCGATCCCGCTGCCGCGCACGAAGTTGCCGCTGCGCACGTCGTAGGCCAACGAGTGGCCGCGCTCGGTGGCGCGCGTTTCGTAGCCGCTGGCTGACACGAAGCGGCCGAATTCGGCGACGGTGATCTCGTGCCTGGTCATCGCGAAGCCGCGTTCCAGCCGCACCAGGTGGCGCGGCTGTTCGTCCTTGCTGGCATCCACCTCATCCGTGGGCGCGCCCATCTGGAAGGCGCCATGCGGCACCACCACCAGCCCGGGTCCGCGGCTGCCGTCGTCGAGGCCGTCGGTGAATACCTGGCCGGGGCGGAACAGCCCGTAGTTGCTGACCAGGTCGATGCGCTGGCGCAGTTCGACGCTGGCCGGATCGCCGGCATGGGCGATGAGCAGCATGTCGGCCAGGCGTTCGCGTGCCGTCCGCAAGCCGTCCGCATCGCCGAGTGCTATCAAGCCCTCGTCGCGCAAGCGGCGCACCCGCTGCGCACGCATGACCTCGATCCGCGCGGCGGATGCGGGGATGGTTTGCGGATGCTGGCGCACGCGTTGCGCGCGCGCGAGGTCCGCCTTGGCGGAATCGAAATCGCCGGCAGCCGCCGCTGCTTCGGCGCTGCGGATCAGCGCTGACTCCACCGCACCGATGCCGAGGTGCGCGCGCATCTGCCCCGGTCGCAATCGCAGGGCGGCATGGAAGGCGTCAAGGGCGCCCCCCGGCGTGTCCAACCGGCCGGCGATCAGCGCCTGCGTGCCGGCCAGGCTGCGCTCGCGCGCCTGTTCGGCGGCATCCACCGCCTGCAGGTAAGCCTGTACCCGCGGCGCATCCGGCCACAACGTGCGCAGCACTGTGGCGTGGCGCTGGGCGAAACGCAGCGCCGCGAGGTCTTCGTCGGCCGCATCCAGCGCGGCATTCGCCTGACCGATCAGCGCCGACTGCGCGCGATCGAGCAATTTCGCATCGGCCTCGTCGCCGGGATGCTGGCGTTGCAGGGCGATCAGGATCGGGATCGCCGACGCGCTGGTCTCGAACAGGTCGCCCTGGCTGAGCGCGCGCTCGGCCGCCTTGCGCGCCGCAGCAGGATCGTCGACCTGCACCGTCGGCAGCGTCCAGCTGAGCACGCTGGCCAACGCGTCGTCGCCGCTGATGCTGACGCTGCCCGCGGGCAGTTCAGCCTGCGCGGGCGCCGGCGGTGGCGCCTCGGGCGCATCCGGCCGGCAGGCGACGAGCACCAGCGGGACGAACATGGCAATGACGGTCCAGCCTGCGCGCAAACGACACTCCGGGACGCCGGCTACAAGGCCGCGATGATGGTTCGGGCGAACTTAGGCCAAGTCGACCACCCCGGCAACCGCATAATGGGCGCATGACCGAATGGATCGACACCCCCGGCGCGCTGCGCGCGCGACTCGCCCACCCACCCACCGCAGTCGGGCTGGATACCGAATTCATCCGCGAACGCACCTACTGGCCGCAACTGGCGCTGGTGCAGATCGCCCTGGGCGACGCCAGCGACCCGAGCGCAAGCGGCGACATCCTGCTGGTGGATCCGTTGGTGCCCGGCATGCCCGAGGCGCTGGCGACGCTGCTGGTGGATCCCACCGTGCTCAAGCTGATGCACAGCCCCAGCGAGGACCTGGTCGCGTTCCAGCATGCCTGCGGAGTGCTGCCGGTCTCGCTGTTCGACACCCAGGCCGCTGCCGCGCTATGCGGCACCGGTGGCGGTCTCGGTTACCAGAAGTTGGTGCAGGAAGTGACCGGCGTCGTGCTGGAAAAGGGCGAAACCCGTTCCGACTGGATGCGCCGGCCGTTGTCAGCGTCGCAACTCGACTACGCCGCGGATGACGTACGCCACCTGCACGCCATCCACCACGTGCTGCAGGCGAAGCTGGACACCTTGGGCCGCGGAGGCTGGCTGGCCGAGGACATTGCCCGCCAACTTGCGAATGCCGCCAATGAAGACGGCGATCGTTGGCCGCACCTGGCGGTGCGCAGCAGCCAGTTCCTGGATGCGCCCGCGCAGCGTCGCCTGCTCCGGCTGCTGCGCTGGCGCGAGGGCCAGGCGCGCCGCAGCGACCGTCCGCGCAGCTGGATCCTGGACAACGAACTGGCTGCGGCGCTGGCCCGCAGCAACCCTGCAAGCCCCGATGCGTTGCAGGCGCAACTGGACGCCACCCCCAAATCCCCGCGCAGCCTGCGCGATGCGCTGTGGCAGGCCCTCACCACGCCATTGCCGGACGAAGAAGACGCCCCGCTGGCGCGCGGCGACGACCGCGACAAGAAGCAGTTGCGCGCGATGCAGGACGCGGTGCTGGCCACCGCCGGCGAACTCGGTGTCCCCGAAGGCCTGCTGGCCTCGCGCAAGTTGCTGGAAGCCCTGCAGGATGGCGGAGGCTGGACCGGTCCGCTGGCCGGCTGGCGTCGCCAAGCGCTGGAAGCCCGCCTCGGCCCCCTGATCGCATCTGGCGGGACCAGCCCGGGCTCCGTATAATCGGCGGCGTTGTTCATCGTGGGGCGGTAGCTCAGCTGGGAGAGCGCCACGTTCGCATCGTGGAGGTCAGGGGTTCGATCCCCCTCCGCTCCACCACGATTTCAAGGCCGGCCTAGCGCCGGCCTTTTTTTTGCACGATGCCGAGTCGCGCGGGATTCAATCGTGCAGGACTTGGTCGGGCAAGAACATCCGGCCGATGGCGAGCGCGGTCTCGTAAGGCGCGGGCTCGTTGCGGTTGCTGAGCAAGACCACGGTCAGCCGCTGCCGCGGCCAACGCACGATCACGTTGCGGAAGCCGATGGTTTCGCCGGAATGCCAGGCGGTGTCGCCGGTGATCCGCCAGCCGAAGCCGTAATGCGCCACGCGGCCCTCCCCCGTCACTTCGACCTGCTTGCCGAAGGCGAGCGCACGCGATGCGTCGCTGAGCAGCCTGTCGTCGTCGAGGGCGGCATCCCAGCGCGCCAGGTCATGGGTGTTGGAGTAGATTCCGCCATCGCCCAGCACCGCGCTGGTCGAGCTCTGGTCGGTGCGCCCCCATTGACCATCGACGGCGCTGTAGCCCCAGGCGCGATTCGACACCTCCGGGCCAGCGGCCACGAAGGCCACGGTGTCGTGCATGCCGAGCAGCAGGAAGATGCGGCTGCGCAGGAAGCCAGGAAAGTCCAAGCCTGAAGCGCGCTCCACCACCAGGGCCAGCAACGCATAGCCGCTGTTGCTGTAGCGGTACGCACTGCCCGGCGGGAACTGCAGGCGATCTTGCTGTTCGAGCAGGGCGAGCACGCCGGCGTCGCGGATCTGGCCGGCATAGGGCTCGGTCATCAGGTCTTCGTAGTCGAGGAGGCCCGAGGTATGCGTCAGCAGCTGGCGCAGGGTGACCGCATCGGTCGCGGCCGGAAGCGATGGCAGCCACTTGCGCACTCGATCGTCGATGGCGAGCTTGCCGTCCTGCGCCAGCAGGAGGATCGCCGCGGCGGTGAACTGCTTGCTGACCGACGCCAGCCGGTAATTGGTCGCGGGGCCGGCCTCGATGCCCTGCTCCAGGTCGGAGCGGCCGTAGCCGCGATGTACACGCGCTTCGCCATCGTGCAGGACCAGCAGGGACGCGCCGGGCGCGTCACCCTCGTAGCGTTGCATCAGGCGTTCGATCGCGGCATCGGGCATCGTGGACTCGGGGGCAGTCACGGGCACGTCGTAGTACGTGCGGGGGGTGGGTTCGGGCTGGAAGGTGTAGTGCCACCATTCCATCGGATAGTTGCGGAAGCCGGCCGCCTGCATCGCGTCGCGCAGGCGCAGGCGGTTGGCACGCTGGCTGGCGTCGACGTCGGGCGAGTCGGTGTTGGCGCGGGTGCCGAAGAAGTCGAATTCGGTGCCCATGTCGAGCGGCTTGCATGCAGCGCCGGACCGCTCGCATTGCAGCAGGGTCAGGTCGACGGTCGCGCCGCGGCTGTGCCCGGACATCGGCGCGATGTACTCGCCGACCAGTTGCGCCTTGTCGAGATCCGGGTAGTGCGCTGCCTTCGTCTTCAGGTCGGCGGGATCGTTCACCCAGCGCATGAAGTGGGCGACCGCGCGCGCCGGCCGGTAGCAGTCGAAGATACGCAGGCGCTGGTGTTGCTCGCGCAACGCGGCCTCGACCTTCGCCAGCGCGTCGGCGGCCTCGCGCTTGAGCCAGCAACGCGGCGCTGCGTAGCCATCGACCGGCGCGCCTACGAAGTTGTCGCTGCCGAAATAACGGATGTCCTGGGCGATGCCGGGCACGATCGTGCGGATATCGACCATCCCCGCCTCGTCCATGCTGGCCGCAGGCGAAAGCGTCGGCGGATCGACGGCACCAGCGGTCGTGCAGACCACCAGCAACAGCATCGCCAGCGCGCGCCTCGCTTCAATCACAACCACCTACCCGCACGAAATCGAGATCCTCGTAGTCGGAACTGAAGTCGCCGCCTGGATCGATCTTCGCCATCCGCATGCGCGGGCCGGCGCTGCCTGCAGAGAAGGCCAGGAAGGCATCCAGATCGACCGATGGGTCGTCCCAATGCAGCAGATAGCGGCCATCGAGTTCGCCGACACGCCCATGCATCTTCGGCGACTTCGCCGAGCGCCATTCGACCGCACCGTCGACCGCGCACAGGCGCACCTCGCCGAACCATGGGTCGCGCCAGGTGCCCAGCCAGCCCTGCATTTGCGCGGGCGCGACCGGCGTGCGCTTTCCGATGTCGGGCAATGGCGGCTTCGCCTTCGAGACGCCGGTGGTCGATGCCGGCTTCGCCAGTTCGTCGGCAAACCCGTCCACGCCCAGCGATTTCTCCGGCGCGGTGAACAGCTTCAGCAGCACGTGCGCCAGCACGGTGCGCGCGTTGCTGCCATCGCCGTTGATCATGAACACGAAGCCGGACCTGCGATCCGGCACCAGCATCATCATCGAGTACATCCCGCCCAGCGTGCCGGTATGCGACACCGTCCACACGCCATCCACGTCGGCCAGGCGGAATCCGTAGGCATAGGCGTAGTAATGGGTGTTGTCCCAGCGCTTGCGCTGCGCCGAGATCGGCATCGGCGTGCGCGCCTTCCACATCTCGGCGCGCTGCGCTTCGCCCAGCCATTGCTTCTGGGCCTCACTGGGAACCAGCCAGTTGTTCGCCCAGGCCAGCATGTCGTCGAGGCCGCAACGGATGCCGCCCGCCGGCGCCGACGCGATCGCCGGTACGAGCTCGCCATCGCGACGCATCGCCTCGTTGCGATCGTTGGCGCGTGTGTGCGGCTGCGCCACGCTGCCGGCATCGGCCAGCGAAAATTCACCGACCCGGCATCCGTCCAGGCCCAGCGGTTCGAACAGTTCGCGGCGCACCAGTTCTTCGTAGGACGCGCCACCGGCCGCCGCGGCGACCTCACCGGCCACCACGTACAGCAGGTTGTCGTAGGCGTAGCCGGCGCGGAAGCCGTAGGCCGGCTTGATGTGGCGCAGGCCGCGGACGATGTCGTCGCGGGTGAACAGGTTCGGTTCCGGCCAGAGCATCAGGTCGCCGCCGCCCTCGGGCAGGCCGCTGTTGTGGACCAGCAGGTCGCTGACGGTCATGTGCTGGGTGACCCACGGGTCGTGCATCGCGAACTGCGGCAGGTGCTTCACCACCGGGTCGTCCCAGCGCAGCTTGCCCTGCTGCACCAGCCGCGCCAGCACCGCGCCGGTCATCGCCTTGCTGTTGGAGGCGATCTTGAACAGCGTCCTGGTCGTCACCGGATCGCCGCTGCCGGCCACGGTTTCGCCATGGCCACGTGCGTAGACGACCTTGCCGCCATCGATCACGCCCACCGCGATGCCCGGCAGTTTGTAGCGTTCGATGGTGGCGCGCACGGCGGCGTCGATGGCTTCGGGCGTTGGCCCTGCCGCAGGTTCACGCGCCTGCAGCGATGGCGCGCACGCCAGGCCGAGTGCAAGCAATGCCAATCCTGCCGGGCGGATCATGCGGTCTTCCAGTCGGTGGCCGGGCGCTCGCCGGCAATCATCTCATCGAAGCTCTGCCGCTTGCGGACCACGGCGTAGCGACCGTCGTCCACCAGCACTTCCGCCGCCAACGGCCGCGAGTTGTAGGTGGAGGCCATCGCCGCGCCGTACGCACCCGCGCCGAGGATCGCGACCAGGTCACCGGCCTCGCAACGCGGCAAGGCGCGGGCAACGGCGAAGGTATCGCCGGTTTCGCAGACCGGGCCGACGACGTCGTAGGCCAGGCGTTCGCGCCCGTCGTTGTCGCCGATCCGGACGATGTCGTGCCAGGCCTCGTACAGGCTGGGCCGCAGCAGGTCGTTCATCGCCGCATCCAGCACCAGGAAGTGGCGCGCCTCGCCCTCCTTCAACAGCATCACCCGCGACAGCAACACGCCGGCCTCCGCGACCAGCCAACGCCCGGGCTCGACCAGGATGCGTCCCTCGAAGCCAGCCAGTGCCGCACGGATTTCGGCCACGTAGTCGCCCGCATCCGGGGCCTGCTCGCCCTCGCGATAGCGCACGCCGAGTCCACCGCCCACGTCGATGCTGGCGATGGAATGCCCCGCCGCCGCCAGTTCCTTCCAGAACGCGGCCATGCGTTGCAGCGCCTCGCGCACCGGATCCAGGCTCAGCAGTTGCGAGCCGATATGCATGTGCAGGCCATCCAGCTGCACCGCCGGCCACTGCGCCTTGGCGTCGAACCAGCGCCGCGCCTCGGCGATGGAGACGCCGAACTTGTTCTCCGCCTTCCCCGTGGAAATCTTGGCGTGGGTTTGCGCATCGACATCCGGATTGATCCGCACCGAGGCGCGCGCGGTATCGCCACGCGCCGCCGAGATCGCCTGCAACAGTTCGAGTTCCGCACGCGATTCGAGATTGAAGCGGGCGACGCCGGCATCCAGTGCAAGCTCGATTTCCGCCGCCGACTTGCCCACGCCCGAGAACACGATGCGGTCCGCCGGGATGCCTGCGCGCAATGCCCGCTGCAACTCGCCGCCGGAGACGATGTCGGCGCCCACGCCCTCGTCCGCCAGCAGGCGCAGCACCGCGCCGTTGCCATTGGCCTTGACCGCGTAGCAGATGCCGGCATCCAACCCTTCCAGCGCAGTCGCCAGCGCGCGCACCCTCGCCCGGATCGCCGGTGCCGAGTAGGCGTACAGCGGGGTGCCCTCGTTTGCGGCGAGCACGCCGGGGTCGATGCCTTCGAACATCCCGGCAAGGCCGGCCAGCTCCAGATCCTGCATGTGCGGTTCCAAAAAAGCAGCGGCCCAGACATCGGGCCGCCGAGGGAGGGTCTCAGCAAACGACCAGGATGGCCTGCATCCCATTGAACCGCATCAGAAATCCCAAGTCAGGACCAGGTTCATGTAGCGCGGCGACTGCCAAGCGCGCGCCTGTCCGAAATACGGCATCGTGGCGCTCGGCGCGCTCTCGTAACGGGAGTGCACGCGGGTCGCCGTCTCGCTGTTCAGCAGGTTGTACACCGAGAAACGCGCCTTCACGTCGATGCCTTCGACCGGCAGCGTCCAGGTTACGTTGGCTCCGAGGTTGGTCACCCACGGCATCCGCCCAAACGCGCCATTCTCGGTGAAAACAAGTTCTCGATTGATGCTGGAGCAGTTGGCCACGCAGAGCCAGCCGGAACCGCCGCCGCTGCCCTCGCTGGGGCCGCCCGCGCTCCGGTTATCGTTGGGCCAGCGCACGCCGAATGCGGTGATCGGGCCGCCCGAGTGCGCCGACAGGGTC
>Ga0138256_10005047_pt1 | contig 13975 bp, 10 predicted proteins | sample KNB2016incub_MG_FD_105486 | JGI IMG/M metagenome (GOLD analysis project Ga0138256, IMG submission 105486) | Active sludge microbial communities from wastewater in Klosterneuburg, Austria - KNB2014incub_MG | ecosystem: Engineered > WWTP > Activated sludge > Unclassified | place: Austria...
AGCGCACTCGAAAAAGCGATTGGAAATAATCAAGATGAACAAGGCATTTACGGTTGCTGCCTCAATACCGATATTGAAAGTTATACCACAATCGCAGAGCCTTTAGAACCCAGGTTATTGAGGGAGCGGTTAAATAACTATCACAATCTTCTCAAAAATCCTATAGTCTCCCAAAATGGGCATATTATGGATATGCACGGCGATTCGATGCTCGCTATCTGGATCGCTGATGCTAATGACACGCAAGTACGAGCCAGAGCTTGTCAGGCATCGCTTGACATCGCTATGGCCATTGAACAATCCAATCACCTACCATCCGAACGTATGGCTTCAATGCCCACGAGATTTGGACTTCATTTTGGGGAAATGTCTTTACGAAGAGAACAAGGTTCTTACAATGTAGTCGGTGATGTTGTTAATACATCGAACCGCATCCAAGACTCAAATAAGCTATTTAAAACACGCATATTATTATCAGGAGAAATAAACGAAGGCTTGGATGATTTTCTTATTCGCCCATTAGGCTCAAATTATTTACGAGGCCGAGTACACCCTATACATCTATACGAACTAATCCATCACAAACATTCGGCAACCTCGGATCAGTTGTGGCTATGTGAAATTTTCAAAGAGGCCTTCATGCATTATGAATTACAGAATTGGAGCTTAGCAAAACGATATTTTTCAGAAATATTAAAAACATTTCCACATGATGGACCAACACAGTATTTTATAAAGATTTGCCAGACCCCGCCCCCTTCTGGGCAGCAATAGAATTCCTGAAAAGCTGCGATTAAACACTGGCCCCGACAATGGTCATTACCTCAATCGCCTTTAAATGTAACAGTTGAGCAATCTCCTCGTAATCATCAGGCAACGCAGCATCATCCCAACCATTAGCAGAATGTCTAGCTAGGTTCACTGCAAGAATGACATTACGGACTCTTTGTTGATTCTGATTGCTATCATCGGTCAGCGCAATGAGCAACTCAGGGAGTTTCCATTTAACAGCAAGCTCTAATTGCAATTGATTAAGGGTAAATCCTAGGACACTTTGCTGCGCTGCCGCACTCCTCATTGATTTATCCTTAGTTTGAAGCTGTTTGATTTGCAGCATTTCCTTCGGTGAGAAACACCACATCAATATCTCGGCAATATCATGCAAAAACGCCGCAATACGAATTTCTTCATAATGTAAATCGTGTAACCGAACGGCCCAATCAAAAGCATACGTTGAAGCAATGTTGGCACGGTGGGCAGTTTTAAGTAGATAAACCAACGCGGACGTGTTACCACTTTGGGTCAAAATTTCTTCAACCAAAGGTTGAGCGGGTACTTGTTCGAGTGTCGTTTCTAATCCAAGCATCAATGCAATCTGTTCAACTTCAAATACATCATGCTTCTGTGCGAAATGCTTATGTGATTGCATGTACCGCAATAACTTCACCATCATAAGAGGATCGTTCTTGACTATTTGAGCAAAAATACGTGCATTCATATGTTGTACGTCTTGCTGCAATTTAGAAAGGCTACGGGCAGTTTGCTTAAGAACAGGAATTTCAGCGGCCGTAAGAAAACCGACCCACTCTGATAATTTTCTTGGTTTATCTTGAGACATGCTGAGCTCCTGATATTGAATAACTTATAAAACCCTACGACATTCCTTAATCAATATTTAGGAAACAATGGCTTACAAACACTTAACTAGCTAATTTGCCATTTAACATTTCCAATACTGCACCAATTCTAGTATATCGAATCCGTGTAATCCCCCCATTGTTTACTTTGATCAGATAGAGATTTTTAGGAGAAATATCAAGCACTTGTGCAATAATGGCACGAATAACACCAGCATGCGTCACTATCAACACATGATTATTTCGATGACGCTCGACAATTTCTTGATAAGCAAGATTGACTCGACCAATAAAATCATCGAGAGGCTCAGCACCATCTGGACGTTGCTTGACAGGATCACTGATAAAAGCGCTATATTCGGCGGCACGGTCAATTTTTACAGCATCATGACTCAATCCTTCCCACACACCGAAACCCACCTCTTTAAAACGCAATTCGACCGTCACGTCAATCCCATAACGCTTTCCCAATTCATGCGCAAATACCTGGCAACGTTGCAACGGTGAAGTAATAATATGATCCCACGTATTACATGACCCTACTCCGTCCCACATTTGCGACCAACCCTTTTCAGTTAATGGATCATCGATAGCATGACCACGGTAGCGATGCCCGCCGACTGGTTCCCCGTGACGAATTAAATCTATTGTAGTTTTAGGCATAACAATTCCAAGATATTCATAATAACAAAGAAAATTTACTCTTGGAATCGAATGAAGTTTCCTAGTTTAACAGTCCGGTCATTCGTTTTACTGGCAACATTGCGCGCAATTTTAACGTACTCAGCATACTCTAATTCATCTTCCTGATGAATCGGTGCAGACATAACGAAATCCGCATGATGGCGCGCTTCTTTCTTTTGACCTTGGTCATATAATAAATCTGCATAAAAAGCGCGAGTAATCACATCCTTGGGAAACAATTCATAGGCTCGCTGCAAATGTATCAAGGCTTTCTGATTACTGCCAAAACTAATTGGAAAACCAGGAAGCAAATGATAAATACGACCTAATGCACGATGCGCGCCCGCATTCTCGTAAGTTTCATCCAACATAACAACTTTCAATAGTAACTCTTCCATAGATCGTATCAAACGTAATGCATTGAGCATACCACTGTCTTCCGCTATTTTTCCCATTGCAACCGCCTTCCAGAAAAGACCACGAACATCATTGGCATTGAGTGCGAGTGCTCGATCAGCAATGGCAATACAGCTTTCGAACAACTCAATCCGGCGTTGTTTGTTCACCTCAAGCTGTGCACGCATATACTCTAAGCGTGAAAGCTCAGCAATAGCTTCAGAATCCTTTGATTCTTGCGTTAAAACCCGCAACCACTGAATCGTTTCAAGCAATAAAGGCGTATCAACAGCATAACGCCATGCCGCCCATTCGATTCTTTGTTTGTTTTCAGATGTCAACAAGGTTGATGAAGACTGAGCGCTGTTGATCGGAACCCACAACAAACAAAAAAAATAAGCAAAGACAATAGTAAGTTTACGTGCACTCGATGATTCTTTCATAGCTTTGATAAAAATAAACGTGTTATTCAATCGAATCAATCACTCACTCAACAAAATGCAACCCTGAATGACTATTCTACGATAAATGCCCATTATGTCGAGAGATTTCCCTGAGCTGAAAAAGGGGTGTTTATAAATTTACTTAGTATCTGATTGAGTTGCATTTGATTGAATGGTTTACTGAGATATTCATACATTCCCGCATCGATACACTGTTTTTTAATCTCTTCAAAGGCATGTGCTGTCAATGCAACAATCGGCGTTTGAGGTGTATTGCTTTGTTGTTCCAATATACGTATTTGTTTTGTTGCTTCAAACCCATCCATCACTGGCATATTACAATCCATCAGAATCAAATCAAAAGACTGAGATAAAAATTTATCGATTGCCTCCGCACCATTGCAAGCTAATGTAACTTTACAACCTAAGCGCTTCAACATCGCCTCACTGATCAATTGATTAACTTCGTTATCTTCAACCAATAACACATGTGCCTGATAACTATCCTTGATTGATAATACAACTGCATCAAGTTGTTGCAAAGGTACTGCAGTCTTCTCCTGTCGGATCGATTCATCATATTTGAGCGGTATACAGGCACAAAACCGCGAGCCCTTACCCAATTCACTGGCTAACGTAATAGTTCCATTCATAAGTGATAACAAATTGCGAGTAATCGCAAGTCCTAGCCCGGTACCGCGGATATGCTCAGAAGATTTTCCTACCTGAGTAAATTCTTGAAACAATTGAGTTTGATTTTCGGCAGATATGCCAATTCCAGTATCCGCAACGATCAGTTTCAGCTCAACATCATTTAATCCAGCAATGGGCACACAAGATACTAGCAACCGAATCTCCCCATTTTCTGTAAACTTAAACGCATTACCGAGTAGATTAAACAATATTTGTTTGATGCGATCTGGATCACCCAGCAAGTCTCGAGAAATCTCACGGTCGATATTAACAGTAAACTTCAGGGATTTTTCCTTAGCTTTGGAATGGAAAAGCCACTCTATTTCATGGATTAAAGTTTGCAAATTAAATGGACGGTTCACGATCGTCAATTTGTTTGCTTCTATCCTGGCAAAATCCAAAATATCATCAATGATATGCAACAACGTTTCTCCAGAATTGCGGATAACACAGAGATAATCAACCTGTTCTTTCGTCAAAGGTGTTGTCGCTAAAATCTCGGCCATGCCCAGCACACCATTCATAGGTGTTCGGATTTCATGGCTCATAGCAGCAAGAAACGCTGATTTTGCTTTACTGGCAGCTTCTGCTTGCATCCGTGCCTTTTGTAAATCATTCGCTTGTTCTTCCAGCAATAACGTTTGATGTTTGGCAGACCAATAACTGTCATGCTGTAATTTACCGTTCAGTATGGAAAAAACAAAATAAGACAACCCAATGACAAGTAACGCCCATGCATCGTCAGGCGCAACGATCAAAGCCAAGCCTACTAAACCAGGTAAATAGATAATCGAAGCAAAAACAAGCATCAAACGGATACGTGGCGAAGTTGCTGCAATACCTCCGGCAGTAAATCCAACTGTTGCAATAATGGTCAATAACGTTGCAATGCTATCTATTTCATTTCTCGAGATAAGAATCAGAAATAAAAAAACAACCCAATTGACAGCAGTTAAAATATAAATAAGTGCGATTGATCTTTCAATAACAATCCGATCAATCCCTTGTTGCGTACAAATCCACCGATAAACAAACAATCGTAGTAACGCTAATATGCCGAGAAATAGCACAACAACTGCAATTAAAAGATTCGTTTGAAGTGCTGGTGAAATAACAATGATGGTTACGCTGCACAAAACATAAAAAAAACCACCCAAATGCATGCGTTGCACAATATCCTTATTGACACTTTCACGAATTTTATCGAGGTTCGCTACTTCTGGATTTGACCACATAATTTGTCAGAGCCTTCCTAAGGTTTTCTGCAACAAATGGTTTATAACACATCACCTTAAATTTCTTAACTATAATAGTCAAAAATTATGCAAATTAACCCTAAAGCCTCAGTTGTTCGCCGCACAGGTGGGCATTTAACAGGTGCCATTAAAGCGATACAGAATCTAGCCTTCGGCTGAGTACTTTTGCTACGAATCAAATTACACGATTTTTTAGAGCACCTTACAGTGTTGTAACTTATTGAAATAAAATAACCACTTCGTGTCGCTACATCTTGCTGTGTTCCCTAAAAATCATACCACACCTCGTCCAGCAGGGATTTCTAGGTTAAAATGAGCCAGATATTCTTTTGAAGGATACAGCTCTTCATAAAAGCCACATTTTCATGACAGCAATTCATAAACTATATAAATAATCTGCGGAAAAATTCTTACTTATGATCAAGTGGATTTTAGGCATCACGATTCTAGCTCTCATCGTACTCTCGCCCCGTTTCAGGAAATTTGCAGTAATATTCATTTTAATAGCATCAATCCTGGGTGTATCGTTATGGCAATATCAAGAGTATGAGAGAAACAAATCAAAAAGCAGCATTCTTCCTTCAGAGCTGACTCTACAAAATATGGAATTCAAACCTTTGGACACAGATCACGAATTCCAAATGACAGGCCGAATCATCAATAACTCTGAAGAACACACTTTAAAGAGCATCATACTGACCGTTACAACACAAGAATGCAATATCGACCAAACTGACTGCTTGATTGTTTCAGAGCAACAAGAAAGTCTGTACATTACAGTACCGCCTCATCAAGCAAGATATTTTAAGAAAGACATCTATTTATATTCCAATCAAAATATTAAAAACGATCTTATCTGGGGCCACTCGATCCGGTATGCGGTTTCAGAGTAACCACGCCGCTGATGCAGCATCTCACATTAGATATCATCCAACTTTGCAACAGACGTAATTCTTTGTAGTTAAGTACCCAATCGCACGCCTTGCTGGCTAAAAAGATTAGCCTAGAAACTGTCATCCGCAATCTTTCTCCACGTCTTTGTTTGATATACTGTTTACTTTGCAAGCAAACCAATCAGCCATGCCGATAATCAAAGTGGAATTTAAGAACTCACAAGGTGAATTCCTATCAGGTTTATTGGAAACACCTTCGGGTAACGCCCAATCATACGCGCTGTTTGCCCATTGCTTCACATGCTCTAAAAATAGCTTAGCTGCAGCAAGAATTGCTAGCGCTTTGGCAGATCAGGGAATAGCGGTTCTGCGTTTTGATTTCACCGGAATAGGCAGCAGCGAAGGGGATTTTTCGAATACTAATTTTTCTTCCAATCTGGAAGATTTAATAGCCGCTGCTAACTACCTTGAACAACACTACGCAGCCCCAGAATTGCTGATTGGACATAGCCTTGGCGGCGCAGCGGTACTGGCCGTTGCTCAAAAACTCCCAACTGTCAAAGCAGTATCCACTATTGGTGCCCCAGCAACCGCTCAGCACATTCAGCATATTTTTCCTGATGCCTATGAAAAATTAAAAGAACAAGCCTCAATTCTGGTAAAACTTGGTGAACAGCATTTTAAGATTCGCCATCAGTTTTTTGCGGATCTAGAAAACTATAACTCTGTAGCACATATCGAGAAACTTAGAAAAGCCTTATTGATATTCCATGCACCACTAGATAACGTGGTTTCCATTGATGAAGCTGCGAGAATTTATAATGCAGCGAAACACCCCAAGAGCTTCGTGTCGCTCGATCAAGCCGATCATTTACTTACCCGATCAGAAGATTCGAATTATGTTGCAATCGTTTTAGCTTCATGGGCTAGTCGCTATCTGACAAAATCGGCTGATACTAAGTCAGAAAACTCAACAGCCACTGTAATTGAACCGGGAACTGTAGTTATTCACGAACGCGATAAAAAATTCACTCGTGAAATCTTAACGCAACAACATCGATTAATCAGTGACGAACCCGTAGCAATGGGAGGATCTGATTTAGGATTGAATCCGTATGAATTATTGTTGGCTGCATTAGGAAGTTGTACATCGATGACTTTGCGCATGTATGCCAATCACAAAAAAATAGATCTTCAAGATATCCAGGTTGAGCTTAGCCATGATCGTGTACACGCTGAAGATTGTACCAATTGTGATAAAGCTGCGATCACGATCGATGTGATCACGCGGAAAATAACACTAAAAGGTGAATTGGATCAACAACAGCGCGAACGACTACTGGAGATCGCCAATCGCTGCCCGGTACACAAAACATTACAAAGCAAAATTCAAATTAATACTGAGTTAACCAACTAATCACATAAAAATGCAAGTTGGTAACGATATAGAAAAACAACGCATCGATAAATGGCTTTGGGTCGCACGCTTTTTTAAAACGCGCTCACTCGCATCGGAATCAGTTGAGCGTGGGCGCGTCACGCTCAACGGGAATCGAATTAAACCAGCCAAGCAAATCTCGTTAGACGATACCCTGACAGTACGTATTGGAAATTATTCCTATGAAATTAAAGTATTAGGGTTAACCAACAAACGAGAATCCGCAACAGAAGCCCAGAAACTCTATCGCGAAACAGATGCAAGTCGTGAACAGAGAGAATTATTGTCGGCTCGTTTAAAAGCACAGCCACCGCTATTTTATAACAAAGGGCGCCCCACTAAACGTGATCGGCGTGACATAGAACGTTTTTTTACGAATCAAGAAGACACTTAAAGTATGCAAATCCGACAAGGAATGCAATTATTCAGACAAACCTCACTTTTAATATAAAACTTGACTATAAAATGGAAAATAAAACCTTTAGTTTAAGCAAAGATGAATTAATACAGCAATCATTTGCACAAATGGATGTACATCTGCAAAGCACATACTATAGCCAAGCGCAGAAACTAGCACTAGCTTGCCGTATTTTGTTTGACAACGGCCATGATTCCGGATTGGCTGGACAAATTACCGCTCGCGGTGAAATACCAGGCACTTACCTGACGCAACGCTTGGGTTTGGGGTTTGACGAAATTTGTGCGAGCAATTTATTACTTGTCAACGAAGATCTGGAAGTCATTGAGGGAAATGGCATGGCTAATCCAGCCAACCGTTTCCATTCATGGTTATATCACGCCAGACCTGATGTACAGTGCATCATACACACGCATGCAATTCATGTCGCAGCGCTTAGCATGCTAGAAATTCCCTTAGAAATCTCACACATGGATAATTGTGTGCTTTATGATGATGTTGCTTTTTTACCTGTCTGGCCGGGTGTTCCTGTCGGAAATAATGAAGGAGAATTAATTTCTCAAGCGATTGGCCATAAAAAAGCGCTGTTGCTTGCACATCATGGATTATTGATTGCGTCCTCGAGCATTGAAGAAGCGTGTATATTAGCGCTCGCTTTTGAAAGAGCTGCCCGAATGCAACTATTAGCCATGGCTGTCGGAAAGATTCAACCCCTAGATCCTGAATTAGGGCAAGAAGCGCATGATTGGATTTTGCGTGGACAGCGTTGCGCAGTAAGCTTTGCTTATTATGCACGACGCAGTTTGCGTAATAATGTAGAGTGTTTAAAATAAGGCTCTGTTTGAAACGCAATATAATATTAACAGTAGAGGCGCATTAACATTTCGATAAAGAAGAATTGTTTGTACCAGCAGAACGTTTCAGTTAGAATCCCCCATTCCCAGGCGCGTAGCTCAGTTGGTTAGAGCACCACCTTGACATGGTGGGGGTCGTTGGTTCGAGTCCAATCGCGCCTACCACATCTGATTCCGCAGCAATCCAAGATCAGGTTCTATCGCATTAATCGCAAAAACGCATACTTCGGATGAGCTAATATGCCATCCCATCCCCTTAAACTAGGCGGATTTATTCTACCAGCGCATAAAATTGTTTTGCAAAAGACATCTGATTTTCTTCTGTCATTTGTTGGACGCTTGAAAAATAGCTGACTGCGCTGCAAACTTTGACCTAGCTTATGTTCACCTCAACGTGGTGTTCCTGGTGATCATTTACAAGAAGACTCCTGCACAACCTGTCTTGCCACTAAAAATCAAACGAGATTGATTATGATATGACGATACGGATCGACCCAATCGCCCAGAAATTCCGGCATAAAGATCGCCAATTGCATCAAGATCAATGAGCCTAGTGACCAGATTCAACTTTCATCTGCGCGGAAAACAACGGCTAACGCAAAATAATCGCATCGGTAATAAACGCTTGGCGCTTAATCGTTACTTATACACTTTAGCAGATACAAGAAAAAGGGCGAGAGTGCGTTACGAAATCGCAACAAAAAGATGGATATTACGCTAATATTTTCTCTACCTCATCCAATTCATTAAGGATTTGTTCAGCCATTTTCTTGATTACTGGAGCCTCAAGTTTTAGCACGTTGGCATGAGGCAGCCTCATAACGTTGGCAACACTTTCTTCCGTGAAATCTCCCTCCATCTCGAGAGCAAACAAGTTAGCGAAACCGACGATAATAACGGAGTCCAGTAACTTTCCTTTGACTGGGTGCTCATGGTGATCCTTCGACATCGCAACGAATTCGTGCGGAAACTTCCATTTCTCCAATAGTTTCGCGCCGAATTGTGTGTGAAGTTCCTGCAGTGTTTGTGTCAATGTGTGAATATTTTCTGCGCATACATCTTTCGGAAGCTGACTGAACACGCTAATGAGCAATATCTTGCCGATGTCGTGCAATAACCCGAATGCGAACAAATTATCGACTGCGGGGTAACCAATCATTGACCCAGTTATACGCGAAGCGATTGCCACCAAGACGGAGTGACGCCACAATTTCGTACGTAATTCCTTGTGGCCGACAGACTCGTCACCGTACATTCTGGAGTTTGTGATTAATAACACATAATTCATCGATTGTTTTACGCCGATGCGAACAATAGCGTCGCGAGGAGTCATCGCTGGATTACCACCGGCGAATAAACTAGAATTTCCCGCCTTGATAATCTTCGCCGAAATACCCGGCTCTTTCTCGATAAGCTTGGCAATTTTGTTAATGGAGGTCGAATCATCTTGCATCATATGCACAATTTTAAAGCCCACTTCCGGCATTGCCGGAAACTCCAGCTCATCGTTTTCTAACTTTTCCGCCAATAGCATCAGCGCGTCTTTTCTGTTAGTGGGTGCCGATGCTGGTTGCGCAACCTCCGTTTTCTCAGGCGAGGAAAGATTCCCCGGCACGCTTTTCGATGCGGAAATTACTCTCTCCACATACAATAAAAGCTTCTCCGGATCAAAGGGTTTGACGATGTACTCGGCAACCCCAAGCTTGATGCAATTCGCCACCGTCTGCTTATCCTTTAACTCGGAACACACAACGACTGGCGTAGCCTTGCTCGCTTCGTTCTTCTTCACTGCTTTCAACACCTGATAGTCCTCGGTTTCGGGCATCACGATGTCCAATACAATGACATCATATTTATTTTTTGTGACTAAGCTGATCGCCTCGATTTCATTTTCCGCAATGCTGACGGTAAAATTTTGCTGCGTGAGCACCAGCTCCATAAGCTTTAAATTGACAGGCTCGCCGTCAACAACAAGCACACACCCTTTTGTCGGTTGAATTTTCGCGCTGGAGTCCATAGCTGCCGTTTTCCTAGAATAGAACCGCCTTATCGACGCCATACGACACGTGCGGCAGTTCTCGGAGCATAGGAAGTATAGGGGGGGAAACCACCTTTTTCATAAGTTTTGAATGTACTGAAAGCTGGCTCAATTGTCAAACACAGTGATTGGAGATTCAATGGATCATTGCAACACTGCTGAAATTTTCTGTAATGGAGATTTATAATCCAGACAAATAAGCCGCTATCGCGCTAATGTCTTCGTCACTTACATTTTTACAGTACAATCCCACTAGCTTATGTTCACCTCAACGTGGTGTTCCTGTTGATCATTTACAAGTGGAATCACACATTGGGGACGTCCTATTTCATCGACATTTAGGCTACTGACCACAATATGATCGACTGTTACCCGTATCTCGTCACTTGGTTTCTCATCGTTGCATTTGACAGTGATGTGATAGAAAGTCTCGCGAAAGCGGTAATGGATGATGTACGACTTCCAATGAACCGGGATACATGGCGTTATGCGCAAATGATCCACCTCTAGTTGCAGACCCAGTAGCGTTTCGACGGTTAGTCGGTACATCCATCCTGCCGCTCCGGTATACCAAGTCCAGCCGCCTCGTCCTATGTGGGGTGCTACACCATATATATCTGCACACATGACATACGGCTCGACTTTGTACCGTTCGATTTCGGTAGGTGTCCGGCCATGATTGACAGGATTAAGCATGGCAAATAATTCCCAGGTACGCTCTCGGTCACCCAGCATGGCAAACGCCATCGCGGACCAAATCGCAGCATGGGTATATTGGCCGCCATTTTCGCGAATGCCGGGTACATAGCCTTTGATATAGCCGGGTTCAAGCTCAGATTTATTAAAGGGTGGATCGAACAATTGAATTAACTGCGTATCGCGTCGAATCAAGTGCTTGTCTACTGCAGCCATGGCTTGGCGTGCACGTACAGGAGCGCCGCCACCAGAAATAACTGCCCAGCTCTGGCTGATCGAGTCAATTTGACACTCATCGTTGCTGGATGAACCCAAGGGTGTACCGTCATCGAAATAGGCCCGTCGATACCAATCGCCGTCCCAAGCATTGGCTTCAATATGGTCACGTAACTGTTTCGCCTGTCCGGTGCAGACATCGGCAAAGGCTTCCTCTCCCCTGCTCTGCGCCAAGTTGGCAAACTGTTGAAGATTTGCATACAAGAACCATGCTAGCCAAACACTCTCCCCTTTGCCGTCGCGACCGACAAGATTCATACCATCATTCCAATCCCCGCATCCCATTAGCGGTAACTGATGTTCACCAAAGCGCAAACCATGTTTAATGGCACGTACGCAATGTTCATAGAGACTTGCAGCTTCCATGGAACGTTGCGGCTGATCGTAATAAGCTTCTTCTTCCGGATATAATTCGCGGCCTTCCAGGAAGTGGATTGACTCATCAAGCACACCAGTATCGCCAGTTGCCAGCACATAGCGGCAAGTAGCATACGGCAACCACAGATAATCATCAGAAAAATGCGTACGTACGCCTTGCCCGTTGGGTGGATGCCACCAGTGCTGCACGTCACCTTGAAGAAATTGTCGCTCGGCGCAACGGATTAATTGCTCGCGGGCGAGCCAAGGTGTCGCATGGATCAGTGCCATGGTGTCTTGCAGTTGATCACGGAAACCATAAGCACCGCCCGATTGATAATAACCACTACGGCCCCAGAGTCGGCAGGACAGTGTTTGGTAGATTAGCCAGCCATTGGTCAAAACATTTAATGCGGGGTCTGGTGTTTGCACATGCACCGCCCCCAATGCGTGATTCCAATACTCCCATACCGCTTCCAATGCCTGCCGAGCGCCCGATTGGCCACCATATTTCTGAATGAAGTGCTGTGCCTCATCGGAAGAGTGAGCTGCACCAAATATAAATACGATTTCACGCTCTTGTCCTTCGGTCAGTTCGATTTGAGTCCGAATTGCTGCGCATGGATCAAGACCGGCCCCCGTCTTTCCTGATAAGCGTTTGCGCCGCATTGCCGCTGGACTGGATAGCGAGCCATTACGGCCGATAAACTCAGTGCGACTTCCAGTCACTGAACGCTCTCGTTCGCTCACTTTCGCGAAGACGATTCTTTTAGCGTATTCGCGGCCGTAAGCGTTACGGGCAAACAACGTGCCACTGTGTGGGTCCGCTTCAGTCACAATGTGCATCAGATTGGCGTGACGCCACTCACCTAGCACCAATTCCCAGTAGCCGGTCAACGACAATCGTCGTGTACGTCTGGAATGATTATGCAGCTTGATCACCATGAATTTTACTGGCGCATCCATGGCGACATAGGTAGATAATTCCGAAGAGATACCGTTTTGGTAATGTTCGAATACACTGTACCCAAAACCATGGCGACACACATATCCGGATTGACCACCGGTTGGCAATGGCGTGGGTGACCAGAAAACTCCGTTATCTTCATCACGAATGTAGAACATCTCGCCACTACTGTCGCTCAATGGATCATTGTGCCAGGTCGTCAATCGGAATTCATGCGCATTGTCTACCCAGGTATACGCGCTACCGCATTCGCTGACAACCGTGCCGATGTGCGGACTAGCGATTACATTGACCCACGGTGCAGGCGTACTTTTACCTGGCTCCAGAGTAATGACATACTCATGCCCGTCGGGCGTAAATCCTCCCAAGCCGTTGTAGAATATCCGTTCGCGCGTTGGCAATGGACTGATTGGTTCAGAGACCGGCAGTAACCGTAGCTCCAGGAGATCAGAAACCCGTTCAGATGATATGCGGCGTTCCAATGGCTCGATCAATGTTTCGGCCGTATCGCTAAACACAATACGAGCCACCGTTTGGAGCAAGACCCTTTCATCTTCGGAAAGTTCTTCTGTACGTCGTACAAAGACGCCACCCGGTTTGTCGATTATTTGCGCGTCAGCCCCTGTATTAATCAATCCAATGATCTGATCGTGCAAAGCTGCTCGGTAGCCTGAGAAATCTTCATTCAGGATCACTAAATCGGCTGCCAAACCTTTCATCCGCCAATAAGCATGGGCTTGTAGTACTTGTTTTATTAATTCAATACGATTTATATTACCGATTCGTATCAATACAATTGGCAGATCACCTGAGATGGCAAAACGCCAAAGCCCGGATTGCCCCAACTGATTGCGCGCAATGATACTGGGAGCAGTGCGTCGCAAAGCGTTACTGTAAATGACAGAACTGGCAAGGCGACCGTAGATCTG
>Ga0138256_10005048_pt1 | contig 13975 bp, 10 predicted proteins | sample KNB2016incub_MG_FD_105486 | JGI IMG/M metagenome (GOLD analysis project Ga0138256, IMG submission 105486) | Active sludge microbial communities from wastewater in Klosterneuburg, Austria - KNB2014incub_MG | ecosystem: Engineered > WWTP > Activated sludge > Unclassified | place: Austria...
AGGCTCCGTGTAACCCAGCGAAATGGAATCGCCCAGAATCAGCACCTTGGGCAAGGCAGTCTCTTGCGCACCGCAGAGTGAAGCACAGGCGAGGGCGAGCAAGAGAGATAGAACAGACCGAGATAGAATTGCAATCACTGAAGAACTCAACGTAGTAAGGTAGGGGAGTACGAAGACGCCTTACGCTAACGTATGGAGTTGAAAACATCAAACTTCAATCGAGGAGCGGATAATCTCCGAGCGCTACCACTTCCGGCTCAAGAGGGAAGTCAGCGACGAATCGTGTCGTCGAAGTTCCACACCCAGTGGAGCAGGTCGCCGTAATCGCTGAAGTACCAATAATGGCCAGCAGCAGTTTCTTGGCGAGTGAGATAGGCACACATCTTGGGATCACGACGCTCCTTGATCAGCCGAAACAAATCGGCGAGAACGTCGACATTGCTGCCATAGTAGCTGTGGCCGAGAAAATCGAAGTCGACAGCTGAAACATCGATGGTCTCGATGCCGGGAACAATCAGCGGCGGATGCGAATCACCGGCCCGTTGCTCCTGATGCAGCGATTTCGAAACAATGAGGGCCGAGTCACTCGTACTGGCATAGAGCGTCACTTGATCTGCCTGGGCGATTACCCCCGGAGCCCAGCGCTCGAAATCATTACGGCCGACATCGGGCGCGCAGAAGACGACGTTGCTGATCGGCTTGCGAGACGCTTTCGGCAGCTTGCCGATCGACTGCATGACGAGGCGGCTCCCCATGCTATGCACGATGATGTTAACGCGCGTCTCGGGTGGCACGTCGGCAAGCAGTTGCTGGAGGAACGCGGTAAAAGGCTCGACGGAGTTGAAGTTCACCTCTTCATCGACGCGGTAGTTCCTTACACCGCCCTGTGATGGCCAGGAGTAACCCACCACCGCACCATTGAACGGCAGATCGAGCGCCACCTGCGCGGTGCGAATGAGGGCCGATTCGAAGTCGACGTTGAAGCCGTGAACGAACAGCAACAGATCCTTTTGCCGTGAAGCTGTTACCTGACGATTTACCCCCTGCGTGAACTCTTGCCAGGCGATCGTGCGGACTTCATCGAAACGAATGTGCCGAAAGGGATCGGATGGCTTCGTCGCCGCCAACTTATTTTCGGGTGAGTTTGAAGTTGCCTTCCGCTGCGGATCTTCACCCCGACGACGAAACGGCACCATAATCTCTGCTCTACCAAATTGCGGTACTGGCCGTAATTCGTTGCCAAAGCGTTCTTGCGGGCTCGCAGCCGTTTCCGCAATCAGACCGCGATTGGTAGCAAAAAAGACTTCCCAGGTCGTTGCCTTGTCCTGAGCACGAACAACCGCAACAGGCTCGTCAAGGATCTCAACAAACGGTCCCCAGCCTTCGTGAACGAGGGGCAACGTCGTGTGCTTCAGCTTCTCTTCGTAGAGCGTGTCGTAATAGACAGCTGCTCGACGCTTCTTGACGATGATGGTCGGCGGCTTGCGGCAGCCAACGGCGCCCGCGAGACAGACCAGCGCGAGAATCGCGAGTCGAACGACCACGGTCGATGTCTTCATTGGGGCATCCCGCCGGCAGGAGTTGGCTCTGCACTTCGTGCGCAGAACCTAGCCGGGGGACTTTACCCGTACTAGCAAGATTGGCCAAGAGTAATCGTGCCCACCGCTGATCGGCTAGCAGCTACTCTTTCTTCGCGTGTAGTTCGTCGGCGACGTGGAATTCCGAACTGCTGACGAGCGAGAACTTTACCTTGGGGTTCTCTTTCTGTGCGTAGTCGGCATCCCACTTCGACTCGAAGAGCACGGCCTCTTTGCCGAAATTATCGACGACGCGTCGGGTTGAATAGGGCAGCTTGAGATCGGCCAGATCATCGGGTGTCCCTTGAATCCAGCGGACCATCTTGTACGGCAGCCAATTCACGCTGGTAGCGGTGTTGTACTCGCTTTGCAGGCGAAACTTCACCACGTCGAACTGCAGCACGCCAACCGCGGCAAGAATCGGTTCGACTTGACCACCGCCGGGGCGAGTGAAACACTGAATGGCCCCCTCGTTGATCAACTGCTCGAGACCACGGTTGAACTGCTTGCGGCGAAGCGTGTCTTCACAGCGGAAGATGGCAAAATTCTCGGGGGGAAACTGCGGCAGCGGTTCAAAGTTGACTTGCTTGCCCGAACAAATGGTATCGCCCAGGCGAAATTCGCCGGGGTTCACCAGGCCGATGATATCGCCGGGAAAACCTTCATCCATCGTCTCTCGCCCTTGCGCGAACAATCGATGCGCACGGGGGAGCTTGATTTTCTTGCCACTGCGCGGATGAACGACTTCCATCTCGCGTTCGAATTTGCCGGAGCAGACTCGCAAGAACGCGACAAGGTCGCGATGACGCGGATCGAGATTCGCCTGCAACTTGAAAACGAAGCCGGAGAACTCTTTGCGGTCGACGGGGATCATGCCGTGATCGCTCAGGCGGGGCTGTGGCGAGGGGCAAAGCTTGAGAAAGCCGCGGAGGAAATCCTCGACGCCAAAGTTGGTGTAAGCGCTGCCGAAGAAGACTGGCGTCATCATTCCTTGCAAGAACAACATCGGGTCGAGACTGTCACCGGCGCTGAGAACCAGATCCCATTCTTCAGCGGCGACCTGCCGCACCAAGGGATCCATGTCGGTGTCGGTCAACTCGGCGAACGGCTTTACATCGAACCCAATCCGCTGCTCACCGCTGGAGCGATCGAACAAGTGCGCTTCGCCGGAAAGGCGATCGACGATGCCGCGAAAATCGGGGCCAGTGCCAAGGGGCCAGTTGAACGCCACGGCGTGGATGCCAAGCTTCTCTTCGATGTTGGCCAGAATTTCGAGCGGTTCCTTACCAGTACGATCGACCTTGTTCACAAAAGTCAGTACGGGAATGTTGCGCATGGCGCAAACGCGAAACAGCTTTTCGGTTTGCGCTTCGACCCCTTTTGCCAGGTCGATGACCATCACGGCGCAGTCGGCAGCCATGAGCGTGCGATAGGTATCTTCGCTGAAGTCATGGTGGCCCGGGGTGTCCAGCAGGTTGACGCGATAGCCCTCGAAATCAAAACTGAGCACGGTCGAACTGACCGAAATACCTCGCTGCTTTTCGAGTTCCATCCAGTCGCTGGTTGCCGCCCGTTGCGATTTGCGGCCGCGAACCGCGCCGGCAATTTCGACGCAGCCGCCATATAGCAGCAGTTTTTCGGTGAGTGTCGTTTTGCCCGCATCGGGGTGCGAGATGATGGCAAAGGTCCGGCGGCGCTCGGCTTCGCGCGTCACGACGGGATCGATTTGGAATGGAATCTGATTCATGAAAGTTCGAAGTTCCGCTGGCGAGAAGTTCGCCGGCGATAGCGAGACATGGGCAACTTTGCGGCGTTGCCAACTGGCTGAGTTGGCGGACGGGACGATGCGAGCGCGAGAGGGGGGAATGCCAACTAGGGTGGCGTCGGGCCGCAGCCTGTTCCGCGCGCGAGACCGCTACGCTCGATTGGAGCGGAATTGCGTCGTAATGTGATTGAAATCGTGATCATGGCTGAAGAATTCAATTCTAAGTCGTGGGCCGAAATAGGGCAACCTTAGCTGAGATCCTCGAATTGCTGGCTCTGCACCGCTGAGGCTCGTAAACTGGGCAAGATTCCATTCGACGAAAACCTCGACGAGAGCCCCTCATGCGCAGTCTTGCCACCGCTGGTTGTTTGCTGGTTCTTGGCCTCTTTCTCACTTCTGAGACATCAGGCCAGGAGCCCAGTGCGCTCGAAAGCTACATTCGCCTGCACTATGTGAAACAGGAGGTGCGAATCCCGATGCGGGACGGCGTGGAATTGTTCACGGCGATCTATTCGCCGCGCGATACTTCGCGCAAGTACCCCCTGCTGATGAAGCGGACGCCGTATGCCGTTGGTCCTTATGGAGTGGATAAGTATGCCGCGGCACTCGGTCCCAGCGAGCACTTTGTAAAGGCAGGCTACATTTTTGTGAATCAAGATGTGCGCGGCCGGTTCATGTCTGACGGCAAGTTCGAGCAAGTGACGCCGCACAAGATCGACAAGCGAACAAAGAATGACGTCGATGAAAGTAGCGACACCTACGATACGATCGAATGGCTGGTGAAGAACGTTGCCAATCACAATGGCCGTGTCGGCATGTACGGCATCTCGTATCCCGGCTTTTACTGTTCCGCGGGAATGATCGACGCCCATCCGGCGCTGAGTGCCGTTTCGCCCCAAGCGCCCGTGGGTGATTGGTATTTCGACGACTTTCTACACAACGGGGCCTTCTTCCTGGCACATGCCTATCGCTGGCTGGGGAACAACGCGCAGGAACGGCAAAAGCCCACTTCCGAAAAAGCTCCGCCGGTCACTTATCCCACGCTCGATGGTTACCAGTTGTTCTTGAATGCCGTGAACAATGACAACGTGCAAAAGCAGCATCTGAAGGCAGCAGTCCCTTTCTGGGACGAGATGATGGCCCATCCCAATCGGGATGAGTTCTGGAAGAAACGGGCGATCCTGCCCCATCTGAAAAAAGTAGCTCCCGCAGTAATGGTGGTCACCGGTTGGTACGACGCCGAAGACTTGTACGGCTCATTCAAATCGTATCAAGCCATCGAAGCACAGAATCCTCAAGTGAACAACGTACTCGTCGTCGGACCTTGGCATCACGGCGGTTGGGCGTCAACCGATGGCGACAAACTCGGACCGATTGCGTTCGGTTCGAAGACGGCCGCATTCTATCGAGCCGAGATAGAGCTCCCGTTCTTCGAACGGCATCTCAAGGGCACTCAAGGAACTCCGCTGGCAGAAGCGACCGTCTTCGAAACGGGCTCGAATGCCTGGCGCACGTTCGACAAGTGGCCGCCGCGCAATAGCCAGCCGAAACAACTCTTCTTGCGCGAAGAAGGAAAGTTGGATTACGCACCTCCCACGGCCCGCGAAGGCTTCGATGAGTATGTAAGCGACCCTGCGAAACCCGTTCCCTTCATCGAGAAGATCACGCCGCAGATGAATATCGAGTACATGCTCGACGATCAACGATTTGCGGCGCGCCGGCCCGATGTGCTGGTGTATCAAACGCCGGTGCTCACAGAAGAATTGCTGATTGCCGGGCCGGTGGATGTCGACCTATGGTGCTCGACTACCGGAACCGATTCGGACTTTGTCGTGAAGCTGATCGACGTGTTCCCCGATTCGCCGAACGCGGCCGATCAGCCTGGCTTTCAGATGATGGTCCGGAGCGAAGTGATTCGCGGCCGCTATCGCAACAGCTTTGAAAAGCCTGAAGCGTTCGTTCCCGGTGAACCGGCCCGCATTCAGTTGGAACTGCTCGACGTGCTCCATCGCTTTCAAAAGGGACATCGCCTGATGATCCAGGTACAAAGCACCTGGTTCCCGCTTGTCGATCGCAACCCACAAACGTTTGTCCCCAACATTCATTTCGCCAAGCCGGAAGATTTTCAGAAGGCTACGCAGCGGGTCTATCGCTCGGCGAAACTTCCCACCAGCATCCGCTTTGGAATCGTGCCCACGCCGGCCCCTCCGGTGGCGAAGACGAAGGACTAATTCGGTTGCTCATTGGAACAACCGGCAATTTTCAGAAACGCTCAAAGACCGAACGCGGTTGGTCGATGGATGACAGTCGAGCGTTACTGCCGGCCGAGGATCTCCGATGTATGCTCTGCTGGTCGGCAACCACTTGAAAAAAAGTAAGAAGCAGTGATAATCGACCGTCTGCCCACGAAAGTGAGCAGATACATAACCACGCCAGAGTGGTGGAATGGCAGACACGCTGGATTCAAAATCCTGTGCCCGCAAGGGCGTGCCGGTTCAAGTCCGGCCTCTGGTACTTCTTTCTGGACAATGACTTGCGGCGACGGCTTGACTGACAAAAGCCTTCTATAATAGGTCGCCGATAGTCCGGTGGGCGCAATATGGGCGCACCGGGCAAACGTATCGCATCGTGTGGCACTTGCCAGGAATGGTTCCTGGTGAGTCGCATCAACCAAGTGTCATTGCCACACGGACCGCGACCATGGCCAGTTTGTTTCGCCGCGCAGATTCCATTCATATCCGCTTTCGATTCCAGGGCTTCGAGTTCAAGCGTACGCTCAAGACGCAGAATCAGTCCGATGCCGACTGTGCACGGGCGATTGTCGAGCAGACGATCTACCGGATCCGGACCGGCCAGCTGCCGATTCGCCCCGACGTCGACCTGGGCGACTTCATCGTTAGCGGCGGCACTCTGTTGCCGCCGGCGCCCGCGGCCGCCGAACAGCTGGCGGTTCCTTCGTTTACTGAATTGAAGGACGACTACCTCGCCCATATCGAGCACATCGCCGCACCCTCCTACTCCGGTTCGCAGCGAACCCATCTCAAGCACTTCTCGGAGTTCCTGAAGTCTCGGGCGAAAGACCCGATCACGTCGATCGCCGACCACGACATCCAGAGATTCATCAACCGGCAACTGACAAATCTCGACCCGAATACGGTCAACAAGCAGCGGATCACCCTCGTGCAGTTCTACAAGTACGTCGTGAAGAAGCGGCGGCTGTTGCCGCTGTCGCCGATGCTCAACATCGACAAGATCTCCTTTGGCTACGACCGCTCGCCGTTTCGGACCAAGGCGGAGATTGAGGCGATTATCGCGCGTGGCGGACTGGATGAAGAAGAGAAGCTCAATATCTGGGAGTGCCTTTATCTGAATCCGGCGGAGATTGCCGGATTGCTGAATCTCGTTCGCCGACGGGCCGAGTTCGAGACTTCGCCGATGCTGCACGCGATCGCCGCGTACACCGGAATGCGCCGTGGCGAAATCATTCGCCTGAAGTGGATCGACGTGGACCTCGACGCCAATGTGCTGACCGCTCACAGTCGCAAGCAAAGCCGATCTCGCAGGGAAGTGACGCGGCGAATCGACATCCACCCAGAATTGAAGGAGCTATTGGCGAAGTGGCGAGTCGATCATCCGCAGGGCCAGCACGTGCTATGCGTCGAGGGCACCACCGACCCCCTCTCCTCCGATAACGCCAACCGCCGATTCTGGCAGCCAATGTGTCACACTTGGTGGTGTCTCAACGCGGTCAAGCGCTGGTACAAAATCGGCTTCCATACCTACCGCCATAGCTTCGCCTCGAACCTGGCCTCGCTCGGCGTGGATCAGCGGATCATCGACGAGTTCATGGGCCACACGACGGAAGAGATGCGGAAGCGGTATCGCCACCTTTTCCCCTCCCGAAAAGCGGAGGCGATTCGAGCGATTTCGTATGCTATGCCGACTGCAAATGCCGCCGCGACAGGAGGAATGGAATGAGCGATCCTTTGTACTGGCCGAACTGCCAACTTCACGGCGACACGTTTGCGGTGATGCCACTGACCAGAACTTCGCGCAGTGATGGAGTGTCGCAGCTGGAACTGGTGATCGCTAGTCGGCAGTCGTTCTGTGTTGTTCACGCTGAAGACGCCTGGCGATTCTTTCACTCCTTAGGGCAGGTTAGGCTCGTAGTCCCAAACGCAGCACGGCTCTGCAGCTTGGTAACCGAATCGGCGCCACAAGAAGTCCGGCACGGCATCCGGCGAAATTTCTTCGAGCTTGCCCGCACGAGCTGTTTGATCGACATCAGGCTCCTTGACTCGCTGGTGAAGCTCGCCACCGTGAAGTCGTTCCAGGAGGAGCCGCAGACCGCCAATGAGATTCTTGGCATCTACTCGCCAAGCCCGTCCGAAGATTCAAATCAAGGTTACGTTGACCCATTGATGTATCAACTGCGCCTTGAACTGGCCGCGATACTGGACCATTTCGAGCATTTGCAACGGAGTTGCGATTCGATTGCTCAAGGAACGGGATCAAGCGACTTCCAGCCAGCATTGCTGGGGATTTCCTTTCATGTCGGCAGCAGTCTTGCCACAAATTGTCCGGTATCGGGCCCGTCACTCAATCGAGAACGCCTCGCTGATCTCGTCGATTTCTGGGAAGCCGAGGTCGATAGACTCCGCAGTCGGCTGGTACGGAGGAGTTTTTCTGCAGCCTTCACAGTCAAAGACGGCCATGTGCAACTCAAAGATCTGCGATTCTCAGAACTTACGAAGGATTGGAAGTTCACCGGCCCTGACGGCAGTATGGTTGAGTCCTTGACCGATGACGATGACGACCGCTACGTTCCCATCCGACCCAACTACTGGACCGAATTGAGCTCGTACAACCAGGATGTCGCCAACTGGATCGAACTAGATACCGTCATGCGTATGCTTCGCATCGCCCGATCGAACGAAAGTGAAGTGCATTTCTCAGCAACTCAGCTGCCACGGCTTAACCCCCACTGGAATTGGTCGGTGTGGAAGCAGCTAATCTCCTTGCGGCTTCTTCGCTTCTCGCACGGGCTTGCTTTCATTGTCGAGTTGCCAGAGCTGCAGTGGCGTTGTTTTGCAGAATGCGGACTCGCGGGGCGCGGCAGCAACTTTTTTCGAGAGTGTTATGTTCGTTCGCTCCGACCAGCGCAAAGAGTCCGCGAGGCGATCGAGTCACAACCAAAGCGATTTCCATCGCTCGTGGGGTTGAGTGCAGATCTTGAGCCCCTGGCTAAAGCCCTCCTGGATTGCTCCTGCCTCGGAATGCAGAAGTATGATTTTCAGCGGCGGTGCAAGTCCCTGGGCATCAATGGGGTCAGCCCCAGGGTTATCAGCGACCTCTATAGGCTTATCGGCGAAATTGCCCCGGAGTTAAGGCTGACGAATATTGAGCGGTACGTCGGGTTCGCGGAATCGAAGTTCCGAAGGCGAGCGAAAGCGTCCTGGTCTCCGGAAACTGCCGGCTATTTGGACCTTGCGGACGACTTGCGCAAGGCCGTTTGGTTAGAGCTCGGCGCCAGTGGATTCGAGGTTCTTGCGGCATCTCCAGGTAAGTCGCTCATCGCCGCTCCTCCAGACTTCACGAAAGGCGCGGTAGAAGTCGGATTAATAGTTACCCAAGCGATTTCAAGGCTCATCGCAACGCCCGTAGAAGTTGCCGTATCGAACTACGATTAAAAGTCCTTGACATAGCACGACATGTTCGTATGATGCCGGCAGATCAAGTTGTAGCCGCTCGATTGAGAGCGGTATGACCGCGGAGGCCAATGGTCGCAGCCTGATCTCTGGCACTTTGGCATTTCTAATTATTGCCTACTCGCCATAACTGAATCGCAATTGGCCTCATCTTCATCGGAGCGACTTTACGTCGCCCGCGCCGGATCCGCGCTCTGCTCGCAATCGGCTGCTGTTCACGACCGGTTTGGTCGCTTCGAGTTGCGTATTCATGCACCAACTCAGGAGTTTCCCAGCCAATGTCCCTAACTAACGAACAGTTGTTGGCACAAATCCAAGCCAACATGAGCAAGCTGTTTTCGCGGCTCGACGAAATTCATGGGCTCGTCACCGGCCGTACCAAGGAGCATCATACCGTCGCCGAAGCGGCTGAAATGTTCGGCCGCTCGGCCTACACAATCCGTCGGTGGATCACCGAGGGAAGGCTCAAAGCGTCTCGTGTAATCGATACAGGCCAGCGTGGCCGCCTCCTGATCCATCGCGACGAACTGCAGCGACTAATCGGTGCCGGTCGCGGCGAGAATCTGTAACCGCCTCTCCAGCTTTGAATAAATAGAAATCGAAAACATGCGTCCACCCCGTCGTCGCCGCAAGGCGACATTGGTCAACTTATCAACCTATCAGCCTGAGCTCCGGGCGTTCTTTGCATGGCCATGGCCGGACGTGCTTGATCAGCTCCGAACGCTACGTCGCTCGCTGAGCGACGATGATTCCCCTGCAACGACGATCCGAACCGAAAGGCAATTGTTGTCATTCGACAATGAAAAATGGGGCGAGCTTGCTGTGTGTGCGATTCCCAGAGCGCTAATTACTGCGGCGGTGGTTCTGCTCGCAAATGCCGGTGTGCCCGCCGTGGTGTTGCCCGCGCTAGTTCAGCTTCCGCCCCTGCCTAAAACTTACTCGCATCCGATCGAGCGGACGCCAACTTGGCTTGCACCAGTCATCAATTGCATTCGAGGTCACTGGCAGTTTCTGCTGAACCGCGCACCTGGTGCTCCATCCACTCGTTGCATCGTCGAATGGATCGTTCGCTCGTTTCCCGAAGCAAGAATAGCAATCGTCTCCGAAAATCAAAGCGAATGTGCAGCTATCCACAACTGGCTAAGCAAGCGGGAGTTGGCCTCCAACTACCTTCGCGGAGGTGGCTGTCATCCAAACATCCATCAGCGAGTGGTCGGTACATGCTTTTCTGGGCACGTGACACAGGAACTTAGTCAGCGCGACATCGTCATCTTTGCGAACGCGAGGAACGCGTTTAGTGAACGTGGACGAATGTTCGTCCGGCATGCACCTAGAGCGCGCCTGATCGGCATCCGTCGACAGGATGAGCGGTTTTCCCCTTGGGAGCAGGATTGGCTCTTTGCGCTGTTTGGGGCCGCTCGTATTACGCTCAGTTCCAAGCAATCTCCCGGCTTCAATACACCGCCGTCGATCTCTGACTGCGGCCGAATCCTGCGCCATTTTCTGGCCACGCGGCCAAGGGGGAATCATGGCATCTGATGTCAGCAGCGCCCGATTTCGGTATCGCCGTCATCGCCCTGAGTTCGTCGTGAATTACACCCTCTGTAATTGGTTGCGACGCCAGCGACGCTCAGCGGGCGATTTCCGCCTCGATCGCGCCCGGTCGGGGATCAACCAGATCCTCTTTGAAAGTTGCCTCGAAGCTGAATCGCTCTATCGCACCTGCCTCATGATCCAGGCCACGCGTGACCCAGCGCCAGGAAATGACGGCGTTCGGTTGCGTGATCTCGGCAGATCGGAAGTCGGCGAAATCACCCGCGGCCTCGCTGAACGGGTTCGCAATGGCCGATACATGCCCCAAGTTCCGAAGCTGGTGCTAATCCCGAAGCCCGGTAACCGAGGCTTTCGGCCAATTCGTCTTCCGGGCGCCGCTGATCATATCATCGCCACGGCGATCCATAATCCTCTCGCCGTTGCCCTCAACCGCATCCTACTTCCACGCTGCCACGGCTTTCGGAAGCGATGCAGTTCCTGGAAGATGCTCGCGGCGATCGTGGTGGCTCTGTCAGCAGCCGAGAATACGATTTTGCTCAATGACGACGTGCGCCGCGCTTTTGAGTTCGTACGCGTCGAACAAGTGCTGACCATGCTTCATGAGCTTGGGCTCGACACCCGGCTCATCGACCTAATCCGGTCGCTGGTGACCGTCGGCAATGACGATCGCACGATCGGGATCCACCAGGGCTCTGAACTCTCTCCGGACCTGTTAAACGTGCTGCTCCACTTCGTGCTGGACGCACCCTTCCGGGATCGTTTCCCGGACGTCCAGCTCCATCGCTACGCCGATAACCTGGCGACGGTGGTACCGGGCAGCACCGCAGCTGATGCGGGTCGCTATCACGACGAAATCAGCCAGTTTCTTGCCACGGCCGGTATGGAGCTGAAGCGGGAAGACGGAGGCATCTTCGACCTCTCGCGACAGGAGACGACCCTTCTGGGTTTTCGCCTGTCTAAACCCCAGGGAAGGGTACTCGTACAGCTGCCAGATACCGTGGAAACACTCGTGTCTGACAACCTGGACGAGCTGGTACGCATCGAGGGCCATAGCCGTAGGCGGGCGAGGGAATGCCTGCTGGGATGGTTTGGCAGTCTCGGGCCGGCGTTTCAGGACATGGATGTCGACCAGGTATGTGCTATTGCTCTACAGACTGCCGGGAACCTGGGATTCCGGAACCTTGTTCCAGCCCAGCAACTACGGGGGAGGTGGGCAAGCGCATATCAGAGATGGGAGTCCATGGTCAGGACTGCCCGAGGACAGTCATAGGGACTGTACGGGGGTTTTGATGTCGTGTGTCGTCCCGACACCAACCGGCGAGGTCCTTTCGCTGGACGTTCTCGGGGGCTGAGCAGGACGCTCCGCTCCTGGGACATTTTTTGGATCTGTGTAAATGCGAGTAGGTATAACCGGAAATCGAATACTGCGATTTCTAATTATCGCAGAGGCGCTAGTTTGGGAGGTAGCAGATGGACAAGGAAGAAAGTTCGAGACTGCGAAGGGCCTCGAAAAACAACATTTCTCGGCGAAGCTCAATGCGACAGGCAAGTCGTAGGTTTCACGAGCCGGCCGACGGGACGATTAGTGAACCGCTTATCGACGGGATACCCCTGAGCGAATTTCAGAAGGCAAATCCACATTACGTCTTTCGCCCGTTACCAACGGCGAAGCCAGACACCAACGGAGGTAATCATGTCGCTTGATTTTCAACAGTTACTGGCACGAGCTGACCAAGGAGATCAAAACGCACGCTTGATGCTCATTCAGAACTGCGTTTGTCCCGACTGTGGGAATGCTCCTCTGAACCTAAATTGGCAAAGCCCTGGAGCCGGATTGGAGGTAATCGCCGCCTGCCTCTTCTGCGGTTGGACCGTATCGCCGCGATTGCGGCTGCGGCACATTCCACAATCTTTGCTCGCCCGTCGCAACTTTTTCATCCGACAGGCTAAAGCGATTAAGGAACTGGTCAGGCTGTCCATACTCGATGGTGCCACCGTCGAGCCGGGTCCCTATCTTGCCACGGTCCACTCCTCTGAAGGAGCAGTCTGTAGCCAAGGTGCATTGAAAGCAGTCCTACCTGCCGATCGATTTGAAAGCCTCATTCGGTTGTTACCTCGTGTGATCCGGCAGCAAGTGAATGTCCGGCTCACCCAAGGCTGTTTACCACCACGCTTCACCCTGCTGCCTCCGTTCACACACGTCTGCGAAATGCGCCTTGCTGATCACGTTTCGACTCTTCCGGAATTCGATGGAAGTGATTTTTGAGCCGAAGCAATTGTCGACAGGACCCGATGGTTTGTCCCTAGCCGGTAGCCCTGGGACCGACTTAACTTGGCTTCCTGCCTTTCTGATTATTCAAATCGCACTCCGGTCAAACGCTGTGGCCGGAATGGAGCACGGAAAAACTGTGGATGGAGCGAGGAAGGGAACGAACCCTGCATGGACGTGAAGACAATCAATGAATTCTGGCGTCACGCCAGCAGCCTCCCGACCCGGGGAACGACCGGAGGGTTTGTACACCGCCAGTACATCGCCGCAACGCGAGAGATGACTCGGCGCGCTGACACGCTTAAGCGGGCGGTCGTAGGAACGGTCCATCGTCGAGAGTTCGAGGATTTCATTTATCCCTCGTCCTATGCCGAGCAGGAGCGTCTCAACCGCAATGGCCGCCGTACAACACGGCGGGGTAGCGGCCCAGGTAAGTCAGGATTGTTCCACGGCAGGGACTGGGAAGAACTCGTCGTAGTGCCCTACTTTTGCGCCCCTGGCGAGCTTTCCGGTTTTGCATGCGGGGACGACCGCGAAGTGCGCCCCTCCCAATTCCTGTTTCGGTCATTCTGCCAACGGCGAAAAGGACTGCGGGAGGCGGGACTTGGGATGTTAGATGCCGCGTTGTCGAGTCGTGGCGAAGAGTTTGCGGGAACCCAATTCATCATGCTGGATTTGGAACTGGCTTTACACCTGCAGCTTCGTTGGTGCCTCGAACACGCCACCCCTTTGCCACTAGTGGTCGCGATCGACGACGATCGCCATCGTACCGAGGGTGTCTGGCAGCGACTTCCAGCGGCGAAGCGGGTGTTGATTTCATCCACACCTGATGCCGCGACCTTTCGGCAGGCTTACCTTGCAAATGCCCATGTCGCGATTGTCCCCGATCTGCGCGATCGATTGACTGATGCGCCGATCGATCGACTCCCCAGTACCGTCGAAGAGGGACTCGAATGGTGTCGTATTTATTCTGTCGACCGAATACTGGTTTGCCCGCGACGGCGGCTCAAACGGTTCGAACAACTGTCACTTCCATGGCGGCGGTCGTTGGCAATCACTCTTGGAAAAATACCCATCGCAAACGTCCAGGGGCTCCTGACCG
>Ga0138256_10005049_pt1 | contig 13974 bp, 13 predicted proteins | sample KNB2016incub_MG_FD_105486 | JGI IMG/M metagenome (GOLD analysis project Ga0138256, IMG submission 105486) | Active sludge microbial communities from wastewater in Klosterneuburg, Austria - KNB2014incub_MG | ecosystem: Engineered > WWTP > Activated sludge > Unclassified | place: Austria...
GTACTGGCCCTGGAAGTGAATGAAGAAGAACTCGTAAAAAGGCTCCTGAACAGGGGTAAAACCTCCGGGCGCAGTGATGATACGGATGAATCAGTGATCCGGAAACGCTTCAGTGTGTATACGGAAGAAACCTCACCAGTGGCGGAGCATTACCGGAAAGCCAGAAAATTTCACCCCATCGCGGGAGAAGGATCTGTAGATGCCATCTTTGACCGGCTTTGTGATACGATTGAAAAGCAGCTGAAGAAAGAGTCCGGGCATTAACCTCATCGCATTGCTATATGACTATCGGCAAAGAAAATTTTCTCCGCAGCCGGTTGATTCCTGTTTTACAAAGAATCAACCATGACCGTGTTCCGCAATGGGGAAAGATGTCTTTTCACCAGATGGTCGAACACATGACGGATGTAGTGCGTGTGGCAAACGGGCATCTGAAGATGAATCTGGTGACGCCTGTAGAAAGACTTCCGCTTTACCGGGAATTCCTGATGAGTGATAAACCTTTTAAGGAAAATACCAAAAGCCCCGTACTTCCCGAAGAAACGCTTCCACTCCGTAGTCAAACTGTTCAGGCAGCAATCGGACAATTGCAGGAGGAGTTGATTCATTTTTTCCAGGCGTTTGAAAAGAACCCCGCATTAAAAACAATGCACCCTGCATTCGGTGAACTGGATTTCAATGAAAATGTACAATGTCTGTACAAACATTCACTGCACCACCTGAATCAATTCGGGGTGGACCAGGGACTGGTTTAAAGCTTTGCTTTTAAAAGGGAATCAGCCTTGGAGAGACTTTTCAGGATGGCTTCTTTTACTTTACCCACTTTCATTTTTTCATCGAGCAGGTATTTGATCCTGTTGTCGATATTTTCTTTGGCAGAATCCATGTCGAATTCTTCCATCCATTTATCCATCGCGAAAATGGCATAGCTCAGATCAGCTGCCACACTATCAAGCTTAGCTTTGTAAGGAGCAAGCTCCTGGCGCGCTTTAGCGGGTAGTTTACTGATGGAGTCCAGGGAGGCTTTGATCTTTTTTTCAGCGGTTTGCAATTTCCCGTATTTGGCCATTCCTGCATCATGACCATCCATTACATCGGCCATCAGGCTGTCTTCCTGTGTTTGTGGACTGTTTTTGCCATGATTATGCTGGCCTGATTCACTGTCTTTTTTATCATTATTACAGGCGGCCAAAAAAAGGGCGGCAGATGCCAACAGGAAAACAAGTTTTTTCATTGTCGAAATTTGAGCTGCAAAGATAAGTTTCTGCCATGATTGGCCCTTGATCCAAATCAGCGCCAACCGCTTTTCAAAATTCAGGTAATTTAGCCCCCTAATTGGCTTGCTATGTATCAACTCGGAAATTATGTTGCAGGGAACTGGGTCATGGGGGATGGCGAAGGACAGCTATTGTTCAATGCTGTTACTGCCGAACCTTTGGCCAGGGCTACCAGTAAAGGCCTGGATTTTAAAGGCATCATTGAATATGGCCGTAAAGTGGGGAATCCTGCTCTGCGGAAAATGACCTTTCACCAGCGGGGTAATATGCTCAAGGCATTGGCCCTGCACCTGCGTCAGCACCTGCCTGGTTTTTACGATATCAGTTATAAAACGGGTGCAACCAGGGCCGACAGCTGGGTGGATATTGAAGGTGGCATCGGTAACTTATTTGCCAATGCTTCTCTGCGCCGGAAATTTCCGGATGATGTGATTTGTGTTGATGGGGAAAGTCATAACCTCGGCCGGAATAATACTTTCATGGGTACACATATCCTGGTACCCAAGGAAGGGGTCGCTATTCATATCAATGCATTTAATTTCCCTGTCTGGGGTATGCTGGAAAAAATTGCCGTGAATATACTGGCAGGGGTACCAGCCATTGTAAAGCCGGCCACCGTAACTTCTTATTTAACTGAAGCCGTGGTAAGGGAAATCATTGCTTCCGGTATTTTACCCGAAGGAAGCCTGCAGTTAATCTGCGGCAGTGCGGGTGATCTGCTCAGTCATGTGGATGCACAGGATGTGGTGACTTTTACCGGTAGTGCTACCACCGGATTAATGCTGAAGAAAACAGCAGCCATACTGGAAAATAATGTTCCCTTCAATATGGAAGCGGATTCGCTGAATTGTATTGTATTGGGGCAGGATGTAAATCCCGGTCAGCCTGAATGGGATCTTTTTATAAAGGAAATCCGAAAGGAAATGACCCTGAAAGCAGGGCAACGCTGTACGGGGATCCGCCGCATTTTTGTTCCTGAAAATAAAATGGAAGAGGTGTGGAAAGCCATTGGCAGTTCACTTGCACAAACTGTTATAGGTAATCCGCTGAATGAAAAAGTAAGAATGGGGAGTCTGGCAGGTGAAACACAAAGACAGGAAGTAAGGGAACAGGTACAAAAATTACTGGCCAGCTCACAAATTGTATATGGCAGTCTGGATAGTGTAGAAGTAGTAGATGCGGATGCCCGCTCCGGGGCCTTTATTTCACCAGTATTACTGATGAATGATCAGCCGCATACATCCAGAGAACCTCATGAAGTGGAAGCATTTGGTCCGGTGAGTACGATCATGCCTTACCGGAATATGGATGATGCCATCGCCCTGAGTAAACTGGGAAAAGGAAGCCTGGTCACCACAATTGTTACTGCTGATCATCGCGAAGCCCGGCAATATGTAATAGGTGCAGCCACTCATCATGGTCGTATCCTCTTATTGAACCAGGAATGCGCCAAAGAAAATACCGGACATGGATCACCCTTGCCCCTGCTGGTGCATGGTGGCCCGGGTCGTGCCGGAGGTGGGGAAGAAATGGGAGGCATCCGGGGTGTGAAGCATTACCTGCAACGCACCGCTTTGCAAGGCTCACCGGGCATGATTACATCGGTAACAGGAGTTTATCAGACCCATGCACCAGGGAAGGATCCGGGTAAACATCCTTTTCAAAAATATTTTGATGAACTGCAAATTGGTGATCAGCTGATCACGGATAAAAAACTAATCACCGCCGATGATATTGATCGCTTTGCTGATTTAAGCGGGGATCATTTTTATGCGCATATCCGGGATACTGATTTTTCAGGGACCATGTTTGAACAACAGGTAGCGCATGGATATTATATCATGAGTATGGCAGCTGGTTTATTTGTGGACAGCTATCATAAAAATCCGGTTCTCCTGAATTATGGTATAGATGAACTTCGATTCACCAAACCGGTATATCCCGGATCGGAGATCCATATCCGCTTTACCTGTAAAGAGAAGCTGCCGGTAGATAAAAGAATATTACAACCGGGTGATGAGCCCAAACGGGGTGATGATATCGATAAGGGAATTGTGAAATGGCTGGTGGAAATGATCGATGAGACCGGAGAAATTACCGGCCTTGCCACGATCCTCACCATGGTGGCCAAAAAGCCTTAATCGCCCGTACTGATCTCGATGGGTTGGATGCGTGTCCAGGAACCGGAGGAGGTACATAGCGAGTATATTTTTTCCTGCGGTACAGTTATTTGCCGGATCATCTGACCGCCTTTGAATACTCTTATCTCAAATTTTCTTTTGGTATAATTGAATTCGCCATCCTTTTTCCGTTGAATCATACAGCTGGTTTCGGCCTGGTTAAGTACCACCGTCAGAAAGTCAGGCGAGTTGAAGCCAGTTACTTTAATAAATTGTTCGGCCCGGTATTTCCATGAATTGGAATATTTCTTTACTAAAGCCGTGTCGATTGATCGAAAGAGAATTTTTAACGGCCCTACTGCATAAGTGCAGGAATCCGAATGCAGGGTATCTGTTTCTGCGAGAAAATAGGAAAGGCTGCTGTCGCCTGCGATTGCACCTTGTGTTGCCGGTAAATGAATGATTACTGCAGAAGAACCATCAAAGGGGCAGTGCTGAGCCTGAATGGGTGTCTGCCAGCCGATGGCAATGAGCAAAAGAAAAACAGATAGGGACCGGTAAGTTTTCAATGCCGTAATTTTCGTAAAGTTAATCAGCAATAGTACTGCTTACCTACCGGAAACAGGGTATTTTCCTGCAATGTTGGATCAGCTTCCTCTGAAATCAACGGAATCAATACCTTCATTGTAAAAATCAGAATATGTCGATTGCTGCAGAGGCCTATGTCCGTTCCGAACTTCACCAGGGGGTGAAAACCATTGAATTTTTTCATCCACAGAGCAATTCATTGCCCGGTGCCCTTTTAAGAGAACTGGCATCAGCTATCACCCATGCCGGTGAGGATCCTGATGTGAAACTGATCGTACTTCGCTCGGCAGGGGAAGGTGCTTTTTGCGCCGGTGCTTCCTTTGATGAGCTGACGGCCATCAAATCAGAAGCGGAAGGCCTGCAGTTTTTCAGTGGTTTTGCCCTTGTGATCAACGCCATGCGCAACTGTCCAAAATTGATCATTGGCCGGATCCAGGGAAAATGTGTGGGGGGTGGGGTCGGACTGGCAGCATCAGTTGATTATGCCATTGCTACGGAAGCTTCCGCTATTAAACTAAGTGAACTGGCCGTTGGAATTGGGCCATTTGTAGTAGGACCGGCAGTGGAAAGAAAAATAGGCGTATCCGCTTTTTCCCAGCTGGCCATCGATGCTACCATGTGGCGCAACGCAGAATGGGCCCGTAGAAAAGGATTATTTGCTGAAGTGCACCCTGATGCTGCAGCATTGGATGAAGCCGTACGTCGCTTATCGGGTATACTGTCAGCCAGTAGTCCGCAAGCTATGGCAGAAATGAAAAAAATATTCTGGAAAGGAACTGAACACTGGGAAACCCTGCTTTTTGAAAGAGCAGCGATCAGCGGCCGGCTGGTCCTGAGCGAATTCACCAAAAACGCGATCGCTGCTTTTAAAGCAAAATAGAGCGATTATTCACCCATCTGCAATCCGGCTTCCATGGAAGCAATCTTTTTATTAATCAGGTAGAAACTGATTTGCTTATCCCATTTATCATCGCTTACATGGATGGAGTAATTGGTTTTGCTGAGTGTCCAGGTGGTATCATTCACCATCACAGATTCCGGACCCATGGTAATCGGATTTTCTTCATAGGCTGTGAGTACTGCATTGCGGTCATCGCCTACCCCAATACCAGCCGTTGTTTTACAAAGCGGGCTTTTGGTACTGAGACCAAATAATTCCATTTCCGTTGAGGGTTCTTCGGAATATAATTTCTGAAAATAGAGTTCAACCTCCATGCCGGCATATTGTACGGTGGCAGTATCCATCCAGATTTCACCAGTATCCTTTGCATGCTTCATGGAAAGGGTTGCTTTCAGCATTTTTTCCAAATCGGTTTTTGTCATTCCGATTTTCAGATTACCAATACCATCTTTGGTGATGGTGTTTTCAGCATCCGGCTTTTCTTTTATTCCGGGAGATTTTTCTTTGTCACCCTGTTTGCAGCCTGTGAATACAAGGGCTGCCAGGAGGATCAATAATACATTTTTCATAAACGTGTTGATTTAGGTTGATGATTGAAGGTAATAGTTCCTGAAATTTTATTCCTGGTCGTCATAGTAAGTGCCAACCTCAATGGAATAGACTTTTTTATCTTTTAAATTGATATGAAAGACGATCTGTGGTCCTTCCCGGGCCTCTCGTACACTGATCGAATAAAGAGTTTTGCTGCGTTCCCAGGTCGTATCATTGGTCATGATGAATTCCGGAGCCATATAAAGCCTGTATTGATCAAAGGCTTCGACAATCTCTTTTTTAGTTGATCCGATACCAATGCCCCCGGCTGTTTTAACATGTGGGCTCTTGGTGGTAATATCGTTCAACCGCATATGAAAGCTATCGGGTTTATCATAGGCATAGGTTCTTACAAAACTCAGCTTCAGTTCGGCATCTTTATAACGGATAACGGCGGAATCCATCCAGGAGCCGGAGCTATTGTCAGTGGGGTTGGTCAGGGGGATTTTTTGCCCGAGTATTTTTTCCAGTTCTTCCTGCGACATCCCTGTTTTTACAGGACCTATCCCATCCAGGCTGACCAGATAATCTGTATTTTCAGCCTTTACGGTTGCAGAGGGATCCTGTTTTTGTTTACAGGCAAATATGAAAATTAGGAAGAAGAGAAAGGAGAACCTTCTCATAGCATAAGTGTTAATGGTGTACCGTAAGTTAAACAATTATCAGGATGCCGGAACAACTGCTGGTTTTTCATGAAAATAACTTCCAAACGATCTGCGATCAGTTGGCCAGGAAGGATGCCGGATTGAAAGCCATCATCCGGGAATACGGCTATCCACCCATGTGGACCCGTCCCAACCGTTTTCAATCCCTGGTGCTTTTTATCCTGGAACAACAGGTATCACTGGCTTCTGCCTATGCGGCTTTTAAAAAACTCAGGGAGAAGATTGGTTATGTTACTCCGGCTAAACTGTTGCAGTTAAGCGATGAAGAAATGCGGGCCTGTTATTTTACCCGGCAGAAAATGGGTTATGCCCGCGGACTGGCCTTAGCGGTGCAATCGGGCTCGATTCGCTTATCGGATTTGTCGCAATTACCCGATGAGTCGGTGCGGGAAAAAATGATCGTATTAAAAGGCATCGGGCACTGGACCATTGATGTATACCTGATGCATTCCCTGCAGCGGACCGATTTGTTTCCGCTGGGTGATATTGCACTGGTCAACAGCCTGAAGGAAGTAAAAGGGCTACCGAAAGATATCAGCAAAGAAAAAATGCTGGCCATTGCCGAACCCTGGCGGCCCTACCGGACGATTGCGAGTATGATTCTCTGGCATGCGTATATCCAAAAGAGAGGGATTAAGTTGATGGGTTGAGTAGTTGACTAGTTAATAAGTTGATATGTTAACAAGTCTAGAACCAGGAGAATCCTTTTCCGTTATGTGGCCCATATCAACTTTCCAACCTGTTAACTTTTCAACTTGAAACTATATATTCAACCCCCCGCAAACACTCAGCGTTTGCCCCGTGATATAAGAAGAAAGATCTGATGCCAGAAATAATGCGGAATTGGCAATATCTTCTGTAGAAGCAAATTTGCCGAGCGGAATACCTGCTTTGTATTTATCGGCGGCTTCACCGTCTTTGAGATAAGATGTCATATCAGTCTCCACAAAACCAGGTGCAATGGCATTGCAACGGATATTGCGGCTGCCCAGTTCCTTGGCCACTGATTTGGTAAAGCCAATGATACCGGCCTTGCTGGCGGCATAACTGGCCTGTCCTGCATTACCGATTTCACCAATGATAGAACTCATATTGATAATGGATCCGCTGCGGGCCTTCATCATGGTACGGATCACTTGTTTGGTCATATAGAATACACTGTTCAGGTTCACCTGGATCACATCATTCCATTGCTCCGGACTCATCCTCATGAGCAGGTTATCCTTGGAAATACCAGCATTGTTCACCAGGATATCAACGGTGCCAAATTCTTTCAATACATCATTTACAAAGGATTCACACTGGGCCAGGTCACCGGCATTGCTCTGGTAAGCTTTTGCCTTTACACCCATGGCCTGCAGTTTCGCCTCTAGCGCGACTGCTTTTTCACGGCTGCTTTCACTCACATAACTAAAAGCCACATTGGCTCCCTGTTCGGCAAATTTGATAGCAATCCCTTCTCCGATACCACGGGCAGCTCCGGTTACAATGGCAACTTTTCCTTCGAGTAATTTCATATAGCAGATTTTGTATCAGGCAAAAAAAAGGAATTAATGGCAAATGACCCTAAAAACCCGGACTCAGTTTTCTTTCCATACATAATAGATCACCCCATTCTTGTCATCACTGATAAAAAAGGAGCGGTCATCCCATTGCAGCACATCACAGGGTCGTCCAAAACGTTTGTCTTCGGTTTTGCCCTGTAAAAAACCACTGACAATCTCGCGGTATTGCCCGTTCGGCAACATTTGCACCACGGCATTGCCTCTTTGCCGCCACACACTGGTACTGCCATGCAGGGCGGTGATAAAGCTATTGTTCAGCAGACTGTCACTGAATACTGAGAAGTAAGTAAATCCCAGCGGAGCTGAATGCGCTTTGATGCCCCACTGGCTGATCGGTGGTCTTTTGACCCAGGCCGGTTTCAAAGAATCTTTAAATGCGGGATCAGTGATGATTTGTTTCCGGTATTGAAAATAATAAGGCCATCCATAAAAACTGCCAGGGGTAATCTTCATCAGCTGTTCCTCCGGTTTATCGGGCCCACGGTTATCGCGTCCCATATTGGTGACCCAGAGTTCATCCTTTACCCATTTGATGCCAACGGCATTGCGTAAGCCACGGGCGATATATTTCAGGTTACTTCCATCCGGGTCCATTTCCACCAGACTGGCCCTGATTTCTTCTTTTTCAATACAGGCATCACAGCTGCTGCCAATAGTGACGTATAATTTATTATGGTGTATAGCGATACTTCTGGTCAGGTGCCAGCCGCCATATTTATAACTCAGTCCGTAGTCCGGAAAACGGGCAATGATTGTAGGCGGACCGGAAGGTTGCAGTTCACCGGGCAGATACCGGTAATAACTCAGTTTCCCTGTTTCTGCTACATAGAGAAAATACTCCCCGTTTCGTATGTAGAAGGCTACCTGATTGGGATTATGCAGGTTGCTGAGATAGGTGGTGGTTTTTTGAAATTGCTTACTGCTGTCGGCCCAGTCTTCCAGGATCAGTACTTTTCCTTTTTTGTTATCAGAGCGGTCCAACATATCGGTGATGAATAACCGGCCATCCGGACTGACACAAAAAAATCTTGGCCGGTTCAGGCCTTCTGCGGCTACGGCTATCCGGTAACCTTGCGGAACCAGTAATGAAAAAGCGGTTTTGTTCTTCAGCCGGACTTCTTGTTTCACCAGTTTAAGTGGTAGCTGCGACTGGCCATTAGATACAAAAAAGAAGAGGAGGAATAGTAGTAGTAATGATTTCATACCCGATTGCTTATCCCAGGGAAAGAATTTCTTCCAGTAATTTTCGGTCATTGCTCAGGCGGGGTACCTTGTGTTGTCCGCCCAGTTTTCCTTTGCTGTGCAGCCACTCATTAAAGCGGCCATCTTTCAGTGCATGTACCACAGGTGCCCGAAGGGCGATATTCTTATAGCGTTTTGCTTCGTAATCACTGTTGATACTTTGCAATGCCTTGTCCAGTGCTTCAGTAAACTGTTCGAGATCATCCGGGGCTTTATCAAATTCAATCAACCATTCATGCGCACCATTGCCGCCATCTGAAAAATAGATGGGCGCAGCCGTATAATCATTTACTACTGCCCCGGTTTTTTCGCAGGCAATGGTGACTGCCTGATCGGTATTGTCAACAATTACTTCTTCTCCAAAGGCATTAATAAAATGTTTGAGCCGGCCGGATACCCTGACCTTAAAAGGTTGCAGGGAAGTAAACTGTATGGTATCTCCCACCAGGTAACGCCAGAGTCCTCCATTGGTGCTGATCACAGGGGCGTAGTTTTTGCCCAGTTCTACCTGTTGCAGACCGATGGTTTGCGGATCTTTTTTTCCATATTCACTCACCGGCATGAACTCATAAAATATACCATGATCAGTGAAGAGTAGCATGCCGTCATCTCCGGGTTGTTCCTGTGCGGCAAAGAATCCTTCGCTGGCATTGTACATTTCCAGGTAATTGATATCCTTGCCAATGATTTTCTGAAACTGTTCGCGGTAAGGGGTAAAGGAAACGCCGCCATGCATGTATAATTCAAGTGAAGGCCAAACTTCACTGATGGTTTTTTTGCCGGTGATCTCCAGTATTCTTTTAAAGAGCACCAGGGTCCAGGTGGGCACACCGGAAACGGATGTCACTACTTCGTTAATGGTGGCTTCGGCAATTTTTTCAATCTTACTTTCCCATTCATCCATCAGGGCAATACTCAGGTCGGGGGTGCGGAGCCAGTGTGCCCAGAAAGGTGAGTTCTGAAATAATACCGCACTCAGATCGCCATAATGTGCTTCATGGTTTACCGGGTTGATACTATGGCTGCCGCCAATCACAAGTCCTTTGCCGGTCAGCAGGGCAGAATCCGGCCGGTACTGGTAATACATACACAGCACATCTTTGGAAGCTTTGTAATGACCATCTTCCAGGCTTTCATTGCTGACCGGGATGAATTTGCTTTTATCACTGGTGGTGCCACTGCTTTTGGCAAACCAGTAAATGGGGGTATTCCATAAAATATCCTGTTCCCCCTTCATGATCCTTTCTATATATGGCTTGAGGTCGTCGTACTCATGTACGGGTACGGCCGCCTTAAAATCTTTTACATTGAAGAGATTGGTGAAGTCATATTTGCGGCCAAATTCAGTGTACTGGGCCGAGGTAACCAGTTCCTGCAATACCTCCCTTTGTGCATCAAAGGGGTTATTTTTCCAGGCTTTGATGCGCCAGTGCCGCATACGGGCCAGAGATGATATGGCAGGAGAGAGGAGGTTCACGTTGCTGCCAAAATAGGTAATTTTTTATTCAGCTGAAGAATAAGCAGAGAGAATTGCCTTTCTTAATTTTTCTTTGAGTACATCATCGCAGAAAGCGTGTTGTATCGCTTCCAGGTTACAATGCAGGAAGTCTTCTTTTTTCCACTGAAAAACGGCTTCCACCAGCTGGTATTCACTGCTCAGGTTCACATCAGAAATGGTCCGGCAGTCAGTATTTAAACTCATCGATACTCCATGCCGGTAAATGCGGTCGAGCGGATGATCGGCAATGGTATCCACTATGTTGGTCTGGACATTACTGGTCGGACAAACTTCCAAATGAATATCGTTTGCCTTCAGCTGATCCAGCAGGGCGGGATCTTCGGCGCTGCGCACACCATGACCAATCCGGGAAGGATGAAAACACTGCAATGTTTTTTTTACGCTATCAGGACCCGACGCTTCACCGGCATGAGCGGTGCAGGGGATGCCCAGTTCCTGGGCCAGTTCAAATGCTTTGATATGGGCTGTAACCGGGTAACCGGCTTCATCTCCGGCAATATCAAAACCCAGCACATGGGTGCCTTTGAATTGTTCGGCCAGCCGGATCGTTTCCAGGCTTTGGGCCTCATTATAATGACGCAGGGTACAAAGAATCAAACCGGCCTCTACTCCCGTTGATACGATCCCTTCAGATACCGCATCATTCACAGTTTGCACCACAGTGGCAGGGTCCAGTCCACCGGCAATATGTAACAAAGGGGCAAACCTGATTTCGGCATAGATCACCTGATCGACCTTTAATTGTTCAAAAAGATCCAGTGTCACCCATCGTAATTGCTCTCTGGTTTGCATCAGCTCAAATCCTTTCACGGCACGGGTGAGATAATCATTCAGGTCCGTGCATTTGGGAGGGGCAATAAAGGAATCCCGGTATTCTTCCAGGGTAATAGCAGGATTGATCTGCTGTACCACTTTATAACTGAGACTGCAGTCGAGGTGAAGATGAAGTTCTATTTTAGGGAGCGATCGGTAATCCATAAACACTGGCCTTTTCGATTGAGGTAAACCACAAAATAACCGGAAATAAGTATGAATCTGCTTTTTTCCGCCATTGTTTTTGGTTCATCAATGAGCCGGAATGGCCACTGATACATGTGTTCATGAATCAGGCGGTATCTCTTATTCCCCGAATGCCAGGATAGGCAGGATGTCTTTCAGGGTTTCCAAGCTGTGAAATCGGGCATGTTCAATCGTTCCTTCTACTTTTTCATGTTCCCAGGTGGTATGAAAGGGTACATGGATGGCATGGCCTCCGATACTCAGCACTGGCAATACATCGGATTTAAGGGAGTTGCCAATCATCACGAATTCTTCCGGGGCAATATCAAGATGACGGATCAGTGACTGATAATCGGCTTCCTGTTTATCACTCATGATTTCAATATGGTGAAAATGGGCTTCCAGTCCAGATTTTTTGAGTTTGCGTTCCTGGTCCAGCAGATCGCCCTTGGTCGCCATCACCAGGCGGTATTTTCCTTTGAGCTGTGAAAGGGTTTCGGGTACGCCTTCGAGCAGTTCAACCGGTTTGGCCAGCAGGTCCTTGCCAAACTGAATGGCTTTTTCAATAACATGATGCGGGACGGTATTATCAGATACCCGAAGGGCAGTTTCCACCATGCTCAGCATAAAACCTTTTACACCGTAGCCATACAAAGGAATATTCTGTAATTCTGTTTTATATAATTCTCTGGTGGCGGAATGATGGGGCAGGTAATCTTCCAGCAGGGCACTGAATTGATCTTCGGCTTCCCGGAAATAAGGTTCATTGACCCAGAGGGTATCATCGGCATCGAAAGCGATTACTTTAAAAGGCATTTGTCTGTTGGCTTAGTTCTTTTTTGCTTTGAGGAAAAGCAGGATAGTGTTGAGATCAGTATAGACGCTTCTGTCTTTGGTCAACAGAAGTCCGGCTCTTTCTTCCAGCTCCACATCATTTTGTTCCTTCGCGAAGTGGAGAAGTGAGGTTTTTGTTTCGGCTAAAAATCTGCCAAAGTCATCGAGTCCTAGATCAGATACTTCAAATTCATTATGTAAGCCGGTATAAGCCCCGCCGGCGCTTCTGCTTTGGGCAGCTTCGGCTTCGTCAATTTTTTGAGACCACTGTACCGCACTTTCAACAGTATGAATCATCGCATCCAGTCCTGTTTTTCTTTCACCCCTGGCCTCTTCGTGTAAATAATCCTTTCTTTTCAATTCAAAATTCCTTCCGAGATAGAGTCGTTTCACTTCATCATCTGCTGCCAGTTCTTCTGCCGTGCCATGTTTGTAAATCTTTCCCTCGATCAACAGATAGGCCCGGTCGCAGATAGAAAGGGTTTCGGTTACATTGTGATCAGTGATCAGTATACCGATATTCTTATGTTTGAGTTTGGCCACAATGGCCTGTATATCTTCCACCGCAATCGGGTCAATCCCGGCAAAGGGCTCATCCAGCAGGATGAATTTGGGGTCCACCGATAAAGCCCTGGCGATTTCAGTTCTTCTTCTTTCCCCGCCACTCAGTACATCTCCATTGCTTTTGCGTACATGCTGGAGCCGGAATTCTTTCAGCAGGGTCTCCAGTTTATTGCGTTGTTCCTCTTTACTTAGTTTGGTCATTTCCAATACAGCGGAAATATTATCCTCCACACTCAGTTTACGGAATACCGAAGCTTCCTGTGGCAGGTAACCGATACCCATCTGTGCCCTTTTATACATCGGCAGGGCCGTGATGTCCTGGTCATTCAGGAATACCTTTCCCTCGTCGGGTTTTACCAGTCCGACCACCTGGTAAAAGGAAGTGGTCTTACCGGCCCCGTTGGGTCCCAGCAGTCCTACGATTTCCCCCTGTTTTACTTCAAAGGATACGTGGTTCACCACAATGCGGTTCCCGTATTTCTTAACCAGGTCTCTTGTTTGTATGGAAAAGCTCATGCCCGGCAAAAATAAGCTTTGGCAGGCTACGGACATGGGTATTTAACGCTGTTTTGACTAATCACGCTGCATCGTTAGCTTTGCAGCCTTATGAAAGTAACGGATCATATCAAAGACGCAGCAGGAACCCTTGTTTCATTTGAAGTGTTACCACCCCTGAAGGGAAAAGGTATTGATGCCCTTTACCGGCACCTCGATCCCCTGATGGCATTTAATCCTGCCTATATTAATGTTACCTATCACCGCAGTGAACATGTGTTCAAGAAAAGAGCAGATGGCAGTTTTGAAAAAGTAGTGGTCCGGAAAAGGCCCGGTACCGAAGCCATTTGTGCGGCCATCATGAATAAATACAATGTAGATACCGTACCTCATATTATCTGCGGTGGCTTTTCCCTGCAGGATACAGAAGATGCTTTGCTGACCCTGAGTTACCTGGGTATTGATAATGTGCTGGTGCTTCGGGGCGATGCCGCCAAGAACGAATCGGCTTTTGAACCGGAACCAGGCGGACATAAATTCGCCAGTGACCTGCTCAAACAGGTAACCAACCTGAATGCCGGTGTGTACCTGGAAGATGAACTCAAGGGCACCCA
>Ga0138256_10005052_pt1 | contig 13972 bp, 11 predicted proteins | sample KNB2016incub_MG_FD_105486 | JGI IMG/M metagenome (GOLD analysis project Ga0138256, IMG submission 105486) | Active sludge microbial communities from wastewater in Klosterneuburg, Austria - KNB2014incub_MG | ecosystem: Engineered > WWTP > Activated sludge > Unclassified | place: Austria...
CATTCGCGCGCTGTTCCACCAGCTCTGCGACTCCGAGGCCTTCCGCCGGCTGCGCGCCGCCGTGCCCGGCTCTGCCGCCCCCGGCGAGCTCTCGCACGAGCGGCGCAGAGAGCAGCTCTTCTCGGCCGAGGCCGGCTTCTTCGCCGACCTCTTGCCCATGGCCCGGACCCGCGACGACGAGGTGGCGGTCCACCTGCTCGACGCCCTGCTCGAGGCCGAAGAGGTCCGGGACTTCGCCGCAGTCGTGGAAGAGTTCGGTCGACTGTGTCTGTCGACCATCGCGCGCCGTGGCCGCATCTACGTCGTCTGCTGCGGTAGCTCGTATCACGCGGCCAAGGCCGCCAGCCTGTTCTGGAACGAGCTGGCCCAGGTCGAGCTCTGGCCGTGTCTGCCCGGCGAGTTCCGCGGACAGTCGTCGCGCTCGCTGGGCGACGGAGATCTGGTGATCGCCGTCAGCCAGAGCGGCGAGACCAAGGACTTGATCGACGTGCTGAACGACGTGATCGCGTCCGGGCACGACGTCAGGCGCGTGGCGCTGGTCAACAACGTGAGCTCGACCTTGGCCCAAGAGAAGAGCCACCTGGTGGTTCCGCTGCGCTGCGGCCCCGAGACGGCGGTGCCGGCCACCAAGAGCTTCATGAATCAGATGCTGGTGTTCTACTGCCTGGCGCTGCACCTGGGCGCGCTGCGCGCCGACGCTGTGGCCGCCAGCCCCGACCAGCGCGCGCGGCATGCTCGCGAGCTCGCAGTCCGACGCGAGAAGCTGGCCACCTTGCCCGAGCTGATCCGCGAGACGTTCGACGCGACCGACGCCGACGTCGAGGTGGCGGCCAAGCTGCTCTACCTGCGACCCAGCATCCACATTCTGGCCACCCGCATGACCGCCGTGGCCAAGGAAGGCGCGCTCAAGATCCGCGAGGTGGTGCTGAACCACACCGAGGGGTTCGAGGCCTCCGAGTTCAAGCACGGGCCCAACACCATCTTGGGATTCAACACCGTGCTCGGCCCGCTCGAGGTCGACGCCATGCTCAAGCGCCTGGGCCTGGCGCTGCAAGAGCTGGCGACCTCGAGCGCCGCTCAGGGTCTGGGCAGCGACGCGCTGTGCCGGCTCTTGCAGGCGGCCACGGACTCGGTGCTCTCGCCGACCTCGACGCCGTTCGCGCTGACCGCCGGCGAGCGGGCGCTGTTCGAGAAGGCCGTGGACCGTGCGGCCCTGGTGCGCGAGCTCTCGGCGGACTACCCGCTGCTCTACGTCACCGGGCCCGATCCGCGCGACGTGGCCCTCACCGTCTCACAGATCAACACCCACAAGATCCGGGGCGCTTCGAGCGTGGTGATCGCCGAGGATCACCCGGCGCTGCGCGGCGCCGCCGGCAAGGCGCCGGTCGACAATCCGTCGTATCGCTCGGTGTACATCCCGCTGCCGCGCACCGGCGACACGCTGATGGCGATGTTCTCGGCCACGGTGGTGCTGCAGCGCCTGGCGCTCAAGATGAGCCTGTTGAAGAAGCAGTACCTCGATCGCCTGGGCATCGCCGACCACGGCGTTCACCCGGACGTGCCGAAGAACGTCAGCAAGTCGATCACCGTCGACTGAGCGGGGGCGTGAGGGTTCTCGCTCCAAGTGTGGCATGCTCGGAGCGTGGCTCACTTGAAAGCGGCTTCTGTTCTCGCTGGCGTCCTCCTGGTTGCTTGTGCTGCGCCGGTGGAATCGAGGCCGGCCGCCGCTCCCGCTCCGAGCGCTGCCGCGCCCCTGGCGGGCCCGAAGGTTGCGGTGGTCGAGGGCTCCGTGATGCTCAGAGAGTGTCCGGCGAAGCTCGACAAGAAAGAGGCCGAGAGGACCATGAACGGCCTGGTGGGTGAGTGCGACAGCGTTCCAGGCGGGACGGCGAGCTTTCAGGCCACGCTGCTGCCCGGTGGTCGCATCGAGATCAGCGCGCCGGACGGAAGCGATCGAGGAACTGTCCCCATCTGCGTCGTCAAACACGCGCTGAAGCACAAGCTGTTCCTGGCGAAGCCCTGCACGCTGGCGGTGCAGATCGAAGAGAAGTCCGTGCGCGCCGCGCCGTGACCGGGTCAGGGCGCCACGCAGCAGCAGCTGTGGCTGACGTAGGTGTAGCTGTTGGTCCCCTGGATCAGCTTCGACTTCGGGACCTCGCCACATGCCACTTCCAGGAACTTGTAGCCGCCGGACATCGGGCTGAACTGGTAGCGCACCAGGCCCGAAACCGAGCCCACCCCGGCGTCGCCCACCTCGAAGGCCAGGCCCTGGTCGCCGAAGCCGTTGACCTTCTTCATGAGGCACGAGCCCGTGCACTTCATCGGCTGCCCCTGATAGGTCGAGGCAGCGCAGATCTCGGTGCACGACTTGGGCGGCTTGGGCGTCTTGTACGCGCCGTTGTACTGGGTGACGAGGCCACACTGCCCGCCGACGCAGGTCGTGGCCGTGGTGGCCGGCGGCTCGGTGCTGTTCGGGTACGAGACCGACGCCTCCTTGCAGTCCGCCCCGCTGCTGCACATGGGCGGGGCGCCCCCCGATGCGCTGCCGCCTGCCGAGGCGTCGCTGCCGGCCGTGCCGCCGCTGCCGCCGCCGACCCCGGCCGAACCGCCGCTTCCCCCGCTGCCGCCGGTGGCGCCGCCGGCGCCGCCCGCCTGGCCGCCACTGGCCGCGGACCCGCCGGTGCCCGCTCCGCCGGCGCCGGAAGCGCCTCCGCCTCCGCCGTCGCTGCCACAACCGGTGGCGAGGGCTGCGCCCGATGCGAAGAGGAGTGCGAGGGTAGCGGCGGATCTTGGCAGAATGCGCATCCGGCCAGCATACGGGATCAGCGCGCTCGCGTCACCGCCCCTCGCGCGCGCAGCGGCCTCAGCCCACGCACTTGCCCGAGACGCAGTGCTGGCTCGGCGCGCAGGCTTTGCCGCAGCCGCCGCAGTTGGCCTCGTCGCCCCAGGGGCTGACGCAGCCGGCGGCGCAGCAGATCTCGCCGCCGTTGCAGTCTTGGCCGCCGTTGCACGAGCAGCTCGGGCCACCGCCGTTCACTCGACACGTCTCGCCCGAGCGACACGTGTCTCCGTCGCACACACACCGGCCCTCGCCGTTGCACGCGATGGCATCACCCTGGCCACACTGCGTGGCCGCGGTGCAGCGACAGCGCTGGTTGTCGCAGCTCATGCCGGGCGGGCATGCGCATGCGCTGCCGCCCCCGGTCCCACCCGTGCTGCTTCCACCCGTGCCCGCGGCGCCGGCGGCGCTCCCGGCGCCCGCGGCCCCGCCGCTGCTGGTGCCGGCCGCGCCCCCGGCGGCAGTGCCGGAATCAGCGAAGCTGAACTCGTCGTAGTCGTTGGTGCAGCTCGCGAGCAGCAGCACGCCGATCAGGCCGAAGCGCTTCCCCATTGCCATCGGAGCATAGCGCATCCGAGCCGCTCGAGCCCGCTCAGGGCTGCGGCGCCAGGCACTGCTCGATGGCGCGCAGGAAGGGCGGCCGGGCGGAGTGGACCTCGACGCGCAGGCCCGCCAGCGCCGTGGCGACCCCGGCTGCGGCGACGCCCATCCGCACCATGCCGTGGGTCGCGAAGAAGTCGGCGCTCAGAATGTGGCGGATCGACGAGACCACCCACGAGGTGAGCGCCTGGCGCGCCGCCGAGTCGTAGCTGGTCATCTGGTCCCAGTCGTGGAACGTGTTGAAACGCGCCCCCCGGGTGAAGTGGCGATCCAGCGTCTCGATCCAGCGCTCTGCCATCGCGGCGGTGAGTCGGCCTTCGACGAAGGTCACGGCCACGTCTTGCCGCGGCAGGTACACCTCCAAGCTGCCGCCCGGCTCCACGGCGTGGACGACGCGGGCGCGACGCGCCAGCTCCAAGATCGGTGGACTCGGTAGAATCGCCCCCATGACCCGACAGGCTAGCGCAGTTTCTGACAAGAGGGCAGAGCCCAGGGCCCGCCCGGCAGGCCGCCGGCCCTCAGGTCTCGAGCGAAAACGGCGTGAACGCCGTGTCGGTGTCGTAGTGGTCCTCGTGCTCGACCCGCTTGAGCGCCGCCACCACGCGGTACGTCAGCGGAGTGGCCACGACCTCCCACCCCACCTTGATGCAGTAGTTCGCCAGCATCACCGCCAGCAAGAGCTCGTTCGACCAGACCCCGTAGAACGCCAGCGGATAGAACACGACGGTGTCGCAGGCCTCGCCCACGACCGTCGAGCCGATGGTCCGCGCCCAGAGCAGGCGGCCGCGGGTCGCGACCTTCATCTTTGCCAGCGTGTACGAGTTGGCGAACTCGCCGCAGAAGTAGCCGATGAGCGAGGCCAGCGCGATCCGCCAGGTGGATCCGAACGCTGCCTCGATCACCGGCTGGCCGCCCCAGCCCGCGGCCGGGGGCAGGTGAACCACCACCCAGCTCATCACCGACGCGAAGCCCAGCGCGCCGAACCCGGCCCACACCACCTTGCGTGCGCGGGCGTAGCCGTAGACCTCGGTGAGGATGTCGCCGAACAGGTACGACAGCGGAAAGAACAAGTTGCCCGCGCCGAACGCGAAGGTCTTGCCGAGCACGGTCACCTCGGTCACCTTGCTCACGCCGATCAAGTTGGAGCACAGAAGCACGCACACGAACGCCGCCATGATCAGCTCGTAATAGCGATAGGTGCGAGGCGCTGCGCTCATCCCGAGCGCCAGTCTTGGGGTGAGGGGGGTGCTTCGTCAATGCGGCAGGGGGCTCCGTCGTCCAGCCGAGTTGGTGTAGCCTGGTCGGATGTACGTGGCGCGGCTCTTGGCGGTGCTCGTGACCGGCACGCACCAGGAGCGGGCATCCGTGATGCACGAGTCGATCCTGCTCCGGCTGGCGGATGGATCGCTGCGGCAAGGGCGCGAGCAGGTGCTGGCATCGCTGGACCGTTCGGGACCCTATCACCTGATGGACGCCGGGCCCGACACCCTGAGCGTGGCCCTCGAGGTCGAGGGCGTGCCCGGCTACTTGACCTTCACGCTGCGGGGCGAGGCGATCGACGATCGGCTGATCGCCGTGCACGTCGAGGTCTGAAGCTCACGGCGTGGGCTGCGAGCGCGACGAGGGAGCACCCAGCATGCTCGGCCAGCCGCCGTCCCACTGAACCCGATCGACCAGCACGATGCGCCCCGGGGCTTGCTGCACCTTGCCGGCGACCCACGAGTGGTAGACGTGGACCCAGTCGCCCGACGGGCCCTTCAGCACGGCGCCGTGGCCCGGGCCGGCCCAGCCGCCCTTGCTGGACAGAATGGGCGGGCCCTTCTTGGTGAACGGTCCGAGCGGAGAGCTGGCCTTGGCCACACCCACGCCGTAGCTGGGGCTGCCGTAACCGTTGCCGCTGTAGAACAAGAAGAACTCACCGCCGCGCTCGACCATCCACGGGCCCTCGACCAAGGCGCCTTCCCACGCCAGGGTGTTGGTCAGGATGGTGGTCGGCGAACCGATGCGCGACAGGCCGTCGGCGGCCAGTTCCTGGATCTTGATCGGCGTCGACTGCCCCACGGCGTTGCCGTCCACCTTCCACAAGATGTAGTGCTTGCCGCTGGACGCTCGGAAGTAGTGCGCGTCGATCGCGCCGGGGCTGGGCTCGGTGACCAGCGGTTTGCCCAGATCGGTGAACGGCCCGGTGGGGCTCGGCGCACTGGCCACGCCGATGGCGAAGGTCCCCGAGCTGCCGCTCTTGGCGCTGAAGTAAGCCACGTATTTCGAGCCGACCTGGTGGATCTCGGGCGCCCAGAAGTGGCTCACCGCCCAGGCGGGCTTGCTCGCCGCGCTGAAGATCGTGCCGACGTTCTTCCAGTGCACCAGATCTTTCGATGACCAGATGGGGTAGGCGAACCCCGGAGTGCAGGTCATGTAATAGGTGTCGCCGGCCTTCATCACGCCGGGGTCGGGGCAGTCGCTGTCGACCACCGGGTTCTCGTACAGGCCGCCGCATTGGGTGTGGCGGAACGCCAGATCGCACGCGCCGCCCCCGGCGAAGTGCGGCGCCCAGCCGTTCGACAGCGTGGCGGAGGAATTGCCGCCGCTCGCAGCGCAGACGCCGTTCCAGGTCACGACGCCCGGGACGTCGTCGTAGAAGGCCGGATGGTTCGGGGGCGGCAGCCACTTGGGGCCATAGTGCACGCGCGTCTCGCAGCTCTTCGGGACGCCGCTGCAGGTGCCGGCGTAGTCGAGCGCGACAATGCAGCTCTTGCCCTGGAAGAACGGCTTCCACCCGTTCGAGAGCGTCGCAAAGGCGTTGCCCGTGGCGTCGACCTGGCACGAGCCGTCCCAGGTGATCACGCCGGCCGCGTCGTCGTGCTGGCCGGGGTGGCTCGGCGGTTTGAGCCACGTCGAGCCGTAGGTGATGCGCGTCGTGCAGGGCGTGGCCCCGCCCGTCCCGCCGGTGCTGCCGCCGGTGCCAGCATCGGCGCCGCCCGTGCCGGCATCGGCGCCCCCCGCACCCCCGCCGGCCGCGCCGGCGCTGCCCGAGGCCCCGCCGGCACCGGCGCCCGCGCTGCCCGATGCGCCCGCGCTTCCGCCGGTGGGCCCTCCGCCGCCCGCGCTGGTGCCGCCGGTGTTGGCGGCGCCGCCGGCCGGCTCCGAGCCGCAACCCGAAAGGGCCAACCCGACGTTGGCGGCCACCGCCAGGAGCCGCCCGACCGTGGGGGAATGCGCGCGTTCGCGTGCCATGCCCGCAGCCAAAGCAGGTTTCATACCGCCCGGCATATATACTGGCTCGCCATGGGCGGTTCCGAAATCAAAGAGCCACACTCGGGACACGTCATCGCGGGTCGCTACGAGCTGGGGGCGATCATCGGTCGAGGCGGGCACGGCCTGGTGTGGAAGGCCAGGGATCGCGAGAGCGGTCGGCTGGTGGCGGTCAAGATGCTGACCGACGTCGCTGCCAAGGATCCGCATCAGGTCGAACGCCTGCGGCGCGAGCAGATCGCGCTGGTGAAGCTCGCGGGAACCTCGGCGGTCGAGCTGATCGATCTCTGCCGCAGCAGTAGCGGCAAGCTGTGTCTGGTGATGGAGCTTCTCGAGGGCGTGGATCTCGAGGCCCACCTCGAGGGGCTCGAGCAACGTGGGCAGCGCATTTCCGTGGCCAGCCTGCTGGCCGTGCTGAGCCCGGTGGTCACGACCCTGGAGCGCGCCCACGAGCAGGGCATCATCCACCGGGATCTGAAGCCTGCGAACATCTTCATGCTCGCAGAGAAGGCGGGCGGTGGCGTCCGCGTGCTGGACTTCGGGCTGGCGCGGCTGCGCGCGCAGATGCCGCTGACGGCCGCCGGCACCATCGTCGGCTCGCCCAGCTACATCGCGCCCGAAGCCTGGAAGGGCAAGAGCGAGGCGCTGGACCAACGGGTGGACGTCTATTCGTTCGGCGTGCTGGTGTTCCGCGCGCTGGCCGGGCAGTTTCCCTTCGCGGGGAACTCGCTTCAAGAAAAGTTCAAGGCAACGACCTCTGCGGCGCGTCCGGCGCTCTCGCCTCTCAGGCCCGACGTGCCGAAAGAGGTCGACGAATGGGTGAGCCAGGTCTTGGCGATCGATCCCGATCTTCGCTTCCGCACCCTGCGCGGCGCGTGGAATGGGCTCCTTTCGGCCCTGGGCAACCCCGAGCTCGCGTCGGCGCTGGTGACCGCGGAAGACCTGGCCAGCGCCGCCGACGCCGCTTCGCCGCTCGCCGCGCCCGCCGCGCCGCCCGCACCGGCGCCGCGCATCCACACTCCGGTGATGCCCGCGAGCGCGCCGCCCACCGCCCGATCGGAGGCCTCGGCCAGCATCGAGCTGCCGATGTCGGGGGCGCTGCCGGCGCTCAAAGCGGTGTTCAAACGGGCGGCCACCGCGGTCGCGCGCGTGGCCGAGGTCGTGACCGGGAGCGAGCGCCTGCGCACGCCGATCCCCGCCGCTGTCGCGGGCCCGCCCCCCAGCGATGCGCCGCCTCCCTCGCGGTCCGTCGCGGTCTCGCCGGTGATGGCCATCGGCACGCGCGTCCGCGAGGGCAAGAGCATGGTCCGCGAGTGGCTGGCCGGCTCGGACTTCGAGCCCGCGGGCAAGACCCAGCGCGAGCCCAGCGACGTGGTGGCCTGGCTCGGCGGTGAAGCCACGTCGAACCGGCGCGAGCAGACGCTGCCCATGGCCGTCAGCGCGCCCGTTGCCGAGGCGGCCCCGGCGTCGCTCGAGCCCGCCACCGAGCCCGAGCCCGAGCCGGCGACCGTGCCGGCCCGGATCCGCAAGCCCCGCGTCCGGCGCAGCGTGAAGAAGTCGGACGCGGAGCGGCCGGCGGCCAAGAAGAAGGTCGCGAAGAAGAAGGCGGCGAAGAAGAAGGTCACCAAGAAGCGCGCCCAGAAGCCGCGCGCTTGAGAAGACGACGACGGGGCGACCCGAGAGTCGCCCCGTCACCGGCGGTCATGCTTTCACTCGGCGGCGGGGTGGCCGCCCGCCGGTTTCTCTGCCAAGAGCCGACGCCTGAGGTCGTGTCGCAACGCCTCGACCTCTGGGCTACGCGGCCGTTCGTCCTCGACCAAGAGCGGGCTCTCGCCGATCTTCTCCGACAACAGCACCGAGAGCAGCGTCTCGAGCACGCCACCGTTGCCGGCGCCGCCGCCGGTGCCGCCACCGACCACCACGCGCGGGACCACGTCCACGCCGGCGCGCTCGATGGCCTCCGAGAAGCGACCCAGCACGGCCTGGGTGACCTGGAGCTTCGGGCCGCCGTAGGCGCGGACCTGCTCTTCGGTGGCAATCGCCTGGGCAATGCCCACGCGGGCCGTCTTCTCGGCTTCGGCCTCACCCATCATGCGCAGCTGGTCGGCCTCGGCCTGGCTGATGGCGCGGATCTGAGCGGCGTTCTGCAGCGCGCGCTGATACTCGGCCTTGCCCTGGTTCTCTTGGACCACGATCGAGAGCTCGGACTCGGTGATGGTGCGCTGCTGGTTGGCCCGCGCCTCGGCCTCGCGCAGCTCGCGCTCTTTGAGCGCTGCGCGCTCTTGCCGGGCATAGGTCTCGACCTGCTCTTCGGCGATCTGGCGCGACCGAAGCTGCTTCAAGATCTGCTCGATGTGCGCGTCGGGGCCCTGAGAGGCCGGCGTGCCGATCAGCACCTCTTCCAGCTCCAGGTTGTAGTGGTCGAACTTCTCGCGCATCTCCTGGCTGCTGAGCTGCTGGATGCTCGAGCGGTCCTGGAGCAGCTGAATCAAGGTGCGGGTCTGGCCCACGTTCTTGAAGTAGGCCGCCACCATCGGATCGAGGGTCTGCTCGACCAGGCGCTTCACGTCTCCGAAGCGCTGCACCACCAGCGGCGCCTTGCGATAGTCGATGTGCACCACCACGCTCAGGGGCAGCTTGGGCTCGAAGGCATCTTTGGTGATCAGCGAGACCTCGGCCAGGTTCTCGTCGAAGCGGTGTGCCCCGACCTCGGCCTTGTTCCACTTCAAGATGAAGTTGGTGGTCGGGACCATGACCACGCGGCCCGCGTAGGTGTTGAACGCGTACTTGCCCGGCAAGAGCGGGCTCTCCCACACGCCGCGCCGGCCCTGGGCCACCAGCTCGCCGTGCTTGTAGTCGGTGCCCGACACGTCGGCACCGCGCTCACCGGTGTAAGACACCACCACGCCGACGTTGCCCACCTCGACCACCGTCTTCGGCACCAGCTCGACCGAGGCGAACAGGCGGTTGATGTAGTAGGTGCCCTCGGCCAGCACCTGCAGCTGGCGGCCGCGGAAGCCACCTGCCACCAGGAAGGCGTCCGGGTCCTGGAAGTTGTTGTGATACCCCGCCAGAGCCCCGGGGTCGTGGCCCACCGTGGGCGCGATGATCTCGCCTTGCGGCAGCGCCGGGCCGTCGTGCACGGTGACGATGCCAATGGCGTCGTCGGTGCCCTGGAGCACCACCGGGCGGAAGCCGTCACGCGCGATGATCGTGTCGGCCATGCGCTTGAAGACCTCGTCTTCGTCCCGGCTCAGCTTCAGGTAATAGAGCTTGTCCCAGGTCAAGACCACGAACTCTGCCAGGTTCACGGCGTAGGTTCCCTCGCGCAGCAGCTGACGCTGCGGGCCCTGCTGTCCGCCGCTGTGCAAGAACGCTTCGAGGTCCTGAAAGTCGCGGGCGGCCTGGTTTTCGGCCAGCGCTTGTCCCGGCGACAGCGGGCGACCGTCACGGGCGAAGACGTAGCCGATCTTGCCCTGGGGGATGGTGACCAGGGGCGCGCGGTGCACGCGGTACTGAAGGGGCATCCGGAAGTGGACGCCACCGCGCAGCACGCGGGGTTGGAAGCCGGCCTCGCCCGCGCGGGCGATGACGCCGCTCACCACCGAGCCGCGCAGGCTCCAGCGCTTCTCGACGATGCCCACCGAGTGGTTGGGGATGTAGCGAATGCCGGCCACGACGAACAGCATGGCGAGGCCGACGAAGATCAGACCGACGAACATGGAAAGAGACAGGGACATGGTTTCCTCCCGGCGCTTGGAGCGACGGCGGTCCAGGTCGGGCGGGTGCAGGCCGACCCCGCGTGGCTCTCGCCGCGCGCGTCGTGGCTTGCCCCTCTCGGCTAGGGCTGGGGTCGCGACGCCGAAAACGAATGGGCTTCGGCGTGCGCCATGGGGGATAGGGGTGCGTACGGCGTTTCGCCCGCGCAACGCCGCAATCGCGGTGCCAACGACGATTTCGCGTTGCGTCGAGCTCTGGCCCAGACGCGCGCATCAGCCGTGCCAACGCCGCGGTACAGTCGCGGCATGCTGCACTTGCGACTGGTGGTGCCCAGCGAGCTCTCGGAGCAGGTCTTGCACGCGCTCTCGGGGAACGCCTCGGTGACGAACCTGGTGCTCTGGCAGGGCGTGGCCCTCAAGCCCAAGGGGGATCTGGTCTCGTGCGACGTGGCACGCGAGGACGGAAGCGTGGTGCTCGAAGAGCTGCGAGGCCTGGGGGTCGAGCGCCAGGGGTCGATCGCGGTAGAGATGATCGACGCCGCGATCTCGGATGCCGCGGACGCGGCCGAGCGCGCCGCCGAAGGGTCACCGGGGAATGCCGTCGTCTGGGAAGAGGTCGAAGCACAGACCTCGGAGAGCGCGGAGCTCAACGCGAGCTACCTGATCTTCCTGGTGCTCGCGACGGTGATCGCCGCCGTCGGCATCCTCACCGATTCGGTGGTGTTGATCATCGGCGCGATGGTGGTCGGCCCCGAGTTCGGGCCCCTTGCCGGGCTGTGTGTCGCGGCGGTGCAGCGCCGCTGGGCGCTGGCGGTGCGCTCGCTGGTAGCGCTGGTCCTCGGCTTCCCGATCGCGGCCGCGGCGACCTGGCTGGCGGTCTTGGCGCTGCGCGCCTGGGGCACCACCCCGGCCACTCTGGCGCGCACCCAGACGCTGTTCATCTCGCACCCGGATGCGTATTCGGTGATCATTGCCCTCTTGGCGGGCGTGGCCGGCATTCTCTCGCTCAGCACGTCGAAGTCCGGCGCGCTGATCGGGGTGCTGATCTCGGTGACCACCGTCCCCGCGGCGGCCAACATGGCGGTGGCCGCCGCCTATTCCGACTGGGGCGAGCTGCGCGGGGCAGCGCTGCAGCTGGCGGTGAACCTGGGGTGCGCGGTGGCTGCGGGCATGGCCACCCTGGGGGCTCAGCGCGCGCTGTGGGCGGTGCGGGCGCGCCGCCGGATGCGCCCGGCCTGACGGGCCGAGCCTAGCGCTCGCGCAACCCCGGCATTTCAGATCTGAGATGCGCGGCTGACGAACCGCGCCCTTTCTTGGCCCAGGGCGTGTGGCACGTGCATTGCTGGCTGCCGGAGCGGAGCCCATGCACGGGTACGTGACGACCAGGCACCTTCTGACTCACGGACCGGTGATCGTCCGTGAGTTCGGCTGGCGGGTGTTCCTGCGGTGTTGCGTGCGGTGCCTGGCGCCCGGGCGCCAGGCAACCTTCCTGGGCGTCGTGCGCGAGTGCCGTAAGAACGGCCCCTGATCGGCTCAGCCGGTGGTGCCCACGCCCGACGGATCCAGGCTCCACTGGAAGTTGTCGAGGATGGTGAGTGAGTCGAGGATGTGGTCGCTCACGTCGAAGACCATGAACTCGATGACCATGGTCTCGCCCGGGACCACGGGCGCCGTGGTGGTCAGCCACTTCGTGCCGCCCCCCGTGTTGCTCAGCTGCATGCCCGTGCCGGCCAGCTCACCCATGCCGAACGGGCAGGTGTTGCAGCCCTTCGGCGCGCACAGATCGAAGAAGCCGTTGTTGACGCTGACCGGGTTGTTCGCCGAATCGAACGAGATGTTCTTGTCCGCCGGGATGCCGGCGGCGCCGGTGGTCAAGAGGGCCAGGTAGAAGTCGTTGAAGATCGTGCACTGGTACGTCCAGTACTCGGAGCTGAAGAACCGGAACTTGTACGAGAACGACTGGGCGTTGGTGGGCACGCGGACCGTCAGTCGCACGTTGACCGGATCGTAGGCGCCGCTGCCGGCGGGGCAGGTTCCGCTGCAGCCCGCCGATGCGGGCAGCGCGCCGGCGTGGGCCGCCAGGTAGGCCGCCGGCGGGGTGGTGCTGGTGCTGAACGACGCGCCCGAGTTCGGTGGGGTGTAGCCCGGATCGTTCTGGTCCCGCATCCGACCGGACGAGATCCCGGCCATGGTGGGCCCCTTGGTCGGTACGACGCCGCCCGTGCCGTAGTTCTGCAGCACCGCCGTCTGCCAGTTCTGCATCTCGCCGAGCGCCGTCGCATTCGGCGTGGTGCCGTTCGGTTGCAGGTGCTGGGCGGTGATCACGCCCCACTTCTTCTGGGCCAGCGGCGGGCTCGCGGTGGTGAACTGGCAGAGGTCGATGGCCTGGGCCACGTCCGTCGCGGTCACGCCCGTCCACTTGGCGGTCGTGGCGCAATCAGTCGTCGGCGTGGTGTCGCTGGTCGCCGGATCGCAGTCGTCGTCGACCGAGTTGCCGACCACCTCGAACGCGCCGGGGTTGACGTTCTTCGGCTTCGAGCACTGGCTGGTTTCTTCGCAGCAGTCGCCGTTGCACTTGGTCCAGCCGTCGCCGTCGGTGTCTTTCACGTCGTCGGCGGTGCCGCTGCAGTCTTCGTCCAGGCCGTTGGCGCACAGCTCGTCGCTGGGCACCACCTGGTTCAAGCACGGGCCCCACAGCAAGCCGCTGGCGTCGCACTTCTGCTGCCCGGCCTTGCACTCGCCGACCCCCGCCGTGCCCGTGGGGCCGGTGTAGCAGCTCTGGGTCGAGCCGGGCTTGCACGTGCACGCGCCGCCCACCCCCGTGTTCCACTCGCAGCCGTCGATCGGGCTCTCGTTGCAGTCGGCGAACCCGGCCGCGCAGGCCCCCATGCCACACGTCCCGGTGGCGCACTGCGTGGCGGCGTTCGGGTAAGAGTTGCACGCGGTCCCGCAGGCGCCGCAGTTGTTCACGTCGGTCTGCAGATCGTGGCAGCTGGCCGTGCAGCAGGTGTCCCCTGCGGTGGGGCACGGCTGGCTCGCGCTGCATCCGGTCGCGCAGGCGTTGCTCGCGCAGATCTGGCCCGAGGGGCAGTCGGTGTCCTTCAGGCAGGTCACGCACGCCTTGGTGGCGGCGTTGCAGAACGGCGTCGCGCCGCTGCAGTCCGAGGCTTCGTCGCAGCCGGCGCCGCACTTCTTGGTCGCGGTGTCGCAGTACTGCCCGGTGGGGCAGTCCGTCGCGCCCAGGCAGCCGACGCACTTGCCGGTCGAGGGGTCGCAGGTGGGGCCGCCGGGATCCGTTGCACAGTCGGTGTTGCTGCTGCAGCCGGTGGGGCCCGCGTCGCCGCCCGTGCCGCCGCCGGCCTGGCCGCCGGTGTTCGCGGTGTTGCCCGAGCCGCCCGAGCTCGCTCCGCCGCTTCCGGCTCCGCCGCCGGTGGCCGCGCCGGAGCCGCCGCTGGCCGACGAGCCCCCGGTGTTGGTCGCGCCCCCGCCCCCGCCCGCGGCGGTCGAGGCATCCGAGCCCCCGCAGGCCACGGCCCAGATCGACGCGAACACGAACACGATC
>Ga0138256_10005053_pt1 | contig 13972 bp, 11 predicted proteins | sample KNB2016incub_MG_FD_105486 | JGI IMG/M metagenome (GOLD analysis project Ga0138256, IMG submission 105486) | Active sludge microbial communities from wastewater in Klosterneuburg, Austria - KNB2014incub_MG | ecosystem: Engineered > WWTP > Activated sludge > Unclassified | place: Austria...
CACCGGTCTCGGTCTGCCACCAGGTATCGACGATTGGACAGCGCTCGCGACCAATGACGCGGTGATACCAGATCCACGCCTCAGGGTTGATAGGTTCACCAACCGAGCCTAACAACCGGATCTTGCTCAGGTCGTGCGACTGTGGAATCGCGTCGCCTAGTTTCATCAACGCACGAATTGCGGTCGGTGCCGTGTAGAGGATCGTGACTCCGTGCCGTTCACAGATCTTCCAGAATCGTCCGCCGTCCGGAAAGGTGGGCGCGCCCTCGTAGATCATGACGGTCGCGCCCGCCGCGAGTGGCCCATAGGCGACATAACTGTGCCCGGTGACCCAGCCAACGTCCGCCGTGCACCAGAAAACATCTTCGGGGCGCAGATCGAATACCCACTCACTCGTTAGTTTGCAATTGAGCAAGTAACCGGCACTCGAATGCTGGATCCCTTTCGGCTTGCCCGTGGAACCCGAGGTATACAGCAGGAACAAGGGGTGATCCGCAGCGACCGGAACCGCTGTGAAGTCCGGCGATTGCGTGGCAACGGCTTCGTGCCACCACAGATCGCGCCCCGCCTGCATCGCAATGTCCTGGCCCGTACGTCGGTACACCAGCGCATGCTCGATGGTCGGACAACCCAGCGACAGCGCTTTATCCGCCGCACTTTTCAGCTCGACGATCTGGCCGCCTCGCCAGCCGCCGTCGGCTGTGATCAGGAGGCGTGCGCCGGTATCCTCAATGCGGTCCTTCAGCGAGAGCGCCGAGAAGCCACCGAATACCACCGAGTGCACCGCACCAATTCGGGCGCAGGCGTGCATCGCGATGATTGCCTCCGGAACCAGCGGCAGGTAGATCACCACCCGATCGCCCGCCTGCAGACCCAGCGAGTGCAGCGTATTGGCCAGACGCCCCACTTCCGCATGCAGCGCGCGGTACGACAAGCTGCGCGTGTCGCCCGGCTCGCCCTCGAACACGATCGCAGTCTTATTACCTCGCTCGACCAAATGTCGATCGAGACAATTGGCCGAAACGCTCAACTCGCCGTCCACGAACCAGCGGTAATTGGGCGCTTTTGATTCATCCAGCGCTCTTGTGAACGGCTTGTGCCATGCGATGTGCTGGCGTGCCAGGCCTGCCCAGAAACCGACGTGATCCGCCGCGGCGCGCCGCTGCAGCTCCGCCAGGGCGTCCGCCTTCAGTTGGGCCTGCTGAGCGAAGGTCGACGGCGGTGCGAAGACTCGCTTTTCGATCAGGACCGATTCAATATTCTGTTGTTTTTCCACAGGTTTTCCGCAGGTGTAATCCGTAGAGGATACCTCACCCGCGCGCGGCACCCAAAACCCGCGTCGACGTCGCCATGAGCAGTAGTGGACCGGGCCTGGCGGGGGCTAGATTGAGGCGGGCGGCGCGACTCGATCGGCCGATCGCAAGCTCGCGGTGCCGTTTGCTAACAACTTGCGCCACCCCACCGCCGGCAGCACGGTGCTGTCCGGTACTGGAGCCCCACGAAAGTCAATTTTTGTATGTGTCGCGAAGTTGGCGCTTCTCTCACGTGAATTACGCTGCGGCATCGCGACAGGGCCGATACCGTGATTCGCACGCTTTCCCTGATTGCGATGTTGCACCACGCCTGTAACTATGTATGTAAATTCCTAGTGCAACACCGAAACGCGACACTACACCGACCAGATACCAAAAACAGTGATCCCGCCTCTCAACAGCCTTCTGCTCGCGCGCCATGGAGCGGTCCTCGCGGCTTGCGCAGTGCTGTTGTGTCTGGTCGCATGCGGTCGTACGTCGCGGCAGGCAGAAGTGGTGCTCGCAGAAGCACGCTACGACATCGCCGCGGGCAGACCGGCAATTGTCGAGCAGGCGCTAACACCTGGCGCGTATTCAATTTCGATTCGCGAGGATGGCATCGATCTTGCGACGCAAGTCACGGCCGCTGGCGATTCGGTTCGGGTCGAAGACCCGATCGAACGTCACGGCAGGCAAATGGCCTATCTGGTACTTCCTAACAAAGCGGTAGTGAAAATCGAACTGAGCAGTACCGATCACCGCAGCAAGACTGGCCATGCGTTCCTCGAGGTCGTACGCTGGGTCCGCGCGCGCGCCGATAGCCCATCAATGTCTGAGCTCGGCGACCGCAGCTTTAGCCAGGCGCTAGAAGAACAGACTCGTGAAAAGGATCAGTGGTCAAAGCGAGCGGACAAATCTCTCAACGATGCGATTCGATACTACTCGGACGCTGCAGATGATCTCGCTGCCGAAGCAGCTCTTTATACGCGTGGCCGCTATGCGTACCTGTTAGCGGGCGATTGGCCGGCCGCCGAGAGCTATGCCAGCGCCGCGCGTGCTATCGCGAAGAAGCGTCACGATCCAATCGCACGCGCCCGTGCGGATGTGCTCAGCGCGTCGGCGCAGATCGAGCAGGCCGGTGAATTGACAGGCGATCAAGCGCGGCGCAAACACCGTGCATTACTCGCATCTGCGGAAAAGCTGCTTGCTGCAAGTGAGCAGGACTTCGCGGCGGCCTCATTGCCGATCGATCAAATTGCCGCCCTGACGTTTCGTGGCGTGAGCCTCTGGTCTGCTCGCAACGCTGACGAAGCCCGCGCCGCTTTCGTCAGCGCGGCAGATCTCGCACGCACCAACAAGGACGCGTTCTCTGAAGTGCGCGCGCTCGGCAACCTGGCGTGGTTGGACTTCGAGCGCGCGGACGTGCACGCGGCAGCGGCTGAGTACGAAAGGCTGCTGGAAATCATTGAGCGTGACAGGCAACCGGACCTGTATGCGTCCCACGTTGCCAACTATGGTCTGTGCCTGGTTTCTCTCGGTGAATTCGACCGTGCCTTGCAGCTCCACAACGAGGCGCTTGAAATGTTTGCACGGCTTCACGACGACAATGGTCGAGCGAAGCAACTACTGGCGATTGGCGGACTACTTTTACGATCTGGCGATCCCGAACGAGCACTTGACACCTTGCAAGCGAGCCTAGCTCTCCTGGAGCAGCAGAAAGATCAGTTCGCAGTCGAAAGCGTGCTTCGCTTGGCAGGAAATGCCGCGGCCCACATTGGTGATTCGTCGCTCGCTCTGAGCTATCACTCCGGTTTGCTGAAGAGGACGCTCGATCGACGAACCGCCTTGCTCACGAAGATTCTCGTGGCAGGCGACCTAAGATCGTTGGGCAGGCTGGACGGCGCTGACGAGGTGCTGGCTGAGGTCACTGGGCAAACAGATGCGGCAATCCTCGGTCCCGCGCTGATCGAACGAGGCCTGCTGCGGGAAGCACAACGGCGATATCCTGCCGCGGCGAGCGATTTTGCCAAAGCTGACGCGCTCTACGCCGACCTGGATTTAGCCTATCCGAGGATCGAAACCAATACCGGACTGTCACGAGTTGAGCTTGCCCTGGGGAACACGGAGCGCGCAATCGACGCTGCCGATATGGCCATATCGATCGTCTCGTCGATCAGGATGCGTGCGGCGAATCCGGAGTTACGAGCACGCTTTGTGGCGAGCGAATATTCACCCTACGAGACCAAGATCGCCGCGCTTTTGGATCAGGCCAACAAGGCTGGCGGCAATGACCAACCCAGGATACTTCAGGCACTCTTTACCGCCGAGGATATTCGCGCGCGCTCGCTGCGCGAAATGTGGTCGCAGTCCGCGGAGCGGCGGAACGAAAATGCCGACGCAGATCAACTGCGCGACAACCTAACAATCCAGCAATTGCGCTTGGAAAATCGTCTGCAACGCTATCCGCGTGATGACCCGCGGGCCCTCGAGCTTCGTCGCAGCATTGAAGAACTGCGGGCCAAAATTGACGGGAATGCCATACAGGTTAGAGGTCGCGAAAGTTCGACATCTCTTGAGCGTACTTTTGGGAAACGTGGCAGCGAGTTGCAACGGAAAATTCCAAATGACACGACCATTCTTTACTTCTTCGTCGGCGACAAAGAATCGACGGCCTGGATCATTTCACGAGAATCGTTAGCGTACCGCAGCCTGCCAAACCGTTTGGCGCTCACCACATTCGTTGATGATTGGGTCGAGAGCCTCCGTCAACGCCCAGGCTCGAGCATCGTCCCGAGTACATCACGACACACCCTCGCCTCGCTGCAGGAACTGGAGCGCCTGGTTGACGGTCTGGGCAAACCCAAGCTCGTGATCGCGGCAGATGGGCCGCTGAATGCGCTGCCCTTTGCGTCGCTCGGCCTAAAGAATGGCAACGAGACTGCCGCCTGGATAGACCGGTTCGAGATCGGTTTCGTCCCGTCCCTCTCGTTCGCGACGCAGAGTCATGACAACTCGAAGAATCGCCAGACCCGCGTCGCGATCGTCGCGGATCCGGTTTATGCGAAAGATGACTTGCGCCTCACCGGACTAACAAGCGAGCACGAGAAGAATCGCGTCGCGTCGCGCAGCGCGGATTTGACCTCCCAATTCGTGCGACTGCCTTTCTCTTCGATCGAGGCCGCCTCTGTCGCAGCGGAGTTCAAGCCAGCAGACTTAGTCACGCTGACGGGCTTTGCCGCGAACGCTGAGAACGTTGCCAAGTTGCCGTCCCGAGACCTGCGAGTGCTGCATTTTGCGACGCACGCGCTGACGCGCGCGGACTCACCTGGGATGTCGGCGCTATACCTGAGTGCATTTCGACCGAACGGCCTGCCGACCGACCGATCGAGTTTATCCGCCGATGACATTTACCGCTTGGGCTTGCGAGCCGATCTGGTCGTACTGAGCGCTTGCTCCACCAACCAGGGCAGAAATGTGCGAGGCGAAGGCGTGCTGGGTCTCACGCACAGCTTCCTGGCGAATGGCTCAGGAGCCGTTGTCGCGACCCTTTGGCCCGTCGATGATGCCCAGACCTCGCTGTTCATGCGCGAGTTCTATCGCACTTACCGATCTGGAGCTTCGCCACCGGCCGCGCTCCGCGCAGCACAGCAGAGCGCGCGGCAGTCATCGAGCGCTCGCCGCGATGCGCTCTGGGCGAGCTTCGTCGTGCGTGAGAGCAGCATCCATTAGATTGTTTTGATCCAGTAAGAGACCAGAACCGGAGGAGGATGGAACGATGATATCGAAACTAACTATGGCAGTGACTTGTAGTGCTGCCATTCTGGCGCTGGGTGCGGCGAGCACCACAGCACTCGCGAAGGACGCCGATTCAGTCATGTCCCCATATATTGGATATGAGATCACAATCGACGAATCGGAACAGGAGGGACACGTACCAACGGGCGGCAAGCTCACCCTGATCTACGACTCGGAGGACGATGTCTATCGGGCATGCACCAGATCGTCGTCCAAACAGAAGTCGCCGTGGCAAGAGGATTGGCGGACGCCGTGCGGTGTGGCGCTCAATCTCGTGAAGGGAAACCGTTACTGCAGCATGAGCGATGTGAAGGCCGGCAACGCCGAAGTACTCTCGACATGTCATCGTCTGCGAAGTCGCGACGTCGCCATGCACCCGTCAACTGTGAAAGGTGGCCTCGAACTACATGACGTGATGGTCTTTCTGCTGCAGCCAGAGGGCAAGAGCCCGCGGGGAGGTATTGCGATGCTGCTGGATTCACCCGCCCGCGTCACCCACAACGGCATCATTCACGGCGTACCCGATTGATTGCTGTCGGATAGCCGGACCAGGCACGACAATTCATGCATCGCAATGCATCGAATATGGTGTTGCATTGCCGTCGCTGGGGTCCTGACTACCAGTGGCATGGCTGCCGATCGGCCCGCACTCTGCGGGTCGATCGGCGATTTTGCAGCGGCAGGCGCGCGGACGCCGGCTGAGGTAGCCGAGTACCTGCAGTCTCTTGGCGCTAACGAGAGATTCGATCTACGCAAAGCCTGCGCACGGTGGGCGGCGCTGGACGACCCCCATGGTCAGCGCCAACGTGCTGCGTATGACGACTTGATACCCGCACCACGCTTCATTTTATTCCCGAGCGCAGACACGCCGATTGTTACTCTGGTCGCACAACTGGAGCGCGATCGGCTAGTCCGCGCTGTGGCGCAGTTCCGCAGCTTCGTAGCAGTTGAGTACAGCGTACCCCTGACCGCTGCAGCATTGTTAGAGCGGCTCGCCACCCCACGGATCAGCTACTTCGAACCCGACTGCGACGGACCCGATTTTGTGACGACCAGCGCGGCGCCGGCACTCACCGGGGGCGCGCTGCCGGCAGCGTCCCGCTGCTGGCAGCGCAGCGCACGCGCGAGCTTTCCGAACGATCCCTGTACCGATGAGCTGTGGGGCCATACATACATTGGCTGGGATCCTGGGGTTGCGGCGAAATCACTACCAAGATTGGTCGCCGTGCTGGACTCCGGCATCGACATGCATCATGAAGATCTGGCCGGCAGCCTGTGGGTCGACGATAAGGCGCGCGTTGGTCGACAACTCACCCTGCAGCTACCTTGCGCATCGAGCGTTGGTTGTTACCCACACGGTACGCAGATGGCAGGCACGATCGCCGGGCGCATGAACAATGGCGTCGGTGTCGTTGGCGTCGCACCCCACAGCAAGCTCATGCCGGTTGTCATCAGTCGGGTAGAGCACGGCAATCTCGTGCGCCTGTCCATGATTGCGAGTGCGATCGAAACGGCGGGCACGAATGGCGCCAACATCATCAATATCAGCGCCAAGTGGCCCGTGGACAGTCGCGCCATTCGCGAAGCCGTGGTCAAGGCAACCGGAGCGGACGTGCCGCAGCGGCTCCTGGTGACGGGTTATACATCGAGCTTCGCCTGGGATGAGAGCCTGCACGAGACCTATCCTTCCCGGTATCGCTGTCTGCCCGGCGTGATCGCTGCGGTGCCCGGCGACGCGCGGGGCGAGGACCTCGGGCATGCCAAAGCAGCGCACGCCGCTGCGACTGACAGCCGATTGCGCGCACCCGGCGTAGACATCGTCGTCACGACAACTCACAATCAGGACGGGAGTTACGCGCTTGCGCAAGCGGCGGGCGCGTCGAGCGCATCAGCGTATCTGGCAGGAGCGGCCGCCCTCACTTGGGGTACCGCGCCGCTCGATCGGTGTAGCGCGAGCCAAATCAAGAACATTCTGTTCTGCAGGAGCAAACGAACTGAAGCATCCCCGTATCCTTGGGTCCACGTCGAGTTTCTGCGTGAGCTTTCCACATTGGGCGCCGGTGCCTCGTGTGCGGATGCGATCGCGGCGCTGGGCTGCGGGCCTTGATGCGAGCGATCCTGCGGTGCCGCTCGCAGGATTGGCAACGTGACCGACCTGCCGGCATTGGCAGAGCAGGCCCTCGGCGGTAATCGAGATGCGGAAGCGGCAGTCGTCGCCGCCCTGCGCCCCGGACTTGTCACGCTGCTTCGCTACGGCCGTTTCAACCGTTACATCGACGTCGAAGACCTGGTCCAGGACACGTTGCGCGTGGTCATCGAAGCGCTGCGCGCCCGCACCATCAACGAACCGGACAAGATAGTGGCCTACGCGGCGCAGACGGCGCGCATGTTACAGCTCAACTGGCTACGCAAGTCTTTCCGCCAAAAGACGGTCGTGGATTCCGACTTGGTCGCCGAACGGGCCCTGGAAGAAGGCATCGAGACGTCCGAACCCGACGATGAACACCTGGCTCGCGCGATCGTCAGGCTGCTGCAGGAACTGCCACACGAACGCGATCGCCTCATCCTGATGCGCCACTACATCGACAATGTGGACAAGCCCACACTGTGTCTCGAGTTGGGTCTCACGCACCTGCACTTCGATCGGGTATTGTTCCGGGCGCGGAACCGATTCAAGCATCTGGTCGAGCGCGAGGGTCCGCGCTTCGGGCTGCAACCCGGCGCGCTCGGACTGACGCTACCGACGTTGCTATTGCCTTGGATTCTGAGAGGATTCCTCAGTTGACGACACAATACCCTCATGGCTGTTACCCCTAAGGACAACCCTGCTGATCTGCAGTTGGCCATGGATCGCTACCTGGCCGGCAATATGTCAGATCAGGAACGAGCCGAATTCGAAACCTGGATCGTTGGCAACCCCGAGACTGCGTCGACCCTCAAGACCGATCGGCAAATCCGCAGGGGTTTGCTGGTCGCCAAGAGCCGGGGTTGGCTGCCGGGCGGCAAGCCGGCGGCAACCGTCGACGCCAACCGCACTGCAAGGTCACTGCCATCACGCTCGTTGTTAGCTGCGTCCGTTGCAGCCATGGCAATGGTCGGTAGCCTTGGCTGGTGGGCGGGCGAGCGCGAAGGATTGCGCCAGGCCTCGCCCGTGCCCGCGATCGCGCAAGGGGGCACCACCAGTCAGGTCGTTAGCTTGGGACGCTACCGTGGTAGTCAGGCGCCAGATATCGAACTCGCACTGGCCGACGTACCCGATCATCTGGTCGTGCAACCGGATGTGGTAACACTCACGTGCGACGATGGCAGCCTGGCACTTGCCTGCGACAATGGCCAACCGCCGGCCAGATCACAATATGCCAAGTACGACGTCGAAGTGATTCGGCGCGTCGGCGCGCTGCCCGTGTGGCACTCCGATCTGCAGGTTCCCGCGACCACCAGTCCGCTCACGTTCGTGATCCCCGCGCGGGACCTCGAGGCGGGCGACTACGATATGCTGGTTCGCGGCTCGTCAGCGACGCACGAAGAAGTCGTGGGTCGCTACTGGCTCAGGATCCGGCCGGGAGCGTAGCGGGACCCGCTACGGGCTGGACAAGCGCCCCGCTTGTCGCCTCAACATCGGTCCGAACTTGCGCTTGTCGCAGAACGTCTCGAGGCCGACCGTATCGATGGCGCCGCGCGTCAGTTCCGTATGCTGCACGTCGAGCGGCACGTTGCAGGCAATCTCAGTGAGTCGGCGCGCCAAGAATGCCGCGTCCCGATGCTGCGTGAGCTTCGCCGCCAGCGTGCGCGCACCGCGTATCGGTAACGCCGCGACGCTGTCGAGATTGTCGTAGAGCTCCTCGAGCGAGGCAAACTCCTTCAGCAGCGGACCGGCGGTTTTCGGCCCAACGCCAGGCACGCCCTTGATGTTGTCGACACTGTCACCGGTCAGTGCAAGATAGTCGGGGATGCGCTCGGGCTGCACGCCAAATCGTTCCTCGATTTCGTCGTACCGGTAGCGGGTGTTACTCGCATAATCCCAGAAGACGTCGCCTGCTCGAATGATCTGCGCCAGATCCTTGTCGCGCGTCACGATGGTCGTTCGCACGCCCAGTGTCCGGGCGCGGGTCGCCAAGGTGCCGATGATGTCATCGGCTTCGTATTCGGGACTGCCAAATTCACGCACGCCTAACAATCGGCAAAACTCGCGACAGCAAGCGAACTGCAGCTTGAGATCCTCGGGCGCCGGATCGCGATTGGCCTTGTACGCCGGATAGATCCTGTTGCGAAATGACGTCATCACGCTTTCATCGAAAGCCACAGCGATGAACTGCGGTTTTGCACGTTCGAGCAGATCGCACAGAAAGCGCGCGAACCCAAAGGTAGCGTGGGCGGCATTGCCGTCGACATCGGTCATGTCGGGCGGCATTGAGTAGTACGCCCGGAAGACGTAGACCGACGCGTCGATGAGATAGAGCAAGAATCCCCCCGACTACGGCAGTGCGGCTACATCAGCCAATGCTTGATCCGCGCATGCAACGGCGAACTACGCGGGAAATGCGCCAGCAAGTACTCCATCTGATCGGCCAAGACCCGTCGGCCCTTGAGGAACACGTACTCTGCGTAGGTCGGCGTGAAGGGCACCGCGATGAGCTGCATCCTGGCCTGCTCAGGAGTGCGCGACGCTTTCAGGTTGTTACAGCGGCGGCAAGCGGTAACCACATTGGTCCATACATCCACGCCACCCTGGCTGAACGGGCGTACGTGATCGCGCGACAGATCACGTAACGAAAACCGCTGGGCACAGTACATGCACAGATAGCCGTCGCGGCGGAAGAGTGTCTGGTTGTTGAGCGGCGGCACATAATCGCGCCGGGTGTTGCCGGGGTTGCCCGTGTGCCCGACCGTTGCGACGATGGAGTTGACGTCGAGCACCGTGCGCAGCCCCGACTGCGCGTTCACGCCACCATACAACTTGAAGATCGAACTACCACAGGTATAGGCCACCTGTTCCTGGTGGTAGAGGCGAGCCGCCTCCTTGTAATCGATCCACTCGAGCGGCATGCCGGACACGTCGGTCCGCAGGACGAGCTGGGACAACGAGCACCCCTCTGCCTGCACTACCTGCAGATCGTCTTCGTCAAGTTGTGGCGCCATGGTGCTCATGTGGCCTGTAAGATACGGCAGCCGTGTGCGAGAATTCAACGGCGCATAGCGTCCATTCGATAAGGGAGTCACGCTCTCGTGGTCATTGAACCACGGGCGACCCCAAAGGAAGACTGCAAGCCCATGCCCACTACCATCGGCGCGCTGCGGGAGCGCGCTCCCGGCGAGACCCGTGTCAGCATCGTGCCCGAGGTGGCCGACAAGCTCGTGGCAGCCGGTACTCAGGTGCTGATCGAGCGCGGCGCCGGCACGACCGCGCAGTTCCCCGACGCGCTCTACAAGAAGAACGCCTGGGCGGATTCGCCGGAGGCCGTACTCACCGCCGTTGACGTGTTGCTCACCGTCGCACCGCTCAGCGTCGATGCGATCGGTCGACTCAAGCCCGGGGCGGTGGTGGTCGGCTTCATGCAGGCGCATGCTCGCCGTGACGAGGTGCAGGCACTGCGAGACCGCAAGATCACAAGTTTTGCGGTCGAACTCATTCCCCGCATTTCCCGCGCCCAGTCGATGGACGCGTTGTCGTCGCAAGCTGCGATCGCCGGTTACAAGGCCGTACTGCTGGCGGCGAATGCACTCGATAAATTCATGCCGATGCTAACGACCGCGGCCGGCACGATTCGGCCGTCGCAGGTGCTGGTGATTGGCGCTGGTGTTGCAGGCTTGCAGGCTATCGCCACTGCGCGACGGCTAGGCGCGGTCGTCGAAGCGTACGACGTACGCAGCGCAACCAAAGAACAGGTGAAATCGCTCGGTGCGAAATTCGTCGAGACTGGCGTCACAGCCGAGGGTCAAGGCGGCTACGCTCGCGAACTCACCGCCGAGGAGCGCGCCAAGCAGCAAGAAGCCCTCGATGCACGCATCGCGGTCGCAGACGCGGTGATCACGACGGCGTCGGTTCCGGGCCGCAAAGCGCCGATCATCGTGACCCGCGCCGCTGTGGAGCGCATGAAACCCGGTGCCGTCATTATCGATATCGCGGCGGAGCAGGGCGGCAACTGCGAGCTGACTCGGGCTGGCGAGACAGTGCTGCATCAAGGCGTCAAGATCGTCGGGCCCATCAATCTGCCCGGTCAGCTGGCGCACAACGCCAGCGAAATGTACGCGCGCAATCTCTTCAATTTCCTGCGCCCGGCCATCGGTGCGGAAGGCCAACTCGCGATCGACTGGCAAGACGAGGTTTTCCGCGATGCGTGTCTGACGCATGACGGCGCAATCAAGCATGAAGCCACCCGCCAGGCGCTGGGCGGCTGACGCCCCACCACCCAATACTTACGACTGAAGGTTTGCCACCATGACCGGGATCGTCGCTCTCTACATCTTCATGCTCGCCGCATTCACCGGCTATGAAATCATTGCGCGCGTCCCGGTGATCTTGCACACACCGCTCATGTCGGGCTCCAATTTCGTGCACGGCATCGTGTTGGTGGGTGCCATGGTCGCGCTCGGCAACGCCGATACCACGCTCGAGAAGGTCATCGGTTTCACGGGCGTTTTGTTAGGTGCGGGAAATGCCGTCGGCGGATATGTGGTCACTGAGCGCATGCTCGAGATGTTCAGATCGAGCGGCGCCAAGGCCAAGCAGAAAGGGTCGCACTGATGCTTGGCGGTTTTGACGCAAGCTTCGTCGTCCAGGCGAGTTATTTCGTCACAGCGGTGCTGTTCATCATGGGCTTGAAGCGCATGAGCTCACCGGTCACGGCGCGCAGCGGCATTCTGTGGGCGGGTGCCGGCATGGTCGTCGCCACGCTGGTCACCTTCCTCTACCCGGGGATGTCCAACTACGAACTGATTATCGCCGCAATCGTGATCGGCTCGCTGCTGGCCTGGTGGAGTGGCAAACGCGTTGCCATGACGGACATGCCGCAGATGATCGCGCTCTACAACGGCATGGGTGGCGGTGCAGCGGCCGCGATCGCCGCAGTCGAGCTCTACAAGCATGCCCAGGGCGACGCGCATACGCTCACCATTTCGGTGCTGGCGGTCATCGGCGGCATCATCGGTGCCGTATCTTTCAGCGGCAGCCTGATCGCGTGGGCCAAACTCGACGGCAAGATCAACAAGACGCTGCGCTTCGCGGGTCAGAAGTTCTTCAACATGCTGTTGCTGATCGGCGCGCTCGTAGCGGGAGGCATGGTGGCGCTGCACCTGAACGCGTCGCCGCTGTTCGTCACGTTGATCTTTGCGTTTGCCTTGCTGCTGGGTATCGCGATGACGCTGCCGATCGGCGGCGCCGATATGCCGGTCGTGATTTCGCTCTACAACGCGCTGACCGGGCTCGCCGTGGCCTTTGAGGGCTTCGTGCTGAGCAACGCGGCAATGATCATTGCCGGTACGGTGGTCGGTTCCGCGGGCACGCTGTTGACGCAGCTCATGGCAAGGGCCATGAACCGCTCGATCGGCAACGTTCTGTTCAGCAACTTCGGTGAATCTGGCGGCGCGGCAGGTGGGCCAGTCACGGGGTCGATGAAGCCGATCGAAGCCACCGACGTCGGTGTCATGATGGCGTTCGCCGAGAAAGTGATCGTCGTGCCCGGCTACGGTATGGCCGTTGCACAAGCCCAGCACAAGGTCTGGGAAATGTGTCAACTTCTGATCGATCGCGGCGTCACAGTCAAGTTCGCGATTCACCCGGTCGCCGGCCGGATGCCAGGGCACATGAACGTATTGTTAGCCGAAGCGGGCGTGCCGTACGACTTGATCGCCGACCTCGATGAGATCAATGCGGAATTCGAAACCGCGGATGTCGCGCTCATCATCGGCGCGAACGACGTGGTGAATCCGGTCGCCCGCACGGATAAATCGAGCCCGATTTACGGCATGCCGATTCTGAACGCCGACAAGGCGAAGAATGTCATTGTCATCAAGCGAGGACAGGGTGCGGGATTTTCCGGCATCGAGAACGCGCTGTTCTTCCTCGACAACACCCGCATGCTGTACGGCGATGGTCAGAAGGCCACGGCAGCACTGATTGCTGCGATCAAAGCGGTTGGCTAGCAGTGTTGCCCGTGAATCCGCGTTGCGCTAGTTAGGCCGATTCGGCGTTTGCTGCAACTGCCGGCGCTGTTCGAGGCGCTGGCGCCGCTGCTCGAGCATTCGCTGCCGTTCCTCTGGCGTCGCTTGCTGCCAGCGATCGCGCAGCTTGCGGCGCTGCTCAGGCGACAGCTTCTTGAAGGCGCGAAAACTCTGCCGCACGCGCTCGCGTTCCTCGGGCGACAAGTCCTGCAGCTTCTGCAACTGCGCGCGCACGCGTCGTCGCTTCTCGGGCGGCATGTTCTGCCAGCGCTTGAACCGCTGCCGCGCGGCGGCGCGCTTGTCCGCATCCATCGCCAGCCAACGTTCGGCCCCGCGCGCCAGCCGCTGCTGGCGCGCCGGCGGCAGCTTGTCCCAGTTCCCGGCTTGTGGTTGCAGCAGCTCTTGTTGGGCGGCCGACAACTGCGACCACGACAGCGGCTGCGCCTCATATGCATCGCCAGGGAGCGAGTCCGTCGATCGCGGCGCACCCTGCGCGAACGCGCTGCTGACAATCACGGCCAGCGCAACAGCTGCGACAGCCTGCCGCAATAGCGAGCGCGTGGTAGCTGATATCCTCATAACTGTTCACCCTTCGTCGGCCGCGCGGCGGCAGCCTTCACGATACGCTCCAGATCCGCATCGGCCAGATACTCCAGAAACTCTTCACCATCGGCATCCGCAGCGTCGGCCAAAAATTCGAGCAGCTCAGCATCCGGCGGCGCAGC
>Ga0138256_10005054_pt1 | contig 13967 bp, 12 predicted proteins | sample KNB2016incub_MG_FD_105486 | JGI IMG/M metagenome (GOLD analysis project Ga0138256, IMG submission 105486) | Active sludge microbial communities from wastewater in Klosterneuburg, Austria - KNB2014incub_MG | ecosystem: Engineered > WWTP > Activated sludge > Unclassified | place: Austria...
CGTATTTGTGAGGGGCGCACTAGCACGGCATTGCTGGCTCGACAAGCTTGCCCCCTCCTCCCGCCCTCTCCCCATGAAATTCGCCCTTCCCCTTTGCACCCTCGTGCTTCTGGCTGCCTGCCAGCGCGACAACGCGACGCACATGCCCGGCGACACCGGGCTGGCGCTCGCGACCTCGGCCCAGTCCAAGGACTCGCTGATCCTGCTCAAGGACTCGCTGCTCGCCACTCGGCAGCGGCAACTCTCGGAGCAGAGCGCGCTGCTCGGCGACGCGGCCAACAGCGCGCGCCTCGCGACGGAGATCAACACCACCCTGTCCAAGGTGCGCAACCTGCAGGTGCCGAAGGACGTTGAGGCCAAGGAATCGGCGGTCTCGACCGCGACGGCCGAGTTGGAGACGGTCCACGCCAAGGTCGATGCGCTGGTGAAGCGGCTCGACGCCAGCGAAGCGCGCGTGCGCCGCATGCGGCGGGACAGCACCTCGCTCGCGGGAACGATGGCGTCACAGCTGCGAGACTACGAACAGTCCATCGCCGGGTTGCGGGCGAGCGTGGAGCAGCAGCGCGAGGAGATATCGCTGTTGACGCAGCGAGTGGACAGCATCGCCACCGCGAACACGATCCTCGTGGCGCGCGGCGACTCGCTCGCGGCGTCGAACCGGGCGATGGCGGCGCGCGAGGACTCGGTCTTCGTGGCCATCGGCACGGAAGATGAGCTGGCGGCCAAGGGGATCGTGCGGCGCGAGGGGGGGACGATGTGGTTCTTCGGGCGTGGCAAGACGATGGTGCCGGGTCGCGCCCCCGACATGTCGGCCTTCAAGGTCCTCTCGAAGCAGGGGGACCTGTCGATCGCGCTGCCGAGGGGCGACAAGGAATACGCGATCGTCTCGCGGCACGACCTGGCCTACACGGAGTCGGCGGGCGCCAAGGCGGCCCGAATCAAGGGGACGCTCCGGATCACCGACCCCCAGCGTTTCTGGTCGCCGTCCAAGTACCTGATCCTCGTGGAGCGTTAGGCAGCGGCGCGGGTTCGTCGCGTCGGCCTCTCGCGCCGGCGCGCGCCCTGCGCTCCCATCGGGGGGGGGCAGCCCCCCCCCGCCGCATTGCACCGCACGCGCCGAGGTCGCGATACTTCCGGGGTGGCGCGATGGGCACTCCCGGGGAGACGAGGCGAGACGATGTCGGCACGGACACGCGTTGTGGTGACAGGGATCGGTGTGGTGACTTCCATTGGATCGACGCGGGCGTCGTTCTGGCAGGCGTTGACCAGTGGCGTGTCGGGGGTGGCGCCCATCCAGGCGTTCGATGCGTCGTCGTACGACACCCGCATCGCCTCGGAGGTGCCAGGCTTCGATCCGCTCATCTGCCTGTCGCCCAAGGTGGCCAAGCGCATGGGGCGCACTTCACAGATGGCGGTGGTGGCGGCGACCGAGGCGGTGAAGGATGCGGGGCTCGACCTCGAGCGCGAATCGCCGATGCGCATCGGCTGCTGCGTGGGGACGGCCGCAGGGGACTACAACGAGCTCGAGGCGCAGCATGAGGCGTTCCTCGATCGCGGTCCGCGGGCGGTGAGCCCCTTTTGCGTCCCGAAGGTCATTCCCAACATGCCCACAGCGAACGTGGCCATCACGCTCGGCGTGCATGGGCCGAACTTCGCCGCAGTGTCGGCGTGCGCCACGGGGGCGCACTCGATCGGCATGGCGATGGCGGTGCTACGCGCGGGCCAGGCCGACGTGATGCTTGCCGGAGGGGTGGAAGCGACCATCACCCCATTCGTGCTCGCCGGCTACCAGTCGATGGGGGCGCTCTCCAGGCGCAACGACGCGCCCGCGGCCGCGAGCCGCCCCTTCGACACCGGACGCGACGGATTCGTGATGGGCGAGGGGGCGGGGGTGCTGGTGCTGGAAACGCTGGAGCATGCACGCGCCCGTGGTGCCGACATCATTGCCGAGCTGGCAGGGTTCGGGATGACCAGCGACGCCTTCGGGATCGTGCAGCCGGACCCCGACGGCACCTGGGCGGCCGCGGCGATGCAGCTGGCGATGGACGATGCCGGCATGTCCCCGGCCGACGTGCAGTACATCAACGCGCATGGTACCTCGACGCCGGCGAACGATCGCACGGAGTCGCAGGCGATCAGGCGGTTATTCGGCGCCCCGCCCCCGGTCAGCTCGATCAAGTCGATGATCGGGCACACGCTCGGCGCCGCGGGGGCGATCGAGGCGGCGGCGACGGCGCTGGCGATCAGGCACGGCGTCATCCCGCCGACCATCAACTACGAGACGCCCGACCCGGAGTGCCCGCTGGACGTGGTGCCTAACGTGGCGCGCGAGGCTCGGGTGACGGGGGCGCTCTCCAACTCGTTCGGTTTCGGGGGACAGAACGGGGTGCTGGCGTTTCGGCGGGCGTAGCGCGACGGCCGTTCGGCGTCGATGCTTCACCGAGTGAAATCCCGACGACTCTTCCTGGCACTCCTGATCGGGGGCGTGCCGGCCATGCCCCACGCCCCCCTGCACGCCCAGCAGGGCGCTCCGCCACCGGTGCTCCGCATCGGCCAGGTGCGCGGGGTGCTTCACCTCGATGGACGCCTGAACGAGGCGATGTGGGCCGACGCCGACTCCGTCGGCGACCTCACGCAATCCGAACCGGTTGAGGGGGCAGCCCCCTCGGCGCGCACGGTCGTCCGGGTGCTCGCCACCAGCGAGGCGCTCATCGTCGGCATCCGCGCCGACGACGCCGAGCCCACGCGACTGGTGTCGTTCGCGCGCGAACGCGACGCCAACCTGAGCAACGAAGACCACCTCAAGCTCGTGCTGGATACGTACCGCGACGGGCGCTCGGGCTATGTCTTCGCCGTGAACCCGCACGGTGCCCGCTACGACGCGCTCGTGTCGGGGCAGGGAGAGAACGAGAATTCCAACTGGGATGCCGTGTGGGAAGTGGCGACAGCGCGCACGACCACCGGGTGGTCGGCCGAGTTCCGCATCCCGGTGCGCAGCCTGCAGTTCCAGCAAGGGTTGCGCGAGTGGGGATTCAATGTGCAGCGCCGGATCCAGCGGCTGCAGGAGACCGATCGCTGGGCGAGCCCGGAGCGAAACTTCAAGGTCACGCAGACCTTTCGTGCCGGGCGCCTGACTGCGGTGCCGGAGTTTGCCCTCGGTGTGGGGCTGAGTGTGCGTCCCTCGCTGGTTGCGCGGGGCGGTATCCAGGCGCCTGGTACTTCCTTCACGAGCACGGGTGACGCGAGCCTCGACGTCACGCAGGTGCTCGGCGCGAACACGCTCGCCGCGGTGACGATCAACACCGACTTCGCCGAGACCGAAGTGGACTCGCGCCGCACCAACCTGACGCGATTTCCGATTGTCTTTCCGGAGAAGCGCACCTTCTTCCTGCAGGGAGCCGACATCTTCGACTTCGGGCTTGGCACGGGCGACGACGTGCGCCCGTTCTTTAGCCGACGCATCGGCCTGCTGTCGGGGGACGAGGTCCCGATCCGGGCGGGACTCAAGGTGAGTGGACGTGCGCGCGGGGCCAACTTCGGGGCGCTGGTGGTGCATACGGGGGACATTGACGACGGCGAAGCCCGCGCCCTCCCGCGCACGGCCAGCACCATGGGTGTCCTGCGGCTTCGACAGAACGTGCTCAAGGAATCGAGCGTCGGGGTGATCGGGTCGTTTGGCGACCCGCTCGGCCGGGCCGACAGCTGGACCGCGGGCGCCGATGCGACCTACCAGACCTCGCGTCTGCTCGGCGGCAGGAACCTGCTGCTCGGCGTGTGGGGATTGGCGATGGGTCGGGACGGAATGCGCGAGGCCGGACGCGACGGGCGACGCACGGCGTACGGGGGCACGCTCGACTTTCCCAACGACCTGTGGGACGTGTCCCTGACCTACCGAAACGTCGGCGACGCCTTCGATCCATCGTTAGGCTTCATCCCACGTCCCGGCGTGCAGGGGGCCAGCCTGAACGTGACGTACAAGCCACGGCCTGCGGGCGACATCATCGGGCTGGACGTGCGGCAGATGTTCCATGAACTGCGCACGTCGCTGGTCGGCGACCTCGACGGCCGCTGGGAGAGCTACCGCATCTTCACCGCGCCGGTGAACTGGCGCCTGGAGAGCGGCGATCGCTTCGAGCTCAACGTTGTCCCCGTGGGCGAGCGGCTTCCCGCGCAATTCACCATCGCCGATGGCGTGACGATCCCGATCGGGTCGTACCACTGGCGGCGCTACCGATTGGAGGCCGGGCTGGCCCCCAAGCGCCGCGTGAGCGGCCAGGCGACGTGGTGGACGGGCGGCTTCTACACCGGGCGGTTGGACGAAGTGCAGCTGACGGCGGCCTGGAAGCCGTCGGCGCTGGTCATCGTCGAGCTGGACGGGACGCGCAACATGGGGCGGCTGGCAGAGGGGCGCTTTACCCAGGACCTGTTCGGGACGCGCGTGCGCCTGAACGTGTCGCCCGACCTGCAGGTGAACAGCTACCTGCAGTACGACAACTCGAGCGACAGCTTCGGGGCCAACACGCGCCTGCGATGGACCTTCTCGCCGCTGGGCGACCTGTTCATCGTGTACAACCACAACCTGCGGCACGACATCGACCCGATGACCGGGCTCCCCCTGCCCATGGGGGTGCAGCCGGACCCCATGCAGCGTCGGGACCGGCGGTGGGGGTTCGGGTCCAACCAGCTGCTGGTGAAGCTGCAGTATGCGGTGCGGTACTGAGGGAGTGGGCGCGGCAACGTCTCGAGCGGAACACGACCGGCCCCGCTCGACGACGCACACGTGATGGTCGCCGCCAGGCCGTGCGGCGCCACCGGTGCCACATGCTGGTAGCTTGCACGGAACCGGCACGGAGAAGGCGATGTACAGCGACGCGCGCTATGTCCTGACCACCAATGCTGGCTCCTCGAGCATCAAGTTCGCGCTCTTCCGCGTTGGCGCGGCCAACGAACGAGCGCTGCGTGGAGAGATCGATCGCATCGGTCGCGGCGGTTCGACACTGCAGGTCACACGTGAGGACGAACGGAGCAGCGATCGTTGCGACGTGGATGCCGCTGACCACGCGTCGGCGGCGCGCTTGCTCGTTGACTGGCTCAGCGTGCAACCGGAGTATCAGCGGGTGGTGGCGGTCGGGCACCGCGTCGTGCACGGCATGACCCACACCGACCCGGAACTCGTCTCGCCCGCGCTGCTCGAGGAGCTGCGCGACATCGCGCCGTGCGACCCCGAGCACCTGCCCGGAGCGCTGGCCCTGATCGACGCCTTTCTCGACCGCGCACCGGCGCTGCCGCAGGTGGCGTGCTTCGACACCGCCTTTCACCGCGACATGCCCCGCGTGGCCACGCTCCTCCCGCTCCCCCGCCGCTTCGACGCGATGGGCGTGCGTCGGTATGGCTTTCACGGTCTGTCGTACGCCTACCTGGTCGAGAAGCTCACGCTCGCCGCTGGCCCGGCGACGGCGCAGGGGCGCGTGATCCTCGCACACCTCGGGAGCGGCGCCAGCCTGGCGGCGGTGCGGGAGGGCAGGAGCATCGATACGAGCATGAGCTTCACGCCAAGCGCCGGCCTCCCGATGGCCACGCGCTCGGGTGACCTCGATCCGGGCCTCGCACCCTACCTGGAGCGCACGCAACAGATCACGAGCAACGAGTTCTTCGACATCGCGACCCACCAGTCCGGACTGCTCGGCGTCTCGGGGACCAGCGCGGACATGCGCGACCTGCTGGCGCGCGAGGCAGTCGACGTGCGGGCTGCCGAGGCGGTGGCGATGTTCTGTTATGCGGTGAAGAAATGGATCGGCAGCTACGCGGCTGCGCTCGGCGGGGTGGAGACGCTGGTCTTCGCCGGCGGGATTGGCGAGAATGCGCCCGTAGTGCGGTCGCGCATCTGCGATGGACTCGGCTTTCTCGGCATCGAACTGGATGAACGGCAGAACCGTGAGAATGCCGAGGTGATCTCCGCCGTCGACGCTCGTGTCACGGTGCGCGTGATGCGCACGGACGAGGAGGTCATGATCGCACGCTCGGTCGTTCGGCTGTTGACGCTCGAGGGCCAGCCTCAGGAGTCGGCGTAGTCGAGTCGTGCCGCAGGCGCGAAAGTCACATGTACCTGGAGACAGGATGACTCGGAAGATTCAGACGATGCGTGCATCAGGTCCGATCGCATGAGGACCCTCATTCGGAGCCTGTTGATCTGCGCAGTCGTGGCCGGCGCAGGATGTGGACGGGACGACGGCAAGGGCGCCGAGGGCGCGACGCGCGACGCTGCGCCGCTCGAGCTGTACAACGCCGCCTCCATCGCGCGGCCCATGCGCGCGGTACTCGACAGCTTTGCGGCTCGCACCGGAACACGGTTCAACCAGCAGACGGCCTCCAGCCTCGAGCTCGCGCGGCGCGTGCTGGAACTGGATGGCGAGCCAGACGTGCTGGTTCTCTCCGATCCCGACATCTTCCCACAGCTCCTCGAACCGGCGATCACGACATGGCACGCCCTGTTCGCCCGCAACCGGATGGTGCTCGCCTACACGCCGCGCTCGAACGGGGCGGCGGAGATCGATTCGAGCAACTGGTACCGCATTCTCGAGCGCCCGGGGATGGAGACTGGTCGCAGCGATCCGGTCCACGATCCCGCGGGATACCGCGCGTTGCTCGTCTGGCAGCTCGCCGAACAGCATTACCGTCAGCCTGGGCTCGCCGATCGCATGCTGCGCGCAGCGCCGCCCCGCAACGTGCGCGCGCGTGAGGCCGACCAGGTCGCGCTGCTGGAGATGGGGGAGTACGACTATACCTGGACGTACCAGAACCTGGCCGAGGCGGCTGGCTTCCGGTACGTGAAGCTCCCCGACGCGATCGACCTTGGCAATCCCGCTGACTCGGCGCGCTACGCGACCGCCTCGGTGCGCGTGCCTGGGAAGAACGCGCGCGACTCCGTCACGTTCACCGGTCGTCCGATTCTCTTCGCTGTCTCGATCCCGCGCGCCGCACCGAATCCCGAGCTGGCGGCACGTTTCGTTGCCTTCCTCGTGTCCGAGGACGGGCGCCGCATCCTGCGGGCGACGCACTTCGACGCGCTCGACCGGGCGGCGTTCGTCGGGAACGGGGTGCCGGCAGTGCTCACGCAGGACACATCTGGTCGATAGGCATGTCGGGAATGGCCTGGTTGGCGACATGATTCCTCGATGACAACCGCGTTGTTGTGGAGCCAGTTCAAAGCCAAGTCGGCGCCAGTCGGGAGCCAGTGTGATGACAGTCCGGCGTCGGCCAAGAGTCGCCACGAAACCGCCGCGCTTGCGTGAAATATCCGCTCGCAGTCTCTCGTGTTGGCGCTCGCCAACGCCGAATATGTGCGGGACTCCGCTTGGAGGCTCATGACATCGACCACGATCGCCGCCCCGCCAGCCTGGGACGCTCCGCTCGCAGCTTACGAAGCGCAGGCCGAACAGCTGCTCGCCGGGCATGCGGCCGGCGTGCCGCAGGCGCTGCAGCTGTTGCACGAAACCTTGCCACGCTTCCTCGATGACACGGTCACCTGGCTGCCACGCCCGCTCTCGCCAGAGCAGATTCGCGACACGGCGATAACGCTCGACGAGGCCCGACTCGCGGTTGCCCGACGCTACAGCTTCCGCGACTGGGAGTCGCTGGCAACGCTCACGGCCGAGGTGGCGCGGGAGACCTCGCCGGTGCGCCGGTTCGAGCACGCGGTGCATGCCGTGATCACCGGCGATGCGGCAACGCTGCAGGAGTTGCTGCGCGCACACCCGGACCTCGTGCGTCATCGTTCGACGCGCGTGACCTGCCACGACCCTCCGGTGCATGGGGCCATGCTGCTCCACTACCTCGGCGCCAACGGAGTGGAGGGCTATCGGCAGCGCTCACCGCCCAACGCGGTGGATATCGCGCGCCTGGTGTTGCAGTCGGGAGCCGAGGCCGATGCCCTCGCGGGGATGTACGGCGGCGAGTCACCGACCCTGAGCATGCTGGTGTCCAGCACGCCACCGGCCGTGGCCGGGGTACAGGTCCCGCTGGTGCATGTCCTGCTCGACCATGGCGCCGACGTGGAGGGCGTGGGGCTCGGGGCGTGGCGCTCGCCGCTGCTGACGGCGCTGGTCTTCGGCTTTCGCGATGCCGCCGCCGCGCTCGTGGCGCGCGGTGCCCTGGTGGACGATCTGGTGAAGGCAGCGGGGCTTGGCCGCGCCGAGCAGATGGCGGCGATGCTTCCCGCGGCTGCGAGCGACGAGCGCCACCGCGCCTTCGCGCTGGCCGCGATCAACGGGCACCTCGAGGCCGTACGGCTGCTGCTCGTGGCTGGGGAGGACCCGAACCGGCTCAATCCACCCGGATTTCACGCCCACGCGACCCCGCTGCACCAGGCCGCGCTGGCCGGACATCTCCCGCTGGTGCAGTTGCTCACCGCCCACGGGGCACGGACCGACATTTCAGATACACTCTGGCGCGGCACCGCCCTGGGGTGGGCCGAGCACGGGGAGCAGACGGCGGTTGCCGACTACCTGCGAGGGCTCGAAGCGGACGGCGGGACGAGGTAGGCGAGTTGGGTCACACCGCGCGCGGGCGGAGAACGCGCGGAGAACGCGCGGAGGGCGCGCGGACTGCCCGTTCGGGTCGATCTGACCCAATCGCACGGTATTGGGGTACAAGGACGGCTGGCTGGACCGTAATCCATGCTCCAGCGCGCCGTTGATCGGTTCGTCACGCATCGGCTGCGTTCGCCGTCCCGTCGCTTGTGCCAACCCGCTCGGCACGCGACAATCAATGTTCGACCAAAAACCCGGAGTTCATATGCGCTATTCGTACCTCGCTCTCGCTGTTCTCGTCACGGCCACTGCCGTGCAGGCGCAGGACGCCGACCGCTCCGTAAAGGGCGGGATTCAGGTTGCTGGCTGGAAGGGACGCGTGGATCGCCGTCCCATGTCGCAGGGCAAGACCGTCGATGACTCAAAGGTCGTCGCCGACGGCAAGGGCCTTCGCCTGTCGGTCGGACCGGCGGGAAACTTCTGGAACCCGGCCAACACGGCCAGCGGTGACTTCACCGTGAAGGCAATGTTCGACGAACTGAAGATGGCCGCCTCGCACCCGCACTCGTTCGGCATCTTCATCGGCGGGCAGGATCTCGAGAGCGAGAACGAGACGCTCATGTATTGCATCGCGTACGGCACGGGGAAGTACTCGATCAAGACCTTCCATGGCGAGAAGGTGACCACGCTGGTGAACATGGAGGACACGCCGGCGCTGCACAAAGCCAACGCCGACGGTGAGTCGAAGAACGAGATCGGCTGGAGCGTGAAGGGTGGCAAGGCGTCGTGCGTCATCAACGGGACGACGGTCAAGACGCTGGACAAGAGCGAGGCCGTCGCCGCCGACAAGCTCAAGTCGCTCGACGGGGTCTACGGCCTCCGTGTGAGCCACAACCTCGAGCTCAAGGTCTCCGAAATCACGCTGACGAAGTAGCCGGGGGTCCCGTGCCACTCTTCGACTACAAGTGCAACGCCTGCGCCGTCACCTTCGAGGCGCTGGTGCTCAAGGGAAAGGAACCAGCGGCGTGTACCGCGTGCGGCAGCGCCGACCTGGCGCGACTGATGTCGCTGCCTGCGGTGCGCTCGTCCACGACTGCCGACCTTGCGATGCGTAGTGCGAAGAGGCGCGACCAGGCCCAGGGGGCTGAGCGCACGCACGCGCAGGCGCAGTACGAAGAGAGCCACGACCGGCATGGCTAAAGCCGGCGAGCCGGAGTTGCTCTCCGCTCTAGACACGACCTGATTGTCGGATTGCGGGGTCCATCGCACGGAGCGATGGGCCCCGCCGTCGTTAGCGCGGCGCGCTCTCGCAAATGGGGCAGGGGCCGAGATTCGGTTCGCGCCGCAGGGTGATCGTGACGGGACCGAGGGCCACCAGTTTCTTGTCGACCGTATCGTCGACCGCGACCGAGAGGGTGAGCACCGAGCCGCGCACGATGCCGGCGAAGCGCGCGGGGAGCGAAGGGCCGAGTTGGACGGGATAGGCCCGCAGGATGTAGGAGCCTGGCACGTTGAACCGCCCCTCCGAATCGAGCAGGGCTGGAAGTGGGAAGTCGCCCTTGGTGCATCCGATGTGCACGTGCACGAGCGTCTCGGTGACGATCACGCCAGCCCCGTCCGCTCCCCAAGTGCCAACGGTCAGCCGAGCGGGCGGTTCGACCGATTCACTGGGCGATCCCGCGCACGCCACGATGAGGGGGGCGAGTATGAGACCTGTCAGGATGGCCGCGGGGTGAACGAAGGATCGGCGCATGCGTGCTCCCGAACGGTGCGCACTGCCTACCCCGCAACCGCAGGCGGGTGCCCGGCACTGGTCCCAACTCCGCGCCATCGGTGCCACATGACTAGCCCGGTTCCTAGTGGGCCGGTTGGCGCCAGTGTCAGGTGGCTGCAGCGCCCAGATCGCGGTACGTTCTCCGCATGCGCTCCGTCCTGCCTGCCACGCGGTCGCTCCTGACCACCGAGTGCCTCATTCGTCGCCTATGACCACTCCTCCATCGGGAGACGTGATCGAAGGGGGGCCCGTGACCCCGATCATCGCGCTCGCGCCGCCGCGCGCCAGCCAGTGGCTGGTGGTGAACGACAACGTGATGGGTGGGCGCTCCAGCGGCGAGCTGCAGCTGGCACCGAAGGGGTTGATCTTCGCGGGGTCGCTGGACACGAATGGGGGCGGCTTCTCCTCGATTCGCTCCCGCTCGCTCGATGCGGCGCTGGCCCCCTTCGAGGGGCTGGCCATTCGTGTGCGAGGTGATGGGCGCGACTACGCCTGTGACCTGCGCGAGTCGGCGACCGTGAGCGGGTCGGGCGTGGCGTGGAAGGCGTACTTCACCACCGCGCCGCGCGTCTCCGTCGATCTCTGGCTCCCGTTCGTGGCCTTCGAGCCCACGTGGCGCGGGACCGTGGTGCGGCAGCGCGGCGGCGGAGCAGAGTCGACCTTTCACCACACCATCCACAGCCTCGGCTTCACCATCGCCGACAAGCGCGATGGTCCCTTCCGCCTCGAGATCACCGGGATCGGTGCGTACTGAGGCCGGGGGAGGGCACGTGCGCGTGCTTGCCGCCGTCGTCAGCCGCAACGACCGCTACCTCGTCTGCCGGCGCCCGGCGCACAAGCGGCACGGAGGACTGTGGGAGTTTCCCGGCGGCAAGCTCGAGCCGGGCGAGAGCGACGCCGAGGCGGCGCGCCGCGAGCTGCACGAAGAACTCGGCGTCCATGTCGCGATGGTAGGCGAGGAGCACATGGCGGTGCACGACGAGGGCTCGCCGTTCTGGATCGCCTTCGTCCCGGTGCATGTGGTCGGCGAGCCGGCGTGCCTCGAGCACTCGGCGCTGGCGTGGGCGACGATGGACGAACTGCGTGAGTATGCGCTGGCGCCGAGCGACCGGCGATTTGTCGAGTGGATGTTGGCACGCGAGTCGGCGTAGGCGCGCGCGCGGCGGTCGAGTCATCTCGCACATGGTTGTCGACGCGATGCGCTGGCCACGGGCTGTCGTCGGTTGGTGAGATGACTTGTGGCGGGTAACGCGTCCAATCCGCACAACGCGCACCCGCTTGCTGGACGAACGGCGGAACCGCCGACACGTCCGTCGTGCCGGCGGCTGCGTGCAATACGTGCGTACGCGCTACTTGCCCGCGCGCTCCAGCGTCAGGTACACGCTGTTCCCGCCGCGCGTGACCAGTACCAGTGCCGGGCGATTGCCCGACGACAGCGCCGAGCGCAGCGCGTCGGCGGTGCGGACCACCGTGCCGTCCACCTCGGCGATCACGTCGCCGGCGCGCAAGCCGGCGTCGGCGGCGCGGCCCGACGGCTGCACTCCGGTCACGACCACACCATCACGCTGGTCGAGTCCCAACTGGCGCGCGATGTCGGGGGTGAGCGGCTGCACACTCAGGCCGTAGCCCGAACCGTCGGTCGCCTCGGCGCGTGCGCCGCTGTCTGCTTCCTACACACGAAGCTCGGCCAACGTCACGTCGACGTTGCGTTCCGTGCCGTCGCGTGCGATGCGGAGGCGTGCGCTCGTACCGGGTTGCAGCTGGGCAACCTGGTTGCGGAGCGTGTTGCCATCCTTCACGGTCTCGTCGTTGATCGCCACGATCACGTCACCGCGCTCTATCCCCGCCTGCTCGGCCGCACCTCCGGGAGTGACCCCGTTCACCAGGGCCCCACCGACCTGCGGCAACCCGAGGCTGCGGGCGATCTCCGACGTCACCGGCTGGATCGTCACGCCAAGCATGCCACGGCGAACCTGCCCGTGCTCGATGAGCTGCGACATGACGTTGCGCGCCATGTTCGACGGAATGGCGAAGCCGATGCCGATGCTGCCGCCCGACGTGGAGAGGATCTGTGAGTTGATCCCGATCAGCTCCCCGCGCGTGCTGACCAGCGCGCCACCCGAGTTCCCCTGGTTGATGGGGGCGTCGGTCTGGATGAAGTCCTGGTAGCCACCATCGCCCGGCCCGTCGGTCGCCCGCCCCTTGGCGCTCACGATTCCCATCGTCACCGTCTGGCCGATGCCCAGCGGATTCCCGACGGCGAGCACGATGTCGCCAACGCGCACGTTGTCGGAGTTCCCCAGCGCGAGGGTCTGGAGATCACGGGCCGAGACCTTGAGCACTGCGAGGTCGCTCGGCGCGTCGGTTCCGACGACCTTGGCGTCCATCGTGCGGCCGTCGTTCAGTTCGACCGTGACCCGGTCCGCGTCGGCGACCACGTGGTGGTTGGTGAGGATGTAGCCGTCAGACTTGATGATCACCCCCGATCCGAGCCCGCGCTGGCGCTGCTCGGGCATCTGACGAGGTGCGGGGCCGAACTGTCCGCCGAATTGACCCCCGAACTGCCCGAAGAACTCACGCAGGCGCGCGTCGTCCATCCCCGTGCTGGCGACCTTTTGTGTTCGCTCGGAGCGAATGGTCACGACGGCAGGCTGCAGCTTCTCGACGATCGGTGCGTAGGAGTCACCGGACGGTGCGATCGTGCGTCCCGTCGCGAGTCCCGTTGCCTCGGACGACTCGGCCGTGTCGGACGAGGACGTCGGTCGGGGCGCCGCCGTGGATTCTATGGCGGTCCAGCCAATGAGGCCGCCCGCGAGGGCAAGGGCGCCCGCAACCGCGACCAGACGATTGCGACGCGAAGCAGGTCCGCCGGTCGGGCGAACGCTCGTGTTCCTGTCGGTATCCATGATGTGCTGTCCTTGTGCGGAGTGGAGTGACGCATTCGGACAGTACACAGGGCGGATTACCGCACCCTTTCGCGAAGATTACATCGCTGAAAGGTCGGGCGGCCATGCGACCAACCTTTTGCTTACCCTCACCACGGTCCGTATCGGCGCCCCTATCGCATGGGCCGCCGCCAGGATTCGCTGCCGACTTCGACGCCCTCGCGATTGGCGTTGTAGACGGCCGTCCAGCCACAAGACTCGCTGCCAAACGTTGGAGCTGCACGCGCGCGCCTGGTTTGACCATGCCGAAGCAAGCACGCGCCGGATTCGCCGACCTCGTACACCAGTTCACCAGCGTTGAACGTGCGCACGCGAGCATGGCACGACCTCCCGGAGTCACTGCTTGAGGCCGCCGAGCGCTATCGAGTCGAGCCTCTCGCGCAGCGGCCGTCGCGTCAGCTGTGGGAGGTGTCGATGCGTCTCGTCTCTGGCGGAATACGGGTGTTCCCAACACGTTGCGCTCACCACGCGTATACCGCCATGACGCGCAGGCTCGCCACTGTCCTCCCACGCGCCCAGTGCCTCGTCCCCCTAACGCTGCCGAGTCCTCCACGCCGACGGCACCCCCCGCATCTGCTGCCGAACCGCAGATCCTGGAGGAGTTGCTGCGGGAATTCTGGAAGCCGCTGATCGCCTACGCGGAGCGATTGCTCGGTGATCATGCCGCTGCAGAGGACGTCGTGCAGCGTGGCTTTGTGCGGCTCTGGCAGCAGGAGTACC
>Ga0138256_10005056_pt1 | contig 13962 bp, 13 predicted proteins | sample KNB2016incub_MG_FD_105486 | JGI IMG/M metagenome (GOLD analysis project Ga0138256, IMG submission 105486) | Active sludge microbial communities from wastewater in Klosterneuburg, Austria - KNB2014incub_MG | ecosystem: Engineered > WWTP > Activated sludge > Unclassified | place: Austria...
AGCGCGGCCCACGCCAGCGACCGCCGCGCAAGGGCCGCCCCGCCGCGCTGGCGGTGTCCCCCTTCCCGGCGAAGCCGAGAGAAGGGGGAAGGCGCGCAGCGCCACAGGGGGTTGTCTTACTTCAACCAGCCGCGCCGACGGAAGTACCACATGGGCACCAGGGCGCTGCACACCATCAGGCCCAGGGCGAAGGGGTAGCCCAGCGTCCACTCCAGCTCGGGCATGAACTTGAAGTTCATGCCGTAGCTGCTGGCGATCAGTGTGGGCGGCAGCAGCGCCACGCTGGCCACCGAGAAGATCTTGATGATCTTGTTCTGGTTGATGTTGATGAAACCGACCGTGGCGTCCATCAGGAAGTTGATCTTGTCGAACAGGAAGGCCGTGTGGCTGTCGAGCGACTCGATGTCGCGCAGGATCTGGCGCGCCTCCTCGAACTGCTCGGCATTGAGCATCTTGCTGCGCATCATGAAGCTGACGGCGCGGCGCGTGTCCATCACGTTGCGCCGGATGCGGCCGTTCATGTCTTCCTGGCGCGCGATGGCGGCCAGCACCTCGCCGGCGCGGGCGTCGGTCACATCGCCCGCCAGCACCTGGGTGCTGACCTTCTCCAGGTCGTCGTAGATGCCTTCGAGCGTGTCAGCCGAGTATTCCGCGTCGGCGTCAAAGAGCTTGAGCAGCACCTCGCGCGCATCCTCGATGAGCCCGGGCGCGCGGCGTGCGCGCAGGCGCAGCAGGCGGAACACCGGGATATCCTCGTCATGGATGGAAAACAGCACGCCCTTGCTGCGTAGCGTGGGGTTGATGAGGTTCAGGATGAAGGCCACGCGCACCGAACGGGGCTGCTCATGGTCGTCGATCAGAAAGTCACTGCGGATGTGCAACTCGCCGTTGTCTTCCTCATAGAAGCGGGCCGACTCCTCGATGTCCTCGTCCATCGCGTCTTCCGGGATGGACAGGCCGTAGTACTGGGAGACCCAGCGCTTCTCGTCGAGCGTGGGCGATTCGAGGTCCACCCAGATGGGCTGAAAGCGCGAGAGCTCTTCCAGGGATTCGATTTCTTCCTGGACAAGGCGCCCGTTGGCAAGCGTGAAGATGTTGAGCATGGCTCACTCCCTGGTTTTGATGGCCGGCGGTGGGGAAATGGGGCGCTTTCAGCCCCGGCGCGGGCCCGGGAGCTGAAAGCTATCGACTGGGATAGGCTTCCATGGCATGTTCTCCAATATGCGAACGCCGGATTATCGCACCACCATGTGACAAATGCAGTCAGGAAAGGCTTGCCATGGCGAGCCGCTGCCCAGCGCCTGGACTGCGGGATTGTTTGCCCGCGCAAGGCGGGCACAGGCAGGAGACCCTCAGCCTGCGGCGCGGCACAGCGCCCGGGCGCGGCACAGGTCCACCCAGGCCGCCGGCTTCAAACCGGGGGAGCGCAGCAGCAGCGGTGCGTCGTAGGTGACCACAGCGGGAATGCCTGCCACGCCGAAGGGCAGGCCACGCAACTGGCCCAGCGGTTCGCTGCGCCCCAGCACCGCCCGGGTGGCAGCAAGGCCCATGAGCAGGATCACCGAAGGCTGCAAAGAAGCGATGGCACGCTCGAGGCTGTCGGCGGACGGGGCGGGGTCAGCCGCATTGGCAGAGGCGGCGGACAGCGAGCACAGGAACACGTTCGGATGGCGGTCGAGCAGCAGCGCGTGCAGCATGTTGCCCAGCAGGCGCCCGGCCTCGCCGTCCAGCGGGTCGGCATCGGGGGCACCTTCGGCCACGAGCAGCCAGCCCGTGCCCAGCGCAGGTGGCACCTGCTGCGGGTCGGCGTCGGGAAAAAGCGGGCGCGGCCTGTGCAGCACCAGCGCCTGGGACGGCACCGCATCGGACGCCGCCGCCGCAGGCGCGGCACTTGCCGCGCGGGGTGCTCCCTGGCGTGGCCGGGGCAACGCTGCGGAGGTGCCTGCTTGCGCTGAGGGCCCCTGCGGGGGTGGTGCGAGGGCGCTCGGTGCGGGATCGGACATCGGCGCTGGCGACGCGCCGTGCGCATGGGTGGGCAGCCACAGGCGCACGCCCATCTCCTGGAGCATGGCGCGCTGGCGTGCATCGAGGTTCAGGCTCATAGCGCGCGACTCATCACAACCGCGTCTTCGCGCTCGGAGGTGGTGGAGGGGTAGTAGCGTTTGCGGTCGCCCACGCGCCTGAAACCGTTGGCTTCATAAATCTGGCGGGCGCGCTGGTTGCCGATGCGCACCTCCAGCCACAGCCACTGTGCGCCCTGGCCACGGGCCCACAGGGCCAGTGCTTCGAGCAGCACCTGCGCCCAGCCCTGGCGCTGAAATCCGGGGGTGACCGTCAGGTTCAGCAGGTGCACTTCGTCCACCCCTTTCATGGCAACAAAATACCCCAGGATCTGCTCCTGGCCCATGAGCAACTGGACCTGGTAGCCGCTGGCCAGGGCATCGGTGAAGTTGCCGCGTGTCCAAGGATGGGAGTGCGCCTGCGCCTCGATGTCGAGCAAGGCATCCAACCGGGCCAGCGACAGCGGCTCGAAATACGCAGGAATGCTGGCAAGGGGCTGGGCAGAGGCGTGCATGGCAGAAGTTGCTTCCTCAGTGGCCTGCAGCGGCGCGCACTGCTGCACGTTCTGCCGTCGTCTGGGCCACTTTGTCGCGGACATACAGCGGCAAGGCCTCGGTGGCAGAGACGGCGCGGCCGTCGGCCAGCAACGCGGGCGCCAGGCGCAGCAAGGCGCAGGCCGTGGGCAGGGCGTGCACATGCAGCGCACCGGGCGCCAGCCGGTCGCCGTAGGCAGCCCGGGCGTTGCCTGCCAGCGTCCAGCCGGGCGGCACCTGCACGCCTTCGGGCGCGCTGACGCACAGCGCGCCTGCGTCCTGCCAGCCATTGGCTCGCCACTGGTAGCGCGCCATGTAGACCTCGTCCATGCGTGCGTCGAGCGCGGCCACCACCTCGGTGCAGCCGCACTGCGCGCGAGCCTGCTCGGCCACGGCAGCCAGCGTGTCCACAGGAAGCACCGGGATGCCGCGCCCGGCGTTGGCCCCAAAGGCCAGACCCTGGGCCACGGCGCAGGCCGTGCGCAACCCCGTGAAGGAGCCCGGCCCGCGGGCAAACACCAAGGCGTCAAGCTGCGCCAGATCCAGACCCGCCAGCCTGAGCAGTTCGCTGATCGCGGAAATCAGGCTGAGCGAAGCCTGTGCGCCGCCAGGACCGTTGTGCTCCCACACGCCTTCACCGCGCTGTACGGCAATGGACAAAACGTCGGTGCTGGTGTCAAAGGCAAGCAGGTTCATGGGGCCGGTTGGAGGGGCAAGCGGGCATTATCGCCAGACTTCCTGCAGACCTGAATGTTGGCAGTCGACGCAGGCACCGTCAGCAGGTGATGGCTTTGCGTGGGATGAGTCATGCAGCTGCGCATATGAAGCCGGGGTACCGGGTGCTGACGCAGATAATTTTTAGGTATCGGTATTTCTACGCCGATAGAAAAGTAACTGCTCCTCGTAACATCTTCCTCAGTTCATAGCGATCGTGCGGGTGAACTTCAGGAGGCGGCTTATGCGGCGATTTTTGGGTTGTTTGGGGTTGGGCGCTGTATTGGCGCTTGCCGCTTGTGGCGGTTCGGACATGGGGGCTCCCAGTGTCCACGATACAAGCGGCGCGCGTGGCTCGCTGGTGTACAACCCGCCGCTGCGCATCACTGGCATGGATGCAGCCGAGTTCACCGCGCGTCTGCAGGGCAGCGCGTCCGGGCAGGGCTTGCTCAAGCTCACTGGCGCTCCACGGTGTGGCGTTCTCTTTCATTACATCGAGTACGGAACGGTGGGCGGTGCGGCAGAGCCCACTACCGCGACCGGTGCCCTCATGGTGCCCACGGGCAGCGATCCGGCCTGTGCAGGCGCCCGCCCGATCGTGCTCTACGCCCACGGAACCACGGCCGAAAGGTCTTACAACATTGCGGACATCACCGACCCCTCTCGCCCGGGGGCCAGCGAGGGCCTGCTGCTGGCCGCGATGTACGCCGCGCAGGGCTTCGTGGTGGTGGCGCCCAACTATGCGGGGTACGACACTTCGCCTCTCCCCTATCACCCTTACCTGAATGCAGAACAGCAGTCGGGTGAAATGGTGGATGCGCTCACGGCTGCGCGCAAGGCCATGAAAGACCTTGGCGCGGGCGATTCGGGTCGCCTTTTCATCACCGGCTACTCGCAGGGTGGGCATGTGGCCATGGCCACGCACCGTGCACTGCAGTCTGTCGGGCAGACCGTTACGGCCTCGGCGCCCATGTCGGGCCCCTACGCACTTGGCGCCTTTGGTGACGCCGTGTACTACGGAAACGTCAACCTGGGTTCCACTCTGTTCACGCCCCTTTTGTCCACCAGCTACCAGAAGGCCTACGGGAACATCTACAGCAAGACGAGCGATCTGTATGAAGCGGCCTATGCCGAGGGCATCGAAACGCTGCTGCCCAGCAAAACGGGTATGGCGGAACTCTTCAGTCAGGGCAAGCTGCCGCAGACGGCCCTGTTCAGCAGCACGCCGCCGGTGCCTTCCATGGCAACCATCACGCCGCCTACGTCGCCTGCGGACCAGGCGCCGTTGTTTGCACTCGGCTTTGGTGCCAATCACCTGATCAGCAATGCAGCACGCCTTGCCTACCTGCAGGATGCCATGGCCAACCCGGATGGCGTGGTGCCCACACCGACCACCGGCTCGCCTGCGGCCGCACCCCGCCACCCGATGCGCCAGGCGTTCCGCAAGAACGACCTGCGCAACTGGACGCCTGCGCGCCCCATGCTGCTGTGCGGCGGACATGGCGATCCGACGGTGTTCTACAGCCTCAATACCCAGGTCATGCAGGGCTATTGGTCTGCGCCGTCACCGGCAGCAGCCCACGCAGGCCTGGTGAGCGTGCTGGACGTGGATTCGGCACCGGGGGCCAATGACCCGTTTGCCGCCGTCAAGATGGGCTTTGCCAATGCCAAGGCTGCGCTGGCCACTACGGGGGGTGCCAATGCCGTCGTGCAGGCCTACCACGGCAATCTGGTACCACCCTTCTGCAATGTGGCCGCACGTGCCTACTTCCTGCAGATCCTTGCGTCCGGTGCTTGAGCCATCAGAGGAGATCAAACCATGAAAACAGTGCTTTCCCTGGTGTGCGCCGCTGTCTTGCTGGTGCCCTGCAGTGCGGCGATGGCGCAGCAGTATTTTGTGCGTGTGGGAGGGGCGCATATTTCGCCCCATTCCACGGCCTCCGATGTGGCGGGGCCCATGCTGCCACCGCCGCCTTCCGGTATCGGCCTGGAGGTGCAGTCGGCCAGCACGCTGTACTTCACTGTGGCGCGCTCGATCAACGACAACCTGGAAGTCGAGTTTGCGGCGGGCTACCCCCCCACCCATGCTTCGACCGCCAAGCTCTCGCCCGCACTGCCAGCGCATGTGCTGGCGTACCAGGGGCAGGTGCTGGCCCGGGTGCGGCAGATTGCGCCCACCGTGTTCCTGAACTACAAGTTCGGCGAGCCCACGAGCCGGTGGCGTCCCTCGGTCGGCTTGGGCATCAACTACACCAACTTTGACAAGCGCACATCGACGGCGGCGGGCAATGCGCTGAACGGCGGGCCGACCCATATCTCGATGAGCGACTCCTGGGGCCTGGCCGCGCAGGTGGGGCTGAGCTATCGCATCGATGAACGCTGGTCGATCCAGGGCGCTTTGATGACGGCGCGGGTGAAGAGCCGCCTCACGGCCACCACCGCTGGCGTGCCACGCACCATGGACATCCGGTTCCGGCCGGCCGTCTTTACGCTGACTGCGGGTTATGCCTTCTGAGCCGCTCTCGGCCCACGCGGCAGTGCCTGCGAGCCTGTCGTTGAGCGAGCTGCGCCGTTTGTTTCAGGACCTGCCGGCGCCTGCGCCAGCCATGCGGGCAGGCTTCTACCAGGCGCGGTTCATCGGCCCCTGGTGGCTGCGTTGGTCGGGGCCTGTGGGTGTGGCGTTGGGTGGGCTGCCGGGTTGGCAGGGCAAACGCTTTCTGTCACCAGATCGCGCCACCAATGTGCTTGCGCGCCGCGGGGTGCAGACCGAGTGTCTGCACATGCATTGCTCAGAGGGGCCATCGCCCATGGATGGTCGGCCGAGCGTCCTGCTGCACTACGGCGCCCAGGCGCCGCGACCTTGGCGCTGGGTGCGCGATGAGCTGCGCACGCTGGATGCCAGCCATCTGCTGGGCATGACGGTGATCGACCGGCCAGGATTGCGCGGGCAGGCCTTTCCCTTCCTGCTGGAACGCCAGGCATGACGCCCTCTGCGGATGACTTCGACCACGATGTGGTGGTGGTGGGCTCCGGCTTCGGTGGCAGCGTCAGCGCTTTGCGGTTGGCAGAAAAGGGCTGGAAGGTGGCCTTGCTGGAGCAGAGGCGCCGCCTGTCGCCCGAAGACCTGGAACGCGCTGGAACCGATGCCCGCGCCCTGGCCTGGATGCCCAGCCTGGGCCGTAGCGGCCCGTTGGCGCAAGAGGTCTTTCAGCATGTGGGCATCGTGCGTGGCATTGGGTTGGGCGGTGGCAGCCTGGTCTATGCGGCCGTGCTGCTGCGTCCGCAGGAAGCGTTTTTCACCGACCCCGCCTGGCCCGACGCCGAGGGCGGCTGGCAGGCCGAGCTGGCGCCGCATTACGCCACCGCAGAGCGCATGTTGGGTTTGGCCACCAATCCCTACCCAGGACTGCAGGATGAATGGCTGCGCGAAACGGCCCGCCGGATGGGGGCGGAGCCCAGCTTCGGCCCTGTGCCACAAGGCATTTTCTTTGGTGCACCGGGCCGCGCACATGCCGATCCCTTTTTTGCGGGGCAAGGTCCGGCGCGCAAGGGGTGCGAGCGTTGCGGCCGTTGCATCACCGGCTGTGCGGTGGGCGCCAAAAACTCGTTGGACAAGAACTACCTTCACCTGGCTGAGAAGGCCGGAGTGGCGGTCCGGGTGGAATGCCAGGTCACCCATCTGGAGAAGTTGCCGGGAGAGGGCTACCGGTTGCACCTGAGCCACCCATGGCAGCGCAGCGTGAGCCTGCCGCCGATCCGTGCACGCCGGGTGGTGCTGTCTGCCGGGGTGCTGGGGACGCTGGACATTTTGTTCGCATCGCGCGACCGCTACCGCACCCTGCCGGATGTGCCCGCTTCCCTGGGCCAGCATGTGCGTACCAACAGCGAGGCCGTGGTGGGCATCCTGGCGCAGGATGCACAAACCGACATCTCGCAGGGCACCACCATCTCGACCCACTTCCACCCGGATGCGCACACCCACATCACGCAGAACCGCTTTCCCCCGAGCTATGGCTTCATGCGCATGTACATGGGGCCCTTGGTCGATGGAGCGCGGCCCTGGCGGCGGGGGGCGCAGGTGCTGTGGGCCTTTGTGGTGCGGCCCGTGCGCTCCACGCGCTCCTTCTTTGCGCGCCACTGGTATCGGCGCATGTCGGTGCTGACCGTGATGCAGCATGCAGACAATGCCATGGCCTTCGTCTATGGGCGCACCTTGCTGCGCGGTGGGCGCTGGGGCTTGCGCTCTCAGGTACCTGGCGGAGCACGGCCGCCGTCCTACCTGCCGCAGGCCAACGCCGCCGCGCGGCATTTTGCGCAGGCCAGCGGTGGCCAGGCCATGAATGTGCTGTTCGAGAGCCTGGGCAATCTGTCGGTGACGGCGCATGTGCTGGGCGGTGCTGTCATTGCCAGCCGCCCGGAGCAGGGCGTGGTCGATGCAGACCACCAGGTTTTTGGGTGTCCCGGTCTGTATGTGGTGGACTCCAGCGCCATCCCTGCCAATGTGGGTGTCAATCCGAGTCTCACGGTCACGGCCCTGGCCGAACGCTTTGCCATGCGGTTCCCGCACCGGTGATTCTGCGCTTCCGCGGGTGGGTTCGCATGCCCGCGCTAGACTCGCCGCATGCTCTTTCCTGCTTTCGACCTGCGGTGCTTTTGCCATGTGCTGTGTGCTCTTGTCGCGGCTGGCGCGACCGCCGCCTGGGCGAGTACCGGCACTTCCTGGCCTGCCGAGGTGGACGCCGCGCTGGCACAGGCCAGGCTGCCGCGCGAGGCACTCTCGGTGTATGTGATCGACGCCCAGGACAGCCGTGCTGCGGCACGCCTTGCGCACCGTGCCCAGGAGCCGGTCAACCCGGCGTCGGTGATGAAACTGGTAACCACCTTTGCGGCCCTGGACCAGCTCGGCCCGGCCTACACCTGGAGCACGCCGGTCTTCATTGATGGCACGGTGCAGGGCGGGAGTCTCAAGGGAAATGTCCACATCCAGGGACAGGGCGATCCGAAGCTGGTCATGGAGCGCCTGTGGCTGATGCTGCGGCGCCTGCAGGGCCAGGGGATCCAGGTGATTGTGGGTGACATCGTGCTGGACCGCAGCGCGTTCGACGTGACCGGTCACGACCCTTCGCAGTTCGACGGTGAGCCGCTGCGTCCCTACAACGCGGCGCCGGACGCGCTGCTGCTCAACTTCAAATCGGTCGTCATGGGCTTTGTGCCCGATGCCGCCGCCGGTGTGGCGCGCATCCAGTACGACCCACCCCTGGCAGGCGTTCAGAGGCAGGCCACCGTTCCACTGGCAGCCACGGGGGCCGAATGCGGCGACTGGCGCCTGGGGCTGCGCGCCGATCTGTCCGACCCGATGCGCACCGCGTTCCGGGGCGTTTTCCCTGCCGCCTGTGGTGAACGGGTCTGGCCTGTGGCGTATGCCGATCCTTCGGCCTTCGCCGCTCGGGCGGTGGAAGGCATGTGGCGGGAGCTGGGGGGCAAGCTCACGGGGAGCGTGCGCGAGGGCAAAGTGCCTGCGGGCCTGCGCCCGGCCTTCAGCGCCACGTCGCCAACCCTGGCGGAGGTGGTGCGGGACGTCAACAAGTTCAGCAACAACGTGATGGCGCAGCACGTGTTTCTGACGCTGGCGTTGCAGAAGAACAGCGTTGCCACGCTGGGTGGCGCGCGCGAAGCACTGCGCCAGTGGTGGCAAGGGCGCTTTGGCGACACAGCGCAACCGGTGGCCGACAATGGCGCAGGCCTGAGCCGCGAGGCGCGCATCAGTGCCCAGGCACTTGGCCGCATGCTGCAGGCGGCCTGGCTGTCGCCGGTGATGCCCGAGCTGGTGTCGTCGCTGCCGATTGCCGGGGTCGATGGCACGCTGCGCCGCAGCAAGAGCCGCGCCGGCACGGCCCATCTCAAGACCGGCAGCCTGCGGGACGTGATGGCGATGGCCGGCTACGTGCATGCGGCCAGCGGGCGTCGCTATGTACTGGTCGCCATCGTCAACCACCCCGGTGCGGCAGCGGCACGGCCAGCCATGGATGCGCTGATCGACTGGACCGCCCGCGACCAGTAACGCACAGGATCCCTCGCCATGCAGTCCACCGACCTGATCGGTTACCTTGCCGCCGCCCTGACCACCTGCAGCTTTGTGCCCCAGGCGCTGCACACGTTCCGCACCCGTGATGTGCGCGGCATTTCCCTGGGCATGTACAGCGTGTTCACCGTGGGTATTGCGCTGTGGCTGGTGTACGGTCTGGCGCTGGGGGCCTGGCCCATCGTGGTGGCCAATGCCATCACCCTGGTGTTGGCTGGGGCCATTCTGGCCATGAAACTGCGCTTTGGCAGGCCACCGGGCGATTGATCCTGGAAACGGCAGATGACGGCTTTGTATCCCTTGCAAAGCCGCATGAAATCGAGCGTTGATGGTTTCGATGGCATTCACCTGATGGGTGAGGGCGCCACGCACCGACCGGCACCGGGCTCAGTGCGCTCTGCGGCGTTGCGTCTTGCCTGGTACCCCGACCACGGCACTGGCAGGCGTATCCAACGGCAGCTTTTAGGGTGAAACGCGGGGCAGTTGTCACCTGGGTGTCTGTTTCGCTGTGCTGCTCGCGTTATCCCCAATGGCCGCAGGGCAGCAGTCGCGGGCACGATCTCCTCTTTGTGACCAGAGGTATCAACCCATGAACCATTTCCGTATTTCCTGCGTCGCTGCGGCGGCCCTGATGCTCGTGGCCTGCGGCGGGTCCGATGATCCTGACCGTGGCGCACTGATTGACGCGCCCATCACAGTGACCACCCTGACTGCGGCCCAGATCGACGCCGGTACCGCCGCCAGCGGGCTGCAGGCCATCAGCGGCAAGGCCAAGTGTGACGTCAAGGTGGTGGCGCTGAACTACGTCACGGTGGGGGCAGGGGGCAACGACGAGTCCAATGCATCGGGCGTTATGCTGGTGCCCGGCGGTGCCGCCTGTACCGCGCCTGCGGCGCTCGTGGCCTATGCCAAGGGCACCGACATGGAAAAACCGCGCACCCTGGCCAACCCGCAGGACAAGGAAACCTTCCTGCTCGCTGCCATGTACGCTGCACAGGGCTATGCCGTGGTGGCGACCGATTACCTTGGGTTCGCGAAATCGAAATACGCCTACCACCCTTATCTGCACGCCGACTCCGAGGCCACCACGGTGATCGACTCCGTGCGCGCCGCCCGGGCGGCCGCGCCTTCAGTGGGGGCCAGCTTGTCGGGCAAGGTCATGTTCACGGGCTATTCGCAAGGCGGCCATGCCTCCATGGCGGCGCACCGGGCGGCGGAGCGGGACCATGCGACCGAGTTCAATGTGGTGGCGGGCGCTCACCTTGCGGGGCCCTACAACCTCTCGGGTTCGCTCAAGGTGCCTGATGCCATTGCCGGCGTGCAGTTCTTCGTTCCCTACCTCGTGACGGCATGGCAAAAAGTCTATGGCAATGTCTATACCGATGTGAAGACGGCATTCAAATCGCCGTACTCCGACTACATCGAGAGCCTGTTGCCCAACCCGACGCTGAACTACACCACGCTGGTGACGACCGGTAAGCTGCCTGGCGGCCCCGGCGTCACGCCCAACCAGGCGCGTGACGCGGTGTTCCAGTCCGACTTTCTGCTGGGCGCTCAGACCAGTGCGACCCACCCGTTGTTCCTCGCTGCCAAGAAGAACGATCTGCTGGGCTGGAGCCCCAAGGCACGCCTGATGCTGTGCGGCGGCGCTGGTGACCCCACGGTGCCTCCCGCCATCCACCAGAAGGTGATGAAGGCCGACTTTGACAGCCGGGGCCTGACCAATGTGACCTCGGTCGACGTTGATGCCATGGTGCAGGCCGTGTATGGCCCTGGCGGCAAGGCGCCCACCGACCCCACCTCGGCGGCTTTTGCCACCTACTACGGCAGCTACCACGGGACCTACGAGCCACCGTTCTGCCACGCGAGCGCCCGGACCCTGTTCGATGCGGTGAAGTGAGACCGCCGCCCCAGACCGGGGCGTGCCAGCCAAAAAGCCGACCCCTGGGGTCGGCTTTTTTTGTGGCCTCCGTGCATGCAGAGCGTGGATGTCGAGGGAGGCCGCGCGTGGGCGCAAAACGACATGCGTGTTTACCCGCTACGACGCTTGCACGACCATCTGTAACATTCGTGACAAATAGAACGGTCGTTCTATTTTTTATTTTGCAGGAGTGATACGTATGGGTTTCCAGCGCAAGGCATGGTTGATTTCTCTGGCTGCGGCGTGGGTGCTGTCTGGCTGCGGCGGGGGGGGCGCGGACACGGAGCCGCTGGCACCGGTCAAGACCATCAAGGTCGTAGGTGACAGCCTGGCTGACAGTGGCACCTTCGGGCTCAAGTTCACGGTGCAGGGCGCGGCGCCCACCGGCGCGGGTTCCACGCCCATCTGGCCCGAGCGCATTGCCAGCAGCTATGGCACCACACTCTGTCCGCGCTATGTTTTCACGGGAAGCGCCTTCAACAACGCGGCCGGCTGCACCAACTACGCCATTGGCGGCGGGCGCATCAACAATTTCACCGCTCCCAGCTCGCCCGTGTCGATCACAAAGCAGCTCACGGACGCCGGGGCAGAAGGATTTGCCGCTGGAGACCTCCTGCTGGTGGACGGCGGGGGCAACGATGCCGCCGATCTGGTGGGAGCCTACCTTTCTGCCTCCAGGGACGGTGGTGCCAGCTACAGCGCATTCCTCAAAACCCTGTTGCCCGCCGCCACAGTGGATGCGGCGCTGGCTGGTGGGGCGACCGGCATGGCACAGGTGGCTGGCGCATACATGGTCGCATTGGCCGACAAGTTCCACGGCTCCATTGAGTCCAACGCGCTGAACAAGGGCGCCATGCGGGTGGCCGTGCTGAACATGCCCGGCATCGACAAGACGCCGCGGCTGCAGCAGTTGCTCGGTGGCATCAGCGCCACAGCAGGCGCGGCAGCGAGCGCTCAGGTGCAAGGGCTGGTCAAAGCCTGGGTTGAGGCATTCAACGCCCAACTTTCCAAGCGCTTTGCAGGCAACGAGAAAGTGGTGGTTGTGGACTTCTACACTTCGCTCAACGACCAGGTCGCGCAGCCTGCGCAGTTTGGTCTGACCAACGCCAAGAGCACGGCCTGCCCGATCACCGGCATGGGTACCGATGGCCTGCCCACGTACACCTTTGCCACTTGCACCGCTGCCGCGCTCTCGGCCGCCGTGCCACCGGCGGGCGCCACCGGCGGGGCAGACTGGTGGAAAACCTACGCATTCTCCGACGGATTTCATCCCACCCCCTATGGGCACCAGTTGCTGAGTCAGCTGGTGTCACGCTCGCTGGCCCAGGCAGGCTGGTTGTAAATGCCGATGCAAGGACACGCCATGAAAACCAACCAATACATCGCCTGGCTCGCGGGCACCACGCTGCTGGCAGCGGCCGGTCCGGCACAGGCTCAAAGTGCGGGCAGCTGGATGGTGCGCGCAGGTGCGACGCAGATCTCTCCCCAGGTCAGCAGCGGTGACCTCACGGCCCCGAGCTTCACCGGAACCAAGGTGGACGTCCTGTCTGACACGCAGCTCTCTGGTGGCATCACTTACATGGTCACCAACCATTGGGCCGTGGACGTGCCCCTGGCATTGCCCTTCAAGCACGATACCGTGGGTGCCGGGGCCATTGCGGGTGTGGGAAAAATCGCTGAGGTCAAAGCGCTGCCCATCACGGTGTTTGCGCAGTACCGCTTTTTTGAGGCAGACGCCAAGGTTCGGCCCTACGTTGGGCTGGGGCTGACCTACGCCAAGTTTTTCAAGGAGCGCGGCACGGCGGCCCTGACCGGCCTGACCGGCGGAACCCCCGCCAACCCGACGCTGCTGAGTGCGCAGTCGCGCTTCGGCATCACGCCGCAGATCGGAGTGAACATTGCCCTGAACGAGCGCTGGTTCCTGGACCTGGCTTACTACAAAACCTTTGTGAAGACACGCAACACGCTCTCCACCGGGCAGCACATCGACGTCAAGCTCAATCCCAACACGTTGACCTTCGGGGTTGGATACCGATTCTGACGCAAGCATCGTTCAATAGAAACAGAAACGCCGCCCTTGGGCGGCGTTTCTGTTGCCGGCGGGCGTGCTGGGCTACCAGCGCGCGCGCAGCTTGTCGAAAGCGTAGGTACCCATCTGGCGGTGTGCGGATGGGCTCAGGTACACGTTGTCGGCAAACACATAGACGTCGGGGTTGGCGCCCGTCAGCAACGTGGACGCATTGCAGAGGGCCGAATTGACCTGGCCGGCGCCTGTTCCGATGCCGTTTCCTGCATCCACGGAAGTGCAGACCGCGGAACTGGCGTTGGTGAAGTAATAGGCCCCGGGAACCGAGGTATAGAGATTGACGTAGTAAGCCGCATCAACGTAGAGCACATGTTCGCCCAGGTCGTTGATGGCGACCAGCAGCGCCTCGTTGAACCGGCTACTGGCTTCGTTCAGCAGTGCAGTCTGGCCGATGGTGGAGGCCCAGGGGGTTTTTCCCAGGTCGTAGGTGCCGCTCACCACCACGTGCGGGGCGCCCGCCGCCACCAGACGGCGCACCTGAGCAGCCAGAGCCTGGCCGTTGAGTCGGGCTTGTGCCACGAAATCGGTGCTGCTGAGGGTGCCTGCGCGCACGGCAGCCATGCCC
>Ga0138256_10005057_pt1 | contig 13961 bp, 10 predicted proteins | sample KNB2016incub_MG_FD_105486 | JGI IMG/M metagenome (GOLD analysis project Ga0138256, IMG submission 105486) | Active sludge microbial communities from wastewater in Klosterneuburg, Austria - KNB2014incub_MG | ecosystem: Engineered > WWTP > Activated sludge > Unclassified | place: Austria...
CGCCGCCGAGGCGCTCAAGGGGGCCAACCGTGCGCGCATTCACACGTTCATCGCCACCAGCCCCCTGCATATGGAGAAAAAGCTGCGCATGACACCCGAGCAGGTGCTGGAGCAGGCCAAGCAATCGGTGCGTTTTGCGCGCAACCTCGTGGGTGATATCGAATTCAGCCCCGAGGACGGTTACCGCAGCGAAGTGGACTTTCTGTGCCGCGTGCTCGAAGCCGTGATTGCCGAGGGCGCCACCACCATCAACGTGCCCGACACCGTGGGCTACGCCGTGCCCGAGCTGTACGGCAACTTCATCAAGACGCTGCGCGAGCGCATTCCCAACAGCGACAAGGCCATCTGGTCCGTGCACTGCCACAACGACCTTGGCATGGCGGTGGCCAATTCGCTCGCCGGTGTGAAGATTGGTGGCGCGCGCCAGGTGGAATGCACGATCAATGGTCTGGGCGAGCGTGCAGGCAATTGCTCGCTCGAAGAAGTGGTCATGGCGGTCAAGACCCGCAAGGACTATTTCAATCTGGAGGTCGGCATCGACACCCAGCACATCGTCGCCGCCAGCCGCATGGTGAGCCAGACCACGGGCTTTGTGGTGCAGCCCAACAAGGCGGTGGTGGGCGCCAACGCCTTCGCCCACGCCAGCGGCATCCACCAGGACGGCGTGCTCAAGGCACGCGACACCTACGAGATCATGCGCGCCGAGGATGTGGGCTGGAGCGCCAACAAGATCGTGCTGGGCAAGCTCAGCGGCCGCAATGCCTTCAAGCAGCGCCTGCAGGAACTGGGCGTGCAGCTCGACAGCGAGACTGAAATCAATGCTGCGTTTGCGCGCTTCAAGGAGCTCGCCGACCGCAAGAGCGAAATTTTCGACGAAGACATCCTCGCTCTGGTAAGTGAAGACAGCCATAACGGTGAAAGCGAACAGTTTGGTTTTGTTTCCTTGAGCCAGCACAGTGAGACAGGGGAGCGACCGCACGCGGCCATCGTCTTCACGGTTGATGGCAAGGAAGTGCAGGCGCAGTCCGATGGCAATGGCCCGGTCGATGCATCGCTCAAAGCCATCGAGTCCCATGTCAAGAGCGGTGCGGAAATGGTTCTGTACTCGGTCAACGCCATCAGTGGCTCTACCGAAAGCCAGGGCGAGGTCACGGTTCGACTGCAGAACAGCGGGCGGGTGGTCAATGGTGTTGGGGCCGACCCGGACATCGTGGTGGCATCGGCCAAGGCCTACCTGCACGCCCTCAACAAGCTGCAGAGCAAGGCCGACCGCGTGGCCGCGCAGGGTTGAAACACTTTCTTTCATCGGATGGCAGCGCAGGGGCAACTCCTGCCTGCCGTACCACCCGAGCTTCTCAACTGTTTTATTCAAATCATTCTGCAAGGTATTGATCTTGCAGGATGATTTCGATCGCATTACACTGTGACACAGTTGTTGCTTCCAGGAGTCATGTCTTGTCCTTCTCTCGTTCCATGGCTTCAGTGCGGTCGATTTCGCGGTGGGTGACCATCGCTTTCCTGGGGTTCGCCCTTGCATCGGGTTTTGTGCACGCCGGCCAGCGGACCGCAGCGCCGGTCAAAAAGCAGAAGCACGCCTCCCATCGGGTACCCGTCAAGCTCACTGCCGCTGGCCAAAAAAGCCGTGTCGCGCACTCCAAGACGGTGCGTGTGAAGGCGCTGTCGGCGCGCAAACCCGTCCGTATGGAAGTGCATCGTCCGTCGTATGGCGAACTGGCCGGGCTGCGCGAACGATCCGATCCGCTCGATCTCAAGTCCAGCGTCGCCTTGGTGGTGGACCAGGACACCCATGAAGTCCTGCTCAGCAAGAACGATCAGGCGGTTCTGCCGATTGCCTCGCTGACCAAGCTGATGACCGGCCTGATCATCAGCCAGTCCGGGCTTTCCATGGACGAGCCCGTCTCCATTACCGAGGAAGACATTGATACCGAAAAGGGGAGTCGCTCGCGACTGGCCGTCGGTACCACGCTGAGTCGGCGCGAAATGCTGCACCTTGCCCTGATGTCCAGCGAGAACAGGGCAGCCAACGCCTTGGGGCGCACCTACCCCGGAGGCCTGCCGGTTTTTGTTGAGCAGATGAATATCAAGGCACGCCTGCTGGGAATGACCGATACCCGATACGTGGAGCCTACGGGCCTTTCGAGCAAAAACCAGTCTAGCGCACGCGATTTGGCTGTACTGGTCAATGTGGCTCACACGGACCCAGTGCTGCGCGACTTTTCCACGTCTCCCGGCTACGAGGTCTCGCTGGGTCACAAGACGTTGCAATACAACAATACGAACAGGTTGGTCAAAAATCCCGCATGGGACATTGGTTTGCAAAAAACCGGTTACATCGCCGAGGCGGGACGTTGCCTGGTGATGCAGACCCAGATTGCCGGGCGCAAACTGATCATGGTGTTTCTGGATTCGACCGGCAAACTCAGCCGTATCGGAGATGCTGAGCGGGTTCGCAACTGGATTGAATCCACCACCTCCCTGTCGCCCTCGGTCGGCAGGGCTTCGGCCGTGCTGGCTGACCGAAGCTGAGCCGGAGCACTGGGCCGTTGCGCGGTACCTGTGCCGACTTCAGCAACGGCTTTTCAGCGAACGGGAAGGGACAGGGCCCCTCGCGGGGCGCCGTTCGGAAGGCCTTTGTACCCGAGGGCGGTTGATATTTCGTGCGCGGCGGCTTGCAGCTTGGCGAGCCAGCTTTCATCAAGGCGATCGGCGGGTGCGGAAATGGACAAGCCTGCCACCAGTCTGGACTGGTCGTCAAAGATCCCGGCAGCCATGCATCGCACGCCCAGTTCAAGCTCCTCGTTGTCACGGGCCACGCCCGATTGGCGTGACTTGGCCAGTTCGCGCTCCAGTGTTGGCAACTGGGTAATGCTGTTGCGTGTCTGGCCTGGCAAACCGGTGCGCAAGGCGTAAGCGCGGACGCGCTGGGTATCATCGGCAGCCAGGAACAGTTTTCCGGTGGACGTCAGGTGCAACGGGGCCCGCCCGCCGATGGCACGTACCACCTGCATGCCCGAGCGTTCGCTGTAGGCACGTTCCACATAAATGATTTCGTCACCCTGGCGCATGCTCAGATTCACGGGTTGCTGGATCAGGCGATGCAGTTCACGCATAGGATGCAAGGCGGCGTCACGTACGCTGAGCCTGCCTTTTACCAGGTTGCCCAGTTCAAGCAAACGCATTCCCAGCCGGTAGGTGCCCGATTCGGGGCGATCCACGAACCGGCCGATGGTCAGGTCGTTCAGGATACGGTGGGCTGTGGAGGGATGCAATCCGGTACGCTCGCTGATCTCCTTGAGAGAGATGGCTTCTTCGCGCGAGGCCAGCACGTCCATGAGGGTGAACATGCGCTCAATGACCTGTACGCTGGGTTTGGCGGGGAGGTCCGGGTCAATTCTTTTCATGGAGTGCAGAAAAACGAGGGAAACGGCATTTTACCTTGTGAAAAATGGTCTAGCGGCTTCTTGAAACCCTGTGCCATTGACCCTCCACCAGAATCTCGTGTGGTAAATACCTCGCCTTGTATTCCATCTTCGAGCATTCCTTGATCCAGTACCCCAGGTAGACATACGGCAGACCAAGTGCCTGCGCCTGCCCGATTTGCCAGACCACGTTGTAGGTTCCATAGCTGGCAGCGACGTCGGTGTCATAGAAGGTGTACACCGCCGAGAGGCCGTCTTCAAGCATGTCGAGGATGGACACCATCCGCAAAGCCCCGGGTGTGCCGTCCACATCGGGTTCGCGGAACTCGACCAGGCGGGAGTTGACCCTGCTCTGAAGCAAAAACTGCGAGTACTGGTCGATGCTGTCGTGGTCCATGCCCCCACCAGGGTGACGGCCATTCTGGTAGCGCAGGTACAGCTGGTAATGCTCTGACTGGAAGCTGGGTTGCAGCACGCGTGCCTGGAGGCCGGAATGCTTTTCCTTTGCGCGAGCTTGGCTCCGGTTGGGTGTGAACTCGCTTGAAAGCACCCTCAGGGCAATGCAGGCCTGGCAACCATCGCAGTACGGGCGGTAGGTGAACATCCCGCTGCGCCGGAATCCCTGGGCTACCAGGCGGGAGTACGCTTCATTGCGGACCAGATAGCTTGGCGTGGCCACCTGGGAACGTGCCAGCTGACCTGGCAGGTAGCTGCAAGGGTAGGGTGCGGTAGCGTAGAACTGCAGTGTCTGGAACGGTAGGTCGTTGAGTTGCGTCATGCCGATATCGCCAGTGGAGGCAGAAGCTCGGTCCAGTATACGGGTTCGAATTTCCAGTCCAACGAGGCCATACGGGATGCGCTTTCAAGATGCTCCAGAAAAGTGGCCCGACCGATCTCGCCTGCGCCCAGTGATGCCAGGTGGCGGGTGTTTTGCTGGCAATCAATTTTGGTTGCACCCTGCCGTTTGCAGAGGCAGACCAGCGCAGCCAGTGCAATTTTGGAAGCGTCAGGTGCATGGGCGAACATGGATTCTCCAAAAACGGCGTGCCCAATGCCAATGCAATAGAGTCCGCCCGTCAAACGACCATCGACCCAGGTTTCCACGCTGTGTGCGAAGCCGGCGGCGTGGAGTGCGTCGTAAGCCGCAACCATTTCGGGAACGATCCAAGTACCACTCTGTCCTCTTCGTGGCTTCTGGGCACAGGCGGAAATGACGTCATGGAAACCATGGTCGATCCGTATTTCGCACGTGGCCGAGGCACGGAATCTTTGCAAGGTTTTTCGAAGAGAGTGGTGCAGGCGAAAGTGGCTCACATCAAGCACCATGCGTGGATCGGGCGACCACCAGAGGATGGGTTGCCCGTGGCTGAACCAGGGAAAGATGCCGCTCTGGTAGGCATTTACCAGCCGCATGACGCTCAGGTCTGCTCCCGCAGCCAGCAAACCGGGGGCAGGCGAGTCGCTGTCCCACGCCAGTGCGGGGTCAGGAAACGGATCCGAAATCTCCAGCCATGGAAGATGGGCATTCATGGTCCGGCGTGCAGGTGTGAATTACCGAAAGTGGAGCTGCCCAGTCGGATGTGTATCCGGGCGTCTGATGCCAGGGTGTGACACAGCGGCTTGCAATGGACTGAAAGGCAAGGTGGTTGCCATCAGAGGGGGCATCCATGCCACGCTTTGCAAGCTTGGCTCCTCGACCTGGGCTCGAACCAGGGACCTACGGATTAACAGTCCGGCGCTCTACCGACTGAGCTATCGAGGAATGTTCGGTGTACTTGTATGCAAAAAGCCCTGCTTTGCACATGCAGGGCTCGCAAAATCTGGCTCCTCGACCTGGGCTCGAACCAGGGACCTACGGATTAACAGTCCGGCGCTCTACCGACTGAGCTATCGAGGAACAAGCCTTGCATTATATACACAAAAATCGGCATTTTTGGAATTCTGCACCACGCGGATGCGCGCACTGGCAGGCAAATTTGCGGGTTGTGCGATGAACGGGTTTTCGAACTCAGGTCACTTACTTCAGATCTGGCTCCGGGCGCAACCAAAGCCAGACAAGTACGCAAGCCATGAAGGTGGTAGCCATGGCTGCAACCCAGAGCTTGGAGCTTGTGACAAACAGGATCACCGCACACAGTGCCATCAGAACGGTGGCATTCCATTTGGATCGTCGCCCCACGCGACCTCCATTGGCCCAGTCACGCAGCATGATTCCGAAAAGCGGGTGATACCAAAGCCATTCGTGAAGCCTGGGAGAGCTGCGTGCTGCCGCCCACGCCGCCATCAGAATGAACACCGTGGTGGGCAGGCCCGGGACGAAGACGCCGATGACCCCCAAGGTCATGCACAGGATCGCAAACGCCAGCAGGGCCCAGCGCACTACAGCAGGAAGCGGCTTGTGGGTGGGGGGAGCGGGTGCAATCGTTGCAGAGCGGGACTTGGCAGGTTCGCCGGGGCTGTCCATGGTGGGGTGCGCATTGAGGAGAATCAGGCATCATTGTGCCTGCAGCCAAGTCGCATGGGTACTTCAAACCGTAGAACCTGTTCACGATCTTTTCATGGGGTACGTTGCCCCGCAAAAGCGGTGGATGTAAGGCGCAAACCGCAGCCGGGCTGGTGGCCCGGCGAGGATTTGCAACGCCGCAGACGCTGCATTTACGGGGCAACCCTTCGGGCAAGGCAGCAACCGCCACGATCCAGGCGCCTGCCGCAGCCCATGCTGGCGGCCTGGGCAAGGCGGGCAACAACGAGCGTGGCGGTTTGCTGCCTTGCGTACCCCATGAAAAGATCGTGAACAGGTTCTTAGCGGAGACTGTGCACGCCGAACGCGCGAGGAACAGGGACAACTATTGCCATGACCGTTCATTCCATTCTGAAAATGGGGGATCCCCGCTTGCTGCGGGTTGCCAGGCCCGTCGTGGCCTTCGATACGCCCGAATTGCACCAGCTGGTGCAGGACATGTGGGAGACCATGCGCCTTGTCAGGGGGGCCGGGCTGGCCGCGCCCCAGATCGGGATTGATTTGCAGGTGGTGATCTTCGGCTCTGACGACGTGAATCCGCGTTACCCCGATCGCCCCACGCTGCGCCCGACGGTGCTGATCAATCCGGTGATTTCCCCGGTGGGCGAAGAAAACGATCTCGACTGGGAAGGGTGTCTTTCAGTGCCGGGCTTGCGCGGGAAGGTGCCACGTTGGCGTCGTATTCGCTATTTTGCCCATGATCTGCACGGGCGGCGGATCGATTGTGAGGCCGAGGGTTTCCATGCAAGGGTCGTTCAGCATGAATGCGATCACCTGGCGGGGATCCTCTATCCGATGCGAATGCAGGATTTCACCCAGTTTGGTTACACCGAGGTTTTGTTTCCGGAACAGATGCCTGACTCGGACGATTGATCCAGCAGTTCCTTGCACTCGGTTTCCGTGAATGGCCTGGACCCGGTGACAAAGCACACGCCCTCAGGGCCTTCCAGTGAGAAGCTGCTTCCGCTGCCTTCTGTCACGCCAATGATCAGCTGGCTTGTCTTCATTTGGTCGTACTGCGAGGCGCTGACAAAAAAGGGACACCCGCCAATGTCCCCGATGTGCAGATCGTATTGACCTGGCGTTAGTTCTCCCTTGAGGTAGCACATGGGAGCGCTACCGTCGCAGCAGCCGTGCGACTGGTAGAACATCAGCTCCGGGCCGTGGCTTGCTTTGAGCCGGTCAATCAGTTCGAGGGCTGCCGGGGTTGCGATGATGCGTTCAACCATGAGAGTCTCCTGAAAAGCCGCGAATAGAAGGAGAAGGGGCGGCCCTCAGTCCGCCCCGGTATGTTGCTGCCCTTCGCGCGGCACCGCGAGATCCAACCGCTTGCAGGGTGCGGCAAAGCGCAACCCACAGCGATGCGCCTAGAAGCCGCGTGGATCGGCAGGGTTGTCATGCAGGGATTTCAGCGCCGGACTGCGTGCACTACGCGACCGGCGCTGTCCAGTCAGAAAAAGCCCAGTGCCTTGGGGCTGTAGCTCACCAGCAGATTTTTGGTTTGCTGGTAGTGGTCGAGCATGACCTTGTGCGTTTCGCGGCCGATGCCCGATTCCTTGTAACCGCCAAAGGTGGCGTGGGCCGGATAGGCGTGGTAGCAGTTGGTCCAGACACGGCCAGCCTGGATGGCGCGACCCATGCGGTAAGCCGTACTGCCGTCGCGCGTCCAGACACCGGCGCCCAGGCCGTACGGTGTGTCGTTGGCGATCTGCAGGGCCTCTGCCTCGTCCTTGAAGGTGGTCACGGCCAGCACAGGGCCGAAGATTTCCTCCTGAAAAATGCGCATCTTGTTGTGGCCCTTGAACAGGGTGGGCTGGATGTAGTAGCCGCCCGCCAGATCGCCGGGCAGCTGGGCGCGGTCTCCACCGATGAGTACCTGGGCACCTTCCTCCTTGCCCAGCGCCAGATAGGTCTCGATCTTCTTCATCTGCTCGACGGAGGCCTGGGCACCCATCATGCTGTCGGTGTCCAGCGGGCTGCCCTGCTTGATGGCCCGGACGCGGGACAGGGCACGTTCCATGAACCTGTCATAGACCGATTCCTGGATGAGGGCGCGGGAGGGGCAGGTGCAGACCTCACCCTGGTTGAAGGCAAACAGCACGAGACCTTCAATGGCCTTGTCGAAGAAATCGTCATCGGCGTTGGCCACGTCCGCGAAGAAGATGTTGGGTGATTTGCCGCCCAGTTCCAGCGTGGCTGGAATCAGGTTGTTGGCGGCGGCCTGGGCAATCACGCGGCCGGTGGCGGTGGAGCCCGTGAAGGCAATCTTGGCGATGCGCTTGCTGCTGGCCAGTGGCATACCTGCTTCGCGGCCGTAGCCGTTGACAATGTTGATCACGCCGGGCGGGAGCAGGTCGGCGATCAGTTCCATCAGCACCAGAATGGATACCGGGGTTGATTCGGCTGGTTTAAGCACCACGCAGTTACCCGCTGCAAGGGCAGGGGCCAGCTTCCAGGCGGCCATCAGGATGGGGAAGTTCCAGGGGATGATCTGACCGACCACGCCCAGAGGTTCATGGAAGTGGTAGGCAATCGTGTCGGCGTCGATCTCGCTGAGGCTTCCTTCCTGCGAGCGCAGGCAGCCAGCAAAGTAGCGGAAATGATCGACCGTGAGCGGAATGTCGGCGTTCAAAGTTTCGCGGATGGCCTTGCCGTTGTCCACAGTTTCGGCATAGGCCAGAAGTTCCAGATTTTGCTCGATGCGGTCCGCGATTCTGAGGAGGATGTTGGCGCGCTCGGCTGCGGGTGTGCGCCCCCATTTTGCCGATGCGGCATGGGCAGCATCGAGGGCCAGCTCGATGTCCTCGGCCGTGGAACGCGCTGCCTGGGTGTAGGGCTTGCCGGTGATGGGCGTGAGGACATCGAAGTAGCCGCCCTTGACCGGGGCGACGAATTTGCCGCCAATGAAATTGTCATAGCGCGGCTTGTAGGTCAGCTTGGCGCTGGGGGAACCGGGGGGGGCGTACAACATGCTTTGTCTCCTGTGAATGGAATGGTTGGTTTGTGAATCCGCAGGGATTGCGCTTGCGGGCTTCGCCAGCCATATTGCAGGATGCGTGCCAGCGCTGAGCGCGTGGTTTTTGGGGCGTAAACAGTGTCTGTCAGGGCCATGCCTGGGTCGCAGGCGTTCATCACGCGGAAAGGTTGTGCCAGTGCCTGATACAACCTGTGCCAAAACGGGACAGTCGTGCGGGTTTTTTGGCTGAAACAGCCAGCGGTGCTGGAGCACAATGGGCACGTTGCCACTCTGCCAGGGTGGTGATGCCGGAGATGGCGCACCCATCCCGTGCTCTGAACTATCAGGAGACAAACGGCCATGCCCTCTTCAGTCCTTCAGGAGCGTCCGGTATCGAGCTTGCTGCGCCAGGCTCGTCGCCAGTTGATGAGCAGCGGAGACCTTCCGCACGATCTGATCCTTCCTGAACTCTCAAAGTCCTGGATGCGTTGCTGGAGCGCCGGCCTCCAGCCGTGTGGCCGCGTGCCGGGTGCTCCTCATGCTTCAGGAGCGCAGTTGGCCCGCGCACTGGAAGTTCAGCGTGAACTGGTCGCTCATGCGCGGCCCGTGATGGAGTTCCTGCTCGACCAAACCTGCGAGACCGACAGCATGGTTGTGCTGGCAGGAGCTGACGGCATGCTGCTCCACGCCTCCGGCGACCCGCATTTCGTGAGCCGCGCCGAGCGTGTGGCACTGCGTCCGGGGGCCACCTGGGACGAGCAGTACCGTGGGACCAACGCCATCGGGACAGCGCTGACCGACGACCGGGCGCTGGTCGTTCATGCAGATGAGCATTTTCTGGAGCGCAACGGCTTTTTGACCTGCGCCGCTGCACCCATCCATGCGCCCGATGGCCGATTGCTTGGCGCGCTCGATGTGTCTGGTGACTACCGGGGTTACCACCGCCACACCCTTGGGTTGGTGCGATCTGCGGCGCGCATGATCGAGCATAGGCTGTTTGAAACACGGCATGACCTGCGCCGTTGGGGTGGTGTGCGTTTGCGGCTGCATGCCCAGCCCGAGGGACTGGGAACCGTCACCGAGGGGCTTTTGGCCGTACGTGATGACGGGCTGCTGGTGGGAGCCAGCGCAACCGCACTGGATTTGTTGGGGCTGCACTGGCGCGACCTTCAGTATGCGCGACTTGATGCGGTCCTGTCCGAGTCCCTCGACCAGTTGCTCGACTGGTGCCAGCGATCGGCGTTCGTTCCACGTGTAGTGCACACGGTGAATGGAAAGTCCGTGTGGCTACGGGTGGAGACCGGCCGCACACCGCAAGGGTTGCATCGCTCCCTGGCACAGCCTGTGGTGGCTGTGCCGCCTGTCGATCCGCTGGCGGCGCTCGATACCGGCGATGTGGTGTTGCAGGCTGCGATCGCACGGGCGCGCAAGGTCATGGGCAAGCCGATACCGCTGTTGTTGCAGGGAGAGTCGGGCGTGGGCAAAGAGGTTTTTGCGCGCGCTGTGCACCACAGTGGGCCACGTCGGGAGCGGGCTTTTGTCGCGGTCAATTGCGCCGCTCTGCCCGAGAACCTGATCGAGGCGGAGCTGTTCGGTTACCAGGGGGGCGCTTTCACTGGTGCGCGCCGGGAGGGCGCGCAGGGGCGCATCCGGGAGGCGCATGGCGGAACGCTGTTCCTGGACGAAATCGGCGACATGCCCCTGTTCCTGCAGGCCCGCCTGCTGCGCGTGCTCCAAGACCGCGAGGTGGTGCCCCTGGGTGGCGGCAAGCCCGTTGCGGTGGACTTTGCCCTGGTGTGCGCAACCCACCGGCAACTGCCGCAGGAGATGCAGGCAGGGCGCTTTCGCGAAGACCTGTACTACCGGCTCAATGGTCTGACCCTGCAACTGCCGGCCCTCAGGGAGCGCTCTGACTTTGACCATTTGCTTGCACGGCAACTGCGCAGCCTCGTATCAGAACGAAGCATTGCCATTGCGCCGGAGTTGCTCGAAAGCCTGCGGCGGTACCGCTGGCCCGGAAACGTGCGCCAATTGGCAAACGCCCTGCGCACCGCTTGTGCATTGCTAGATGACCATGAGGCGGTCATCGACTGGAATCACCTGCCCGATGATCTGGCGCAGGCGTTGCAGCCCAAAGGCGGTCCTGCGGATGCCCCGGATGCGGCCGAACAGGTAGATGCCCGTTGTGATCTGCGCTCGCTGTCGCACCAGACCATCGCTCGCACTGTGAGCGCCTGTGCAGGCAATCTTTCCGAGGCCGCACGCAGCTTGGGCATCAGTCGAAACACGCTGTATCGCAAATTGCGTGAAATGAAAGCCGCGCAAGAGATCACGCCTTTTCAGGCGGTGTGAACAGGTCCCAGACTGCCATGAACAGTGCAGCGATCACCGGCCCGATCATGAAGCCGTTGAGACCAAAAATTGCCATCCCGCCCAGGGTTGAAATAAGGACCACGTAGTCAGGCATCTTGGTGTCCTTGCCCACCAGAATAGGGCGCAGAATGTTATCCACCAGCCCAATCACGCCCACGCCGAAGGCCGTGAGTACGACGGCCTGCCACACGGCGCCTGTCGCAAGAAAATAGATGGCCACGGGGCCCCAGATGAGTCCAGCACCCACGGCCGGAAGCAGCGACAGAAACGCCATCAGCACACCCCAGAGCACCGGGCCCTGAATGCCGAGAGTCCAAAAGATCAGTCCCCCCAGCATCCCCTGCGTTGCAGCAACCATGAGATTGCCTTTGAGCGTGGCGCGGATCACGGTGGTGAACTTGTCGCTGAGATCGCGTTTGTGATTTTCGTCCAGCGGGATGGCCCGGCGGATCCGGGCGGCCAGCACGGAGCCGTCCCGAAGCAGAAAGAACAAAAGGTACAGCATGATGCCAAAGCTCACCAAAAACTGGAGAGTGTTCTGGCCGATATTCAGCGCACGGGTGGCGATGATCTGGCTGGCCTGTACCGCGACGTTCGAGAACTTGTGCTGCAAGGCAGCAACACTGGTCAGTTCCATCCGGTCCAGCAGGCTGACGGCCCAGGAAGGAAGTGCCGCGACCACCTGCTGCAAATACAGGCCGAAATTGAGCTGGCCCGAGCGCATCCGGTCGTAAATGTGGGTGGCTTCCTGCGCCAGCGAGGCGGCGATGAGCGTCATTGGAAGAATCACCACAAACAGGCACAGCAGCAACGTGGACAGAGCCGCCAGGGTAGGCCTGCCGGGCATGCGCAGCAGCAGGCGGCGATGCAGGGGACTGAACAGGATGGCCAGTGCGACCCCCCAGAAAACTGCTTCGTAGAACGGCCACAAAATGGCGCCAAACGCCACGGAGACGGCGACCAGCAGGAGCAAAAAGGTCCGGTGCTGCAAAGTGGAAGATGTCATGGGTGTGGTGGGATTGGACAATGAACAGAATGTATACGCCACAGACCGGCAGCATGCGCCTATGTGCGCCTGGGCAGGTTGCGGGGTGTTGCGCGAAATTCCAGACGGCTAACCATAACCCTACATTCAGTGGCACAATGGCGACCGTACCAGGCCCTTCCCCAGCCACAGTCGCATCCGCCAACCGGTTCAGCCGTGTCGCGGAAGGTTTTCAAACCACCAAATGCTTTCCAGAGGAAAGCGGAGGTCAGCGGAATATGAGCGAGACTACGTCCGTCTATCAAGCCTACCAAGGCAACACCTACCTCTTCGGCGGCAATGCGCCCTATGTCGAAGAGATGTACGAAAACTACTTGGCAAACCCTGGCAGCGTTCCCGATACCTGGCGCGAGTACTTCGACGCCCTGCAGCATGTTCCCGCAGTGGATGGCAGCAATGCCAAAGACGTGCCCCACATGCCTGTCGTCAACGCCTTTGCAGAGCGTGCCAAGGCGGGCGGAACCAAGGTGGTGGTGGCCAGCGCCGATTCTGAAATGGGCCGCAAGCGCACCGCAGCGCAACAGCTTATTGCGGCGTATCGCAATGTAGGCCAGCGCTGGGCCGACCTGGACCCCCTCAAGCGCACCGAGCGCCCCCAGATTCCTGAACTGGAGCCGTCGTTCTACGGCTTCAGCGATGCAGACCAGGAAACGGTGTTCGACACGAGCAACACCTTCTTTGGCAAGGAAAAAATGCCGCTGCGCGAGCTGATCAATGCGCTGCGCGAGACCTACTGTGGCACGCTGGGCGCAGAGTTCATGTACACCTCTGACCAGGCGCAAAAGCGCTGGTGGCAGCAGAAGCTCGAGAGCATCCGCAGCAAACCCAGCTTCACCGCGGAGCGCAAAAAGCGCATTCTTGACCGCTTGACGGCCGCCGAAGGGCTGGAGCGCTTCCTTCATACCAAGTATGTGGGCCAGAAGCGTTTCTCGCTGGAAGGCGGCGAGAGTTTCATTGCCGCCATGGACGAGCTAATCAATGCAGCCGGTGCGCAGGGGGTGCAGGAAATCGTGATCGGTATGGCCCACCGTGGTCGACTGAATGTGCTGGTCAACACGCTGGGCAAGATGCCCGCGGACCTGTTCGCCGAGTTTGACCATACTGCCCCTGAAGATCTGCCCGCCGGTGACGTGAAATACCACCAGGGTTTCAGCTCTGACGTCTCCACCACCGGCGGACCAGTGCACCTGAGCCTGGCGTTCAATCCCTCGCACCTTGAAATCGTCAACCCTGTGGTGGAAGGCTCGGTGCGTGCCCGCATGGACCGCCGTGGCGACCCGCATGGCAGCCAGGTGCTGCCCGTTCTGGTGCACGGTGACGCAGCTTTCGGTGGCCAGGGCGTCAACCAGGAAACCCTGGCACTGGCCCAGACCCGCGGCTATACCACGGGCGGCACGGTGCACCTGATCATCAACAACCAGATCGGTTTCACCACCTCCGACCCGCGCGACATGCGCTCGACCGTTTACTGCACCGACATCGTCAAGATGGTCGAGGCGCCGGTGTTGCATGTCAACGGTGACGATCCCGAGGCGGTGGTGCTGGCCACGCAACTCGCGCTGGAGTTCCGCATGGAGTTCCGCCAGGACGTGGTGGTGGACATCACCTGCTTCCGCAAGCTGGGCC